>Ga0114938_1002248_pt1 | contig 12326 bp, 9 predicted proteins | sample AshMeaBigSpring_FD_88675 | JGI IMG/M metagenome (GOLD analysis project Ga0114938, IMG submission 88675) | Groundwater microbial communities from Big Spring, Nevada to study Microbial Dark Matter (Phase II) - Ash Meadows Big Spring | ecosystem: Environmental > Aquatic > Deep subsurface >...
CCGGGCTTCCAGTTCAGGCCGGGCGCGGTGGCCGTTCATATTCATTCCTACAGCGCCAATACGCTCCGGAGCACAACCGCCAACTGGTGCGGCCCGCTCGTTGCGCGAGGAGCCGCCGCCACACTGGGCAATGTTTACGAGCCCTACCTCGCTCTCACCGCCAACCTCGATGTCTTTCAGGACCGCCTGATGACCGGATTCACCCTCGCCGAAAGCGGATATATGGCCCAGAAGGCGCTTTCCTGGATGGGCGTTGTTGTCGGCGATCCGCTTTACCGGCCCTACGCATCCTGGAGGGACCCGCGCGATGCGCTGACCCACTCGCCAACCTCGTGGGAAATCTACCGGCGGATCGTTCAAGCCTCCGGCGGCGATGTTCTCAAGGCAGCGGATGCGCTCCGCAAGGAAGCGGACCAATCATCCGACAGCATGTTCCTCGAGGCCCTCGGCGCCGCCCAGGCAAATGCCGGAGAGTTTGCCGCAGCAATCGGAAGCTTTCGAGAAGCCGCCGACATCGCCAAGGACCCAGCTGTCCGATTCCGCATCAAATACGAGACAGTCCTGTCGCTGCTGGCCATGGGACGCAAAGCGGACGCCACCACTATGGCGCTCGCAGCAGCCGGCCTCTGCGCCCCCGGTCCGCGGCAGGAGCTCTTTCTCCAGGCCGTCGCCGAACCGACCCCGGAACCCGCGACAGCCCCATCTGATGCCAAGCCCGCCGCTTCACCTTCCCCGGCCGGAACGCCCAAGGCCCGCACTTCCCCAATGCAGCCACCCCGGCAGAAGCCCGCCAAGTCATGAACCGATACGACCGCGCCCGCACCGCCCGGCAAATCCAGGAGCAACTTTCCTGCGCCCTTTCAGAGCTGGAAATCCAGGCGCGTCTCTTTGCCGGCGAGTACGGCACCCGCTGGTCAACGGTGGATGGAAAAGACATCGAGGTCATCCACTTCGGAGAATGGAATCGGGAGGCAGGGCCGGATTTCAAAGGCGCACGGGTCCGCCTGAACGGCGGCCCGGAATCCACCGGGGACATCGAGGTCGATATGGATGCCAGAGACTGGGAGCGCCACGGCCACGCGACGAATCCGGCGTTTTCGGAAGTTACCCTGCAGCTGTTTGTCAACCCTTCGCCCACGGCCGCTTTTGCCAGAACCTCCGACCACCGCGCCGTGGATCAGGCGATGCTCGTCCTGGAAGTTCCGAAGCCGGCTGTCCTCCGGCATGCACCCGGCGCAGTCGGACCAGCCGAAGCGCTTGCCATGATCGAGGAAGCGGCCGATTTCCGCATCCGCGTAAAGCATGCCGCACACGCACAGGCGGTCTCCCTCCACGGACCCGATGCGGCGCTGTTTCATGCGATCGCCTCGGGGCTCGGATACAAGAACAATGCAATCCCGTTCCTGCTCACCGCGCAGCGGAGCGGGCTGCGGCGCGCCTCGCGACCCGACGGTGAGGCCCTCTTGTTCGGGCTCGCCGGATTTCTGGAGCCCCGGACGTTCGACTCGGTCGATGATGTCACCCGTCAATACCTCAAGCCTCTCTGGGACTCCTGGTGGTCGGAACGCGATTGCATGGAACGGCTCATCCTGCCGAAGGCATCCTGGAAGTTTTCCGGCCTGCGCCCGTCGAACCACCCGCACCGCCGCATGGGCGCACTTGCTGCCACCGCAGGCGCCTTTCCCCGCCTCAGAAAGCTGATCCGCGAGAGCGGACGCAGTGGCTTTCATGACTTCTTTGCCTCGCTTGTCCATCCGTATTGGACCCGACACTGGAACCTCTCGGCTGCACGCCTCGACCGCGATCTCGCCCTGGTGGGCGCCGACCGGGTCACCGATCTCCTCATCAACGCCTACCTGCCGTCTCTACCGATCGGGAAAGCCCGCGAGGAAATGGCCAAGCTCTCCGGAACGACACCCGGCGGGCGCGTCTGCCGCGCCTGCGAGTGGCTGACAGGTTCCGCCGATCCCCGCCTCATGCGGCGCGCTCTCCACCAGCAGGGATTGCTCCAGCTGTTTGCCGACTTCGGTTCGCTCACCGCCCTCGAAGCCTGGGCAAAAATCCAGGCGCAGTGACCGCCTGACCGCGGGATTGCGTTTTGGAATAATCCAGCCATCTTCTGGCATGTTCCCCGCGCGCAAACCATGACATCGCCACTGATTGACGAACTCCTCCGCGCCTCTGTGGAGTCCGAGGCGTCCGACCTGATCCTGCACGAAGGCAAGCCTGCCCTCCTGCGCATTCACGGAGAGCTGCGGCAAGTGGACGGTCCGCCGGTGAGCAGGGCAGATCTTGAGGAGTTGTGCCAACGCTCTGGAGGAACTGTAACTGATCTCGACTACGATGGCAGCCTCATCGCAACCGACGGCTCGCGCTTCCGCGTCAACCTTCTTCGCCAGCTCGGAAGCCGGGCGGCCGTCCTGCGACGGATCCAGAGCCAGATCCCCGAGCTCGACGCACTCGGGGCACCATCCGATCTCCTCCGGGAATGGAGCAGCCGCCCGTCGGGGGTCGTCATCGTCTCGGGGCCGACCGGCTCAGGCAAATCCACCACCGTGGCAGCCACGCTTGAATGGATCAACCGGACGCTTCGCCGCCACGTGGTGACCATCGAGGACCCGGTGGAATACGTCTTCGCGCCAATGGAGTCGCTCTTCACCCAGCGGGAGGTCGGGATCGACACACCGTCATTCGCCGAGGGCCTCCGCCGATCGCTCCGCCAGAACCCGGACATCATTTTCCTCGGCGAAATCCGCGATGCGCTCTCCGCCTCAACCGCGATCCAGGCCGCCGAGACCGGTCATATCGTTTTCGCCACGCTCCATGCGTCAAACTGTGCCGACGCAATCGACCGCCTGCAGCTTCTGTTCGCCGCAGAGGAGCGCGAGGCCGTGCGCAAGACGCTCGCCTCCCAGCTGCTCGGCATCATTTGCCAGCGCCTGATCCCTGCGGCCGGCGGCGGCCGAGCCCTCCTCTGCGAGTATTTTTCCAATGCGGCGTCGTCGCGGCGGATCATTGCCGAGGGGAGGATGACCGACCTGCTCGACTTCATCATGCGTGGAGATCCCCTCACCGCGCGCTCGTTTTCCGAGTCGCTTCTCACCCTCGTGCGGGCCGGTCAGGTAACCGAGGCCACCGCGATGGAAATTACCGACAACCCGCAGGAATTCTCGCGCATGCTCCGCGGGATCAGCTCGTCTACGCAGGCCACCCGGAGATAACCATGGAACCTCCCTTTGAACTTGTCGATCTGCTCACCCGCACGGTTGCCGCCGGCGCCTCCGACCTCCACCTCTGCGCGGATGCGCCTCCGATGGTCCGCATCAACGGCGAAATCACCGCGCTAGAGGACCGGGCAGTCACCGTGCCAGGCTGCCGCGAACTCATCACGGGCATCCTGACAGAAGCCCAGCGGGCGCGCCTCGAGGAGGAGTGGGAACTCGATTTCGCCCTTCATGTCGAGGGCGTCGGAAGGTTCCGCGGAAACGCGCACTACAGCCGCGGCGCGCTCGAGGGCGCCTTCCGCCACATCCCACACACGATTCCCGAACTGAAAGAACTCGGGCACCGCCAGACGATTTTCAACCTCTGCGAACTCCGCCGCGGGCTTGTCCTCATCACCGGCATCACCGGGGCCGGAAAGAGCACGACGATGGCGTCGATGATCCAGCACATCAGCCGCCGCCTCAGCGGGGTGATCGTCACGGTCGAGGATCCAGTGGAATACGTCTTCGCCAACGCCCTCAGCGTGATCAAGCAGCGCGAGATCGGCAGCGACACAAAGTCGTTTGCAGAAGCCCTCCGGCATGCGCTGCGGCAGGACCCCGATGTCATCCTTGTCGGGGAGATGCGGGACCCCGAAACGATCAGTGCGGCAATCACCGCTGCTGAGACCGGCCACCTTGTGATCGCCACGCTCCATACGATCGATGCGCCAAAAGCGATCGACCGGATGGTTGATGCGTTCCCCGGCGACCAGCAGCCGCAGGTCGTTGCCCAGCTCGCGAACTCGTTGGAGGCCGTCGTCTCGCAGCGCCTCCTGCCCCGCGAGGATGGTTCCGGCCGCGTGCTCGTCAGCGAGACGCTGGTGGCCAATGCCGCCGTCCGCGCCTGCGTGCGCGAGCGCCGCTGGGAACAGCTCGTCGGCCTCATCGAGATCGGAGCCAAGGACGGGATGTTCACCATCGATGACGACCTTTGCGGCCTTTACCTCTCGCGGCAGATCTCAAAAGAGAGCGCGATCGCAAACGCCCGGGACAAATCCCGCATCGAAGTGCTCCTCCGCGAGCCCACGCAGAAGAAGAAATCACTGTTCTCATGAACCGCCCGGTACGCGGCCGTCTGCGATTCCTTGCTGTCGCCTGGATTGCCGCCATCGCCGTCGCCTACCCGCTCGCCGCACAGGATATCCGCCGTTCACCCGCACCGGCCGACATCGACGCGATCTTAGCGGAGGGATTTCCATCCTCCCGCGACCGCCTTGCCAAATTGCTCACGGCCGCTTACCAGCCCGGTGCAATGGGAATGGCCGGCTCCTCCGGCAGCCCGGCATTCACCTCCTGGCTCACGCTCTGGCGATGGTGCGAACTCCTCTCGCGCACCGAAGAAGAGGAGGCCGCCGGACTCGTCCGCCGCCACGTGTTTATCGATCAAGCGACCGGCAAAAACGGACTCCTCCCGCCCGGCGAAAATCCGGCAACAGAGCTTAAGCAAATCCCCCTCGAAACCGCCGCAGCCATCGCGCGGCAGGAGTCGGATCAGGGCCGCCTCTTCTCCCGCATCCTTCCTCCCGGCAACGCCCCGGCAACCGGTCTGATCACCACCCGCCTCAACACGGATTGTGCGGCCGCCCTCCTGCGCGATCAAAAGTTTTCCCGGGCATTCTTCGCTGCCCTCAGTCCAACCGACTACGCGCCGCTCGTCCTCGCCAACCTTCAGGCGATCTACAGCGCAAGTCCGGCAAAGTTTGCGGAATACGCAAACCTAGCTATAGCGCTTGCTGTCGTGAACGATTCCAAGTTTCCGGCCTACTGGCCCCACCGCCAGGTCAAGAGGGATCTTGTCCCGCGCGAGGAGTTGCCGGTTGCGGAGCAGTTCGCGGCATGGGTCGCAGCAAACGAGAGCAGGGCGTTGATCACCGACCTCCGCAAACTCAGCCCGGAGCACCTGAAATTCGTCGTCGACGCCCCGGTCGCCCGTGCGGAGCTCGAGTGGGCGAGGAAGAACATCCGCCTCCCACGCGTCAATTTTGACCGTGCCTTTTCGATGGTTAAATACCGCAACGACCGCCTTGCGAAGCAGCAGTATGAATGGACGGAATCGCCCTATCAGCTCCAGAAGATACGAGAGCTGGGCGGGATCTGTGTTGACCAGGCGTATTTCGCGATATTGGCTGGGAAGGCGCTCGGACTGCCCACGCTCTTCTTTACCGGACAGGGAACGGACGGGGGCCATGCCTGGTTCGGGTATCTCAAGGCAGACGAACAGTGGGAGCTCAACAGCGGGCGCTACGCGACGCAGAAGTTTGCCACCGGGCAGGCGCTCGATCCCCAATCCTGGAAGCCGATCAGCGACCATGAACTCGAGATGCTTGCCGCGAGGTTCCGCGATCAGCCCGCGTTCCTCGCCTCGTCGGCAGACCTCCTGATCGCCGCCCTGCTCGAAAAAGCCGGCGACACGGCAAGGGCGGCCAAGGCTTTGGAGAGCGCTGTGCGGACGTGTCCGCGCCATCACGAAGCCTGGCAGGCTCAGAGGGCATTTCTCGCACGCACTGGGGCGTCACCCGCTGCGCGGAAGACATTTCACGAGGCTGCGCTCAAGCAGTTTGGAACAAACAGCGACCTCAAAGCCGAACACCGCCGGGAGCTTGCAGCGCTCGCCCGCGAGTGCGGCGACACCTCAGCCGCCAACCGGCTCGAACGGCTCATCCTCATGGAGAACCGCAACAAGCGTGCGGACCTCAGCGTCGGCATCGCTGCCCAGCAAATCAACGCCCTCCTGGCAGCCGGCAAGCTCGACGAGGCCGGCAAGGAATTCCGGAGCCAGCTTGCATCGCTCGGCGAATCGGGCGGAGGCAATTTGTTCTATGATGTCGTCTCACCCTACGTCCTCGCATTGATCGAAGCGAACCGGAAACCAGAGGCGCGCCGCGTTCTAGAATCGGTCCGGAAGAAGCTCGCTCCGGAAGAGGGCGGAATCCTGGATGTCGATCTGACAGCCCTTGAGGATTCCGCGAAATAAAAAAGATACAGCCCGGTCGAACCCTGAGCCACTCGACATCCCCCTTGCCTGTGGCCCCCTCCCTCCGACCGGGCTGTTTCTGAAGACTGGTTAGCACACGCCGTGCCAAATATTTCTTCGATGGGAAACCAACCGACAACAATTCGCGTATCAGCGAGCGGCACCTTGCTCTTTCTCCCAGATCGTGAGGCGGTTGCGAACAAACTCGGTAAACCGTGGATACGCCCACCAGGGCATCGCGGGGCTCTCGCTGTCGAAAACAATCCGGAACCCGTGCAGGTTTTTGATCATCTCCCGGTAGACCGGCTCAATGCTCGGATCGCAATCGATCGAGGACCAGGCAATCCACCGCGGATTGCGCGAACGCCGGGATTCCTCCGAGAACCACGCGAGGGACTCCGGTGTTTCAAAGCGATCAACGTTCTCCCGGATCCGGGGGTCGCCGGAAAACATTTCCGAGAATTTTTCCTTGCGGGCGATGCCGGACGGCATGCGGATCACGGTGAGTTTCCGTCCGGGCAATTCTTTCCAGAGCGGGCAGGCTCCGCTGGACTCCACCACCGCCTCACCGACGAGGTGGGCGTCCGCCCAGGCGAGTCCCTGCATGCGCGGGTCGTTACGGAAAAGCCCGCCGGTAAGCCACGCGCAGAGAAGATTGTAGGCGATCAACAGGAAAAAAAGCGGAATTGTCACAAGGCGCGCCCGCAGAAGCACTCCGAATCCGGAAGCCCCCACCAGGAGCAGAAAAGGCGCGCTGGGCAGAACGAACCGGGGCTCGAGCCGCGGGAATGCGCCGAACTTCCAAACGTAGAGTCCAAGGACCGCAAGGGCGAGCAGCCAGGGCTTCCAAACCCGGTCCCGCCCGTCGCTCCAGGCCGCGGCGGCGGCCGCGACGCCGATGATCACCCCCCCGCAGATCAGGAAATATCCCGGCCACCCGAAGATCTCGGAATACATCCGGAAGAAGTCGCCGTAACGCGATCCGGGGCCCTCGCCGCCATAGACCGGGGTCGTTGAGTAATTGTATAAGAAGTCCTCCTTGACCTTGTCGAAGCGGAGCAGTGCGTAGGGGTTCGCGAGGAGGAACCCGAGCGGAACGCACAGGCCGCAAATCCAGGCAGCCGGACGCCGGAGGCAGGCGAGCAAAACGTTGCCCCGGCTGGCCAGCAGGTGAGCGAGGGGCAGGCTCGCAGCCACCACGAGCGCGTTGTATTTTGCCGCCGTCGCGATGCCGGCAAGGAGACCGGCCGCAACCGAGATTCCCATGGAGGGATTATTCAGAATCCTGACCGCACAGGCGAACGCCGCCACCATCAGAAAAATCATCAGCATGTCGCAGGTCAGGAAGATCTGATAGGGAATGAATCCTGCCGATGTTGCCAGCAGGAGCGCCGCCATCCTCGCGGGGTTACGTCCGTGGGCAAATGCGGTAATCCGGTAGACCAAGGCAACAAGCCCGGCAAAAAGCGCCAGATTGATGGCTCGTGCAATGTGGCACCGCATGCGCAGGCGCAGGTCCTTCCGCTCATCAGGAGTGAGCCCAGGGAGATTGCGGGCAAGCGTGTCGGCCGGCCAGCGGGAGACAAAGAAGTTGACATAAGTGTAGAACGGCGGCTTCCGGAAATCCTCCGGTTCGAAGGGCATGCGGTCCTTCGACATCACGCTACGGAAGGCCATCCGGTCCTTGTTCAGACAGTCATAGCGGCCCCAGCCGAAGCCCTGCACGCCTGATAGAAAGCCGAGCGCCAAGGCGAGCAAAAGCCACCGGTCGATCGAAAGAAACCAGCCCCGCATGGCTCCCGGCAGGGAAGCCATCGAAAGTGCAGATCGGAAACCCGCCGGCCCAGGTGCTTCCATCATACCGAACGGTTCAAGGAGCCTGCACCTCAGCCCGGACGGGAGTGCCGGTCGGCGGTGGGCACAAAGACATGATCCATCCCGGCCGCCGCGGCGGCTTCGATTCCTGTCGGACTGTCCTCAAAAACAATGCACCCGGCCGGCGGCACCCCCAGCCGCCGGGCGGCTTCGAGGAACGGATCCGGGGCCGGCTTGCCGTGGGTGTAGTCCTCGGCGCAGACGACCGCGTCAAACATCGGGAGGATCCCGAGCGTGTTTAGCGTCGCCTCGACCAGCTCGCGGTGGCCGCCGGAGGCGATCGCGATCGGAACCGTGCCTTGCAGTTCACGCGCAAACTTCAGCACTGGCTCGACCGGCTGCACGCCGGCCAGCATCTCAAGGTAGTAATCCTCCTTCTGCCGGACGGTGGCGGCGACATCAAGGCTCAGCCCGTAGCGCTTGTTTAGCTGGGCGACGATGACGTCGGTCGGCTTGCCGCCCCACTCGTAGAAGAGTTCCTCGGGAAACTGCCCGCCAGCCTCGGTGAGCGCCCGCGTCCATGCGCGGAAGTGGATCGGCATCGTGTCGGCAATCGTCCCATCGCAGTCAAAAATGTAGCCCTCGTAGCGCCGGACGGGAAATTCAATGGCAAGTTCCATCACAGTTGGCTCAGCGCTTGCGGATCGCAAGAAACCGGTCGAACGCTTCCTGCCACGCCGGATTGCCGGCGGGCACGAACTCGGAGATCGGAACGGACTTTCTCACCGTGGCGCGAAGGTCCTGAAGCGATGCGAGCTTTCCATCGGCAATCGCCTGAACGAGGATATTACCGATCGCGGTCGCCTCGACCGGCCCCGCCAGCACCTTGCGGGAGATCGCATCCGCGATGAAGCCGTTGAAGAGCTTGCTCTGGCTTCCACCGCCCACGATGTGCAAAGTGCCAATCTCGCGTCCGGTCAACTTTTCGATCGACTCGAGCGTGTGCCGGTAAAGGAGAGCCAGGCTCTCGAGGATCGCCCGGGTGAATTCCCCGGGCGTCGACGGCACCGGCTGGCCGGTCTCCCGCGCAAAGGCCTCGATCTTGGCCGGCATGTCGCCGGGCTTGAGAAAACGTGGGTCGTCCGGATCGATCAGCGTCCGCAGCGGTTCGCTCTCCTCGGCCAGGCGGTCGAGCTCGGGATACGAATATTTGTCCCCCTGCCGCTCCCACTCGCGCCGGCATTCCTGCGAGATCCACAGGCCGACAATGTTTTTCAGGAACCGCGTCGTACCGCCGAACCCGCCCTCGTTGGTGAAATTCGCTGCGCGCGAGGCCTCGTTGATCAGCGGGGCATCGAGTTCGACGCCAATGAGCGACCATGTGCCGCAGCTCAGGTAGGCCCAATCGTGCCCACCGCCGGCCGGAACCGCAGCAACCGCCGCTCCGGTATCGTGCGAGCACGAGGCCACAACCCGGGTCCCCTTGAGGCCGGTCTCGGCCTCGATGTCCGCGGTAATCAGGCCGAGCGTCGTCCCCGACGGGACAATCCCTGGAAACGCCCCCGGAGGAAACCCGAAATCCTTGATGAGTTCCTGCGACCACGAGCGCGTGACGGGATTGTAGACCTGGGTTGTGCTCGCGAGGCTTTCCTCCGCCCGCCGCACCCCGCTGAAGAGGAAATGAAGGAAGTCGGCAATATTCAGGAATCCGTCCGCCTGCCGCATCAGCTCCGGGCTTGTCTCCAGGTCGGCGATCAGCTGGTAAAGCGTGTTGATCGGCATGATCTGGATCCCCGTCTCGGAAAAAATCTTTTCACGCCCGACGGTGGCGAGCGCCTTCTCGCAAGTCGCATCGGTCCGGTGGTCGCGGTAGATGTAGGCGGGTGCCAGCATCGGCTGACCGAAACCGCTCCAGACGTAGTCGACCCCCCAGGAATCGACACTCAGGCTCGCCACGGAAATCCCGCGCTTGGCCACCTTGGCGAGCCCTTCCTTCAGCTCCCCAAACGTGCGCAGGATGTCCCACCGGATCGAGTTCCCGAGGCGGACGTTGATGTTGGAAAACCGGTGGATTTCTTCAAGGGTGAGAACGCCGTTGCTGAGGGTGCCCAGCATGACCCGGCCGCTCTCCGCACCGAGGTCACACGCAATATAGTGGGTGGTCATGGAACCGGGCATCCTGCGCGATCCCTGCCAAAAAATCCAACCGGATTTTTCGGAGGCCCCCAAGATCCCTTGCCCGCCGGCCGGCTGTCCCGTAAACTGATCGCGGAATGAGGATTATCGTAACGGGCTTGATCGGGCAGTATGCGTTCGGGGGGGTGACGTGGGATTACATGCAATACGTCCTCGGCTTCCAGGCACTCGGGCACGATGTCTGGTATCTTGAGGACACCTCAACTTGGGCCTACGACCCGGTGAAGATGGAGCCGAGCGCCGACTGCTCGCACAACACGAACTATCTGAACCGGGTGATGCGCGAGTTCGATATGGGCGACCGCTGGATCTATCGTAACGGGGCCGACGATACCTATCACGGGGTTGCCGATGCGACCGAGGCGGAACAGATCATCGCCTCGGCGGACGTCCTCGCCAACGTCTCGGGGGCCTGCTGGCTGCGCCCTGCGACGGCCGCGATCCCGCTCAAGCTCTTCCTCGACGGCGATCCGATGTTCACGCAAATCGGTCTGGCCTCGGACCCGGAATCCGAATACGCCCGACGGGTCGCCGCCCACGAGCGCCACTACTCGTTCGGGATGAACATCGGCCGGACGGACTGCGAGGTACCGACAGCCGGACTCTGCTGGCGGCCGACCGTCCAACCGATCGCGCTGGACTGGTGGAGCAAGACCCTCATGCCGGCCGGGGCCGGGCACATCGCCAACGACGCCTGGACGACGGTCATGAACTGGGCTAGCTACCCGCCCAAGGAATTCGCCGGTAAAAACTACGGGCAGAAGGATCTGGAGTTCGCCCGCTTCATCGATTTGCCCGACCTGACCGATGAAAAGTTCGTCCTGGCCATGGGACAGGGGGTCGGTCAGAGCCGCCCGACCACCATGCTGGAGGAAAAGGGCTGGACGATCATCGAACCGGATATCCACCTGCCCGACTACGCGAGCTACCACGATTTTCTCACCAACTCGAAGGGCGAGTGGAGTATTGCAAAAAACGGCTACGTCCGCTCGCGCAGCGGGTGGTTTAGCTGCCGGAGCGCCTGCTACCTGGCTGCGGGAAAGCCGGTTGTCGTTCAGGATACCGGGTGGACCGACCACCTCCCCTCCGGGGAGGGGGCGCTCGCATTTTCAAATCCGGAAGAGGCCGCAGCGGCCATTGACCGCGTGGCGGGAAATTATTTGCATCACAGCCTCGCCGCCCGCGCGTATGCAGAGGAACACTTCGACGCGGCAAAAGTCTGCGCCGGACTCCTCGAGTGAGCACCCACGATTTTTCCCAATCCGCCCTGATTATTGCCGGACACGGTTCGACACTGAACCCGGATTCCAGCGCGCCGACGCTCGTTCATGCGGCCGCGATCCGGCGGAAAAACATTTTCCGCGAGGTCGCGAGCTGTTTTTGGAAAGAGGAACCGTCATTCCGCGAGGTGCTCCGGATGGTCGACAGCAGGGATATCTACGTCGTTCCGAATTTTATCAGCGAGGGCTACTTCACCGGGACTGTGATTCCCCGCGAATTTGAACTCGACGGACCGGTCACCCGCCGCAACGGTCGGACGATCCGCTACTGCGAACCGGCCGGAAACCACCCGCAGATGACCGCTTTGCTTATCCGCGAGGCAAAATCGGTCGCCCCGGACGTGCCTCCTGGCGAAACAAGCCTCCTCATCGTCGGCCACGGCACCGGGCTAAACGACAACTCGGCCGTGGCGGCCAAGAATCAAGTCAAAGCGATCGCCGCTGCAGGCGAGTATGCCGAGGTGCTTGCGGCCTACATGGAGGAGCCGCCGCTGATCGCGGAATGGGACAGCTTGACCGTTCAACCGAATGTCGTGGTGGTTCCATTTTTTATTTCCGACGGCCTGCACAGTTACCAGGACATTCCTGTCCTGCTCGGAATTGCGGAAGAAAACGGCCCGGCAGCGAGCCAGTCGGAAGTGTTCCGCCACAACCCTCATCACCTGCGCGGACGAAGGCTTTACTACGGGAGCGCCATCGGGACCGAGCCGGGATTTGCCGACATCATTCTCGACCAGGTCCGCGCCTCGGCGGACTTGGACTGAGGAGCACCCGGCTCAGGCCACGGTCAGCGTC
>Ga0114938_1002249_pt1 | contig 12325 bp, 10 predicted proteins | sample AshMeaBigSpring_FD_88675 | JGI IMG/M metagenome (GOLD analysis project Ga0114938, IMG submission 88675) | Groundwater microbial communities from Big Spring, Nevada to study Microbial Dark Matter (Phase II) - Ash Meadows Big Spring | ecosystem: Environmental > Aquatic > Deep subsurface >...
AGTTACCGAAATCACTCATCAGCCGCCGGGCGCTAGCCCGCGGTTCATCCGCGAAAGACCGCGGGCTAGCGCCCCGCGGCTGATCCACAAAACCGGTAGGTAATTGTCGTGCAGCGCCTAAATGGGTTTTCGTGATTCTGGGAGGGCGAGGCTCCCGCCGAGCCGAGAACCGGCTGAACGAGCCGGCTCGGCAGGAGCCTCGCGCTCCCACGACTGTGCAGTTCTGATCGCCGCGTCCCGTGTCTCCCAGGATCACGCAAGGCGATTTGGATCGGGCGGATGGCCCGGAAAATGTACCAGCCCCCGGCCCGTGAACGGTTACCCGGATTGGGCCGTGGGGTCCCCACCACCCGAGCACCCCACCGCCCCAGCACCCCACCACCCCGCCACGCTCCCATCCGGTGGTGGCACGCCGCCACGACCCCTTCCCCTAGGAGCCCCTCGCCATGCCCCGGAACCTCCTCTTGTCCGCCAGCTTGGCGCTGACCGCCGGCCTGCCCGCCACTTCCAGCCTGGCCGCGCAGTTCCAGCTGGAACGCGCGGCGGACGGGGTCGCGGTCCGGTTGGACGGACAGCTGTTCACCAGGTACCTCGTCAAATCGGGACGCCAGCCCATCCTCTGGCCGATCATCGGCCCCAGCGGCAAGCCGCTGACGAGGGGGTACCCGATGCAGCCGTTGGGGCCCCACGAAAAATCGGACCACGTCCACCATCGTTCACTCTGGTTCAACCATGGGGACGTGAACGGAATCAGCTTCTGGCATGACGAGGCGCAGAGTGGTTCGATCGTCCACCGCCAGTTCGTGGAACTCACCAGCGGCACGCGCGGCGTGCTGGTTGCCCGCAACGACTGGTTGGGGCCCCACGGGAAGAAGGTGTGTGCCGACCAGCGGCGATGGACGTTTTCCGCCGGCGATGATTGGCGGGCCATCGACCTGGACGTGACGCTGATCGCCGACGATCAGGCGGTTGTGCTGGGAGATACCAAGGAGGGCTCGCTCGGCGTGCGGGTTGCCGGTTCGATCACGGTCGATTCCGGCTTGGGCGGCAAGATCGTGAATAGCCACGGGCAAACCGATGGCAAGGCGTGGGGACAGCGGGCCGACTGGGTCGATTACCATGGCCCGGTGGACGGCCAGACCGTGGGCATCGCCATCCTGAACCACCCCTCGAGCTTTCGTTATCCGGCCTGCTGGCACGTGCGGACCTATGGATTGTTCGCCGCCAATCCGTTCGGTCGGCAAGACTTCACCAGCGGTCGCGAGGAAGATGGCTCCCACCGGTTGCAACCTGGTGAGACGCTCACGCTGCGCTTTCGCGTCCTGCTGCACCTGGGGGACGAACGAGAGGGCCGCGTCGCGGATCATTTCGCCAGTTATCAGCAGCAGGTGCCGGACCGCGACGAGTGACCGTCTACGGGGCTGTACCGAATATCGTGTCGAAGGGCCTGAATCCGGAGAACCTGACCGTTCACGGGTCGGGGCCGGGTCCATTGTTCGGCCGATAAACTCGACCTCGCGGATACGCGTCGGCCGAAGACATGGACCTGACCCCCTGGAATCGGGGAAAATCCTCCACCGGCTGTGAACGGTTATGGTCCGGTCGCCCCTACTGGGGCTCGCCCTCTTGGTGTGGTTCGGGCATTGATTTCTCGTACTCGTACTCGTACTCAGCGAAGCGGTACTCGTACTCAGCGAAGCGGTACTCGTACTCGAACGGGGCGATGATGACCGGGCCAGCTTCGCACGGCGCCATCAATCTGCCGAAACTTCGCGGAGGTAAACGGGCATCACCACCGCAAGGACAAGAACCGGTACTTTCCGATCGCTCGCGGGTCGGCTTGGGAATGCGCGGCGGTTCACGATTTCCTGACGGCATTTGCCGTGATCGTTGAGGAAGCGAACCGCGAAGGCGAATCGCCATAGAAGCGGATTGTGCCGATGCTGACTCGATGGATCCGACGGAGTGACGGCATCGCACGGGACGCAAACGAGTACGAGTACGAGTACGAGTACCGCGTTGCTGAGTACGAGTACGAGCCGGACGCAAGCCGGAAGAAAGCGGTGAACGGGAGCCGCCGGTGACGCGTGACTTGACGTCTTGGCTTTTCGGCGGCGGCCCCGTTACCGCCATCGATTCTCTCGTCCAGGGGCTGACGCCCCAGGCTACCGACGACGGCCACTGCGTGGCCGAACGCGGCGATGCGGGCCACCCTGGGAGTTGGCCCGGTTTCTCGATAATCCCGGATGGGAATCCCCGTGGCGTCGCGCAAGGACCCGACCCCCTGGAATCCGCGACGAGCCGCGCTGGCCGCCGACGCGGGTCGTGGAACTGCCCGTCGAGGGCCCGGGCTCTGCCCCCGACCGGGGCGCACCCGCGGCACGTCGGCGAACACGTCGTGCTAGCCCGGATTATTCACCAGTCGCTTCGCGCTCGGCAAAACGCGTTCATGCATGGGGACTTACAGCCATCCTGCCCCAAACACCAGGCAAATCGGCCGCGGGGCGCTAGCCCTCGGTTCTTGCGGCAACCGGGGGCTAGCGCCCCGCGGCTGTTGAATAATCCGGGCTAGCCGTTTCCTGACAAACGAAAATTCCGCTCATAACCCCTCGGCAACGCGACGAAATAATATCCCCCAGCCTGCCGATAGTATCCTGTGTTAAGACTCTTTGCAGCTTACGCAATCTGCAAACTCTGCCAAGCGACACATGCGCATCTGGGTGCATGTTTCATAAGGAGACCTCAACGCCCATGTCGGCACAAGAGTTCCCGATTCGAGACCTTGGTGACTTGAGGAGTTTTGTATACAGCACGCTTTGCAACCATGAGCAGCTTGAGTTTGGCGCGTTTCCGATGACCCAGCGGATCCTGGTGCGCAGCGGTCGGGCCTGTGGCATCTTTTTTTGCTTGCACGGTCCGCGGAGCGTACGGTTCATCGCGATCTGGGAGACGGAGAAGAACACGATCTTGTTTTACAATTCGACGGGTGAGCGGTTCTTGAGGGTTCAGCTGAGCGAGTCGCCCAGCCTGGCCTTGGCCGCGGGCTGACAGCCCCCGGCGACATGGTTCGAGAGGAGGCCGTTTGCACCCAGTTTTGCGTTTTTTGCCGGGAACGCAGGGGGCAATCGCCAGCTTTTGGTCCGCGCGATTTCGGATGATGGAGTTGACGGGCCGAAAGATGGACATGGCCTCTGCCGGGGGAGAGGTGCGGCGCCCTGCCCGCTTCCGACCCGATGGGAGACCGGCACTTGGAGATGATGACTTCCGCCTGGCCGTCCTGGGCGGCGACACGTAACGAACGGATTAATTGCCACCACTCCTACGACTATCAGCACGGAGCTTAACCATATGCTCGTTCTTTCTCGCAAGACCAGCCAACGGATTAAACTGGGCGATTCGATTGTGGTCACTGTCGTGCGCGTCACCGGCGACAAGGTTCGCTTGGGTATCGAGGCGCCGCCGAACGTGGTGGTGCTCCGGGAGGAGTTGGAGGCGACCGATTCCGCCCGTCGGAATCCCGCGTCGATCTGACGCCGCGACGGCTCGACACCCGGGGCCGCGGCCTGCCGCATCCAGCCAGCGCGGCCAGGCCCGGCCCCGATTGTGTTGGCGGGCGGGGCGGGGGACCCTGGAATCACGCGCTGCCAGATCATCGTTTCGTCACCGTGGTGTGGCCTGGGTCCACCGTCCTGCGGGTTTGAGTTGAGTGGCGGCCGACCATGCCCGAGTACCTGCTGCCGTCTTCCCTGGCGGGCCTGGTTACGCATCTGCTGCTCGTCGGTGCCATCAGTGTGCGGGTGATCATGAAGCGGCCGCCGACGGGCGTGGCCCTCGGCTGGTTGCTGCTGACCGTGTCCATCCCGCTGGTGGGGGCTGGTTTCTATCTGTTGATCGGCGAGCGGCGGATCAGCCGGGGGCGGGCGCGGGGGATGGAGCGGCTCCGCGTCGACTTCCGCCAGATCACCGAAATGGCTGTCCAGCGCGGGGCGACCGATGTCGACTGGTCGGGGCACCTGCCGGCAGCCCGCGGCCTGGACCAGCTCGGCCGGTCGATGGTTGGCAGCCCGACGGTGCGGGGGAGCACGTTCCAGTTGTGGGCCGACACCGAGCAGATTCTCACCGCGATCGCGCGCGACGTGGATGCGGCCCGAGCCAGTGTGCTGATGGAGTTCTACATCTGGCATGAAGGGGGACTGGCCGACGCGGTGCTGGAGGCGGTGATCCGCGCGGCACGACGGGGCGTCGTCTGCCGCCTGCTGGTCGACGCCCTGGGGGCCCGTCCGTGGTGGAGGGGGACGCAGCCGGCCCGGCTGCGGGCGGCTGGCGTCGACGTGCGACCGGCGTTGCCGGTCGGGCTGCTCCGCTCGCTGGCGGGGCGCACCGACCTGCGGCTGCACCGCAAGATCGTGGTGATCGACGGCTGCGTGGCCTGGACGGGCAGCATGAACCTGGTCGATCCCCGCTATTTCAAGCAGGACGCGGGGGTCGGACAGTGGGTCGACGCCATGGTCCGGCTGCAGGGGTCTGTCGTGGCACCGCTGGCCGGCACGGCGGCCGGGGACTGGATTTTGGAAACGGGCGAGCCGCTGGCCGACCTGCTGGCTCACCTGGGGCTGGAGCACGCCGTACCCCAGGGGCCGGCCAGCATCCAGGTGGTTCCTTCCGGACCGGGGTTGAGCAGTGATGGGCTGCTGCAGATGATCCTGGCCCTGATCCATGCCGCCCAGCGGGAGTTGGTCCTGACCACGCCCTATCTGGTGCCCGACGATTCGTTGCTGCGGGCCCTGCGCGGCGCAGCGGGGCGGGGTGTCGCCGTACGGTTGATCGTGCCGGAGATCGTCGACTCGCTGCTGACCCGCTACGCCAGCCGTTCGTACTACGACGACCTGCTGGAGGTCGGCGTCGAAATCCATCTCTATCGCGGCGGCCTGCTGCACACCAAGTCGATCATGGTGGACGGGGCCCTGTCGATGTTCGGCACGGTGAACCTCGACATGCGCAGCCTGTGGTTGAACTACGAAGTGGCCCTGTTTGTGTACGACGAGCAGTTCGCCGCGCAGCTCGGCCGGCTGCAGCGGTCGTACCTGGCCGATGCGACGCGTTTGAGTCCCGAGGCGTGGCGGCAACGCTCGTTCGGCACCCGCCTGCTGGAAAACACGCTTCGCCTGGCCAGCCCCCTGTTGTAGGCTGCCGTTTTGGGTTGTCAGGTGTAAGCGTTCACAGCCCGGTGGAGGATTTTGCCTGATTCCAGGGGGTCAGGTCGATGTTTTCGGCCGGCGCGTATCTGCGAGGTCGAGTTTGTCGGCCGAAAAATGGACCAGACCCCGACCCGTGAACGGTTACGTGTCCGGTCCATGTTTTCGGCCGGCGCGTGACGGCACGTCTTACGCTACGCGCGTCTACGACGGGTCGTTACGTGTCCGGTCCATGTCTTCGGCCGGCGCGTGGGGGGATGGTGGGGAGTGTCGGTCAGAAAATGGACCGGACCCCGGAGCCGAGTTCCCACGGGTTCAGCGTACCAGCACCAGTTCGCCGGCCGTCTCCAGCAGGAGTTCTTCGCCCGGCGCCTGCAGGGCCAGGGCGCGGTTGTTCGCGGGCGAGTTCTGGCGCACCAGCTCGAAGTATTCCGGGCTGAATCGCTCGATCACCTTGAGCTTGTCGTTCAGCTCCTCCAGGTTCCAGCGGGCCGCATCGGACGTGACCAGGCGATTTCCCCGGCGGTAGAGGGCCGTGTTGCCCAGCTGCCGCACGGCATCGGTCGCCTCGGCCTGGTCCCGGTCGGCGTGAAACACCTGTGCGGCCCCGGCGACCGGCACGCCCTCGTCGGCGGCGATTTCGGCCGGGGCCTGGGCCGCATTCTTGAATTGCGCCTTGAGGGCCCGCTGGGCGAATCCGGCCTCGCCTTCCGCCCGGTCGAGGCCGGCGAGCGCTTCGCGCGATCGCTCCAGGCTCCAGGCGCCGCCCCGGCGGGCATCGGCCAACTGCCCGACCGGCGCCTGGTCATCCGCCAGGAAGGAGGTGTAGGGGGTCAGGATGCCGTGCTTCGTCGACAGGCCGACCAGTTCCTTGATCAGCTCCTCGTTGCGGCCGTGCAGGTCCAGCTGGTCGATCAGATCGCCGACCCGCCGCATGGCCCAGAGTTTTTCCACGAAGCCGTAGGTCTCGTCCGGACTGGACTCGGTCAGCTGCGCCGGAAAATCGAACGAGTGGACCTGCCCCGCCAGGGTGCCGCGGATCGTCACCTTGGCCAGTCCCGGCGTGCGGTAGCGGCCCACCATCACCAGCTGCTCGCCCTGGAACAGGTCGGTCAGCTGCTGCGGGTAGGTGCGATTGATGGGCGCGCCATCTTCGGTGCGGATGGCGTCGAAGGCAAAGTCGACGGCCACGTCGGTCATCACGGGGGCGCTCATCCGGTCGTACAGCCGCGTCACGCGTTGCTGGATATCCTCGTTGGGACGCACGAACTCGCTCTGCCCCCAGTTGCCGGCGGCCAGGCGGTCGAGCAGGCGGCTGTTGACGTCATAGCCCACGCCGACGCAGATCAGCCGGGCGTGAATCTGGTTGCGTTCCCGGCTGGCCGTCACGATCTTGCTCTCGTTTGTTTCGCCGATCGTCGGCTGGCCGTCCGTGAGGAAGATCACGTAGTTCGGCCGCGGCGAGTCCTTGAGCATGGCGAAGACGGTCTTGAGCGCGCCGTCGATATTGGTTCCCCCGCCGGCGTACAGCCCGGCGACGAAGCCCAGCGCATGCTGGCGGGCGTCGCCGCCCGCCGGTTGCAGTTCGGGGCGAAAACTCTCCACCTGCGTGTCGTAGGCCACGATGTTGAACCAGTCCTGCTCGTGCAGGCTGTTGATGATCGACTTGAGCGCCTCGCGGGCCTGCTGGATCTTCTCCCCCTGCATGCTGCCGGAGCGGTCGAAGACGCAGACCACGTTCTTGGCTGGACGCTCCGTGCTGGCCGGCTGAGTCCGCGGACTGGCCAGCAGCAGGAAGTAGCCATCCTCGCCGGACTCGGGGCGGTAGCTGATCACGCTGGCCCCCACGTCTCCCGGCGAGACATCGAAGAACAGTCGGAAGTCGTTGGTGGGTACCTCGTTTTGCCGCTCGTAGGTGACGACCGCCTGATGACCGCCGGGCCGCTCGATCTGGACCGAATGCGTGGGGCTGTAAACGCTGGTCAGCTCGGCGCCGCTTTCAATCGACACCCGCAGGGCCACCTTCTCCACCGGCGTCGAAGTGTAGCGGGCCGTCGACAGCGGGAAGAGGAAATCGGTCAACGTGCCGTCCTTGCGCAGCAGCTGGTTGTAACGCAGCGAGACACTGCGTTCGGCCCCGGGCGGCACCGGAAAGACGCTCGTGCGGAACATGCCTGTCCCGATCCATTCCAGCAGGGCCGGGTCCTGGTTGCGGCGGATGTAGCTCTCGTAGATGCCGCGGGCCTCGTCGGCCGAAAGCAGCTTGCCCGGATACTCCTTGCCGTCCACCATGAAGGTCAGCTGGTCGACGGCCCCGTCGTAAGGCAGGGGGAACACAAAGGCCACCTCCATCTGGCGGCTGCCCGTGTTGACGAACGATTGCGTCACCAGGACGCGGGCCACCTGGTCGACCAGCCGGGCCTGCACGGACAGCTCCTTGATCTTGTACGACATTACCGGTTCCGGTTGAGGTCGCGGCAGGATGATCGGGCGGGGCAGCGGGACGGGGGGAGAGGGGTCGATCACCAGGAGCACGCCCTGGCCGAACACGGCAGACGTAGCCAGCAGGCTGGCCAAAAACAGGCTGACGAAGGACAGTGATAACCGGCTCATGATCGCTTTCCTTTCGCGTAACCTTGGGCGGACGGTAACCGGTAAGCGTTCACAGGGCGGGGTCTGGTACATTTTTCGGCGGATCGACATCGCCCTCCGCGGACGCGCGGGCCGAAAACATGTACCTGACCCCCTCGAATCCAAGTAAAACTCTAACCAGGGTGTGAACGGTTACCGGTAACCGTTCACGGGGTGGACGCCAGACCTGCTGCACCCCAGTGCACCCAGGGGGTCAGGCACATTTTTCGGCGGCAGCGTGCCACGACGCCGAGCCGTCTTCCCGCCGAAAAATGAGCCAGACCGCGGCCTCTCCGCATCTTCGACGCCGCAAGTCGGTCGCAGGTTCCGCCGTAACCGTTCGGCGGGTGGAGTGGATTTGCACGCGTCATCTCGGGGGGCGGGCAGATGTCCGGCGGACCCATGCGTCAGCAGCAGACGACTTTTCCGCCGGCGGCGAATCAGCCCCGGGACGGGGATCGCTGATGTTCCGCCCGAGGCCCTTACGGCAACGACATTTGGGTGCATTGCCCCAGTGTACCTGGTTGCGGGTGGCTGGCGCCGTCACGCGTGTGTAACGAACCCACGGGCACAGCCGTTGAAGAGCGCCGCTGCGAATCGTTCAGCGCGGAATCCGCGTTCCGGCGGACGGCGATGGGCGGTCCGTGGGGAGCGCGTCGTCCCCCTCAGGGCCGTGCCTGCACGGTGGGCGGGGGGGACGCGGATCGGGCGGTCGGGCCGGCTCGACGGGACTCACGGCACGAGGGTCTGGCCTGGCCGCCCGGCGGGCAGGCCGCCGGGGGGGGCCTGCTCCACCTCGCGCGCCAGGCGCCGCGGCGGCTGACAGTACTTCAAGGTGCCCGCGGCGTCGCACCGGTCGCGGACGGCCGCAAAGAGCGCCTTGCCGTCTGGGCCGAACGGATGAACCCAGCGGTCGCTGGCGGGAGAGCGAATCCGAGTGTCGGTGACCTCCTCGGGGCTGGGCGGATCAGGCGCCAGCGGCGCGCCCGCCTGCTGGAGGGTGGACAGCGGGGCTTCCAGCCAGCCGACGAAGCGCTGCGAGGGATCGGCGCCGACTGTGCAGCTGAAGACGTGCGCCAGCACGCCGGCCGGCATGCCTCGATACTTCCCCGAGGGCATTTCGATCGGTCCCTCGGTATCGGCCGGCAACTCGAACAGTTCGCCCGTGTTCTGGTCGAAGAAATAGGCCATCGAGACGCGCTCGGGCGGTTCCGGCAACCGGCCCCACCAGAATAGCCGCCAGGCGAGAAAGGCCAGTGCGACGGCCGTCACCGCCAGGCACAGCGCGATCACCAACCGCTGTCGCGTGTCCTGTTCAGCCAGCATGCCCGTGGCCGCCATGTTGGGAACTGATCGGTTGGTTCTACTTCGGGCAGCGGCAGTGTCGCGCCGCGGGAGGCGGGCCGGTAACCTGGGACTACACAGAGGCACGTGATTGGGCGATTCCCAGGCGGTCAGGTCCATGTTTTCGGCCAGCGCGTTTGGGTCTGGCAGAGCTTTACAGCCGAAAGATGGACCAGACCCCGCCCTGTGAACGGTTACGGCTCCCGCCGAGCCGCTGGCTCAGCAGGAGCTTCGCCCTCCCAAGATCGCGAAAGTCCTTCTAGCGAGTCTTCCAGTGGTCGGCGGCGAGGTCGTAGAACTCGCTCGGGTACATCAACGCCACGTGGCCGTCACCGTACAGCACGTTCATCATGCCGCGGTGCCGGTGCGGGGTCTTCTCGGGATGCTCCAGCCGATCGTTCAGGTTGGGGTCGTCCAGCTCCTGGTCGATCCGGTACAGCGTCTTGCCGTAGTAGTCGTTCATCAGCGCGGTATGCGCGAGCAGGTTGGTCTTGCTCCGCACCCCCAGGTTCATGGCGTAGCTGCTGAACGAGCCGGGCACGGTGATGATGCGCAAGTTTTCCATGCTGTTGTTCGTCTTGAAGACGTTGACCGTGAAGGTGCGCCGGTCATAAGAGATCGTGGCCGTATCGTACTGGTCCTCTATTCCCCGGTTGGGGCCGTTCTGCGTCGTGGGATGATTGTACTTCGTCGTGGCGTTGCCGAGCAGAAAATCGGTGTCCCCCAGCAAGCGGACATTCGTGGCCCGCCGGTCGACGCAGATCACGCCGAGGATTTCCCCCTCAAAGGTGATTTCCGCGTTCTGGGTCCCGCCGTTGGGTGGGGCATCGCCCACCGGATCAAAGTGCAGCAGGTGGCAATCGATCAGGGTCCCGGCATCAATCCACGAGGAGGCAAAACCTGGATAGCCGACATACGTCCGCGCCTGGGTCATGTTGACCTTGATCGATTGCGGCAGGACAAAGCTGGCCTTTTCCCGCATCGCGCGCACCTTCTGATTGTGCTCGTACTTGCCCTCGCGGAGATCGCCCGGCACGCTGGCGAGCAGTTGCATATTCCCGCCGTTTACCGGAAGCTGGGCGGGGCCCCCGGTGAGCGAACCCTGATTCAACCGCTGGATGCCTTCAACATGGTTCGGGCAGATCAGCATCGAGGTCTGGTTTTCCATGGACGTCATCAAGGAGACTGTCCAACGGGTCGCCATTTGGCGCGTTCCCTTTTCTCCGTCCTTCGCCAGCACATGGAAATAGGCCGTGCCCCAGTTGCGCAGGTTGTTCTTGCACTGCACGGTCCGTGCGGACTCCCGCGCCGACTGCACGGCCGGCAGCAAGAGGGCGACCAAGATGGCCACGATGGCGATCACCGCCAATAGCTCGACGAGCGTGAACGCGCCGCGGAAAACGCGTTTGCCCTGGTACATTTTTTTCAGGCTCCCCATCACCCCGGACCATCCGGCCGGGCGAAGACATGTGCGAATCACGCAGACAAGGCGAATACAGCGACGGGCTTGCCACCACCTCCCAATGCTGAACTATAATGGTCGGACCCTGGCAATGTCTTGTCCAGACGCACAAAAAACTTGTCCAAATCGGAATCGCTGGGGCTGGTTCCCGGGAGGCTGGTCATCCACGGCAAGCCACTCATCATCGGAGTCTTCGGCTTTGTCCTGCAGGAGATTCTGCATCGGCCGTTTCTGGGCGTGTTGCGCTACTGCGAGGAGGTTGGGGGGCTCGTTCCCCGCGATTTCCGCACGCTGAACGTGATCGACGATCACGGCAAGGTGCTGGCTCCGCCCTGGCGGGGCCGCTGCGACGGCCTGGTGGTCTCCACCGGGCGGGGCCCCGGGATGGACGACGCCCGGACGGCCAACTGGTTGCTCAGCGGCGGCGTGCCCGCGGTGAGTGTTTCCGGGGACTGGAGGGACCCCCGGATTCCCTGCGTGCATACCGATCAGCGGTCGGCCGGGGAGTTGGCCGCCAGGCACCTCTTGGAATGCGGTTGCGCATCATTCTTGTACGTGGGCTATGCGCGATCGACTGGTTCCCAGCAGCGCGGCGCGGCCTTTTGCGCGGAGATGCAGCGAGCCGGGCGCCAAGTGCAGGCCTTCGCCACGCAATCCCACTTGCTGGCCCTGGACTCGGTCGAAGACGACGATATCCTGAGCCACGAGCCCCAGCTGCGGGAGTTGATCGGCAAGCTCCCGAAACCGCTGGGCCTCTGGACGTTGAACGACGGCTACGCGGTCGCCGTCTGCCGGCTGTGTCTGCAGCTCGAACTGGACGTGCCTGACCAGGTGAGGGTCCTGGGTACCGACGACACCGCCCTGGCCCGCGCCCACTGGCCGGCGCTCTCCAGCATACGCACCGACGGGGAGCAGATCGGCTATCTGGCGATGAAGACCCTGCATCGCGAGTTGGAGGGCAAACGCGTGCTACGCGCGGAGATCGAGGTCCCCGCCGCGGAAGTCGTCGTGCGACGCTCGACGGCCGGGGCCGATCACCGCCTGGGGACGATGGCGGCGGCAGTCGAATACATTCGCCGGCATGCCTGTTCCGGCATCACCGTCGAGCACGTCGCGGAGACGGTGGGCATGTCGCGCCGCAGCTTCACGGAGCAGTTTCGGCAGCGCGTGGGGCGGTTGCCGGTCCAGGAAATTCAGCAGGCGCGTTTGGAGCGGGCCCGCGAACTGCTCCAGCACGTGGAGATCTCGATCAGCCGCATCGGCGCCATGGTCGGTTTTGAGGAAACAGCGGCGTTCAGCAAGTTCTTCCGCAAGCATACCGGCCTTTCGCCCCGGCAGTACCGGACGCGGCTGGCGACCGCGGGACAGCGCCAGCCACCGCCCAAGACGCGGCGGGGGCGTCGGCCCTCGGGTCCGCGCAGGTAGGCCGGATTCAAGAAGCGCCTACGTGATTCGGGGGCCGTGTTATGATCCGGCACGCCCTGGCGTCCGGTTTGTGCCGCCATTGCGGCCGACTGGGCGAGCCTGTCTCCGGAGGGCGAGGCTCCCGCGATGTTGGCCCGAGCGGGAGATGAGCGGTTTCGGCTCGGCGGGAGCCTCGCCCTCCCGCGATGTTGGCCCGAGCGGGAGATGACCGGTTTCGGCTCGGCGGGAGCCTCGCCCTCCCGCGCTGTTGGCCCACCCGCGATGTTGG
>Ga0114938_1002250_pt1 | contig 12321 bp, 11 predicted proteins | sample AshMeaBigSpring_FD_88675 | JGI IMG/M metagenome (GOLD analysis project Ga0114938, IMG submission 88675) | Groundwater microbial communities from Big Spring, Nevada to study Microbial Dark Matter (Phase II) - Ash Meadows Big Spring | ecosystem: Environmental > Aquatic > Deep subsurface >...
AATTACCTACCGGTTTTGTGGATCAGCCGCGGGGCGCTAGCCCGCGGTCTTTCTCGGATGAACCGCGGGCTAGCGCCCGGCGGCTGATGAGTGATTTCGGTAACTTATTGTTGAACAGCGCCTTACCCTCCGTGGGCGGCATCCCCGTCAACGTCGTCAGCCAGCTGCACGACCGCGGGACATCCCGGCCGCGTCGACGAAGTAGCCTTGCGTAATCCTGGGAGATGCGGAAGGCTATTTGGGTGTGAACCGTTACGGTCCGAGGGTCTGGCGGACCGGCCCGCGACCGCTTCCAAGAAAAGGAAGAGGAGTTTCCATGTCTGCACGTAAGGCCGCTTGGCTTTGTCTTGTCTCCGCGGCCGCAGGTGCCGCGTTGGCCGTCGGGATGCGGCAGATTTCGCCGCCAGCCGGATTCCAGGCCGATGAGGTGCTCGGGCCGGCGGGCGCTCGTGTCCTGGCGGGTGGCCCGACCGGCGTGGCGGTTGCTCCGCCGGCACTCGGATTGCGACCCGCCGAGGCACAGGCGGCCCAGCTGGAGCGGTCGGCCCTCGCGGAGTTAACGCCCGAGGAACGGACGAATATCGCCGTCTATCAGCAGACGAACCGCGGCGTGGTCAATATCACGACGCGTTCCGTGCGGCCCGACCAGTTCTTTCTGTGGGAGGTGCCGTCCGAGGGCGCCGGCTCGGGCTCGGTCCTCGACTCCCAGGGACATATCCTGACCAACTACCACGTGATCGAGGGCGTGCGCGAAATCCGCGTCACGCTCTACAACGGCCAGACCTACGCCGCAGACCTTGTGGGGCAGGACCCGCAGAACGACATCGCCGTGCTGAAGGTGGACGCCCCGGCCGAGGTCCTCCATCCGCTGACGGTCGGCCAGTCGACCGAGTTGCTGGTCGGCCAGAAGGTCTATGCGATCGGCAACCCGTTCGGGCTGGAACGGACGTTGACCGTGGGCATCATCTCCAGTCTCAACCGGAGCCTGCCCTCGCGCACGGGTCGAACCATGAAATCGATCATCCAGATCGACGCCGCCCTGAACCGGGGCAATTCGGGCGGCCCCCTGCTGGACAGCCACGCCCGGGTGATCGGCATGAACACGGCCATCGCCAGCAGCACCGGCGAGAATACAGGCGTCGGATTCGCCATTCCTGCCAATACGATCCGCCGCGTGGTCCCCGAGTTGATCCGCCATGGCCGCGTGGTCCGGGCCGACCTGGGCGTGGCACGGGTGTACGAAACCGACCAGGGCCTGGTGCTCGCGGCGCTGACACCCGGCGGGGCCGCGGAGCGGGCGGGGTTGCGCGGGTTTCGCGTGATCCGCGAACGGCAGCAACGCGGACCGTTGGTCTACGAACAGACGCGTATCGACCGGGCCTATGCCGACGTCCTGGTGGCGGTCGACCAGGCCCCCGTGCGAACCGCGGATCAGCTGCTCTCGATCGTGGAAGGCAAGAAACCGGGCGAGGAAGTGGTGGTCACCGTTCGCCGCAACGGCGCGCTGCAGGACGTGCCCGTGCGTCTGGAGGCCAGCGATTAGCGGCAGGGAGACCGGCCCGGCGCAGCCGTTCACCGGCCGGGGCCGGGTAGGGGCCAGGCTCCCACCCAGCCGGTGCGTGGAGCGGGTTTTCGGCTCGGCAGGAGCCTCGCCCTCCCGGAAACTCGCAACCCGAACAAGCCGAGACCATCGACCGGACCCCTGGAACAGCATCCCGCGCGGTCACCCGCCGCGCCGCGACATCTGGTCGGCGATCCAGGCCTCCAACTCGTGCATGTCGACCGGCGGCAGTTCGGAAATGTCAGGCCGCAGCCGGGCCGCCTCCTTGAGGTAGACGTGCTTGACGGCGTGCTGACCACGCGTCGTATTCCAGTTGATCAGGATGCGGATGCAGCGGCGGAGGGACCCTGGCACGTCGATCTCGTAGGTGCAGAGCAAGGGAACGTCCAGCCATCCCAGTTGACGCGCCGCCAGCGCGGGAAACTCGGCGTCGAGGTCCGACGTGACGGTGAAGACCGCGCTGGCGATGTCCTCCGTCTCGATGCCGTTTTCGCGGACCAGAAGTGCCAGCAGTTGGCGGGTGGCGGTCAGAATTGCCTCCCGCGTATTGGCTTCCGCGGTCGTCGCCCCGCGCACCCCTCGACACGACATGTGCGCCCCTCTCGCCCAGACGGATCGCTCGCGGCCAGGGGACAGACTCACTCTTCGGCCGCCGGACCACGCGCCGGTGGGTCCTCGTCCGCAACAGGTGCCGGTCCCCTCTCTGGTCACCCTGAGCGCAGCGCCGTATTGGCGGCTGCCCCGGGCGGGCCTCGCGCTGAAGGCTTACCACCAGCCACGGCCCGCCCGTGCCCTGGGTCCAGGATCGCTGCAGTATAACCCGGCCCCCGACGGGTGACGAGCAACCGGCCCGCGTCGTCGAATCGCGTGGGGAAACGAGTCCGGCGCGCCGGTCACGGCGCTGGCGGCCGCAAGGCCTCGGTCACGCGCACCAGGGTCCGCGCCAGCCTGTTCAGCCGCTCCTCCACCTTCTCGTCGATCACCCGGTCGGTCGCGTCGAACGACTTTCCCGTGGCAAACACGAAATTCGGCAGGACGAAGGTGCGAAAGTCCAGCATCAGGCTGCCGATCAGCCCCATCGCCGCCATGTAGCTGACAGGGCCTCCCGCTGCGCAGACCAGGCCCACCACCTTGTGCGACCAGGCCTTGCCGGTCAGCTCGACCACGTTCTTTGCCGCCGCGCTCACGTCGTAGTTGTAAATGGGCGTGGCGATCACGATCCCGGCAGCTGCGTCGATCAGCCCCCTCAGCCGCTGGACCCGCGGGTCGGCGTAGCAGCCCTCGCCGTCGCACAGCGGCAAGCCCCACTCCCGAAGATCGACCAGCTGCACCGCGCGGCCGTCGCCCTCCAAACGCTGGAGCATCTCCAGGGCCAGCAGCCGACTTCGGCTGGTCGCGTGCAGACTGCAGCTGATCACCAGGTACATCATCCCCTCCCCACCGACCGCCAGGCGGCCAACCACCAGCTCCCCGCCCACTCGCCATCCGCGCTAGGACTGGGGCCGGTCCGTGGTTCGCCCGAACATCCCCCGGCCCCGTGTGCCAGCCGATAACCAGCGGCCTGCTCCGCTGGAATTCCCGGGAAATCGTCCACCCGCGTACGATCAGGAGTTTCCCCAGCGGCATTCCTTCCTGGCGCAAGGCCGGTCCCCGGGCGGGCATAGGCTCTTGATACGTAAGCGTTCACGGGTCGGGGTCTGGTCCATTTTTCGGCCGATCAACTTGACCTCGCGGATACGCGCCGGCCGAAAACATGGACCTGACCCCCTGGAATATCAGGGAAAAACCTCCACCGGGCTGTGAACGGTTACCTTGATACACGCCGACCTTGCCAAGATCAAGAATCCCGCATTCATCGCGTCGGCTCGCTCCCGATGCTAAAATGAACGGCCTCGCGCGAAAGGAAGATGCTCGATGCGCCACCGTCGCCCGCTGCTCGCGTTCGCCGCAGTCTGTCTGGTTCTGTCGTCACGGGCCCTGGCGCGTGAGATTTACGTCAACAACGTGGCAGGTGATGACCGCCACTCGGGGCATGCCCCACGTGCCGCGAGCGGCGGCCTCGGTCCCACGCGGACCCTGACCCGCGCCCTGCGCGTGGCCCGGGCCGGCGATCACATGATCGTGGCCAATACGGGACAACCGTACCGCGAATCGATCACCCTGGAAGCATCCCGGCACAGCGGCACGTCCCTCCGTCCCTTCATCATCAGCGGCAACGGCGCCGTGCTGGACGGCACGCTGCCGGTGGCCGCCGCGGACTGGCGGCATGACCAGGGTGCGGTATTTCGCTTTCGGCCCGAGCGGCTGAGCTACCAGCAACTGTTCCTGGACCGGTTGCCGGCCACTCGCCAGGAGGCGCCGCGGGGCAGCAGCGCCCCGCCACCGCTCAAGCCACTCGAGTGGTGCCTGTGGCAGGACAACATCTACTTCCGCATCGAACCGGGGCGCACGCTGGACAGCTATCCCCTCGCCCACGCCGGGCTGCCGGTGGGGATCACGCTCTACAACGTCCGTGGTGTCGTGATCGCCGACCTGATCGTCCAGGGATTTCAGCGCGACGGCGTCAACGCCCATGACAACGTGTTCGACAGCCAGTTGCTGGGCTTGACGGCACGCGGCAACGGGAGGAGCGGGATCTCCGTGGGTGGTGCCTCCCGGGTGCTCATCGAGGCCTGCCTCGTGGGCAACAACGGCTTGGCGCAAGTCCGCACGGAAGGCTGGTCCCAGGTCGAGGTGCGGCAGTCCGACCTGATCCCGAACACCGCCCCCGGCTGGGTCGTCGAGGGCGGTCGGCTGACCATCGATGGCCGCCGCGTGGAGGGCCGGGACCCGGAGTTTTCCGCGAACGCAGCTCGCTCAGGACTTCGCGGGCAGCGGCTCGATGCGCGCCTCGCGGAACGGCCCTGAGGCGTCCACCGCGGCGGAGCCCGCATCGGCATGGCGCATCCGCTCGGCCTCGATCTCCGCCTCGTGCCACAGCTGCCTCACGGCGCGGCGGTCGGCCCAGTAGTAGACGACCCCCACGCCCGCGATCGCGATCAGCATCGCCCGATAGCAGAGGGCGACCACCAATCCCTGACCACTGCCGGCCTGGGCCGCCGGGATGCGATCGTAGAGAAAATCCATCGCGAATTCGAACGTGCCCAGCCCCGCAGGCGCTACCGGCAAGGCCCCCGCCAGCGACGACAGGGGAGCAATCAAGAGATGCTCACCGAAGGTCGCCGTCTGGGGAAACAGCCCCCGGGCCGTCGCATAGATGGCCACCGCCAGCAGCACATGAACCGAAAGGCTCAGGAAGGCAATCGCCACCAGCGCGGCCTTGTGTCCCCGATACAGACGTACCGCGGCAATCACACGTTCCAGGGAACGACCGATCCGGGGCAGCCCGATCAGCTTCTCAGCGAGGCTGCCCTGGGTGAACCCGGGAAGCAGGAGCAACGCGACGCACACCGCGCCGGCGGCCGTCAAGCCGTAGGCGCACCAGGCGATGACCCGCAATTCGGGAGTCGCCTGCAGCTGGGGCACGAAGCTTACCGCCAGGCTGGTCACGACCACCAAGGCCAAGAGACCGATCAGGCGATCCACCAGGACCGTGGCCACCGCCTCGGCCCGCCGTCGCTTCTGCTGGCGGGCAATAAAGATCGCCTTGAACAGGTCGCCGCCCACGCTGCCCAGCGAGATGAAATTGAAAAGACAGCCGAGAAATCCCAGGCGAAACGCGTCGCGCAAGCGAAACGGAATCCGCAACGCCCGCACCAGCAGGTACCAGCGCACAAAGGTGCATACGTGCGCGGCCAGCGCGACGCACAACGCCGCCGACAACAGGCCCCAATGCTTCGGGCGGAGCCGCAGCTGCTGGAAGGTTTCCGGGTCCTTGCGCTGAACGTCCAGCACCAACCATGTGAGAATGGCCAGAGGCACCATGATCTTCACGGCGGTGAGGAGGTGCCTTTTCAACAAAATCGCCTGCCAGGTCGAACCGATCTGGCCAAGGGCTCCGCGTGCATGGCGGACGTGGCGAGTACCCTGCCGCCCGTGCCAGGCCGCAGCCGGTCCCCAGCCCTCCCGCTCGAAGACTCTGTTGCACCCGGGGCGCCCCGACAGTCGGCCCGACCGAAACGGCTCGCTGCCCCCGCGCCCTGCCCCACGCTTGACACGCCTGGGGCACGCTGGTAGTTTTCAACGCTTCCCCGCGCATGTCAAATCCGCCCCGCCGTCCGACGGGACGGACCCGTCGATACCCCGGGGGATTAGCTCAGTTGGGAGAGCGTCTGGCTGGCAGCCAGAAGGTCAGGGGTTCGAGTCCCCTATCCTCCACTAAGTCGTTTCGCAGTAACAAGTTACGCTTCGCATGAACTTGCAAGACTGCTTGATCCAAAAACGGCTTGCGCCGCTTTGTGCGACCCCCCGCCATTTCCCGCCGGCGCGTGCTGCGCCACATTCTGCGCCGTTGGTGCGCCGCATTCTGCGCCGCCTTGAACCGCCCGGTTGAAGTGCTCGTCGGTCGTCATCAAATAGTGCTTCATGGCGACAGCCGGCGTGTTCCCAAGCCAAGCCGTGACAACCTGGACCGGGTAGGTTTCGACCAGTTCCGTTTCCCTGCTCGACCGCAGATTGTGGAACAGCCGCGGCCAGGGTTGCAGTCCGGCGCGGCGCACGATCTTGGTGAACGGATAAGGGTCGCGTCAGAACGTAACCGTTCACGGGTCGGGGTCTGGTCCATTTTTCGGCCGATCAACTCGACCTCGCGGATACGCGCCGGCCGAAAACATGGACCTGACCCCCTGGAATCAAGAAAAAATTTTGCACCAGGCTGTGAACGGTTACCGTCAGAACAGTTATGGGGGAGGTAAGCCTGCTCTTAACTGGTTACCGTTCACGGGGTGGACGCCAGACCTGCTGCCCCCAGGGGGTCAGGCACATTCTTCGGCGGCAGCGTCGCACGACGACGAGCCGTCTTCCCGCGGAAGAATGACCCAGGCCCCGGCCGGTGAACGGTTACCTTGCCTGACTCTTAACTGACCGAGACTCGAACCCGCAAGCGCGCCTTGCGACCGGGTCCCAGGGATGACTTTCGCCCCTCCATCGGCGCGAGAATGGACGGAACTCCCCAACGCTTCAATCTCGGTAATGTCCCTCGTCGAGCCGAGATCCTGGAGGGGCGCATTCGTGCCCTCCATCAAGAGAGCGAATCGCTCCAGTTGTCCAATTCCGTGTCCTGGAGGCGATTCGTCCGCTACGATGTTAGACGGTCACGCCGCGGTGCGCGACAGCGGCGGGGTGGCAGTGGCAGATAGGCTTGCCCGGCCCTTGCACTCTTCGGGTGCCACTGGCAGCAGGCGATAGTCGTGACGCTGGGAGGGCGAGGCTCCCGCCGAGCCGCTTGCACTCTTTGGGTGCCACTGGCAGCGGGCGATAGCTCGCTGCCAGTGCTGCGATGCTAACACGGCCTGTGCCCACATACGCGCCGCCAGCATCTGGAGTCCCGGTAACGCCTCGTCCAGTGGCCCAGTGCGATCCAAAGAGAACCGCGCACTCGACCACCGCCAAAGTTCCGGCCTCGTCACCAGCCCCCGGCGAACCGGGTTCCTGTCAAAATCCTCGATGGCTGCATCCCATGCCTTGCCTTCGGTCAGATCGCGGTCGTAACCGCCGCCCTCCTGCCAGTAGCCAATGCACCATTTTCCCGGACGCTCACGGATGGTGGGCTTCCGCAGCAACGGGCCATCTTGCTGTGGGAGCCATTGCTTGATCTCGGCGGAATCGGGTTGCTTCATTGCCCTGGAGCAACGGACCGATCTTCGCGGCGGGAGCCTGTGGCCAGGCAAGCCCATGCACATACCCCGGCATGAACACAAAGGCAGCCAGGTGAAACGTGTGCTCTTCGCAGGCACGATCGATGCCGCGGGCTTGCCGGTGCTCGTCGGCCGTTCGCTGAGGCCTGGCGGCGTCCAGCGGGCTGGTGCGAGGCCTGGCGGTTCGTTTAGGGTGCCACAATACGTCGTAAAGCGTCGTTGATGCAAGGACGACGGAAGTCCAGAGCCGCTGAGAGCCAACGGCCGAGCGAGGACTTTCGCTCTGCGGCGTTCGGAGAACGCCGCCTACACTATCCGCCGGGTGCCGCGGGCTTGCCGGTGCTCGTCGGCCGTTCGCTGAGGCCTGGCGGCGTCGAACGCTTTGGTGCGAGGCCTGGCGGTTCGTTTAGGGTGCCCCAATACGTCGCAAAACCTCGTTGATACAAGGACGACGGAAGTCCAGTGCCGCTGAGAGCCAATGGCCGAGCGAGAGCTTGCGCTCTGCGGCGTTCGGAGAACGCCGCCTACACGATCCGCCGGGTGCCACGGGCTTGCCCGTGCTCGTCGGCCGTTCGCTGAGGCCTGGCGGCGTCCAGCGCTTTGGTGCGAGGGCTGGCGGTTCGTTTCCTTCTACTGCGCTGGGTTACATTTTGCTGGCACTGATAGCGGCGTCGATTGCCGCTTGCACCGCGTTGTGATCTCGTCGGGCTAGCACATTTGGCGGGGCGTACCGAGCCTGCAAACAACGCCGTCCGTGAGATCCGTCGTAAGGTTATGGGCCGTAGCTGGTTATGCCAAATTTATTTCGGCCGCCCAGCGCAGTAGTATTAAGCGCCTTGTCGCCCAAGCCGGGTCGCCAGAAACAGAGGCCGAGTTGGGGCGGGCTCTCGGTATGGACTGGAGCGGCTACATTGCCAAGGCGCTGAGGTCCGCTGGCTTCCGTGACCACGAAATCGACACCATGACGCATGATGTTGTGATCCGTCTGCTGGCGGATCCTGGCGCGCTGGTCCAGGCGGTAACCGTTCACGGGTCGGGGTCTGGTCCATTTTTCGGCCGATAAACTCGACCTCGCGGATACGCGCCGGCCGAAAACATGGACCTGACCCCCTGGAATATCAGTGAAAAACTTCCACCGGGCTGTGAACGGTTACTCCAGGGGCTGGGACGGGCAGCCTATTCTGCCGAGGTTCAAGCTCGGCGTGCGCAACGCTGTCATCAACCTGGCGCCGAAACAGCAGACCCGACGCCGCCGACCTCCGGCCACCTCCATCGGCAAAGAGGCAGGCATCTCCTCGCCCGAAGAAGTCGCCGGGCCGCAGTCTTCGAGTGGCGAGAACACGATCGAGGCCTTTCGCCAGTTTCTTCGACTGCGGTATGGTGAGACTGAGTTGCGAGCTTTCGATCACCGGCTGGCCGGGTACGAAGTGCGGGAACTGATCGGGCAAGGGATGACCAGCTATGGCGTCAAGGATGTGGTCAAGCAGATCAAGGCCGCCGCCGATGAGGTCGCAACCAACGATTTGAAACAGGCTGCGATGACCGACCGTGCGGTCAGGTCGGAAGCGGAAACTGTGGCGAAAAAGTTCTCGGCGAAGACGGCATGACGCCAGAAACAAACTAAATCGGCAATTCCGGCCTGTGCAAGAACCAATGGCTGCCAGGCGCCGACCGGGTAGAATGGCGGCCTGTCCGACTCGAAACCACCCTGGGCCTTTCCAATGCTCCGCACGCTTTCTGCCGGCGTCCTGACGGTGTTGGCGTCTTGCCCACTGGACGCTCAGGAGAAGAGCGTCCATCCGGGGATCAACAACTCCTTTGACACGCCGAACGTCCTTGAGTTCGTCGAACGATTTGAGAAGGAAGGCCGAGATGTCTTCGACAATCGCAACGAAGTCGTGGCCGTTCTGGGCCTGAAAGATGGCATGGCCGTGGCCGATGTGGGAGCAGGGACCGGCCTCTTCACCCGAATGTTCTCGCCGCTCGTCGGCCCCAAGGGCAAGGTCTATGCCGTGGACATCTCCGACGAGTTTGTGGCGCACGTCGAAAAGCTCGCCCGGCAGCAGAAGATGGAGAATATCGTCGGCGTAGTCTGCAAGGTAGATTCAGTGGAGCTTCCACCGAACTCAGTTGATCTGGCCTTCATCTGCGACACCTACCACCACTTCGAGTTTCCCCACAAGACGCTGGGGTCGATCCACAAGGCACTCAAGCCTGAAGGGCAGGTTGTGCTGATCGACTTTCACCGGATCAAAGGCGTCAGCAGCGAGTGGGTGATGGGCCATGTCCGGGCGGGACAGGAAGTCTTCGCCAAGGAGATCGTCGCTGCCGGGTTCAAGCAGATCGAGGAAAAGAAGGACTTGCTCAGGGAGTCCTACTTTCTGCGATTCGAGAAGGTGGGAGAGTGAGTAGGTCGAAGTCCGCCACGCAGACTTGTCACGCATGAAACGGCTGCTCGACAATCTTCACGTCGATCTGATTGCTGCCGCATTGATGGTCGCAATGGTGGCGACAGGCTTTATCCTTCGCTTCCCCTTACCGCCCGGCACAAACAAGGCGATGAGCCTTTGGGGGCTGACCCGACATCAGTGGGGTACGGTTCATTTCTGGATTAGCATCTGTCTTGTGACGCTGGTCGGCATGCACGTCGGCCTCCATTGGCAGTGGATCATTGTGACGGTGAATCGACGGCTTGGTCGCAACACGTCGCCATCGAAGTCACCACTGGTAAGCGGACTGGCAACCGCCGTCGTCATTGCGGCTGCACTTGCGCTTTTTGGCTGGGCTGCTCATCTCGGCGTCAGGCCCATCACAGAGCCAATCGACGGCGAGCATCATCCAGAAGACGAGTCAGCGTCGACAGGAGCATCGAATGAGCCAGTGCAGGCATCGCCCGATTTTGTGGAGGATGTCTATCCGATCTTTGAACGGCGATGCCTTTCCTGTCACGGCCCCAGGAAGCAAATCAGCAACTTTCGGGTGGACCGTGGGGAAGCACTCCTTGAGGGGACGACACCGCTTGTTGTGCCGGGCGACAGTGATCGCAGCCCGCTCGTTGACATCCTCCTGGGAAACCGAACGAGAGCCGATGTGCATCGGCTTCCGGCAAGAGAATTGGAAACCGTGAAGAATTGGATTGATGCTGGTGCGGATTGGCCTGACGTAACCGTTCACGGGTCGGGGTCTGGTCCATTTTTCGGCCGATAGACTCGACCTCGCAGACACGCGCCGGCCGAAAACATGGACCTGACCCCCTGGAATCAGGCAAAAGTTTCCACCGGGCTGTGAACGGTTACGGCCTGACTCCACCACGAACTGATCTCTTTCTGTTCATTTCGATGCCCTGGCTCGACTGGTACAACTCGCTCGCCAAGCCAAGCTGGACGCCTGCCCCGGCGACCATTGGGCTGATCTGGCAGATTCTCTACCCGATCATCGTCGTGACATTCGGCTTTGTCTTCGTGCAGGCCGTGCGGCGCAAAGTGCCCTGGCTCGTGGCCCTTCCGTTCGCCATCAACTTCGTCGCCAGTCTGATCTTCACTCCGATTCAGTTCGGGATGCGAAACCTGCCGCTGGCCTCGGTGGACATTCTGATCGTGTTGGGAACCATCGTCTGGATGATGATCGTCGTCTGGCGGCACTACCGCTGGGTGGCGCTGGCGCAAGTGCCGTATCTCGTCTGGGTGGCGACGGCGACCGTCCTGCAACTCTCGATCACGGCGATGAATTGGGGGACAACCTCATGATTTGCCTCGGCCTCTGCTGCACCTTCCGGGATTAGCCGATCAAGTTCGTCACCGCGACGGCCACGGCCAGCGGCAAGATAGATCGACCCGACGCTCTCGCCAAGCTGTCCGGGTTATGCATGGCAACTGCCGACGCACTGTTCCTCGCCCTTCAGTTGTGCGCCGACCACGGCATCGGCTGCCTTCGTGTGAATAGCCAGATTCTCCCACTCAAGACGCATCCGACTTGCGGCGACGAGGTCGAGGAATTGCCGGATGGCGGCGAGATCATCCGCCGCCTCATGGCGTGCGGCAGGTTCGTGAAGAAGCACAAGCTGCGGACATGCTTCCACCCGGATCAGTTCGTGGTTCTGAACTCGCAGCGCCCCGAAGTCGTGGACTTTTCGATTCGTGAACTAAAGTTCCAAGCGCAGTAGCCGTTCACACCCCGGGTGGGCGATTCCAGGGGGTGAGGTCCATGTTTTCGGCCAGCGCGTTTGTGTCTGGCAGAGCTTTGCAGCCGAAATGTGGACCAGACCCCGCCCTGTGAACGGTTACCCAAGCGCAAGTGGCAGAATGGATCGGAGCCGATGTCATCAACATTTGCGGCGGCGGGGTCTACGACGCCAAGCAGAGGGCTGTAGCTGAGCCTGCTCGCAACCGCGACCGCCTGTCATCCAGAGCCAGGACGCGGCTGACCGTTGAGGATGGCGACAGGGCTTTCACGCCTGCCGACCTGCTCCCGATCTGCAAGGCGACCGGCCTTCCGCTCGTCTACGACGTGCATCACCGCCGCTGCAATCCCGATGATCTGAGCGTTGAACAGGCCACGAAGAAGTCAATGGCGACCTGGGAGCGGGAGCCGATCTTCCACATCTCCGGTCCGCTCGCAGGCTGGGACGGGCCAAAGCCAGAACGTCACCATGACTTCATGGACGTGAACGACTTCCCGGATTGCTGGCGCAGAAGGACGACCACGGTCGAGGGCGAAGCCAAGGCGAAGAAAGTGGCAGTCGTGATGCTGAAGGAGGAGCTGTCCCATTGCACGAAGTAGTCACGTGTCCATTCCGGCAAGTGCCTTGGAGATGGCTGCCTTCACACTCATCGGCCGGATCGGAAACGGAATGTGTCAACAAAGTGAGACCACTACCATTTGGAAATTAGTGTAGCGCCGGCTCTTGGGGGGACCCGTGCGCGGGTGCACTGGGGGACCAGTCCCCCAGACCCCCTGGGATTTTGT
>Ga0114938_1002251_pt1 | contig 12315 bp, 16 predicted proteins | sample AshMeaBigSpring_FD_88675 | JGI IMG/M metagenome (GOLD analysis project Ga0114938, IMG submission 88675) | Groundwater microbial communities from Big Spring, Nevada to study Microbial Dark Matter (Phase II) - Ash Meadows Big Spring | ecosystem: Environmental > Aquatic > Deep subsurface >...
ATGGAGCTAGTAAAATGTATGTTCGCTCGCTTCTATCAATAGGAAAATATGATTCAAACTCCGTACCGCTACGGATTATCATTTGTTGAGATCGTTTGAATGTAGCAGATTCTTTCCACTCTTTCAAATCCGATTTATTTAAAATCCTTATAAGTGCATCTATGCCTTTATAGTAATCTTCCAGATGAATGGCATCATCCCTGTCAAGTTGCCACTCCCAGGGCAACCGCTCATTTTCGCTATCAATCTTAAATTTTCGCCCCGAATCTTCGTGCGAGAGGTCGTTCTTCTGATACATCCGCAGTGTCGCCAACATGGCAATTGGTCTTTGTACGGCTCTGATCAGTTCATCCTTGCCTTCCACAGCTGAGAGATAGTATCCCTCAATAGTGTGATAAACGCTTTCACTTATAACCCCAATCAACTCATCAGTAGCTGCATGTATTTCTCCAATTATCTTTGTAAAGTCGTTGTTGGCGTAATAATTTCCAGTGAGTTCTCTGAGTTCCTTTACGCCGTTATTTGTCACATTAAATATCATAATGATTTGGTTTTAGACATTAATGATTCTGTTCTTTGCTTATCATCTAGCAATTTTAGCATGATGCGCAAGAGCGGCTGTTGGTCAGCTTCATCAAGCTTTCCGAAGATACCGCTTTCAGCAACACTGAATAGTATTGCATTCATCCCAAGGCTTTGTGAATGTTTATCACCGTCACTATCTTTTTTCCGTTCAAAAACAGGAGCGAAGCAAACCTGCGAGCCTTCAACAATGAAATCCCCAGTAAGTAAGTAATCGCAGAAATGGGCAAACCATACATATACACCGTATTGTACCCATTCGGGCATCGAATTAACACGTGACGCGTATAAGTCTATACGTGCGGGCACAAAATTTTCTCGATATTTTCCATTGAATGCTTTTTTGCTCACTTTATGAGCTGGTTTACGATAAAGCATACCCACCAAACATGACAGGTATATCGGTTCTTGAGTCTCATTATACTGATTGAAAAGTATAACAGCATGTCGGAACTCGGCAAATGTTAAATCTCCTCCGTGCGATAATGGACCAACTAATTTTCCCCATCGGGGCAATAGGTTAGCTGTCGAATTAAATGTAAGTTCTATAGATTGGTCAGAATTAACCTTCCACATCCAGTCTAGTGTATTACTCAACTCATATATAAGGCACAAAAAATCTGTTTTGCTTTTATCTGGACGTGCTCCCCTATTATGGAGCACAAATCTGCACCACTCTACTTTGATATCTTTCAAAGTCACGCCCGGTTGAGTCATTAGCTTATATCTTAATTTCAGTAGATATTGCCACTCGCAAGGCAGTACCTCTTCCCAGCAATCAGGGAATATAACATTGTTGTTGTCCATAATTAAGCCTGATTAACACTTCTTTTAGAAGCTGTCACGTTGTCTTCTTTGTTGATAACTTTCCTGTATATTCCCAGAAATAAATCTTTCTTGTTTGGGAAATTAATTCGAATCGCATCATTTATTGCTTCAAGAGCAATTTCTTCGGGGATCTGCGTGTCCGCTCCAAAAAAAATCTTAAGAGCATATAGCATCTGGCTTCCAGAATCCCCTTTTCCGTCAATTATGATGTTAGATAATGCTGGGTTCAGCCCAAAACCACTAGTGGTGGAGGAATCGGCTATTCGTGATATTTTTGTTTGCGCCTCTATGTATTTATCGACGTTCATTTCTATAGGCTCTATTTTCCATTCTTGTTTATTTCCGTCAGAATCAACAAAATCTACACATGTGAAAAACTTACCTACATTTCTTTTACCAGCCATAACGTCAGCAATCTGGTTTGTGATGTCGGATTTGCATTTCTCCATTTCTACCTCGGTACGTGCTTCGTCCCATTCAGGATGTACTAGCATGATGGTCTCGCGTTTTTGATCCCAATAGGCTGCAGGCTCATGGACAATATATGCAGCTGCGATGAGGTTGTCGTTGAGATAACGAATTATTTCCGGTATATTATTGGCGTTTTCGAGCCATGGAATTGAACCATAAAACGATGATATTGCATACATATTTCTTCCGAAACTCCGCATCGAATGGTACCGTATTGACGTTTCTGAAGCAGTTGGATTCCATTTGTCAAATATAGGATAAAGACGCATGTTTCGATAAGTATTATAATCTCCCGTTAACATTTGTGTTACATCCTCTAATCTACGACTGTTGTTTTCGGGCCACACTAGTCTACAATCACTGCTATGCAAGCATTCTAATTTGGCTACCCACGGTTTACCAATTCGCACTGATCGTCCGGAATAATACTTAGTGAAATGTCCTTTCATATGGGTGTATTCCACTATCACGTCACGTATGTATCGTTTATAATCCCAAGAGTTAAGCCAGTCTTCTATGTCTTTATCTTGCGCCCATTCTTGAATGCAGTCATTATCGACTATTTTTTTACGAAAAAGCATAGGACCTTGACCGTACAATAGCCCTGTCTTTCTTTCGAGGATTCCAGGTCCTAAATTATTTTTCTCTAGGACATCTCGAATTACATTAGGGAGATTGTTGGTTGGTCCCCAGGGTACTACTCTAACACCGTGCACATTGACTGGATCACCGTCCCAATCTTTCATACTTCCGTTAAAAAAGTCGCTTAATGCCAAGTCGCTACTCATCTGGATAGAGTAAGTGCCACAATGTGTTGACACAAATCGATGACTACCGATTTTCACCTGTTTATCTTCCATACTAAAAATTCTTTATATATATTCTTGTTGTATTAATTATCAATTGTCCACAGTAGTCATAAACAATCTTTTGCAGCTCCGGAATAAACTGCTCAATTACCGGATTAAACCACTGTTTAGGGCGCCGTTTCCATACATTATCCTTTGTATGTATCGTCCTAGTGCCATTGGTCATATTGTATCCACGTCCTACGCCCAAATGCACATATAATCCGGCAGCCTCGAATGCAAATCCTATTGATGTGATTTCTTGCCCCTTCATCACGGGTTTACCGTAGTGTCTATAATTCTGTTTTAAGGATTTCGACAATTTCCTATCAGAGGATATCATCGCTTCAATAGAGTTGCGGAGTGCATCATTTACTTTATTTCCCCAAGCAATGATGCGAGTGTTAAACTCTTGCACGGCTTCAGTGTTCTTCTGACGTTGATATTGGTCAGTATAGCCAGTATTATCTTCTATCTCAATTTCCGTGGGGGCATACCCACCTCTGTTCCGTTTTCCTATACGGTTAAGTTTATTCTCTGCAAGTCTTTTGTTGTATCCCATTATATCCCATATATTAATACAGCAAAAATACTTAGTTTAAGTAGTACCAAAAAGGACAAAAAAAGGCTACCTAATGGTAGCCTTACGGTGATCTTGTAAATACATTAATTAATTATCTAAAAAACTTCTACAGCGTAAAGTTATCACTTTTTTTATTTTTATTCGCATACTCTTGCTCGTTAATTTTCCCAGATGACAGCAAAATAAAATCATTTTTCGAAAATGATATCTTTGCCTTATCCATAATAATGCATTCGGGAGTTAATCCTGCTATCGCTTGTAATTCGTTAACGACATTCAGCGTATCTGTTAATGTTTCGCTGGTTATATCATATATAACTATCATCTTGCCCTCCTTTCTTGAGCTATTTTTAAAAAAGATATAAGCGTTAGCATTTCTTTTTTTGAATTAAGATAAAAGCACCCTTTAGGGCTTGATACTTGTACATAGTCGAATTGTAATCCGGTAGAAGTGACTGATCGATGCAAGCTAGTGGTTAGCTCACTTTCTCGTATTACTGTAGATTGATCCAGTTGTCGTAGATCTTTTTCCATTAGAATAGCAGTGTCAATTTTATTGCGCAAATCTTTTAAATCCGCTATGGAATAATATCCATCAGAATCAATATTCAGTGAAAACACTACATTCATTTTTTTGCCAGGCTGATAAACATCAATACGATTCATTACTGCATTATTATCTGTATAACCTGTTACTTCTGGAAGTATCTTTTCTAGCGTTTTCCGAAGTTGTACGATTTCAGATATTACCCAATTATATGAAATACCATCATTCGTGATGACATCATATACCCAGTATGTATTAAGATTTGATATAAGCCTTTTTTTAACGAGTTGAATCATCGTAAACCTCCTTTTCTGCAAGAATAGATAGATGCGATGAACCAAACTAAACAAACAATGAGTAACAAGCATCCAAGATGTTCAGCGACAACCATTCCTATGAATGATGTAAAAGAATTAAGAAGAAGTAGAAATTGCTTATTCGATACTGATTGACCCATGATAGCAGATAATAAAGCATTATCTTTTTTTACCCAAGTCGATAGACGACTCTCAGTTTTTGCGCCTGAAATAGGCAATGAAATTGTTTTCATATATACGATTGTTTTGCGTTTAGTGCAGAAAAAAGAACGGCTGCACATTCCCCGTCGCAAAACAATCGTATATAACTCCGAAGAGAAAATACTAGGGAATGGCAGCCGCCTATGTGGTTTTTGGGCATAAAAAGCCCAAAGAATGTCTTTGAGCAAGAACCGTGCTCTTCGGCGTTATTTATAACGATTGTTTTGCGATGCAAATATTGCAATAATATCTGACACCACAAAGCCTTTTGCAAAAAAAATCACTCACAAATATGGATCAGTTCATTTCTCGCAATATTTGCATTCTGAAAGGCATCTTTTCCTTCGAAAGAAAAAGTTGTGAGGTGTTCAAACTTTCCTCGCTTCCATTCTATGACGAGAAAAGCAAGTTCGTTTTTCTTTTTTTTGCGCCAGCCTAGGGCGAATATCCCAACGAGGAAAATTCGACCGACGGTGATTTTCTTTTCAATACTTGTTGCATCTTCTATCGAAATATTCATTATCTCAGATATAGGTATTTGAGCATCAAGAGATAACGGCAGGCTCATGCTATATGTTTGTATTTGATATAAACATATATTTTCTTTTTCTTGAAGAAAATAGCATTGAGGTACGGTTTCGTTGAGCTCAGGGTGACCACCAACATAAGAGCCTAAACTTTTGAAATCGGAAAATGCAAGACCTTTTTCTTTTAGAAGAGCACAAGATTTTTTTTGTTTATTAGTTCCGCTGACGGCGGCTAAGACAAAAATAAGAATAAAAACAATGATTACCACCCACCCAAATCCCGTAAGCGAAACGCTTCCATCATCTTTCATTTCGCATGAGGTCAATACAAGAGATAGTGAAGAGAGAAGAAAGAGTACGCTTTTCTTTAAAGGAACTATCGCTGATAGTATAATCCTAAATGTAGTTGATTCATTCATTTTTTTGGTTTGAATTTGTTACGCCTGCAAAGGTAAAAAAAAGAGTTTCACGATTTGTGAAACTCTTAGATAATTGTTTTGCTTAAGGGAAGCAGGTTATAAACTTATAGAGAGTAATTCTTCTCCTAATTTGTGCAATGCTTGTTCTATTTTTAAAGATTGTTCAGGTCTCGGATTGCGATTACCTGAAGCATAGTGCCATAATTGTTTCTGATTAATTCCTGTAATACGTTCTAGCCCAGCTTTAGAAAATATACCATAATAAAAATCCAATAAGGATTTAACATCCATTTTGAAGCAGATTTCATATTCTCCATTAAGTTCTTCTGGGATATCACATTCAAGTTCTTTACATTCTTCGATAAAAGCTTCGATTGCTGAGATCATGTTTTTTTTTATTTCATCAACTGTATTTCCGGTAACGATAACGCCATCAACGCTATTTATATACGCAGAATAGTTATTCTCCGATCTTTCGATGGTGACTTTCAGGGTTTTCATAATTCATGTTATTTGTAGAAGTTTATTTTAAATTGTTGTAAGTGTGCAGGGCTATTTAAGCCCTGCTTCCCTTAAAATAGAACCCAAGGTTCCATCTTTGAGATCATCATTTTCTTTTCCAGGAATGACTATTGGTCTTCTTGCTCCCTTTTTATGAAACACTCGATGATCTCCTTTCATTCGAATGAATTTCCATCCATTCTCTTCCAATAAAGCTATTACTGCTTTAACTTTTAGTATCAAAAGCAATCCTCCTTTCTTTATGGTTTCCGCAAAGATAACTATATTTCTACTATTTCGACTTAAAATGATAACTATATTTCTACATTTAACACAATTTTACTATTTAGTGGCTTTTAAAATCGAAATTTTATTTCGTGAATAAAATCGCAGAAGTCTTGCGTCTAAAAATCCCGCCCTCTTCTGTAAAGATAAAAATCGGCGGACTCCTTTTCTTCGCGAGCATACAAGCAAGTCCCCCACTTATAGAATCTATCTGTAAGTGGCATTCTTGCTTTATATGCTATTTTTATAATGTTTTGGTGTTTTTCGCTGTGAATCGAATAAAATTAATTGGGGTCATATTTTTAATTGGCTGAATAAGTCCTACAACAGGATCGGGCTCAAGTTCTTCTGCTTTTACCGGAGTGGCATTTAATTTATCCGGTTCAAGTTCTACTATTGTTGGAAGATTAGTCATACTATCCACAATTACAGCCCAGTGAGTATACATCTTAAGATTAAGTGTATCAATATGCTGTACTTCTCCATTCATTGAATTAAGGCACATATTTACAAGTGTCATCATGCAGCACGTATAAGATATATCTTGCCCAACAAAGTACAACTTTCGGTTTTGCCGAGCAGCTGCAAGTAATAATCTTCCAGACCCACAAGTGGGGTCATTTACTTTTTTTCTATTGTCAGTCATCGCATCCAATGTCATTGATACCATTAAGTCGCATATAGGTTCGGGTGTAAAATACTGCGAATTATGCCCTCTACTTATATTATTTTGAAAGTAATCCCCGAACGGATCAATTAATTCGTTTTTGGTCATTTGCTTGATCACGGACGCAAAAGCCTTTGCGAATAAATCAAGTTCATCACGATCATAAGGCTTTATCGTTTTAAAATATAGCTCTTCCTTTCGCCCCATTGAAAGCGAACATACCATTATTTGAAGCCAATCATCAAAGACCTTAGCTAATCCGTGTTTACGTCCCAAAATCTCAAGGTAATACCCATATGGCTCTAGCGTGCGTTTTTCAACAGACACCTTGCCATTCTCAAATAAATTTCCCATCTTTGCAGTGCGTTAAAAAATTAAACTTATGTTTATTTTTGTTCCCCTGCCAACTACGACATTAGGCAGGGGATTTTTTTTAATTCAAAAATTCAAGTTCTTCTCTTATCTCGTTCTCCGTTTTTTCTAAAACAGAATTAAGGTCTGACATCCAATCTTTAAGTAACTTGCCTATTGCGATAGGGTTACTTGTTGAGATAGTAAGTTCATTTGCATCAACTAAAGTAAGCTGTGCATTGTCACCATCGTGTGAAATAGTAAAACTCTCTAGTTGTTTTCTTTTATCCCTAATTTCTTGGTATTTCTTCCGTAGTAAATAGACTCTATCAGCTTTATCTGTTAACTGATCAATGCTTAACCGCTGATTATTTTGATGGCATTTTTGGAGTTCTTCTGTTGCGATTATAACCGCTTCTTCTTTTTCCTTTTTTTTCTGTTCTATCTGTGGCTCTTCCGCTTTGATGCTTGGTAAGATGATAAGGTTTTGCTCTTTTACTTCTTTAGTAGTTGATTTTTCGAAAATTGATGCGGCAGAAGTATCTGCTGAAACTGTTTTTAAATTTTTCATAAATTTTGCGTTATAAAATTAAACATTGTAGGGATAAACTACGACATTTTCCCTTTTTGATTACATCAAAGATACGAAAAAAATAAACGATGTACAACACTTTTGATTGGGCGGAAAACGAGGAATTATATTGCTTAAAAAAACAACGATTATGTAACTTATTTCCTTTTTTATAGTTTGAATATCTTTTTTTTTATGAAACTAAACTTAAAAAGGGGCGAGTTGATTAATTAGAGGGGCGAGTTTTAAGCCAAAAAAATCATTAGCATTTATTAACTATCTGATTTTCAGTATTTAAACCTCTTGTTGTTTTGAAAAAGCAACAAGTCAGTGGGTACACTGCCCGAAGCGCGCAGATGGTCGTTTGCGACCGCAACTTTTTTTCAAGGGGGGAAATGTGATGAAAAAATGTTACAAAAATGCCAAATGCAACCATATTCAAATAAGCCTAAAAGTCCTTATTCATAGGCGTTTGAGCACATAAAAAGCCTTGCTATCTTCGCAGACCGCAAGGCTTCAACTAATTAGAAATGGCTAATCTAATGGGAAATGCGACCAGATGCTCGCACCTTGTAAATGCGTATCCATTCCTTACGAAGAATAAGATACTTGAGAGCATCAGTGAGGTTGGTGGATTCTTTGGCTAATCTAGAGGTTGGCAGTTTATCACCAGTCTTAAGCTTTACTATGGTGTTAGAACCATCGCGAGTGTTAGCTACTTTAGTTTTGGTTATTTCCATCTCCGCTTTAAGATTGGGGCAACTGTGCTGATCAATCTCTAATCGAAATAAAGTTCTCTCCAAGTTATCACTTAATAAGTCCATGAAGAAGCGATATTCGAGATTAGATCCAATATTACCTTGTCCCAACGACATCAACTGAACAGTCCACCCTGTGCGTGTACCGTCTGAGTTATATTCAATGTTCTTCTTTATCTGCGTAGCCATATCCGCAGATACGCCCTTATAATTATTCATTGAGCGGTCATAATATAACTTAAGTATCTTACGTTTGTGTGGAGCGAAGTAGCGTATGAATTCATCCGCCAATTCTCTCACTGTATTAGGAGGAAGTGTATATATTTCCTTCAGTACTCGATATAAATGCCCGTTCTGCTGCCCGAAGACCATCGATAGCATGTTACCTGAGTCCATGCCACCCTCAATAGGCTTATTCATATCTAAGTATCTTAAGCACGTGCAGTCTTGTTCCCATCCAAAGGGATATCTTTCTATTACATCAGGGAGAAACCCATCGGCATAAAAATGCCGCGCGCCCAGGTTACAATAGAACATTTGTCCGGCTTCCAATTTAGGTATTATAGATAGTATATTGACCAACATACCCTCAAGTCCTTCCGCAAACTCATCGCTAAACCAATCCAGCCCCAAAATATCTGCGTTAACATAGGATGAAGATATGAAGAAGAAGGATGTGCGAGAGCGTGTACGTATCCATCGTTCTTCCCATCGCTTCATGTTTTTCCCAGCTAAGTTCATAGCTCGTTCAGTTTTATCTAATTTGGGTTTCACTGACTTGTCGGTGCGGAATAGTTTCTTCAGTGCCTCATACTCCTGCAATGTAGCGACATAAGTTTTTTTCGTCTCATTGTAGATAAACCCGGCTTGAAGCATTAATAATATCTTATCCTTATCATTTTGTTTTGCGAGCTTCAATATCCAATCATATTCGCCAATATGGTTGGGATTAGGCATATCTGTCGTGAGTGTACGACTACGATACCAAACACTATCACCATATTTTACACGAAAACCACGAACCGCCTTAAGCAAGTTGGTGAATTTTTCTTCCGTGAAATACTTGACTTCATCGCCGAAGACACCTACGTAAGAGCGACCGGCACCGATTGACGGGCGGTCTAAAGAGATGAAAGTAAAATTGAAGCCGGTATAAAATACCATGGTGTTGCGCCAATCTGTACAGGTGTTATACATACGAGCTTTCCATTCCTTTGGTGGTTCTTGGTTGATCACATAGTGAGTTCCAAGTTCCCAACCGAGATTGGACAGCCCGTCTATAAGCGATGGAATAACATTCTTATGAAGATCGGAATAGGTGTCAGCCACCCAAGCAAATGGCGCACCTGGACAATCTAAAGTAACCTCTTGGACGCGCTCAGATAACACCTGTACAGTCTTGGCAGATGCACGCCCCGCAATCCAATACAGAGACCATGGCAGCATAATGGCGAGCATTTGTGCACACCAATTCGAATACCTAGTCTCGACATCATCATCCGATATCTTTAGTTTTCTCTTCCGTGTCATCTAACATTTCGAATATATCAATATTAACTACTTGTGCGTCTCTCTTCAACCGCACTTTCTCTCGTTCGGGAACATCAGATAAGGCGTCGATTTGAGCCGCCAATTTCTGACGATCTATTGATTCGATTCCAACAGCTTCGGATTCGAGCGAATATATCTTGATTGGTTTGTCTTTAATATCTTGGCGTTTTTCCTGATCCGGCTTATCTAATTGTTTGATCTTTGACGCTTGCGTCAACAGATTACCATACACTTCCATATCCTTTGAAGATTTGGCGGTGTTGACGACCACTTGTGCCGCTTTAAGTAGTGAATCATACATCATGTTGCGGTGAGCACTGTTTTCGATGGTGTCATCGGCAAAAAAAAGGTTAATTGCTTCATTATACATTTCACGAGCTCTTGTTCGTTTGCAGTCGAATGGCTCATGCATGAGGAATGCAATTGCATTGTCCTTACCATACTTGCGCTGTATGCCAATTACTGCGTACAATGCATTATAGTAATTCATTTCTTCATCGGTTAACTCGATAGTGCAACCAGATGCGATGTAGTCTTGTAGTGTTTCAAAGTGAGATTTTTCAAACATTAGTCAATATCTCCATAAAAAATATTCTGTATTGTATTTTTAAACTCGACTTCTCGACGAAGTTTATCCAAGCGTTGTGCCTGTGTTACATTTTCGCCCGTTTCTGCGCTAGCAGCCATCACAATACCTTCCTTTGCTTGTTGCATTAATTGCCCTCTATCATAATGATATTTAAGCGGGGAACCAATGAGGTTAAAGTACCAATCAAAGTCCGGATAAGGAATATTGTAATACATAGCAATCTGCTTTGGAGTATATCCAATGGCCGCTAATTTTTCATATTCTTCAATTTTAATGGATTCAAACCAACTAGGTTTATCCTTCCATTTTATCAATTCCTGTTCTGAATTCATAGATATCTTTACTCTTTAAAAATGTATATTGCTCTTCAAGAGCATTCTCGCCATAATTGCCACTGCCCTCTACAACGAAATATCCTGAAGGAGTAGACATGCACGTTATTTTTTTGTGGGTCCAAGCAAAGGATAAAGTGATTGTGCCATTCGCTTCCAATATCTGTAATCGCTGATAGATCTTCGGCATACGAAACTTAATAGTCTCTGACATGTGAAGATGAATCTTACCGATCAACCCTTTATCATACCATCTGACAATGGCATTAATAATTCTGTCATTTGTAGAATATGTAGCAATAAACAAGTTATCGATTCTTCCTGTTTGTTTGAGTGTGTAAACAATGAAGGTAAAAGCCGTGAAGCTCTTCCTTGTTTCTATAAAGAATATTTCCGATTCTTCCGGTAATTTACCACATAATTCCTTAAGATTATTAACTTTCATTGTTTGCATCATTTCGAATCGCTTAGAATACATTTTAGCTGACCTTAATTCTTCAATTAAATCTCCTAAATCAAAAAGATAGCTCATTTATATATTCAATAGTCTGTTTATATCGCTCAATTCCGCTTCATACGATGATAATCGTGCTTTTCTTTCAATATCTAGATGTGGCTTGTTGCGTTTAGCGAGCTCATTCTTTACTCTCCATATATTATTAACTACTTGCTGTTGTCGATAAATTAGATCTCTAACGGGTAAGGTTAATAGTTCCTTTCGTTTACGAAATTCTAGGAATATTGGATGCTTACCTAGTAGTTTATTATGTTGTTGGTAATAATTAAGTTCATTCCATATAGAGCGGTTATCAATATAATTATCAATAATTTCTTTAGAAACTCTCGCACAATCATCCAAAGATGTGCAGTCTTTTAGTTTTGTATGCAAATCAACATAAGCATGATAACGAGTAAACTTACGAGAAGCAAGAGTCTCTAACTCTACTGGGCAATCAGGTCTATTGAGATAAGGAAATTCCTCGCGGAATGGTTTAATTTTTCTTTTGACTATAACTTCTGGAATCCCAATAACTACATTATACTTATCATCTATGCAATATTTCTCACATAAATATTGAACTATTTGCCGTTTATTAGAGATAGGGTTTGATTTAATAAGACGCAACACAAGAGAAGGTGCACCGGACTCTTCAATCAAGCGTACACCTTCCTGTATATTAGCACCGGAATTAAGCCAATTAATCACCCTTTCCCTCATTCTCAAACATATCTGATAAGATTGAAATCAGGTTGGAAGAATAGCCATTCCCAAAAGATGACATCCATTTCTTTCGTGCAATATACTTAACGAGTGTATCTTTATCAGGGTTAGCTGTAATAACCGAAAAAGTCCAATTGTCACTTTGCCAATCAAGCTGTATAGGCA
>Ga0114938_1002253_pt1 | contig 12313 bp, 10 predicted proteins | sample AshMeaBigSpring_FD_88675 | JGI IMG/M metagenome (GOLD analysis project Ga0114938, IMG submission 88675) | Groundwater microbial communities from Big Spring, Nevada to study Microbial Dark Matter (Phase II) - Ash Meadows Big Spring | ecosystem: Environmental > Aquatic > Deep subsurface >...
TGATGCGATTGTTAATGGGACATCACACCGCTTCCGCTGCAGCAGCAATGCCGCGAGGCACCCTCGTTTTGACAGGGGATTGGAAAAATGGCGAATCGCTAAAGAGAAAGTACAGAAAGGTAAATTCGGGCAAGGTAGAGATTGCCTGGTAGAAGTTAGTGTCCCGGATCAATGTGTCTACTTTATTTCAGCTTCCCCAGCAAGTCAATCGGAAACTTAGCTGACCGCACAGGGATCGGAATCAATTCTCGTCCTCGATATCCGAGAATTCATCGTCCTCTATCTTTAGGGTCGTATCCAGCTTCTTGATTTCGTCGCCTTCCTCGAACTTTTCATCATCGAGCCCCACGTCCAGCAGCTCGTCGATTTCGCCCGGCTCGGCTTCGTAGCTCTTGACGGCTTCGGCCGGTTCGTGCTCGCGGGACAGAAACTCCAGATCGTCAAAAACGATCTCTTCCGAGGATTTGCCCTTCGCCCCCAGAAGCGCGACGACTTTTTCGGCGATCTTGCCGGCGTACATTCCCGGCGGATAGAGGTTCTTGGTTCGCAGTGCGGAGACGAGGGCGTCCCTGCCCATGCCCATAGCGGTCTTGACCGCTTTCTTGTCATAGCTCTCCTCGCACAGCAGGGACATGGTATCTTTGTCGAGTTCCGCAAATTCGCGGATGATCAGGCGCTTGTTATCGTCGTCCCGGAGAATTTCGTATTTTTGTTTCATCGGCAGCGGATTCCTCCCCGGCGATCTCTGGAGATCGCATAATGGCTCGAAAAGACTTCTTTCTACCTTTTACCTATCAACATGTCAACAACCCCAGGGCCTCGGCGCCGGGGGGCTCCTGTCCGAGGGGATGCCTTCCGGTTTTAGCCTCACGTTTTCAGGATCAACGGGTGCAAAAGTTATTGACCTTACGCGGCGGTCGATGTTAAAAATATCAATTGCTCCGGAGGGATGGCTGAGTGGTCGAAAGCGGCGGTCTTGAAAACCGTTTCCCGGCAACGGGACGTGGGTTCGAATCCTACTCCCTCCGCCATAAAATCGCTACGTGATTTTATTTGGGCTCTTTTGTGGGAGCAGCTTCCCAGCCGCAAGGATCGAAAAGACTTCGGAACTAAAGGCTTTGATGTTCTGCGGAGAGATGGCCGAGTAGGTCGAAGGCGCTCGCCTGCTAAGCGAGTATACTCCGAAAGGGGTATCCCGGGTTCGAATCCCGGTCTCTCCGCCACCCACAATTCCAACAGCCGGCCGATTCATCCCCAGAACCGCTGTCGTATCCGGTGTCGTCGTTTGCACCACACCCGGCCCCCACTGCGAGTTGCGCCATTGGGGAACCGCCTCTTCCCGGCGCTTGACAGCCGCAGACCAAGCTATTACTCTAAAAGCGGTAATTTTATTCCATATCAGAGAGTTAGCTTCAAGCCGACAGGATTGCCGTGAAACGAGGCCGCCTCATACCTTCGGGATTGATCCTCCTTGTTTTCGCCTTCGCAACCGGCGCCGCCCCTCCTCCTGAGCTGCAGAAGGCTCGCGACGACCTCAGGGTCAGCCAGGAGACCCGCGACCGCATTTCGGGTGAGCTGGCGGCTCTCCAAGCATCCGGCAAGGCCTCGGTCGAGCTGGTGGCTGCCTACGAGACCTATCTGGCCCGGGTGCAGGACATGGTCGCCGAAAACCAGAATCTGGTGGCCCGGATGGAAGCGGCCCAAGGCGCCCATCCGAACCCGTCGCCGGCGGCGACAGCTCCGGCAGGCGGTGCGGATGAAGAGGACCGGACCCAAGCGCTGGACCGCCAGTTCAATGAGTCTCTGGCTGCTTTCGACGAGATGCTCCTGCGAGAGCTTCGGATCCTGCAGGCCGCTTCGGCCAAACGGATGAAAGGCTTGGCCGAGGCGGCGGCGCAAGCGGGCCGGCAGGCGGGAGAAAAAGGCCGGGAGGCAGCGGGGGAAAAGGGCTCATCGGCGGAAGCGGAGGAAGGCCGCGCGGCGGAGGCCGCCAGAGGCGAAAAACCCGCCGCCGGCAGCGGCCCGGCCAAAACCCCTCCCGGGGAAACTGCAGGCGCTTCCCAGGAGGCCGGCGGATGGGGGGCGGGAGGCACGGGTGCTCCGCCCAGCGCTCATGCTTCCAGTGCCGATGACGACATCGTGGCCCGTCAGCTGCGCGAGGCCGCCGAAAAGGAGACGGATCCCGAGCTCAAGGCCAAGCTGTGGAAGGAGTATGAAGACTATAAAAAAAGCCGCGCGAAACCTTGATGGGTTTGTTGGAGTGATGGTTCTGCTTTGCTGGGCGCTGTTGTGCGCGGCCTGCGCCACGACGAAGGTCGGCCCGACCGCCATTCTGCAGGCGCCGCGGGAGATCCCGGAAGAACAGCTTCTGGATGTCGGCATCGTTGTTTTTTCATCCGAACCGATGACCGCGGAAGAAACCCGGAAGGAAGGCACGCATGCCGAGATCCGCAAGGCGGAGCAGAACTTCCTTCCCTGCCATCTCAAGGCCACCCTGCAGCAAAGCGGCCAATGGGGCGCCGTCCGGGTGCTGCCCGCTGAAACCGAGAGCGTCGATCTCCTGATCAAGGGCAAAATCCTGCGGTCCACCGGCGAGACCCTATCCGTCCAGGTCGAGGCCCGCGATGCCGCCGGAAGGGTCTGGCTGGGCAAGACCTATCAAGCCGATGCCACCTCCGCCTCCTACGCCGCCCTCCAGCCGGGGGAGAAAGACGCCTTCCAGGATCTATACAACCGCATCGCCAATGATCTGGCCGAACAGCGCATGCAGCTCCCCCCGGATCAGACCGCGAGCGTTCGCACCGTTGCTCACCTTAAATTTGCGAACCGCTTCGCTCCGGAGGTATACGACGGTTACCTGAAAAGGGGAGCGGGGGACCTTCTCGTGGCCAACCGCCTGCCGGCGGAAGGCGATCCCATGATGAACCGCCTGCTGAAGATCCGCGAGCGGGAGCACCTGTACATCGACGCCCTCAACCAGCAGTACGAAGGCTTCTACCAGCGGATGTGGCCGTCCTATGAGAACTGGCGCAAAACCAGCCTGGACGAGCAGCTGGCGCGGGCCAAGATCGAGCGCGATGCGCTGATCCGGCAGGTGGGGGGCGCCCTGCTGCTGGCGGGCGCGATCGCGTTGGGCGCCAGCCGGCGGGAGATCGGGCCGCTTGAAATCGGCATGGCCGTCATCGGCGGCCAGGTGATCGTCAACGGGTACAATGTTTCGAAGCAGGCTGAAATGCACTCCGAGGCCATTCGCGAATTGAGTGAAACCTTCGGGAGCGAGATGAGGCCGGTTCTGGTCGAATTCGAGGGTCAGACGTACGAGCTGACCGGGCCGGCCGAGGAACAGTTCAAGCGCTGGCGCGAGCTGCTGCGTGAAATTTACCGGGCTGAAACCGGCTTCGGCGGCTGACCGAGCGACATCCGATGCGGGTTTCGGCGCATCGCACTTCTTAATCCTTGATGGTGGGCCACCAATCGACATCACCGCCGGCGGGGGAAGTCATCGCCCCGATACGCGTTCGGAGCACCGGTCCCAGGCCGAAAACGTCTCCGGAGTGGAAGTCCCGCATGCGGGTTGTTTCGGGCGCACTGCTGCTCGTTGCCTTGGCTGGAGCGGGGGCCTGGTGGATCGACTCCTTGTCCCGCAACGCGGCCCCGGCACCGGCGGAAGCGCTCCCGGCCGCAGCGCCGGCGGCTCCACCGCCGCCGGCGCAGGCAGAACCTTCGGCCGCAGGCGCTCCATCCTCACCGCCGGCGCCGGCGCCCCCGGAAACCCCGGCAGATCGGACTCCCGGCCCGGACAGCACCCACGACGGGGCCGTCAAACGGCTGCTGGCGTCGGCCGATCGCTGGAGCGCAGCCGGCAGTCTTTCTGCCGCCCAGTCCGATTATCTGGAGGCCCTGAGGCTTGATCCTCAGTCGCGGGAGGCCCGTGCCGGGCTGCAGCGGGTGAAAACCCGGATGGCCGAGGAGGAATTTCGCCGCTGGATGGCCGAAGGGCTATCCGCCCTGAATGCAGGCGACGCCGCCACCGCGCAGGCGCGCTTGCGTAAGGCCCAGGCGCTGCGGCCGGAAGCCCCCGATGTGCGAGAGGCGCTGGCCCAGGCGGAAGCCGGACTGCGTTCGTCCCGGATCGAGGCCCTGCGCCGGAAGGCTCTATCCTGCGAGCAGCGCGAAGATTGGGACGGCGCGCTTACGGCCTACGAAGAGGCCCTGGCCCTGGAGCCGAATCTGCAATTCGCGCTGCAGGGAAAGGAACACGGGGCGGCCCTCGCGGCGCTGGAGCGCCGCACCCGGTTTTTCGTGAACCAGCCGGAAGTGCTCGGCTCCGACACCCAGCTGGAGAAAGCCCTGCGCCTGCTCCAGGACCTGCAGGCGGCGCCGCCGGCCGGGCCGCGCTTCGCGGCCGAGGCGGAAAAACTGAAAACGCTGGTGCAAACCGCAAAGACGCCGGTGCGTGTCACCATCGAGTCGGACAACCTGACCGAGGTGTCCGTGCATCGCGTCGGGAAACTCGGCCGTTTCGGAGCGCTCGACCTGAGCCTGCGCCCGGGAACCTACATCATGGTGGGTTCGCGCGACGGCTACCGGGACGAGCGCCGGGAGGTCGTCGTCAAGCCCGGCCCGGAGCCGATCCGCGTAACGCTCGTCTGCCGCGTGAAGGTCTAGCGGCCGTCGGCCGGGACAGACAGGTGCGAGCCGAAGCATGGCGGAAGAACCCCGATCAGAGACAATCCGACCCGAGCCGATCACCGTCCAGCCGATCCCCTTCCGTTCCGGCCGGCGGGGCGGCGGCAATCGCTTGCGCCGGGTCGCCGTCCGCCTCGGGGCCCTGGCGGCGGGGGCGCTCGTGCTGACCCTGGCGGCCGGCGTGTGGTTCGTGCTCACGGCGCAGCCGGTGTCCATCCACATCGATCCGGCGCCGGAGGCGCTTTCGCTTTCCGGCGGATGGATCGCTCCCCGCATCGGCGAGCGTTACCTTCTGCGGCCGGGGTCTTACACGCTCCACGCCTCCCTGGCCTGTCACGGCGATCTCGTCCAGCGCTTCGAGGTCGGCGCGAACGGGCCTCCGGACATCCGGCTGGCCTTCCGGCGGCTTCCCGGCCGCCTGCGAGTCCAGGCGCTCCGCAGCGGGCCCGCGCCGGAAGCGATCCAAGGGGCTGAGGTCTTGATCGACGGCCGGTCGGTCGGCACCACGCCGCTCGAGTCCCCCGAGGTGAGCCCGGGCCGGCGTCGCATCGAAATCCGCAGTCAACGCTACCAGCCGGCCGCTGCGGAGGTGGATGTGCAGGGGTGTGGCCGCCTTCAGGAGCTCACGCTCGCCCTGGACCCCAACGGGTCGGCCGTCAGCCTCAGCTCCGTGCCCCCCGGGGCCGGCGTCAAGGTCGACGGCCAGGCGCTCGGCCGGACCCCGATGGAATTGGAGCTAGCGGCGGGGAGCCACGAGATCGAAATCAGCGCCGAGCGCCATAAACCCTGGCGCGAGCGCATCGAGGTCAGGGCCGGCCAGCCCATGGCGCTTCCCGAGGTTCGCCTGGAGCCGGCCGACGGCCGTTTGGCGATTCGTTCGCGGCCGGCGGGGGCAAGCGTGCTCCTCGGCAGCCGCTATGTCGGACAGACGCCTCTGGAGGTGGAAATCGCGGCGGGCAGAGAGCAGGAGATCCAGCTCTCCAAAGCGGGATACGAGAGCGCGAACCGAAGAGTCACCGTTGCCAGCGGCGAGACGAAGGGGCTGGAGCTGGTGTTGACCCCCCGGGAAGGCGTCGTCCTTTTTGCGGTCGAGCCTGCGGATGCCGAACTGCTCGTCGATGGGGCCTCGCTGGGAAAAGTCCCCGCCGAGATCAAGCTGCCCGCTGTCGAACACGCGATCGAAATCCGCAAGGAGGGCTACGACCCGTTTCGCACGCGAACCCTGCCGCGACCGGGGTTGCCCCAGCAGGTCAAGGCGACCCTCAAGCGCCGCGGGGAAGCCCCGGCAGCCGCCGCCGGCGTGGGCTGGATCCGTGCCCAGAACGGCTATGAAATGAAACGGATGGCCCCGGGCGCTTTTTCCATGGGATCCTCGCGCCGTGAACAGGGGCGCCGCTCGAATGAAATTCTGAAGCAGGTTCGGCTTTCCCGGCCGTTTTTCATTGGGACCCGTGAGGTGACCAACCGCGAGTTCCGCGAATTCATGCCGTCGCACGCTTCGGGCGCGTTCCGGAGCCAGGACCTGAACCGCGACGATCTGCCGGCGGTGATGGTCTCCTGGGAGCAGGCGGCCCTGTTCTGCAACTGGCTTAGCGTGAAAGAGTCGCTGCCGCCGGTGTATATCCATCAGGAAGGCCGGGTCGTCGCCGCCGACCCCCTGGGAAAGGGCTACCGCCTGCCGACCGAGGCCGAATGGGAGTTCAGTGCCCGACGGGGCACTTCCGCCAAGTACCCCTGGGGGGATGCCTACCCGCCTCCAGCCGGGGCGGGGAACTACGCCGACGGGTCCGCCAAAGGCTTGATCGACGTGACCATCGAGGGATACAATGACGGTTATGCGGCCGCGGCCCCTCCCGGCAAATTCAAGCCCACCGCGGCGGGGTTGTTCGATATGGGGGGCAACGTGGCGGAGTGGTGCCATGACTACTACGCGATCGACCCCGCGGAGTCCGAAAAGGAACAGGTGGATCCCGCCGGCCCGCGGGGGGGGTCGCACCGCGTCGTGAAGGGCGCGAGCTGGCAGCTGGCGGGAATCACCTACCTGCGCATTGCCTTCCGCGACTACCGCGCCGGCGCACGCCATGACCTGGGGTTCCGCGTTTGCCGCTATGCCGAATGAATTCCCGGCCCGCCGGCCCGCGGGCCAAGAATTCACATGCGAGGAGAGGCACTGAAAAGGACCGGGAAAGTGAAGATCAAGATCTTTATCTTCATCATATGTTGGGTAGGCTTCGGGGCAGGGTTCACAACCGGCAGCCTCGGCGCGGAGGAGGGCGATGGGGCGGGCAACCGGGTGCAGGCGGGCGACGGGCCGGTGGGCCCGGGCCAGAGCCCCCCGGAGGCCGCCGCACCTTTTCCCCAGGATGAAACCCGCCGCAAACCGGATAAGAAGGAACAGCCTGCGGCGCCTTTGAAAAGCGGTCCGTTGAAACCCTTCGAGCCCACGGAAAAGGTGAGGGCGGACCAGGCCCTCGATTTTCCTGCGGACATCTGACCGGAAAGAGTCCCTATGCGGCGTCCACTCGAGCACACCTTGGAGTTCGTTTACCAGATCGCGGCCCTGGTCGTCATCATCATCCTCGTGCACGCGGCCTATGTGGGCGTCGTGCGGCCGCGGGGCGATGCCATCCTCGCCCAGCAGGCGGCGGCCCTGCAAAAAGACGAATCGGCCGTCTCCGAAAGATCGATCTATGTCCTGATCTACGACTGGGAGCAGGAAGCCGCGATCATTCTGGCCCTATGGGCGCTGGCGATCATGGGTTTCAAGGGGGCGACGGTCCTGCGGCAGCGGACGCTGCTGAACGAGGATTTCATCCCCCTGGCGGAGGGCGTGCGCATCCTTCCGGAGGACACCCGGGAGCTGGCCCGCCAGGTTCAGGCCCTGCCCGAACTTCGGCGCCGCGCTCTTCTGCCCCGGGCGTTGCTGGCCGGGCTGCAGCGCTTTCACACGACCCGCAGCGTGCAGGATGTGGCCAGCGCCGTGCACGCCTACTGCGACGCCGAGGGGGAGCGCCTGGAATCGGAGCTTTCCCTGATCCGCTACATCGCCTGGGCCATCCCTTCGATCGGGTTCCTGGGCACCGTGCGCGGCATCGGGGACGCCCTGAATCGGGCCCACCAAGCCATAGAGGGCGACATTTTCGGCGTCACCCGCAGCCTGGGGGTGGCCTTCAACTCCACGCTGATCGCGCTGCTCGTCAGCCTGCTGCTGATGTTCGTGCTGCACCAGTTGCAGCGGCTGCAGGAGCGTTTCATCCTGGACACCGAGGAATACTGCGAGGAGAAGCTCACCCAGCGGCTGCATGCGAACTGATGGGCGAACGAGGCCGAAAATCCCGGGGCCGATTAAGAAGCGGCACGCGTCCTGGCCTTTTTTCTCGAACCCTCGGCCCCTTGGACCCTAAGCCAGGCATATCTCATGAACCTTCTCGGACTCGAGCTGAGCGATGCCGGCATCCTGGCGGCTGCCGGTGAACCGCCCCGGCTGCTGCAGGTTGACGAAGACGCGACCGAAAGCCCGGGGTTCGCCCTGCCGGAAAAGAAGCGCCTGATCACCGGCCGAGCCGCAGAGGGCCGGGCGCGGCTTTTCCCCCGCAGGATCATGAACCGCTTCTGGGACCAGCTCTCCACCGATCCCCTGGACCACCCGCCGCCCGCGGCCGGCAACCAGGCGGAAGCCGCCTGCGCCCATCTGGCCGGCATATGGGAACAGGTGCGGCATTTCGGAAACGCCCTGGTCATCGCGGTCCCGGGTTTCTTCCAGCGCACCCAGCTTGGGCTGCTTCTGGGGATGGCCCAGGAATTGGCGATCCCGCTGCAGGGCTTCGTCAGTCTGCCGGTGGCGGCGGCCACCCCCGGGGCCGAAGGCCTGCACCTGCACGTGGACATTCATCTGCATCGCTGGGAGGTGTCCGTTTTGAGGGCCGCAGGCCGCCTGGAGTTAAAAGAGGTGTTCACGATCAACGAAAAGGGCCTGGAGGGGCTTTACAAGCTCTGGGTTCAGGCCGCGGCCGCCGAGTTTGTGCGAATGACCCGCTTCGACCCCTTTCACAGCGCCGAAACCGAACAGGAGCTTTACCGCCGTCTGCCGTCGGTGCTGGCGACGCTGCGGCATGGGCAGTCTGCGGCCATCGCGATCTCGGCCGGACACTCCCCCTACGGCATCAGCCTGATGCGGGCGTCGCTTCTGGAAACCGCCAGGCCGGTGTACGACGAGCTGCTGACGGCCGTGCACGATGCCCGGCGGCGCCATGCCTCTGCGGGGACGGAGGCGGTTGTCGAGCTTTCGCAGCGCGCGGCGCGGCTGCCCGGAATCCATGAACGCCTGGCTCGGATGCCGAACACCCGGGTCGTGGAGCTGCCGGCCGGTGCGGCCGCCCTGGCGCTGCCCGCCGTGTGGCGCGAGCTGACCGACGGCCGGAGCCCGGCCGGTGCATCCTTTTTCAACAGCCGCCCGTGGAGCGCGGCGGCGTCCTCCTGGGTGTCGGGTCGGACGCCTCCTGCCCTGCGGCCGACCCATCTGCTCTATCGCAATCTGGCCTATCCCATCAGCGGAAACCCGCTGACGATCGGAACGGCACCGCCGGCCGAAGGTCACGACATCCGGATCGAGGGGGGCCCCGGCGGCGTCGATCCCCGGCACTGCACCGTTCAGCTCCAGGCAGAACAGGCCGTGCTCACGGATCTCAGCTCCCGCGGGACCTTTTTGAACGACCGGCGGGTCGGAGACCCTGAACGGCTGCATGTGGGCGACGCCATCCGCCTGGGGGAAGCGGGCGAGACCATCGTAGCGATCGCCTGTCGGGACCGCGATGAAGCGTAGAAAATTCAGCGTCTTCAGCATTTCCTTCATCGACTGCATCTGCTGCGGCCTGGGCGCCATGATCCTGCTGTTCGTGGTGGTCAACTCTCAGAACGCCGCCCAGCGCCGGCGCGTCACCGAGGACCTCAGCTCCGAAACCCGCCGCTGGGAGCAGGAGGTTCTGGACGGCCGGCGCAACCTCGTCCAGGCCCGCAACACACTGGATGAGATCAGCGCCGAGCTGGCGCAAACCGAGGGCCTTTCCCGGAAAATCCTGCAGTCCCTTTCCGCCAAGCGCCTCGAGCTGGCCGACCGCGACCAGCACACCCTGGCATCGCGGGAACACGTGAACAAGCTCAAGGCGGATCTCAAGTCTCTGGAGGAGGACGTGAAACGGCTGCAGGCCGGGGCCAAGCGCGAGGAAGAGCTGGGCCGCAACCTGCGGCCCTTTCCCGGCGAAGGTGACCGTCACTATTTGACCGGCCTGAAGATGGGCGGCCGGCGCATCCTGATCCTGGTGGACGCATCCGCCAGCATGCTCGACGACACCGTGGTGGGCGTTATCCGGCGCCGCAACATGAGCGGCGCCGAGAAGCTGCGCTCCCCCAAGTGGCGGCGAGCCGTGGCCACCGTCGATTGGCTTACCGCCAACCTCCCGGCGGCCAGCCGCGTCCAGGTTTATGTTTTCAACGAATCCGCCGGGCCGCTGACCGGGGGCGGCCCGGGGACGTGGCTTGAAGCCGGGGACACCGAGCGCCTGAACCAGCTGATGGACAAGCTGCGCCGCCTGACGCCCGAAAAAGGCACCAGCCTCATTAATGCCTTCGAGGCCGCGGCCACCATGTCGCCGGCCCCCGACAACCTCATCCTGCTGACCGACGGCCTTCCGACCATGGGCAAGGACAAGCCCTGGGCCAGCCGTGTCTCGGCCGACAAGCGCTTGAGCCTTTTTCGCGAGGCCGTGAGGCGGCTGCCGGCCGGGGTGCCGGTCAACGTGATCCTGTTTCCCATGGAGGGGGACCCCATGGCCGCCAGCGAGTTCTGGCGCCTGGCCGTCGACACGCACGGGTCCTTCATGTGCCCGGCGAGGGACTGGCCGTGAAAAGAAAGGACCGTGACGTCGAAATCTTCAACCTCTCCTTTCTGGACTGCATCTGCTGCGGCTTCGGGGCCATGATCCTGCTGTTCGTGCTCTCCAAATTCTCGGCGCCCCGGCAGATCGAGGCCTCCACGGTCGATTTCAAGGCCCGCATCGAGCGGCTCGAGGAGGAGCTGCACGAAATCCGGGGCGAAAGCGACATCCTCGACCGCGAGCTCACCGCCAAGCGCGAGCAGCTCTCCCAGGAAAAGAAGCGGCTGGCCCGCCTGCAGGGCGACATTTCCGCGATCGAAGGCCGGTTCGCGGCCTCCAAAGGGGATGCCGAGGTACAGAACATCATCGAGGGGCAGCTCGCCCGGGCCCTGCAGGAGCTCACCGAGGAGCAGAAGCGGCTCCAGAAGCTGCTGCCCCGCCGGCGGGCCGAGGGCCAGGTCGGCGGCATTCCCGTGGACAGCGAATTCATCATCTTCGTCATCGACACCTCCAACAGCATGCAGCGCGGCGCCTGGCCGCTGGTGCAGAAGAAGCTCCGGGAAACCCTCGAGGTCTATCCCCAGGTCAAGGGCATGCAGGTCATGAACGACGACGGCATCTACATGTTTTCGCAGTACGCGGGCAAGTGGATCCCGGACACGTCCGGCCGCCGCCGGATCATCCTGTCAAGCCTTTCCGACTGGCAGCCCTTCAGCAACAGCAGCCCGGTGGAGGGCATCGTCGAAGCGATCCGCGGCTTTTACGCCGCCGACAAGCGCATCAGCCTGTATGTGTTCGGAGATGAGTTCAGCGGAGCGGCGGTCCAGCCCGTGCTCGACGAAGTGGACCGCCTGAACCGTTCGGCGGGCGGCGGCGAGCGCCGGGTGCGCATCCATGCGGTGGGCTTCCCCACGGTCATCGAACGCACCCAGCAGCCGGGCAACACCGGTCAACGCTTCGCCACGCTGATGCGCGCCCTCTGCTACCGCAACGGGGGAACCTTCGTGGGGCTCAACAGCACACGGCCGTAACCAAGCAAAGGGCAAAGGGCAGGGGGCGGACCCCAGAGGACCCATCGAATACAAAATGGAAGCCGCGCGGCGGTTGACATTGCGTTCAGCTTCATACTAACAGGTCCTGTCACGCCTTAATTTTGTTGCCTTTCCTCTTTCTGCGGGCACGCGCCCAAACCCAACCGGAAGGAGGCGTTATGAGCACCCGGACTCCGGTTCCCGCCATCGCGCTTCTGGCCGGCATCATCGGCGTCGGCCTCGGCTTTTCACCCCTTGAATCAGGAGGAAACGACATGGCCATCACCGTCACATCTTCCGCCTTCACCGAAGGGGAGCTGATCCCCAAGAAGTACACCTGCGATGCCGAAGACATCTCGCCCGACCTGAAATGGTCCGGTGTGCCAGCGGGAGCCAAGAGCGTGGCGCTCATCTGCGACGACCCGGACGCCCCGGTGGGCACCTGGGTGCACTGGGTGCTCTTCAACATCCCGGTGGAGGTTTCCGCGCTTCCGGCCGGCGTTCCGGCCGACCCAACGCTTCCAAGCGGCGCCCGCCACGGCAAGAACGATTTTCGCAAGCTCGGCTGGGGCGGCCCTTGCCCGCCCGGCGGCACGCATCGCTACTACTTCAAGCTCTACGCTTTGGACAGCCTGCTCGACCTGGAAAGCGGCAGCACCAAGGCCCAGGTGCTCGCCGCGATGAAGGGCCACATCCTGGCCGAGGGACAGCTGATGGGAA
>Ga0114938_1002254_pt1 | contig 12313 bp, 11 predicted proteins | sample AshMeaBigSpring_FD_88675 | JGI IMG/M metagenome (GOLD analysis project Ga0114938, IMG submission 88675) | Groundwater microbial communities from Big Spring, Nevada to study Microbial Dark Matter (Phase II) - Ash Meadows Big Spring | ecosystem: Environmental > Aquatic > Deep subsurface >...
CCTGCCCGCCCGCATCTGCTGGCTGGGTCTGGGCGAACGCCACCTGGCCGGTCTGGCGTTCAACGAGATGGTGAAGAACGGCGAGCTCAAGGCCCCCATCGTCATCGGCCGTGACCACCTCGACACGGGCTCCGTCGCCAGCCCGAACCGCGAAACCGAAGCCATGAAGGATGGCACCGACGCGGTGAGCGACTGGCCGCTGCTCAACGCCCTGCTCAACACTGCGGGCGGCGCGAGTTGGGTCAGCCTGCACCACGGCGGCGGTGTGGGCATGGGGTACTCCCAGCACTCGGGCATGGTGATCGTGGCCGACGGCACCGATGCCGCAGCCGAGCGCCTGGCGCGGGTGCTGGTCAACGACTGTGGTTCTGGCGTGATGCGCCATGCCGACGCGGGCTACGAGCTGGCGGTGGACACCGCCAGGCGCTTCGGCCTCAAGTTGCCCATGGTGAAGTGATGTGGATGCGCTTTGCCATCGCCGATCTGCCGCGCATGCCGTGGAAAAACGGCGGTGGCAGCACGCGCGAAGTCGTCTGCCAGCCACCCGGCGCGGGCATGGATGCTTTTGACTGGCGCGTGAGCATTGCCACCATCGCGCAAAGCGGTCCGTTTTCGGTGTTTGCGGGTGTGGACCGCTCCATCATGCTGCTCGAAGGAGACGGCGTGCGCCTGCACGCCCCAGGTCGGTTCGACCACCGGCTGGTGACCGTTGGTCAGCCGTTTGCCTTTGCGGGTGACGAGGCCGTGGACTGCACGCTGCTCGGCGGCGAGTCGACCGACTTCAACGTGATGACGCGCCGTGGCGTGGTGCATGCGCAGGTGCAGGTGCACCAGGCGGATGGGTGGCACGACAGTGCCAGCGGTGGCGTGCTGCTGGCCATCCACGGCGGCTGGACGCTCAGCGTTGACGGCTGCAGCCCGCAGGCGCTGCAGGCGGGTGAAGGCCTGTGGTGGGCGGACGGCCCCCGCCGCTGGCAGTTGCAAGCCCAGACCGCGCAGGCCAGGCTGGTGTCGGTGGCTGTCGCACCCCAGCAAAGGTGAATACATGAAAAAATGCCCTCCATCGCTTATTCAGACAGAGCAAGCAGCTACTGAATTGTTGGCAAACGCCCCGAGCGCCGACGGTGTGTGGACGCAGCTGCGTCTGCTGCCCGGTGCCCTGCCCGAAGGCAGCAGCGTGGAAGGTGACGCGGCGCTGGTGGTGGAGCACGGCACGATCCGCTGGCTCGGCCCCGAGGCCGACCTGCCAGACGACTGCGCGCACTTGCCACGCCACTGCGCAGGCGGCACCTGGGTGGGCCCGGGCCTGGTGGATTGCCACACGCACCTGGTGTACGGCGGTCAGCGGGCCCATGAGTTTGCGATGCGCCTGGCCGGTGCCAGTTACGAAGACGTGGCCAGGGCGGGCGGTGGCATTGTGTCCAGCGTGCGCGCCACCCGCGAGGCCGACGAAGACACCTTGTTTGCGTTGGCGGCCCCCCGGCTGCAGGCCCTGCTGGCCGAGGGCGTGTGTGCCATTGAAATCAAGTCAGGCTATGGCCTGGCGCTGGCCCACGAACGCAAGCAGTTGCGCGTGGCGCGGCGTTTGGGCGAGGCCTTTGGCGTGACCGTGCGCACCACCTTCCTGGGTGCCCACGCCCTGCCGCCCGAGTACGCGGGCCGCAGCCAGGCTTACATCGACCTGGTGTGCCACGAGATGCTGCCCGCGCTGGCCGCCGAGGGCCTGGTGGACGCGGTGGACGTGTTCTGCGAACGCATCGGCTTCTCGCTGGCCGAGACCGAACAGGTGTTCCAGGCCGCACAGGCGCTGGGCTTGCCGGTGAAGCTGCACGCCGAGCAGCTGTCGGACATGGGGGGCGCGGCCCTGGCGGCACGCTACGGCGCCTTGTCGTGCGACCACATCGAACACCTGAACGCCGAGGGCATTGCCGCCATGCAGGCCGCCGGCACGGTGGCGGTGCTGCTGCCCGGGGCGTACTACACCTTGCGCGACACCCACCTGCCACCCATCGCCGCCCTGCGTGCGGCGGGTGTGCCCATGGCAGTCAGCACTGACCACAACCCCGGCACCTCACCCGCGCTCAGCCTGCTGCTGATGGCCAACATGGCCTGCACACTGTTCCGGCTGACGGTGCCGGAGGCGCTGGCGGGCATCACCCGCCATGCGGCAGCGGCCCTGGGGCTGCAGGCCACCCACGGCACCCTGGCGGTCGGGCGACCGGCCAACTTCGTGTGCTGGCAGGTGCAGGAACCCGCCGAACTGGCCTACTGGTTTGGCCACGCGCCCGTGCACACCGTGGTGCGCCAGGGCAAGGTGTTTGCGAACCGTTGAGAACGCACCAGAGACCCCCCACCATGACCCACGCACTGTTTGCCCGCGACGCCCTGCTGCCCACAGGCTGGGCCCGCAACGTGCGCCTGCAATGGGACGGCACAGGCCGCCTCACGGATGTGCAGGCCGATGCCACGCCCGACCCCGCCACACCGCAGGCCACGGGGCCTGTCATCCCGGGCATGCCCAACCTGCATTCCCACGCCTTCCAGCGCGCGTTTGCCGGCCTCACCGAATACCGTGGTCAGCACGCCGAGGGGGGCCACGACAGCTTCTGGAGCTGGCGCACGCTGATGTACCGCTTTGCCAACCGCATCACGCCCACGCAATTGGAAGCGATTGCCACCTGGCTGTACACCGAAATGCTGCTGGCCGGCTACACCAGCGTGTGCGAGTTCCACTACGTGCACCATGCCGAGGACGGCACGCCCTATGCCGACGACACCACGCTGGCGCAGTGCCTGTTGCGCGCCGCGCAGGCCACCGGCATTGGCCTGACCCTGCTGCCGGTGCTGTACCAGACGAGCGGCTTCGGCGCGACCCCACCGAACGAGGGCCAGCGACGGTTCATCCGCCGCACCGACAACATGCTGCGCCTGCTGGAGACCCTGTTGCCGCTGTGCCAGGCGCACGGCGCACGGTTGGGTGTGGCACCGCATTCGTTGCGTGCCGTGCCACCCGACGCGTTGCGCGAGCTGCTGGCGGGGTTGAGCGCCATCGACGCCACCGCGCCGGTGCACATCCACATTGCCGAGCAGACCGGCGAGGTCGACGCCTGCCTGGCCTGGAGCGGCCAGCGACCGGTGGAGTGGTTGCTGAACCACGCACCGGTGGACAGGCGCTGGTGCCTGGTGCATGCCACGCACATGTCAGAGGCTGAATACGCGCGGGCCGCTGCCAGCGGGGCCGTGGCGGGCATCTGCCCCAGCACGGAAGCCAACCTCGGCGATGGCCTGTTCGACATGCCGCGCTGGCTGCAGCATGGCGGGGCCTGGGGCGTGGGCTCGGACAGCCATGCCACGGTCAATGCCGCCGAAGAACTGATGCTGCTGGAGTACGGCCAACGTCTGCAGCGCCGCCAGCGCAATGTGCTGGCCTCGTCTGCGCAGCCCCAAGTGGCCACCGCCATGACGCTGCAGGCCGTGCAGGGCGGTGCGCAGGCCAGCGGCCGCCCTGTCGGCGGTTTGGCGGTGGGCCAGCAGGCGGATCTGGTCGAGCTGGATGCCGGGCACCTCGCGCTGGCTGGCCTGAGTGCCCCCGACATGCTGTCGGCCCACGTGTTCGCCAGCCACCGCACCTCGGCCATCCAGCGCGTGTGGGTGGGTGGTTGTGAAAAAAAGTTGGCTCTGGCGCTTGATGATCAAGCGCAAGCAGCTATGAATTTTGTGCTGGCCAGAACCCAGTTGCTGGAGACCACATGACCCCCTTGTTTGCCACCGACGTGCCGCCGTTCGTGTTCCATCAGGGCAGCGCACCCTTGCTCATTTCCATGCCCCACGTGGGCACGCATGTGCCACTGTGCGTCGCACAGCGCCTCACGCCGGAAGGCCGCGAGGTGCACGACACGGACTGGCACCTGCCCCTGCTGTACGACTTTGCGAAGGCAATGGGCGCGTCCATCCTGCAGGCCACGCACTCGCGCTATGTGATCGACCTGAACCGCCCACCGGACGGGGCCAGCCTCTACCCCGGCCAGAGCGTGACCGGCCTGTGCCCGGTGGACACCTTCGACAACACACCGCTGTACCTGCCCGGCCAGGTGCCGGGCGAGGCGGACATCGCGGCCCGCCGCGACGCCATCTGGCGGCCCTACCACGACCAGCTGGGGGCCGAGCTGGCGCGCATCCGCGCGGTCCATGGCGTGGCCATGCTGTGGGATGCGCACTCCATCCGCTCGGTGGTGCCGCGCTTTTTCGACGGCAAGTTGCCAGACTTCAACCTCGGCACCGCCGATGGCCACAGCTGCAGCCCCGAACTGGCCCAGGCGTTGCTGGCCATTGCGCAAGACGCGCCGGGGTTCAGCGCGGTGCTCAATGGCCGCTTCAAGGGGGGTCACATCACGCGCCACTACGGCCAGCCTGCGCAGCAGGTGCACGCTATGCAGCTGGAGCTGACGCAGTGCAGCTACATGCAGGAAACCATGCCGTTTGCCTACCTGCCCGAGCGCGCCGCGCGTGTGCAACCCACCTTGCGTGCCCTGCTCGACGCGGTGTTGGAACATGCCAGGCGTGGATGACATGGCACAGCCACCTGCCATGGACCCGAAAGAGTTGCTGGCGCAGTTGGTGGCGTTGGTCGGCGCGTCGGCGGTGCAACCGGGCGAGGCGCTTGCCACCCAGCACCTGAGCGACTGGAGCGGTGCGCCGCCTGTCCGTCCGCTGGCGCGGGTGTGCCGGCTGACACCGGGGAAGTGTCTCGCGTCATGGCGTGGTGCCATGCTCACCGCGTGCCCGTGGTGCCACAGGGCGGTTTGACCGGGCTGGCCGGCGGGGCTGTGCCGGTGGCTGGCGGCATTGCCCTGTCGCTGTCGCGCATGAACGCGATTGAGCCGGTGGATGTGAGCGGTGCCACCCTGACTGCAGAGGCCGGGGCCACACTGGAGGCTGTCCAGGCGGTGGCCCTGGCCGCAGGCCTGGTGTTCGGTGTGGACCTGGGTGCGAGAGGCTCCTGCCAGATCGGCGGCAACCTGGCCACCAACGCCGGTGGCAATGGCGTGGTGCAACACGGGATGATGCGCGAACAGACCCTGGGTCTGGAGGTGGTGATGGCCGATGGCACGGTGCTGCCCATGTTGAGGCCCATGCTCAAGAACAACACCGGGTACGACCTGAAGCATTGGTTCATTGGCTCGGAAGGCACGCTGGGCATCATCACCCGGGCCGTGCTGGCGTTGCGCCCCGCACCCCGCGCACGCCTGACTGTGCTGCTGGGCGTGGACGGTTTTGCCCAGGCCGTGGAGGTACTGCGGCAATTGCAAGCGGCATTTCCGGGCACGCTGGCCGCGTTCGAGTTGATGTGGGCCGACTTCTTCGCGCTGTCCCTGGGCTGGAGCGGCATGGCGTCACCGTTTGGCCTGGCCCATCCGTTTGTGGCGCTGGTGGAGGTCACGGGCGATGACGAAGCGGGGCTGACCGAACGGGCCGAATCGGTGCTGGCCGCCGCGATGCAAGACAACGTGGTGCGCGATGCCGTGCTGGCCCACTCCACGTCGCAGGCCAGGTCACTGTGGCGCATCCGGGAGGCGACGGCCGAGTTTCCCACCCGGATGGTGCCGATCAACTTCGACATCAGCCTGCCGCTGGCGCACATGGATGAGTTCGCCAACGCGTGTGTGGCTGCGCTCACGCGGCGCTGGCCCGGGCATCGAACGGTGCGCTTTGGCCACCTGGGCGACGGCAACCTGCACCTCACCACCGATGCCCGTTCGTTGCCCGGCCTGACGGTGGAAGCGGCGACCCATGCGGTGGAAACGCTGGTCTATGGCCTGGTGGCCGAGCGGGGTGGCAGCGTGTCTGCCGAGCACGGCATCGGCCTGCACAAAAAGCCCTACCTCGGCATCAGCCGCAGCCCGGCGGAGATGGCGGCGATGCGCGCCATCAAGCAGGCGCTGGACCCCCTGAACCTGCTGAACCCCGGCAAGGTGTTTGACATCGACGGCACACCCTCTTCAGAAAGGCCCACATGACGACCGACACCGCAGCCGTCCAATCGATCAACCGGCTGGCCCGTCAGGAGGTGATTGGCTTGCCCGCCTACAACGGCGGCCTGTCGTCAGACGTTGTGCGCCAGCGGTATGGCGTTGCCCACGTCGCGCGGCTGGCCAGCAACGAAAACCCCTACGGGCCCAGCCCTTCGGTGGCGAAGGCCCTGAGCGGTCTGGCCGGCCACACGGCCCTGTACCCCGATGCCAGCAGCCATGCCCTGCGCGCTGCCATTGCAGCGCGTTGCGGTGCCCGACCCGATGAAGTGGTCATGGGCAACGGGTCGGAGAACCTGCTGGAGTTGCTGTGCCAGGTGTTTCTGGCCGCAGGTGACCGTGTGTTGACCCTGTTGCCGTCGTTTGGCCTGCACGAAATTTACCCCCGGATGATGGGGGCACGCGTGCAGATGCTGCCGGTCACGCCTGCGCTGGCGTTCGACGCCGATGCCTGGTGCGCGGCACTGGCCGACACACCGGCCCCCAAGATGGTGCTGCTCGGCAACCCATCCAATCCGGTGGGCTGCATGCTCGATTCGGGGGCATTCACCCGGCTGGTGTCTGCTACGCCGTCTGACACGCTGCTGGTGATTGACGAGGCCTACTATGAATACGCCGTGCTGACCCCCGGTTTTCCGGATGCATTGGCCGTCTTGCGCGCCCAGTCCCGGCCCTGGATGGTGTTGCGCACCTTCTCAAAGGCCTGGGGTCTGGCGGGTCTGCGCGTGGGCTACGGCATTGCGTCCGATGCACGTCTGGTGCAGCTGCTCGACAAGGTCCGCACACCGTTCAACATCAACCAGGCGGCTCAGGCTGCGGCATTGGCCGCCTGGAACGATCCCGATCACATGCAGCGTTGCGTGCACGCAACCGTGGCGCAGCGCGAGGTCATGGCGGGTCGCCTGCGGTCGATGGGCGTGCGAATGGCGGAATCGGTCACCAACTTCCTGTTCCTGGATGTGGCGCGCCCCAACGGGCCCGTGGCCGAGGCGCTGCTGGCGCGCGGCATCATCGTCAAGCCCTGGAAAGAAGTGGGCTATGAACACTTCATCCGCGTGTCGGTGGGCACGCCGCAGGACAACGGTTTGTTCCTCGCCGCCCTGGAGGACGTGTTGGCCTGACCGGCACGGCATGCACGCGGCCAGGGTCAGGGGCGTGCGCAGGGTGTCATGACACCGACACACAGGCTTCATACAGTGCGGGCCGTCCTGTTTCCACCGGCCACCCGCCCACTGACCATGAACCTGCTGCTTGTCTCCCGTACCCTGATCGCCACTGCCGCACTGGCCGCGCTGACCGCCTGTGGCGGCAGCGACCCCGACACCACACCCGCCAAAGCCACCCTGGTGGGCCGCTATGCGCAGGGCACCACGGCGGGCATGTCTGAAATCGTGGCCTATCACCAGGCCAGCCGCTCCATGTTCATCACCGTCGACACGGCGGGCATGCCGACGTCATTCCAGCGCATCAGCCTGTCCAGCCTGGGCACCACTGCCCTGGCCAACCCGGTGACGGCCAGCAACCTGGCAGCCGGTGCCACCACGTCGGTGGCGGCGCATGTGAACGACGCCGGCTTCACCGCAGGCGGTGTGCAGACGCTGGCCATCTCGGGCAACCTGCTGGCCATTGCGGTGCAGGCCACACCCAAAACGGCCAACGGCATCGTGGCGTTCTACCGCCTGGACGCCCAGGGCAATGCCAGCTACCTGAAGAAGGTAACCGTGGGCAGCTTGCCCGATGGCATGGCGTTCACACCCGATGGCAGCAGGCTGGTGGTGGCCAACGAGGGTGAACTCAGCGTCACGTTTGCCGCCGACGGCATCGACCCGGAAGGCAGCATTTCCATCATCGCCGTGGCCAACGGCGTACCGGCCGACACGGCCACCACACTGGGCTTTGCCGCGTTCAACGCCGGGGGCAGCCGCGCCAGCGAGTTGCCAGCGGGCGTGCGCATTGGCCGCAGCGGTGCCACCGTGGCGCAGGACATGGAGCCCGAGTACGTCAGCATCAGTGCCGACGGCAGCAAAGCCCACGTCACCCTGCAGGAGAACAACGCCGTGGCGGTGGTGGACCTGGCCACCAGCCGCATCGAGCGCATCTTTGCCATGGGCCACAAAGACCATGGCCTGGCCGCCAACGCCCTGGCCGCGTCGGACCGCGTGAGCGCCACCGCGCCCTTTGCGCTGAAAACCTACCCGAACCTGTTCGGTGTGCAGATGCCCGACGGCATTGCCAGCTTCTCGGTCAATGGCGTGAACTACTTCATCACCGCCAATGAAGGTGACGACCGCGATGACTTCCTGCCCGCTTCGCAAGCCGAGATGCAGCGCGTGGGCCACGCCAGCATCGTGCTCAGCCCCACCGCATTCCCGAATGCCACGGCACTGAAAGGTGAGACCGAGCTGGGCCGCCTGTCCATCATCCGCACCATGGGCCTGAACAGCCAGAACCAGTACGAGCGCCTCTACACGCTGGGTGGCCGGTCGTTCTCCATCTACAACGCACAGACGGGTGCCCAGGTGTACGACTCGGGCGCAGACCTGGAGCGCCGCGCCTACGCCACCCTGCCTGCCACCCTGCTGGGCCACGCCCAGGTGAAAGACCGGCTGGACAACAAGGGCCCCGAGCCCGAAAGCGTGGTGGTGGGGCAGGTGCGTGGCCGCCCCCACGCCTTCGTGGCGCTGGAGCGCACCAGCGCCATCCTGGTGTACGACCTGAGCAACCCGGCCAGCCCGCAGTTCGTGCAGTGGCTGCAGAACACCGCCACGCTGAACGATGGTGACGTGTCACCCGAAGGCCTGGCGTTTGTGCCGGCTGACCAGAGCCCGACCGGGCAGGCCCTGCTGCTGGCTGGGCATGAAGTCAGTGGCAGCGTGTCGGTGTGGGAGCTGCGCTGAGCCGGTCTCAGTGCTTGTGTTTTACCGGCGTGTCACCCACGATGAGCACATTGCCGGGCAACTCATTTATGCTTGAAGGTTGAAATCATGTCTGTCTCTTACCGATTGAAGTCCATGTGGTTGTTGTCTGGTCTGTGTGCGTTGGGCTTGCTGTCCGCGTGTGGTGGCAGCGACGAACCGGTGTTCAAGCCGTTGGAACTCAACATTGCCCACATCAACGATCACCACTCGCAGCTCGACGCTTTCACCGCCACCGAACTCACATTGGATGGCGTGGCCACCCAGGTCGAGCTCGGCGGATTTGCCCGGCAGGTGGCCCAGTTCAAATCCGTTGCCGGCACCAAGAATCTGCTCAAGATCCATGCGGGCGACGCGCTCACCGGCACGCTGTACTACACCTTCTTCAAAGGCAAGGCCGATGCCGAGCTGATGAACTCCATCTGCTTCGATGCCTTCGTGCCCGGCAACCATGAGTTTGACGATGGCGATGCCACCCTCAAAGGCTTCCTGGACGAACTGGCCAAGGGCACCTGCAAGACCCCAACCGTTTCAAGCAACATCGCGCCGGCGGTGGGCACACCGTTGCTGTCCACAGCGTCCAGTGGCTATCTCAAGCCCTATCTGGTCAAAGAAATTGACGGTGTCAAAATCGGTCTGATCGGCATCACCATCAAGGGCAAGACAGTCAACTCTTCGCGCCCCCTGGCCACCACCGTGTTCAATGACGAGGTTGCCTCCGCCCAGAAAGCCATCGACGAGCTCAAGTCACAGGGCATCCGCCACATCGTTGCCATCACCCATCAGGGCTACGACGCTGACAAGGCCATGGCCGCTCAGCTCACCGATGTTGACGTCATCATCGGGGGCGACTCGCACAGCCTGCTGGGTGACTTCAGCGCCGTGGGCATCACCTCTTCATCCGGTGCCTACCCCACCGCTATCACCAACAAGAGTGGCCAGATGGTCTGCATTGGCCAAGCGTGGGAGTACAGCAAGGCCTTCGGCTTAATGAACGTACAGTTCAAGGAAGATGGCAGCGTCAAGAGCTGTGGCGGCCAGGCACAGCTGCTGATCGGTGACAGCTTCAAGCGCAAAGATGCGGCCGGTGCGTGGCAAACGCTGAGCGCCGCCGACGCCACCGTGCTCAAGGCCAATCTGGCAGCCAACCAACCGCGAGTCAAGGTGGTGACGCCCGATGCCACGGCCAATGCTGGGCTCAAGGTCTACAGCGACCAGGTCAATGCCGAGAAGGCCAAGACCATCGGCACGGCCACCGAAAGCCTGTGCCTGGTGCGTGCGCCGGGCGAAAGCACCAACCGCAGCGCGGGCGTCGCGGGCTGTGAAAGTGCCAATGCCCTGGCTCGCGGGAGCGATGCTGCGCAGGTGGTGGCAGAAGCCTTCCTGAGCGCCAGCAAACGCGCGCAGTTCGCGCTGCAGAACGCGGGCGGCGTGCGCATTGCGGTACCTGCTGGTACGCTGAGCATGAACACCGCCTTCACCATCCTGCCGTTCACGAACGTTCTGGTTGAAATGGACCTCAAAGGCAGCGAGGTGTTGGGTGCACTGGAGGACGGCCTGGCCAATCACCTAGACAATGGTCAGTCCAACGGGTCGCACCCCTACGCCGCCGGCCTGCGTTGGGACCTGGATATGAGCAAAGCCAAAGGGCAACGGTTCTCCAATGTGCAGGTGCGTAACCGCAGCACGGGCGCATGGACTGCACTGGACCCCAGTGCCACATATGTGATGGTGACGAATGACTTTATCGCCGCTGGGCAAGACGGCTACGCCACACTGGGCGCGGCGTTCAAAGCAGGGCGATATGTCAATACTTACCTGTTGTACACACAGAGCTTTGTGGATCATGTGCAGGCCAAGGGCAATATCGCCCGTCCGGCAAGGGCTGACTATTCGCACCAGACGGTGGTGACCAAAGCCGGTGTGACCCTGCCCTGACCACGTGTTACCGCCGACTGCCTATCGCCTGGTGCTGCGTTTGTTCAGCATGAAGCGGTAGGCGGTTTCCACTTTTTCGCGGGCCCAGGGCGTCTTGCGCAGGAACGTCAGGCTCGACTTGATGCTGGGATCGATGACAAAGCAGCGGATGTGGATGCGCTTTGCCAGGCCTTCCCAGCCATGGTGCGCGACCAGCTCGGTGAGCATGGCCTCCAGGGTGACACCGTGCAAGGGGTTGTTGGGTTGATGGTCCATGGGCTGGCATTGTCCACGCTTGTGCCGTGCGGGCTTGCCGGTCAGCGCGTTGCATGGATTGACGCATGTCGGGCGGCTGAAACGAAACGACACGCACCGAAACGATTCGACACGCCGTTGCAACCCTTGACATGCGTGTTGGCGAGACCATTCAGTCATCCCAGAAAGGGATGTTCAACCACCCGCCCGACAGGGCCACTGAAAGGATCGTCACCATGTTTGCAACTGCTTCTGCTACTGCTTCTTCTCGCACCGCCGCCCGCAACCTGTCGGCAGCATCGCTGACCCTGCTGCTGGCCACGGCCCATGCCTGGGCCGTCACACCTGCTGCGGGGGAGTTCTCTGCAGTGGACACCCCTCCAACTGCAACCCTTCAGTCGACCGTGTTGGTCAAGCAAGGCCGTCCAGCCCAGCCTTTCGGGCCCGATGCTGCCCACCGCGTCAACGGCGAGCTGCCGCCCGCCGTGCAAATGGCCACGCCTGATGGTGCCGATGCCCGTGCGGTGGGCAGCATGGCGCTGCGGGCAGGCACGTTGCAGGTGGGCGATGCCAGCCTGTGAGCTGCAAGGGCCCGCGGCTGACGGTCCGTTCAGCCTTACTTACCTGCCACCAGCGCGCCGTCTTTCATCCGGTCACGTGCCAGTGCTTCTTCCGTGCTCTGGCGGCGGAAGAACACGGTCACGATGCTTGACGTGATGACGATGAACAGCGAGTAAAGCACAGGAATCAACAGCACCTCCTGTTGCATTTCGCCGGTGAACGTGAGCGTGACGATCAGCACCGCCAGCGGGCCGTTCTGAATGCCGGTCTCCAGCGCAATCGTGCGGCTGCGGTTGGGGTCTTGCTTCAGCACGCGGGCCAGGAAGTAACCCAACGCGATACCGAACACCCCTAAACCGATGGCTGCAAAAAACACATACCAGGGGGTGCTGGCCAGCAGCATGTGGTTGCGCGGGATCCAGGTGAAAACCAGGAACAGAATCACCGCGACCCCCAGCATGCCGCCCAGCAGTTCAATGCTGGCCCCGATATTCGGGTTGAGTTTGCGCAGCACCATGCCAATGATGGTGGGCACCAGCAACACAAACAGCACCTGAGCTACGTTGCCCGCTGGAATCTTGAACTCACCTGTCAGGCCCGCGAGCTGCGAGTAGAACTCCAACAGCGCTGGCACCA
>Ga0114938_1002255_pt1 | contig 12311 bp, 8 predicted proteins | sample AshMeaBigSpring_FD_88675 | JGI IMG/M metagenome (GOLD analysis project Ga0114938, IMG submission 88675) | Groundwater microbial communities from Big Spring, Nevada to study Microbial Dark Matter (Phase II) - Ash Meadows Big Spring | ecosystem: Environmental > Aquatic > Deep subsurface >...
CCCTCGCGTCGCGATGACGCGGGCCGAGAACGGCGTCTGGTCCACGGATGGAAGGGTAGATCCGCGATTGGCGGAATTCGCGCCGTACGACCATCAGCCTTACATGTACCGCATCACGCGGGACGACGGCTCGGTGGCGTACCGAACCGACCTCTATTCCCGCTGCCAAATCGGCAGCGGGCGGGTGAATCCCGAGAACGACCCCTCCTGGAGCGGCAGTCGTTTGGATGTAGCCGGGGAAAAGAGCTGCTCGGTGGTCGTCGACCCGGAAAGGGTATGCCGACCCTTTCGCCAACTGGACGCGCAGGGGCGGCCGGTCTGGCCGGAAACCGACTGGGCGACCGAGGACGAATTCTGGCAAGGCGAATTCGACCCGACTCGACCCTTGCCTACTCGGCTCCAGGACCTCGTGATCTACGAGCTGCATGTCGACGGGCTCGGGGTAGGGCGCCATGAGCGAGGGCTTCTCGAGGACGCCATCGACCTGCTCGACTACTTGGCCGATCTCGGCGTGAACTGCGTCGAGCTGATGCCCACCTCGGAGTTCGAGGGCTGGTCTGGCTGGGGCTACGGAACCTCCCACTATCTTGCCGTCGAGTATGCGGCGGGCGGGCGCGATCAGTTCAAGCACTTCGTGCGCGAGTGCCACCGGCGCGGCATCGCCGTGCTGCTCGACGTCGTCTACAACCACTACACCCACGACGGGGAGCGCGCCGAATGGGCCTACGACTCCACCGCCCCGGAGCGCAACATCTACCTCTGGTACGAGGGTCAGCCCAGCGACTACCCGAACGCCAATCCTCCCGACCATGGCGGCTATATCGACAATATGTCGACGGGCTACGCGCCCAGGTTCTGGGAGGAGATGGTGCGCAAGATGTTCATCTCCTCCGCCGCTCAATTGGTGGCGGAGTTTCACCTGGACGGGTTCCGGGTCGACCAGACGACGTCGATACACAGCTATGCGGTGCTGCATGCCGACGGTCGAGCGGCGGACAACGCCCGGATCTTCGGCGCCAAGTTCCTGCGCGAGTGGACTCGCACGCTGCAGCTCATCAAGCCAAACGTCTTCTTGACCGCGGAGGACCACTCGGGCTGGTCGGCCGTAACCGACTCCAACGAGAACGGTGGGCTGGGTTTCAACGCCGTTTGGTATGCCGATTACTACCACCACCTGATCGGCGACGCCCAGAACGACTCTTCTCGCGCGCGGCTGTTGAAGCTCGCGGGCTATGGCGACGACCGCAGCCTCAACATGACCTGGTTCGCGGGTGTGCTAGCCGCCTCGTCCGGGCGAGTCATCTACCACGAATCCCATGACGAGGCGGGCAATTCCTACTATCGGGAGAACGGTCAGGACGTGCACTCGGCTCGCACCCTGGTGGTCGCCGTCAATGGCGCACCGCTGACGGGGGAGACGCGCCGCTACGCCGAGGCACGCACGCATTTCGCGGCGGGCGTGACGCTCCTGAGCCCCGGCACACCCATGTTCTTCATGGGCGAAGAGGTGGGCGCGTCCGAGCCCTATCGGTACGACGACTTCCTCGAGCACCGGGAGGACTTCCAAGCCCTGCGGGAGGGGGATGGCGCTCGTTTGTACCGCTTCTACAGCGACATCATTCGCCTGCGGTCGAGTCATCCGGGCTTGCGCTCGTCCAACTTGGATGTCCTCTACACCCATGACGCGAACCGCTTGCTGGCGTTCCGTCGCTGGGAGGGTGCGGAGGATTTCCTGGTCGTCGCCAGTCTCAACAACCGGGCTTTCCCCGACGGTTACGAGATACGCAACCGCAGCATCGTCGACGGCACTTGGCGCGAAGTGCTGAACAGCGACGCCTCGATCTACGGAGGGGGTGGACTGGGCAACCCGGATGGGGTGGGTGCGACGGGCGGCGTGTTCTCGCCTCGTGTTCCGGCCAACAGCCTGCTGGTCTTCCAGCGGCTGTAGATGCGGTGAGCGCAGCGAGCCGCATCGATCGCGGCAGATGCGGTTCGTACCTCACCGCATCCAACAAGCTCTGCGGGCGGACGGGCTGGGGAGAGAGGGAGACGGAGGCCCCAATCGGCATGGGTCCATCCCACCGCACCTTTCCATCAGGGAGCGCAGGAGCAAGACCATGGCGAACAACGGAACCATGATGCAGTACTTCCATTGGGACTTGCCGGCGGACGGCACCTTGTGGGGTCAGGCGGCGCGAGAGTCGGGAAATCTGGTGGCGGCCGGCGTCACCGCCCTTTGGCTGCCGCCGCCGAACAAAGGCACCAGCGGCTCCGACGTAGGCTACGGCGCCTACGACCTTTGGGACCTGGGCGAGTTCGACCAAAAGGGCTCGGTGCGCACCAAGTACGGTACCCGAGCGGAGCTGGAGGCGGCGGTACGGGCAGCTCGAGCGGCCGGGCTACAGGTCTATATCGACGTGGTCTTTAACCACAAGGGCGGCGCAGATGCCACAGAGCGCACACGCGGAACCCCCGTAAACCCTGACAACCGCAACCAGACGGTCGGGGAGGAACGGGACATCGAGACTTGGACGGTATTCAACTTCCCTGGCCGCGGCAACCAGTATTCCAGCCTGCAATGGCACTGGCGGCATTTCGATGCCGTGGACTACGATCAGATCACGGGGTCCGTCGGCACCATCTACCGGCTACGCGACAAGGGCTTCGATACCCCCGTCGCCGGCGAATTCGGCAATTACGACTACCTACTCTTTGCCGACATCGACATGGATTCCGAGGAGGCGCGGGCGGACTTGCGCGCCTGGGGCGAATGGATCGTGCGTACCCTGGACGTGGACGGCTTTCGCTTCGATGCCGCCAAGCACGTCCGGTCGTTCTTCTTCAACGAGTGGCTCGACTTTCTGCGCGGCCAGTTTCCCGACAAGGCATTCTTCGCCGTCGGCGAGCACTTCACCGGAGACCCAGCGACCCTCAACCAATTTCTGGAGCAGACCGGCCGGCGCATGTCGCTGTTCGATTTTCCGCTGTTCTTCAACCTTCGCGCCGTCTCCCATGGCAATGGAAACTTCGACATGCGTAACCTGGTGCGCAACAGCCTCGTCGCCCAGAGCCCCCTGCAGGCGGTTACCTTTGTCAGCAACCACGACGTCTTCCGCAACCCCGACGATGACGTCGCCGATTGGTTCAAGCCGTTGGCCTACGCCTTCATTCTGCTGCGGGAGCAGGGCTATCCCTGCGTCTTCTACGGCGACTACTACGAGGTTCCGGGCCGCGCCTCGCACCGAGCGACCCTCGACGTGCTCCTGGCCGCCCGCCGCGATCACGCCTACGGTCCGCAACGGGACTATTTCGATCACGAGAACCTGGTTGGCTGGACGCGCCTCGGCGATGAGGAGCACGCCAAGGCGATGGCCGTGCTCATGAGCGACGGCCCCGGGGGAAGCAAGACGATGTTCGTCGACCGGCGAAACGCCCAGTTTCGAGATGCCACCGCAACGATCGCGGAGACCGTCACCAGTGACGGGGACGGCAACGGGGTGTTCCGCTGCGACGGCGGCTCGGTGTCGGTGTGGGTGGAAGCATGAGCAAACGCCCAGGCCAGCCGAGACGTCAGCTCAAGATTGCAAACCCGCGATTACGGCGTGTTGGCAAGACGCTAGGGGGTGTTGACATTTTGCCGGTCTGCCAAGCGGACCCTACGCCAACCGTCTGATTTACAGTAGGGTCCGCTACGCGGACCGCTTGCAAGCTGCAGTCACCGAATTTATGGAAACAGAGGGTTGGAGTTAAATGTCAACAGACCCCAGTGAGAGGTTGAAGCGATGGCGAGCGAAAACCCAAACGTAAGGACCCTAATAATCCGTCCCACGAGCGCGTCTGCCGCGGACGTCCTGGACGAGTCGGTCTACTATGTCCCTTCCAACCCGGCCGATCTCCTGCGCGCGGACCCGGATCGGCGAGCGCCAGTGTCCTTTGTAAGTGCTGGAGCGAGAATTGCTGGCCATCTCTATCGCCCCCCGGGCGCCCCGCCGAACCAGCGTACCGCAGCCGTTGCCATGTGCGGCCCCTTCAGCAGCGTGAAAGAGCAGACGTTGCCCCACTATGCCGAACGCTTCGCGGATGCCGGCTATACCGTGCTCACTTTCGATCCACGAAACTTCGGGGAAAGCGAGGGACTGCCCCGCTATCACCATGATCCAAATGATGTCATCGAAGACTACGAAAACGCCGTCAATCACTTGTTGACCCGTAGCGATGTGGACCCGGATAGAGTAGCGGTCGTCGGTGTGTGCCTCGGGGGTGGCTACGCGGTCTCGGTCGGCGGCCGAGACAAGCGACTCCGAGCGGTCGCCAGCATCGGTGGCGGTTACCGCATCGGGGAGACCTTTCAGGAATTTGTAGGCGTGGAGGCCTTCGCCGGCCTGCAACGAACGCTTAACGGCTTGGCGATGCAGCAGTTCGTGAGCGGTGAGGTAGCCTACATCCCAGCCGTGGCGCCCGGTATATCGGCGGCGACACCCTTGGCGGCCATGCCCAACGCGGAGGCCTACAGCTATTACACCCGTACTCAAGAGGCGGATGCCCCGAATTGGACGAATAGGGTCACGGCGGCGTCGCTCCAGCTATTCATGATGTACAACTCGCTTGTACACGCACCCTTAGTCGCGCCGACTCCGCTGCTCATCCTGCACGGCACCAGGGACATGGTGCTGATGCCAGAGTACGCTCAGCAGGCCTACGACGCCGCCATCGGACCAAAGGAGCTCATCTGGATCGAGACTCACAACCACATCGAGCTCTACGACCAGGACCCCTACGTGAGCGTAGCGGCGGCTCAGGCAATAACCTGGTTGGAACAATACCTGGCTCCCTAATCAGCTACCAAGAGTCGGGAGGAGAAACGAGAGGTACCGAGCCGTGAGCGATGATAAGGAGCTGAAGCGGAACAAGGACGCCGTCCGCCGATGTCTTGAAGAGGTATGGAATGGCGGACGCGTCGACCTCATCCCCGAGCTGGTGCAGACTAGCTTCCGCGGACACCACGAGCGCAATCGGGACGAAGACATCTACGGCGTCGAGGGCTTTCGGGCCTGTGTGGAAACCGTGCGCCGACACCTTCCCGATCTGCGCCTCGAAATGGTCCTCGCGCTGGCCGAGGGCGATCGGGTAATGGTGCATTTGAATGCCAAGGGAAACTTCAGGGGACAAGGGTCGGATTACGGACCAGCTCGGGCGCTGACCTTCACCGCTACGGGAATCCTGCGGATGGCGGAAGGGCGGATTGCGGAGAGCTGGATTATCTACGACGCCCTCGGCGTGCTCCAGCAGCTCGAGCTGATGGCGCCACTGGGCTGAGCCTGGCTTCCTTGCGGTTGGAAGGAGGGGCAATGAGCATCGAACAAAACAAAGCCGTTGTGCGGCGATTTTATGACGAAGTGATGGGCCAAGGCCGCGTCGAAGTGTTGGACGAGGTGATGGTCGAAGACTTCGTTGATCATGGTGAGGCGCTCTTCGGTAGTCCTCGTGGTCGCGATACCCTGCGCGAGGGAGTGGCAGCGGTGCATGGCATACTTCCCGACCTGCAGGTGCAACTGCACGAGATGATCGCGGAAGTGGATTTGGTTGGGGTACGCGGCACGATGCGCTGCCGGCACGGCGGCTCCTTCCTCGGTGTCGCCGGCACTGGCCACGAGCTGAGCTGGGAGGGTATCGCCGTCTTTCGGCTCGAGGGCGGAAAGATCGCGGAGCGCTGGTTCAACTCGGACAGCATCTCGGTCGTGCGACAGCTTGGGTTGGCGCCGGCGAGCCGGCAGCCATTGGCGTGAGGGTAACTCCGAGAACTTGGCGGGGAGGGAGAGACGATGGCGTCGATGATGCCTACACTCGATGAGGGGTTCGCGGCGGCCAGCCTTAAGGGCAGTTATGCCATAGCGCGAATCGGTTACGGCGGACAGACGGAGAGCGCGGGGATCGGTGTGCTCAACTTCGATGGGGCTGGCAGTTGGACCGGATCGATGATCGCCAATGTACCGGGTCCAGTGTTCGGCCAGCGGGCACAGATGCAGTGTACGCTGCAAGGCACCTTCCGCTTGCACGAGAGCGGGTCCGGTTTTGGTGCGATCACCGGTAGGATGCAGGGGGACAACGGCGTCTCAGCGCCATTCGACGCGACCTTCCTCATCAGCCGTGCCGATCCGACCGATGGGGACAAGCTGGCCCAAGAGCTTTGGTTTATGGAGGATGCAGCCGATGCCTTGACGGGTAGCGTTCACATGATTCAGGGATTCCGCCATCCCGACGAAGGCGTGTTTTCGCTCGCGAGCTTCATGGGCACCTATGGCGGACCGGGGATCTCTCGGGGCGGGCGGACCCCGGCGTCTGCGCTCGGCTTGGGTGCGGTTCATTTCGACGGACAGGGCGGCTTTACCGGAGTGGACCTCCAAAACCTGTCGGATGGCCTTTTCACGCAGCGACGCACGGTTACCTTCGACACTGAGGCTGCCCAATACAGGGTCAACCCGGACGGCACGGGCATGATCATCGCGCCTGGCGGTCAGGCTCATCTTGTCGTCACTCAGGTGCGCGTGGAGGCCGATGTGAAGGTCGCGCTCGAATACTTTTTCGTGACCAATGACTTGCATCCGCCAACTGGAAACCTGGTGACGACCCGGGTTTCCAAGCGCTTGTGAGACTACACCAGGTTGGGTTGCGCAAAGAGCACGGGGAAAGAAATTGACCGACTACGGGTTTACTTCGGATTGCCTAACAGGGACCTATGCCGTGGCGATGGCGGGGGAGGGTGGCTGCGCTCCGTATGCAGCGATCGGACTGCTTGAGTTCGATAGCGGGAGCACCGTTCGCGGCTCCCTCACCGAGAGTCGCCCCGGGCCATCCTTTGGCGAGAGGACGATATCGGAGCAACGCTACTCGGGACGGTACAGCGTCAATGCGAACGGACTCGGAGCGCTCTATGCCGAGGGCGCGGAGGACATCGACGGCTATCTGGCCCTACGGGAGATCACCGTTCAACAAGACGGGCCCAGGGCTCAGGAGATCGCGTTGATCTTCCGAGCGGTCGATCCGGCGAGCGGGAGCCTGAGGACTGGCGTCGGATGGCGGCGGCCCGATTCGGTCGTGCTCAGCAACTCCTGCCTTCAAGGCCGCTACACGGGATTCGCCATTGGTCGCGGCGGCCAAGTGCCGATGGCCGGCTTCGGCGTGCTCCGTTACGACGGCAACGGGGGCTTCACCGAGGAAAACCTTGCCAACGTGCAAGGTGAAACCATAAGGACGCGGCAGTTTGTTCAGGGCGCGGACCAAGGAAACTATCGTGTGAAGCCAGATGGTACGGGTACCCTGGCGGGGGGCGGGGTGCTGTTTGTGATCACGCGCGTGAGCATGGCGGATGGCGAAGCGCGCGCCGAGGCTTACAGCTTATTGGTGCGCGAGCCGGTGCCGACGAACGGCGCCTTCTTCACGGGCACTGTGCGGCGGATATCGGACTGACATGGAAAGCGGAAGCTTCGTTACAGGTCCGAATACACAGAATGGTTTTAGGTGACCTCTTTCTCGGAGTACGCATGAAACTACGCCACGCACTGACGATCTTCGCCGCTTTCATATCGGCCCTGGTTTGGCCGACAGCGTACGGCGATGCCTCCCCCGCCGATCCACACAAGTGGAATTTCGTTATCACGCCCTACTTCTGGTTAGTGGGTCAAAATGGAGAGGTGACGATAAAGGGCGATACTACGGATCTCGATACGGATCTAATCGATAACATGAAGGCCTTTGATATCGGTGGTCAATTCTATGCCGAGGCGCGCAATGGCAAATGGGGTTTTTTCACCGATATGACTTATTCCAAGTCTTCCACTGACTCGGGCAATGTCGACGTCACTGTAGAGTATGTGCAAGCGGACTTCGGGGCCTTGTATCGGTTTGTCGATCGGCCGTTGGAAACACATGGCATGGCAACTGATGAGGGACGCTCGTTGACGGTGGACGCGATCGTCGGGGGGCGTTATCTATCTTTGCACAACGAGACCGAAATTAGTATCCAACCTGGTTTTACGCTCGAAATCGACGAGCGCGAGGACTGGGTGACCCCAATTGTGGGCGCCCTTGTCATGGCAGATCTCAGCGACCGCCTCCTACTTATACTGAGGGGCGACATCGGAGGCTTGGGCACGGGTTCCAATCGGATGTGGAATGCTGCAGCCTTTCTGGGCTATGAAGTTTGGCCAAATAGGACCTTTCTTATGGGGTATCGCATTTTGGACGTCGATTTCGCAGAAGGAGAAGGACCCAATCGATTCGAGTACGACGTAGTTTCCCACGGGCCTCTATTCGGCTTCGCTTTTCAATTCTAGCGAATTAGATGCACAACGAAGGCAGAAAGAAAGCGACCACAAGGTTACTTCAGGCGGATTAGGGCAGGCGCAATTGCAGAAGCACTGAAATTTCAATATCTTCCGATTGAGCACAAGAAGGTAAATCAACATGATTGATCGAGCGATGTCGGGGTTTGAGAACCGAGTGACCTACGAGGGAATGGACAGGCTGGACGGGAAGACCAGGGAAACCGTTGAGAATGCCGGCAGCGGGCGAGTCAACTGGGGCCAGGTCTACGGCAGCTATGCCCAGGCCGCTCAGCACACCGCTTATGCCTCGGCCAATCGAGTGCCGCTATTTCCAGAGCCGCAACCGGAGCCCTTGGATCGCGGCTTGAGGATCGAGCGGCTGGCAACGGCGCTGGCGGACGGAACGCCGAGGGACGAGGTCGTTGCAATGATCGACGAGGACGTCCTGACCCGGACGGGTGTCGACATCCGCGGCAAGTCCTTCGCCAAGGGCGAGACCTTCGGTGCCCGTATCCCGGTTTCCGGGTACATGAGTCCCGAGATGACCCTGTTCGTTCTCAAGCTGACGATGAAGGGAGCCAGTGTCGTTCCCATCACGGAGCACGGAGAGGAACCGATTCCCTACGGCATATCCGTGATGGCCCCGTTCGCCGATCAGGCGTTGAACGCGCTACAGATCACGGAGGGGATCGCGCGTCTGGGCCGCCAATTCCTCACACCGGCGCAGCGTGACCGGTATAACGCGGAGCGCGATGCCGCGATCCGGCGGCGCGACGAGGCCCTGGCGGCAGGCAGCGACCCGGCCTCGCTGCCTGCCGTTCCGCCTGAGCTGGACCCGATCAACGAGCACGCCTACTTCCTGGAAAAGCCGCTGAGCTTACGAGAGCTGGTGCGCGACAGCTATCCGCGTCCCAAGCAAGGAGAGCAGATTCGAGACGATTTCGCGGCGCGGCTCCAGCCGGATCTCGAGGCGCTCGATCGATTCGCTGGCATGGGCTGGGTCGGCGGCGGCGGGGCCGTTGATGACTTCGGGAACAACACGCGAGACTGGATGTTGCTCGAGGCCTTCATCAAGGGCGGCAAGCCCGTGGCGGGGATCTGTTACGGATCGATCGCGCTCGCTCAGGTGAAGGACTCGCTCACGGGCGTGTATCTCCTACAAGGTCATTTCGCAACCGGCCACGGCGACGCCGACAATTACACGGAGAATACGGCGACGATGAATCTGGATGGGACCTACCGCCCGTCCATCAGTGGCGCCGCCCCGATCCACCTCAGCGATATGCTGAAACAGGCGATCGGGACGGCGGAGGGAGGATATGTCATGGAGCTTGGTCAAGCGCCGATGGCGGTTCTGAGCGGCGGACAGATCGTCACTGGCAACACGGTCGAGGATGGAGACACCGCAGCGGACCTCTGGTTGGCCAGTCAGCTCGGTGGCCTGAAGGGCGATTTCTTCATCGCCGGGGATGGACGCGGACGTGTCCTCACGAAGGATGACCCTGCGGTCCAGCGCGTCGCGCGTTGACGAGTCGGACTCGCACCGCGTCCCAGCCTTGTAGCCTTGTAGCCTTGTAGCCTTGTAGCCTTGCAGGGTTCGCTGCGCGGACCGCCAGCTAGGAAGTCGAGAACATGCCAATCACCCTCCATTTCAAGCGGCCAAACGATTGGCGCGAGGCCCTCAACATCCACTACTGGGACACCCAACCGACCTCGCCAGCGACCACATGGCCGGGCGTCGCCATGACGGCGGAGGCGAACGACTGGTTCGCCTACACCCTCACCGATGCGGACGCCGCGAGCACCGTATTCAACGACGGGGCGGGCCGGCAGACCGGCAACCTGCGCCGGGAGCGGGACGGTTGGTTCTTCACCAACAACACCTGGTACGACGAGAGCCCGGAGCGGCCGCAGATCCCGGTGGTGCGGGCGAGCCCTCGCGGCGGGCTGTATAACGCACCGCTTCAGGTGACGCTCGAAGGCTCGAATGACGACGACGTCTTCTTCTACACGCTGGATGGTACGGACCCCACGCCCGCATCCTCGCGCTACGCCGGGCCGATTGCCATCAGTCAGACGGCGACGCTTTCCGTCATCGGGGTAAACAGCGCGGGCGAGCAAGGGCAGGTGCGCACCTTCGCCTACCGCATCGACCCGGACGCCGACCTGGAGCGCCCGGCGATCACGCCGAGCCACGCTGGCGGGACCTACGAGAATCCCATCGACGCGGTATTTACTATCAGCGACAACCGGCCCGCACCGATCACCGCCTATTTCACCCTCGATGGTACCGAGCCCAGCGTATCCGCGCCCGTCTACATCCAGGGAAATGCGGCAGGCGGGCTGGCCGGCCCAGCCGTGCGCATCGCAATCGCGACCCCAGTGCGATTTCTCGTCGTGGACGGCGCCGGCAACGAGACGCGGCGCAGCTTCTACTACAACATCGGCCCGGAGGTAGCGCCGTCGGACTTCCGCGAGGAGACCATCTACTTTCTCATTACGACCCGCTTCTACGACGGCGACCCGAGCAACAACTTCTTCTGCCGCGACCGCATCCGCTTCAACCCCCAGACCGGCGAGGCGGAGGACCCCCACTGGCGCGGCGACTTCCGCGGCCTGATCCAGCGCCTGGACTACATCCGCGACCTGGGCTTCACCGCCATCTGGATCACCCCGCCAGTGGAGAACCGTTCCGGCTTGGACTATCACGGCTACCACGCCTATGACTGGACGCGCATCGACCCGCGGCTGGAGTCCCCCGATGCCACCTATCAGGACCTCATCAACGAGGCCCACGCGCGAGGCATCAAGATCGTCCAGGACGTGGTCATCAACCACTCCTCCCAGTACGGCATCCGCGGCCAGGTGTGGATCGACCACCTTCCGATCAAGTATTACGTGCCCCAGGGCTCCGAGCAGGGCCGGATCGACAACGGGCCCTACCAGGGCAATCTCGGCAATTATCGGCACCCAGCCCGCGCGGACAACGACAACCCGGTAGCGCCAGACTGGTTTCGCGAGCGCCAGGAGCGCGACCCCGAGGGCATCGAGCCCCTGATCGATCCCCTCACCGGGAGCACCGTACCCAGTCCGGGCTACAACCCGAACCGCTTCTTCGGCATCGACGCGACTCGCCTGGACCCCACCTGGTACCACCAGGAGGGCTTCATCATGGGCGGAGACTGGGAGGCGCAGCACCCCCTGCAGAGCCGCCACATGGCCGGCGACTGCATCGACCTCAACACCGAGAGCCAGGTGGTCAAGGATTATCTGATCAACGCCATCAACCGCTACCTGGACATGGGCGTCGACGCCCTGCGCATCGATACCGTCAAGCACATCGAGCGCGGCAACCTCCTCGAGTACGTCAACGCCTGGAAGGCCCACAAACCGGGGTTGTTCGTCTTTGGCGAGAACTTGGTCAAGGGCACGGGATGGGGCGACCTGTTCGGCGACGACAACGCCCCCTCGACCATCCGCCCCTGGTGGTACAGCCGCTTGGGCGATGACCCGCGCAACCCCAATTCGGGCGGGGACTCGGGCTTCGCGGTGCTCGACTTCGGCCTCTTCTCCACCTTCCGCGATAACCTGAGCCGCGGGCACTATGGCGGTATCGGCGGCATACTCGGAAACGACTGGGTCTACGGCGACGCCACCCGGCTCGTGACCTTCCTGCAGAACCACGACGTCGGCCCGGACAACGACTTCCGCTTCCGCTTCCAGGGCGAGGACTGGATGGCGGCGGCTGCCTACAACCTACTCTGGACCATCCGCGGCATCCCCTGCCTGTATCTGGGCGAGGAGATTGCCTTCATGCGCGCCGCGCCCCAGGACATCATCAGCAATAACGATACCCTGGACAGCACCGGCCGCGCCTATTTCGGCGATCGCCTGACCGACGAGCGTCTACCCGAGACCCAAGGCCACCCCCTGTACCGGCACATCCGCCGGCTGAACCAGATCCGCCGCGCCATCCCCGCCCTGCAG
>Ga0114938_1002256_pt1 | contig 12303 bp, 10 predicted proteins | sample AshMeaBigSpring_FD_88675 | JGI IMG/M metagenome (GOLD analysis project Ga0114938, IMG submission 88675) | Groundwater microbial communities from Big Spring, Nevada to study Microbial Dark Matter (Phase II) - Ash Meadows Big Spring | ecosystem: Environmental > Aquatic > Deep subsurface >...
ACGCTGGCCACTGGTTTTGTTAGAGGCGTCAATGCTGTGAAGCAAGGCGCTGCATTCCAGTTTTCCGCCGAACAATGGCTGCAATCCAACTCCGAAGGCCCTATCATCATCTCAAAGGATGAGCTGATTCAGAGCCTGAAAGACTATCGCGTCCGGATCAAAGGCAAAGATGGCGCGGTGGTCGAGGAGCGCTTGTATTATGATATCAATGAAGTGCTGGCGAGCATCAAGACCCCGGCAGATATCGAGAGGGAGCTTCCCGTTCTCAACAAGGCCCTGCGCCAATCGGAATATTCATCGGGCGGCGGCAATTGGCCGAGTCTGATAAACAGACTCCAGCAACTTGCGGAACTACATGCAAAACTCTCTTCCGGGACTTCATTTCAAATTCCGTCCATGCATCACCCTGACTACGGCAGCCGGGAATATCAAAGGGTCATGAGCGGCAACGACATGGCGCAATCCAAAGCGGATGATCTCAACCAGCAGCTTCAATGGATGATGCTGCAACGGTTTTTCCCAGAGATTGCGATCGATCAAAATTTGTCGCCAGCCGCTGCCGTGGCCAAGCGCTTCGAGGAAGCAAAAGCCAAAGGCGACTACTCCGCCATGCTCGCGCTGAATCAACTCTCAGCCTACTTCACGCCGGGACAAATGCTGCTCACGCCCCAAAACAGCATGGCCCTCCAATCGTATCTCAACGGCGTGAAGCAAGAGGAGCAACTCGACCAACCACGCCTCGCCACATATTACTACCAACGCGCTGCGGCGGCTCCGGATGGCCCGGTCCCGGTTTCCGATCTCAAACAACGGCTTCAAGGCCTCAAACAACGTTCACCTGATGACTACGAAAAAGGCACCGATGACTCACTAAAGTCCAGCGCTGAAAACCAAGCGGCATACTACTCATCCACCTTGACCGTCCCGGCAAAAGCAATGACTCCCGAGCAATCGCACGGCACGCAGGAATGAGCGGAAAAACGCATCTGATCGAACGCATCCGCGAAACGCTCGCGGCGCGCGTGGCGGCGATGGAATCCGCCGCCCGTGAGGCACAGGCCGCAGCGAGCGATCCGGGCTCGAAGGCGGAGTCGAAATACGACACCCGCAGCCTTGAGGCATCATACCTCGCCGCCGGACAAGCCCAGCAAGTAGCGGAACTCGCCGAGGCGCTGCGGCGTTTCACCGGCTTCGAGGCGCGCCACTTCGAAATAGATGAACCAATCGGGTCCGGTGCCTTGGTCGAGCTGAGCGGCGAGCGGGAATCCTCATGGTATCTGCTCGCCCCGGCCGCGGGCGGTATGACCATCGAGTTCGACGGCCTCGACATCACCCTGCTCACCCCCGCCAGCCGCCTCTATCAATCCCTGCTCGGAAAAACCATCGGCGAAGCGGTCGGAGGCGCAACCATCAGCGATGTCCGCTAGTTTCTCAGGGCGCGACCTTCTTCACAAAGCACGCTTTCAGCGCGATGGCCATGCCGTCCATGCGGCAGGAGATTTCGTGATCGCCGTCGACGAGCCGGATCGGCTTGGACTTGGTGCCGGATTTCAGAACCTCCGAGGAGCCTTTGAGTTTGAGGTCCTTGATCATGGCAACGGTGTCACCATCGGCGAGCACGTTGCCATAGGCATCCTTCACCACACGTTCGCCTTCGGTTTTTTCCCACTCATGCCCACACGTGACACATTCGTAACCATGCTCGCGTTCGATGATTTCATCCATCGTGCATAGGGGACAGCTCGTCTCGCTCATTCGGCTCGCAGGAAACGACGGACGGCGGGGCGGGGCAAGCACGGTTTGGACCTCTTGCCAGAAGAGATTGCCGAAAGGGCCGCGACCGGAGGCGCCGAGACCAAGACGCGATGACGGAGCGGATGAACATCCGCGACGGAAGAACAACGCAGGGACCGGCGTTTCCGGTCCGGAATCCGAAATCCAAGCCGCAACGCAGCAAGAATTCACACCCAAACAAAATCCCATTTCGGCAAGACCTTTTGGCAAGCGGCCTATCAGCCACGACCCCGCTTGTGCTCCATCACTTGTGGATTGAAGAAATCCTCACGGCGCGCCTCCCCTGCATCGAACGGGCAGCCAGGTGCTGGCTTACCTCCGGTTTGAGGACGGAGATCCCGTCGCGGATCATCAGCGCCCGATCTCCCGCCTATCGAAATACCAGCAGGTTGGATCCGGCAAAGGATTCACCATCTCCTGCATGCGAATCACCCCTGAGAATCGATAGATTGTCTTCTGTTTCAGTGGCGGCGGCCGACGCTGTTTTTCGCGATGGCGGATGTCCCGGCACTGCCGCTCTGGATCGATCCACGGATCACGAAAACGTCAGCCCCGTAGCCTACCCGGTCATAGAGGTCCGCGACGTCGCGGCTGGACATCCTGATGCAGCCGTAGGAAGCCGGACGGCCGAGTTTGTATTCCTCAGGCGTGCCGTGAATGTAAATGGTGCGGCGAAACGTGTTGCTGTTGCGCGACTCTGTGCCCGCCAGCCAGAGGATGCGGGTCACGATCGGGTCTCGCCCCGGCGCGTTCGGACGGAGGATTTCTCCGGTCGGCCTGCGGCTTTTGAATACGGTGCCGTGAGGGGCGTTTGAGCCGATTTTTTTGGCGATTTGGAGCCGCCCGAGAGGGGTGCAATTGCTGCCCGGCCTGTCGCCAACGCCGAACTTCGAGGTGGAGATCCGGTAGGTTTTGACCGGTGAGCCGTCGCGGACGAGCAACATGCGCTGATCGCGCACACTCACAATCATCTTGTTCCGAGTGTCTTTACCGAAGTTGGTGGTGCCGCAGCCGGAGAATGCGGCGCTGACGAAGATCCCGATGGCGGCAAAGGCCGCGAATCGTGGAAGCTTCCTGATGGTCATGGCTTTCTTGACGGTGGTTTCACGGCTTCCTGCGCACCGAACGAGGGCAACAAGCGGGCGATGGAAGCCACGGACGTATAAAAGAATCCAACGGGAAAGGGAAGCAGAAGAATCGCGGAGGAATAGTTTCCTTTCAGAGCTGCTTCCACAACGACGAAAAGGAAGAAGAACCCGAACAGGAGCTCGACAAACGGGGTGAGTGTCTTGATCGCCTTGTAGCTGCTCTTGCGCCAGTCGGCCTTGGTTTCCCGGTTCGCGCCAATCCCGTATTTCGGGGTACGGACAAAGGCGGTCTGGTGGTTGAGCAGGGCTTCGATGACCGCCTTCGCATTGCTGATCGACATGCCGATGCCAAGTGCAAGCAACAATGGCAGGTAGGGGATTTCCCGCCACCATGTGCCGGGGCGCAGGGCTTTCTGGGCGACGACGTAGAACAACAGCACCGAGACCGACGAGAAGAAGAAGATCGGCACGTTGATGATGTAATAAGTCATCTTGCCGAAGTCCGGCTGCCACTGCTGGTTCGGGTAAATCAGAAAACACAGCACGATGAGCAGTAGATACGCGAAGTTCGAGGTAAGGTGGAAGGTGGCCTCGATCTTGATCGGCAACGAGGCGTTGCTGCGCCAGATTTCCGGCAGGACTTTCTTGCAAACCTGGATCGAGCCCTTGGTCCAGCGGTGTTGCTGGCTCTTGAACCCGTCCATGTCCACCGGCAGCTCGGCTGGGGTTTCGACATCGTTGAGGAAAATGAAGCGCCAGCCCTTCAGCTGGGCGCGGTAACTGAGGTCCATGTCCTCGGTGAGGGTATCATGCTCCCAGCCACCGGCGTCGGTGATGCAGGAGCGGCGCCAGATACCACCCGTGCCGTTGAAAGTGAAAAATCGGCCGGAGCGGTTGCGCGCGGTTTGTTCCAGCTCCAGATGGCCGTCGAGAAACATCGCTTGGATGCGAGTCAGGACGTTGAAGGTGCGGTTCAAATGCCCCCAACGGGTCTGGATCATGCCGATATTGTCATCGGCGAAGTAATGCATGGTTTTTTGCAGCAGATCCGGGTGCGGGACGAAATCCGCGTCGAGAATCAGCAAAAAATCACCTTTCGCGGTGCGGTTTCCGTTCTCCAAGGCGCCGGCTTTATAGCCCGAGCGGTCGGTGCGGTGAATGTGGACGGCGTCGAAGCCCTGCGCCTTGAGCCTCTCGATGCCCTTGCGGGAAATTTCAACGGTCTCGTCCGTTGAGTCATCGAGCAGTTGAATCTGGAGTTTTTCCTTTGGATAATCCAGTGCCGCGACAGAGTCCAGCAGCCGATCCACCACGTGCATTTCGTTGAATACCGGGAGCTGGACGGTTACGACGGGAAGCTCGGCGAAGGTTTTCGTGGGCTGCGGATGCTTGTGGGCATGCTTGAAATACAGAAACAAGATCATCAAACGGTGCGAGCCGAAGCCGGCAAGGCCGATGAGCACTGCGATGTATGAGGCATACCAGATGGGAGAGGTCCAATCCATGGTGGTCAAAACGTGGCGTTTGGTAGCGTTCTTACGAGTTGAATGGCTGCAACAAAGGGAAGGACGATACAATCAGCATTGTGGCGTCACCTGTGGCATTTGGCCGTCAAGAGCGAGGCCGGAGGCCAGCAAAAAAAAGCCCAGAGGTCAAGCTTCAAGTCCCCCAACGCCCGGCTTGCAAGGTTGCCGTCCCGAAAACACCGGCCACATTGGACCGGTTTATACAGGATTCGGCCCGGCTTGCAGGCCTGATAGTTTCAAGGCATACCGAGGCATCAAGGGGTTGGCTTGGGCACAGGGCGGGAGCACGTGCTATCGCATCCCAAAAATGCGCATTGCCCAAGATCAAGGCTTCGCAGGGGCATCTTGGTGTCCAGACTCAGTGCATGGGCAGAGCGTATTTCACATCTCCGGCGGAGCAGGGCGGCATGCCATCGGGCATTCCGCACATCATCGGCAACGAGGCGGCGGAGCGGTTTTCGTTTTATGGCATGAAGGCGGTGCTGGCCGTGTTCATGGTTTCCTATCTGCAGTTGATGGACGGACCCGGTGGCGCGGGCATGAGTGAGGCGGAGGCGACAGAGCGCGTGCATTTGTTCAACGGAGCGGTGTATCTCACGCCCTTGCTCGGCGCCTTGCTGGCGGATGTGTTTCTCGGGAAATACCGGACGATCATCCTGCTGTCGCTGGTGTATTGCGCGGGGCATGCGGCGCTTGCCTGCATGGGGCTTTTTGGCAACGCACAGGCTTGGCTGATCGCGGGCTTGGGATTGATCGCGCTCGGCTCGGGCGGCATCAAACCCTGCGTCTCCGCACACGTGGGCGACCAATTCGGTGCTGCCAACGCCCACCTGCTTTCAAAGGTCTTCAACTGGTTTTACTTCTCCATCAATGTCGGAGCCTTCGTTTCCATGCTGCTCACGCCATGGCTGCTGGAGTGGCATGGACCACACTGGGCCTTCGGGGTGCCGGGTGGCTTGATGGCACTGGCGACCTTGGTGTTTTGGAGCGGCAGAAACCGCTTCATCCATGTGCCGCCCGGCGGGATGAGATTCCTGCGCGAGCTGACGAGTCGTGAGGGGCTTGTCACCATCGCGAAACTGCTGCCTCTCTATGCCTTCATCGCGGTCTTCTGGGCCTTGTTCGACCAAACCGGATCGACCTGGATTTTCCAGTCCCAGGACATGGACCGCCGGTTCCTCGGCTTCGAGTGGCTGCCATCCCAGATCCAGTCGCTCAACTCGGTCTTCGTGCTGCTGTTCATCCCGCTGTTTTCCTACGGGCTCTATCCCTTGATCGACCGGGTGTGGACACTGACGCCCATGCGGAAAATCGGCATCGGTCTGTTTCTCATGGTTGGCTCCTTCGCTTTGGTCGCGCTGATCCAACAGTGGATCGACGGCGGGGCGCGGCCCTCGGTGCGCTGGCAAATTCTCGCCTTTGCCATCCTTACGGCATCGGAAGTGATGGTTTCGATCGTCGCATTGGAGTTTGCTTACACTCAGGCCCCACGGACCATGAAGTCGCTTTTGATGTGCTTCTATCTGTGCGCCGTAGCCATGGGGAACTTCCTCGTCGCCGGGGTGAATCACCTGATCCAGGTGCCTAGTGCGGTGGATGAACAACTCGAAAGCGCCATCGCGCTCCTGCCAAGTGCCTGGAAAAACTCGCCGCGCAACGTGGTGTTGCCTGGCTTCGACGCAAAAAGCGGCACCGAGGATGACCTTGTCGTGCGCCTTGAACATGGTCTTCGGAAATCCGTCGAGTTTCCCAGTTCACCCGATCTTCAACGCATGCTCGAGATATTGAAACGTGGAAGTGTCGATTCGTTTCCCGAGCCGGAGGTCCTGCGGTCGTCGCTCGGTGGTTCGTTTGGAAGGGATTATTGGGGAAATGAAATCCGCTACGAGCGGCTCAACTCGCGCACGGTGCGTTTGATCTCGGATGGTCCGGATGGCAAATCCAACACACCGTGGGATACCGGATTCCTGCTCACTCTTCCCGAGCCCGTGCCTGTGGCAAAAACCTCATGGACTGACCGACTGCGGCCTGCGTCACCATGGCTCGAACGCCGCAAACAGGAACTCGGCATCACGAATGAACATGGCAGCACCAAAGCTGCGGAAGCCATCGCCTTCACTCCGTTCATCGGCGGCCAGACAAAACTCCACGGCGCGGCATACTTCTGGTTTTTCACCAAGCTCATGCTCGGAACCGCGCTGGCCTTCGTGCCTTACGCCCTGATCTACCGCGGCCGCAGCTACCTGCAGGGATAGCCCGCCGCGCCGAATAGGGGATTTTTTGCGTTTTCTGTTGCACGAAACGATTTGCGTGTATTGTGCTGCGTTAAAGAAAGACAATACCATGATTGATTACGCCCTTCTCCGAAAACACATCATCACCCTTGCGGGCCTGCCCGAGTCGGACTCGCCCGTCATATCCGCTTATCTTGATCTCCAGCAGCCTCATGCCATGGCCCGGGCGGACTTCCGCGCGTGGGCCTCGATGGGGCGTCAGACGTTCACAAGCCAGCAACGCCGGGACTTCGATGACGCCATCGAGGAAATCGAGGCATGGCTGCCGCAGGCGCAAGGGCGCGGCGCAGCGGTGTTCGCGCGCTGGGGCGAGCATCCGATGATGCTGCCCATGACCTTCGATGCTCCGTTGGAAACGCATTTCCACGTCGGTCCCTTTCCGGTGATTTATCCGCTGGTTGAACTGAAAGACCGGTTCAATCGTTTCGTTGTAGTCATCACAACGGCGGAGAGTGCGAAGATCATCGAGGTGAATCTCGGCGCCCACTCGGTGGAATTGCTGACAGACCGGCCCGCATTGCGGACCCGGATCGGCCGGGAATGGACGCGCCAGCATTACATGAATCACCGCCGTGACCGGGAGCGCGCGTTTCTGAAGGAAAAGGTCGCCGTGATTCAGTCGTTGATGGCGAAGCGGGGGCACAACTCGCTCATCGTGGCGGGCGATCCTCGCTGGGTCAGTTCCCTTGTGGACGCTCTGCCGAAAGCCCTGCAGGACAAGGTGGTCAGTGAAATCAAAACCGGATTTTCCGATTACCGCCTCGGTGAAATCATGGACCTCGCCGTCGAGGCATTCCTGCAATCGGAGCACGAGGAATCCCTGAGCACCGTGGAACGCTTGATCGAAGCGGTGCGTGTGGGCCAGCTCGCGGCCATCGGCTCCCTGGCGACACTACGCGCTCTGCGAGAAGGCCGTGTCTCGGAACTGGTGATCTCGACAGGTCTGCCGCATGAAGAGAGGGAGGAATTGATCCGTCTGGCCAGCAGGCAGGGCATCGCCATCGAAACGGTGCAAGACTGTGGCCTGCTGGACGCAAACGGCGGCGTTGGAGCCCTGCTTCGCTATGATGTTCCGACTCTTGAGAACATCGGGGAACCGCTCCCTGTCGCTTGAAATTCCAGTTCGCAATGCATGCGCCGGTTTCCCCATGGATGCCGGCGCATCCCTGTTTCAGGGACTATTGAATTTCCCGACCCTTAGCACTTCAACCTCGGCTTTCCATGCGATGACCGAGTAGTTCTCGAAATATCCAGCGGACAATTCCTCAAGTATCGTGTCCGCTGTTTCGAGCTGAACGATCGTTTCGATTCTTGCGCTCGGGCCTTCCCATTCTGCCGAATGGTTCCCCCGAGAGCCCTCACCGATCACATTGGCCACGCTGAAACCCGATGCGCCCTTGCTGCGGACAAGATCCAGAATCTTCTCCTTGAGCAGGGCTTCGCAAATGATCGTGAGAAGTGTCATCGGGTGAAACGGTTACAGTTGCGAAAAAACCTTTGATAAAAACAGGAACAAGGGAATGCCGATGCCGAGATTGAACGGAAAGGTGATCCCCAGCGCAAGTGTGAGGTATATGCCCGGACTGGCCTGCGGCAGGGCGATGCGCACGGCGGCCGGCGCGGCGATGTATGACGCGCTGCCGACCATCGCGCCAAACACCGCCGCGCCACCTGGTGACATGCCCGCCAAGCTGCCGCCAAGGCAGCCGAGGGCCCCGTGAAACAGCGGAAGAACGCATCCGATCAGGATCAGGCGCCAGCCGGCCTGCCGCAGATCCCGCAAGCGTCCCGCAGCGACGATGCCAAGCTCCAGCAGGAACAGGCACAAGGCGCCTTTGAAGGGCGCGACGAAAAACGGCGCGGTGCCCGCCATTTTCTCAGTCCCGCACAAGGCACCTATGACCATGCCGCCCAACAACAGGAAAATGCTCTTGCCGGTGATCACCTCGTGTAACGCCGCGCCAAGGCCACCACTGCCTTTCTGCCGGGCCAGCATCAGGCCAATGATAATACCCGGCACTTCGAGAATCGCTACAAGCGCCGGGAGATAGCCGTTTGTTTCCAAACCAGAGGCGCGGGCGGCTTCCAGCGCGGCGAGAAAGGTCACGGCGGAAACCGATCCATAGTGAGCCGCCACAGCCGCCGAGTCCACCCGCCCCAGCTTGCCAAAACCCCGCATCAGAAAAAACGCGGAAACCGGAGTCAAACAACTCAGAACCAGCGTGGCCGTTACCGGCCAGACCAGCTCCTGAAGTGAAGTCTCGGACAGCGCGACTCCGCCCTTGAGGCCGATGGCAAGCAACAGGTAAATCGACAGCCCCTGGTAGATCGCCGGTGGGATTTCCAGGTCACTGCGGACCACCTTCGCCAGCATCCCGAGCGCGAAGGCCAGAACAATGGGGGAAACGAGATTTTGCAGCAAAAGATCCATACGCTGATTCCGTGGTTGCCGGGCGGGCGAACATCAGCTTCCTTCAAGCATGATGATCGTGTTACGTGAACCGATACACGAAATAAAATTCGTATAATATGGCCGCGCAATCAAAAAAATCGAAAACACCCGCTGCACCCGGAGAATCCCTGGCGACAGGCTGGACCTTTCTGACCAACCACACCCACATCCTGGTCGTGCTTCAGCGGAACCCTTCCCTGCGCATCCGCGACATGGCCGAAGAAGTAGGCATCACCCAGCGTGCGGTGCAGCGCATCCTCGCCGAGCTTACATCGGAGGGAGTGCTCCGGGTCAGCAAGGAGGGACGGCGGAATACCTACACCATCAGCCGCAAGACAAGGCTGCGGCACGCGCTGGAAAACCGGCACACCATTGGCGAGTTGCTGGACTTGCTGGCCTAGTCAAAGGATTTCGATCACCCGCTCACGGGCATATCGCGCCTTTGGCAGGGAGGCGTATTTGTCATCCGCACTGCGGTATCCGAGAGCGCAGGCGACCACCGTCGCGTATTCGCCGGTCTCAAGACCAAGCAGTTTGTCATAAGCCTCGGGATTGATGCCCTCCATAGGGCAGGTATCAATGCCGAGCAAGGCGGCGGATTCCATCAACTGACCGAGCGCGATATACACTTGGCGGCTGTTCCAGATGCGGCGCTGCTCCTGCGGCATCGCCGCCGTGAAGCCGGAAATCATGCCCCGGAGTGCGGCAAAGTCATCGGGCGTCTTGCCTTGGCACATCGCGAGACAATCGATCCACGAATCGATATCGCGCTCCGTGAGGTCGGTGCGGGAGGCGAGCACGAGATACTTCGAGGCATCGGTGACTTGCGCTTGGTTCCATGATTCGGCACGCAAGTTCGCGCGGAGGGATGGATCCTCGACTACGAAGAATTTCCATGGCTGAAGACCGAAGGATGAGGGCGTGAGGACAAGCGAATCGAGCAGTGCGTCCCAGATATCTGCCGGGATTTCTCGACAAGGGTCGAACTGCTTGGTGGCGTAGCGCCAAGTCAGCGCGTCGAGGACTTCTTCGGAGCTTGTGGTCATGAGCGCGGACTATTCTGCGGAAATCTCGAAAGGCAAGGAAACCGACGGGAATTCGCTGAGCGAAAGGCCGAAGACCACCCCGTATTCCTCCTCCAGTCGGTTGTCGCGCGCACTGAGCCCCACCGAAGCGGTCCACGAACCAAGACTGCGATGGATGGTGTATTGCTGAAGCTCCAGCGTGCTGTCATCCAGCTCCATGATGTGGCGGGTGCCGATACCCCAGTCGTCATTGATACGGGTGTAGGTTTCGAGATCGAACTGGTTCGAGTCCGTGAGGATCGGATGACCGTCGAGTCGGCGTTGGCCGAGCACGAACTCGAATCGGTCATTCGGCATGATGTGCAGCCGGGTGGCGACCTCGGAGAATCCCGAGCCGTTTTGCAGCACGGGAAACTGGGTTAGCAGTTCGATCCCGAGCCAAGGCAGCGGCGTCCAGCGCACGTCGTTGTAGAAATTGGAGAACTGACGATCGCCCTCCGGATCGTCGAGAAACGCGTCGAGATAGCTGTCGAGGTATAGCCACTCGAAGGATTGCCCGTCACGGTGCGTGAGGAACCGGTTGCGGGTTCCCGTGCGGAATATGTTCCAGCTGCGCATCTCGTCGATCGCGGTGAACAGGTCGGGGTCGATGGGCCGGGGCCGGGTCGTCGGCGTCAACCGGTCGATGCGGGGATCGAGCGAATCGAAGTCGTCGGTGGAAACAAGCGACCAGGCACCATACGGCTGCACCACGTGGAGCAGGCCATCGAGGCCGAGGTCGTGGTTACTGATGCGCCCGAGGTCTTTGGAGAATTTCACGGATGCCTCGGCCCCGGCGTGCAGATGGGTGCGGTTGAAATGATCCTGCGGACCCTCAACGGCACTGTAGTTCGAGTAGCCGAAGCCGAGCTGCGGTGTGAGCGTGAGAAATCCTCCAAGGGTGGTCGGCATGCTGAGGCCCTGCCAGGTGTTGAAGCGGTTGTATCCGCTGTCGACGAGCTGGCTCCTGAGCGCTTCGCGGCGCGGGTCGCCGACAGGAAGGGAGACCAGCCGGTTCGCCACCCGGCGTTCGAAGCCGCTCAACTGGCGGAGCAGGCGGGCGGCTTCCGGGTCGTTGGCATCAAGCGTCATCAGCGGGTTGACGATGGCGTTTCGCGTCACGTCCGGCGCGCGTTCTCCGAGAATGCCGAACGAAGTGGAGCCCTGATGCAGGACCGGCAGGCCGAACAACGGGCGGCTGGATTGATCATAAGCGATCTCCGGGGCGCGGGTGTCCGCCCGGTAGAAATCGTTGACCCGCAGCCTCGTGAAGAGGGAAAGCAGGGAGTTTTCATCCCGGCGGTAAAGCCCGATCGTGTTGTCCGGCGCGGGATCGCTGCGGTATGTCCCGGGATCGAAGTCTTCCAGGTAATGCTCGTCACTCAGCCATGTCAGGTTCGTATCGAAGCGCCATTCGGCGTCATCGGGGAAATCCGGGATGATCCGGTGCTGGAGGCCGACCTTGTAGCGGTCCTCGTTGACGAAGCCACGGGGCACGCCGGAGCGCTGGGAGCTGGGATCGAGGTCGTTGAGGTAATAGAGGTTCAGGCCGGTGATCTCACCGGACGGGTCGTCCAAACGGGTGTCCTGCAGGTCGAGGCCGAGGCCGAGGCCGCGACGGCCCCGGAGATCCATGTGCCACGTCGAAAGCAGCCAGGCGTTCTCGTTTTCACCGGTCAGCGGATCAAGCTCGCCGCCGAGCATGACGCCGTAGCGGTTCAGCAGGAACGGTCCCCAGTTCGAGCGCGCTCCGGGCAGGAAGTGGTAGCCGAGATTCGAGTCGAGCGATTGGTTCAAATACGGCAGCCATAGTACTTGCCGGTCATTGGCGAAAAGCCTGAGATCATGGAATACGACTTTCTCACCCGGATAGATGCGGGTTTTTTCCGCCCGGATCCAGTAATCGGGATTTTCGTGATCGTCCGTCGTCACCCCCGCGTCGTAGCCCACGAAGGTTTGTCTGCCGTCGACTTCCTCGGCCGTGAAGCGTCCGGCCTCAAGAAGAAACGGATCGACGGATGAGCGCATGCCGCGGGTATCCAGAAACTTGCGCTCGTAGTGGTAAACCGCCTCGTCACCGCGCTG
>Ga0114938_1002257_pt1 | contig 12295 bp, 11 predicted proteins | sample AshMeaBigSpring_FD_88675 | JGI IMG/M metagenome (GOLD analysis project Ga0114938, IMG submission 88675) | Groundwater microbial communities from Big Spring, Nevada to study Microbial Dark Matter (Phase II) - Ash Meadows Big Spring | ecosystem: Environmental > Aquatic > Deep subsurface >...
CCTGTTCGCCCAGTTCGTGACACCAGAGCGTGGCAATCGCCAGCGCCAGCAACAGCCGTTCCAAGCGGTCGGCATGCTGCAGGCGGGTGTGGGCCATATCAAAGCCGCCGGACTTATCATCCCTGAAACTCTCTTCCGTGTGCATCCTGAGCGCATACTCGCGCAGGCGTGCGCACGCCGCCGGTTGGCTGGAGATGAGGCCAACAATTCGGGGGGCTGCTTCTCATCCCTGGGGGTCCAGGTGAGCGACAAGTTCGTCAGCAGTTTGCGGTCTTGGGTCAACCACACCTGCCGGTAGTAGCGGCGTTGCCCCGGCTGGACGCCCAACTGTTGTATCGGTCGTGGCCCGCGAACGCGGCATCCCGGCTGTGGTCGGGGTACATCAGGCGACGCTCCGCCGGCGCACTGGGCAACGTATCCGATGAGACGGGCCGGGCGACCACAGTCACCGCGCTGTGTGGCCATGCGGCGAAAAAGAAAAAGGGCGCTGAGGTTACAGCACCCAATCTCCTCATTTACATTGTCTGCGGACCCGACGGGATTCGAACCCGCGGTCTCGGCCTTGACAGGGCCGCGTGTTGGGCCAGCTACACCACGGGTCCAGCGGGCGCGACTATATCACACCGATTAATGGGCGTCAATGTCGCACCCACTCCGGTGTGCACGCACGAGTTGTCAGGGAAAGACCGACGCGGTCTTCGACACCGCGTCGGTCTGCCCACTGGCTGACGGCCTTTGCGTGCACACCCCACTCCCTCGCCTCAATTCAACAACTCACGCAACGCGGCTACGGTTTTGTCCACATCCGCCGCGCTCACCCAGGCGTGAGTGACCAACCGGAAGCGGCCCGTGTCGTACGTGCCGTCAATCAAGATGCCGCGCGTTCGCATCTGCGCGATCAATTCCGGCACGGAGAGTTTCGCCGCCCTCGTCAGGGTGAAATACAGCATGTTGGTGTGCGGCGATCCGGCATCAATCTCAATCGCGGCGACCTCGCGCAGGCCAGCGGCCAGGCGGCGGGCGTTGGCGTGATCGTCGTCAAGGCGTTCGATCATCGACTCCAGAGCGACGAGGCCGGCCGCGGCCAGCACACCTACCTGCCGCATCCCGCCGCCCACCAGCTTGCGCGCGCGACGCGCCTCAGCGATGAAGTCACGCGATCCACACACCAGCGAGCCAACCGGACAACTCAGCCCTTTCGACAGACAGAACATCACGCTATCCGCCGGGCCGGCAAGATCGGCGGCCGGCACGCCCTGCGCGACGGCGGCGTTGAAGATCCGCGCCCCGTCGAGGTGGAGTTTCAGATTGTATTGATGGGCGAGGTCGGCGAGCCGGCGCGTGTACGCCGCCGTCAGCGGCACGCCGCCGCAGATGTTCTGGGTGTTCTCGAGACCGATGAGGCGGGTGCGCGGATGATGCTCATCGTCGCTGCGGATGGCGTTCGCGACGTCATCGAGGCGCAGGCTGCCGTCGGGTTGATTGGGCACCGTCGCGGCCATCAGCCCACCGAGGGCGGCCAGCCCACCGGCCTCTTCGAGGTAGATGTGCGCGCGATGGCCGAGGATGATTTCGTGCCCGCGCCCGCAGTGGGTGAGCAGCGCGACGAGGTTGCCCATCGTGCCGGAGGCGACAAACAGCCCGGCTTCGTGACCGGTGAGCTCCGCGGCCCGTTCCTCCAGCCGCTGCACGGTGAAGTCATCCCGCCAGACATCATCACCCACCTCGGCCTGCGCCATCGCGCGCCGCATCTCAGGCGTCGGATGAGTGACGGTGTCACTCCGCAGATCAATCAGTCCGTTGGCAAAACTCATGGGGTGGGCGTGCCTCGCAAATAGTCGAGCAGCGATCCCCCCCCGCTCCACACCACCGTGCCGCCGACGGTGACGAAGAGGGTGATGACGACGACCTGCCACAGACAACCCGCGCAGCCCAGCCCCAGCGCCCACGTCGTGCGCCGCACCGCTGAGCGTTCGCCGAGTTGTTGCGCCCACGGGCGCGTGAAGCCCGCCAGGATAAACGTGATCAGCGCGAACGGCGAGCCGAGCAGCGTGGTGAAGGGGATGGGGGTCAGCGAAAACAAAAGCCACAGCCCGCCGGTGATGAGGCTGGCCGCGGCGAGCAAGCGGGCGAGTTGCTGATCGTGGGTCGCGGGCATCAATACTTACGCACGAGGGCCTTGTAGGTGTCAGGCTCGCGGTTTTGGATGGTCTGAAATTCCTCGCGGCGCTGGCGGACTTCGTTCAAATCAATGCGCGCCACTGCATACCCTTCCGCCGGCTCGCTGGTCTTCGGATCCACTTCACCGGCCAGCGTGGCGTACACCTGGCCGCGCGGCCCAACGATCATCGAATCGCCGAAGAACGAATACGTCACATCATCGCCCACGCGATTGGCGGCGGCGACGAACATCGCGTTCTCGTACGCGCGCGCCAGCACGTAGGTCCGCCACTCGTCGCGATGCGGCTTCTCGTAGTTGGCGCACACGAGCAACAACTGCGCGCCGTCTAGGGCACAACTGCGCGCCGCCTCGGGGAAGGCCAGATCGTAGCCCGACAACAACGCGATGTTGCCGAGCGTCGTCTCGAAGATCGGATATTTGTAGCCGGCGCGGAAGGCCATGCGCTCCTCGCCCTTGAGGTGCACCTTGCGGTACTCGCCGATCAATTCACCATCCGGCCCGAGGAGGACGGTCGAGTTGAAGATGATCGACTCGACTTTCTCCTTAGACGGCAGGCCAAAGGCAATATGCACGCCGAACTCCTGCGCGCGCTGCGCCATGACGTTGACCGAGGAGCCGGGCACGCGCTGCGCCAGATCCACAAACCGCACGCCGCATTCATAGCCCGTGGTGATAAGCTCGGGAAAGACGATCAAATCAACTTTTTGCTGGCCGGCGATCTTGGCCACCAGGTCGGCCATCTTGACGAGGTTGTCTTCGACCTCGCCCAGTTTGGGCTTCATCTGCACGGTGGCAACGGTCACTTCTTTCATTCAGGCTCCTTGGGGGCGATGGGCCGTGATCAACGCCGGCTGATTTTATCATCTCCGCAACGCTTCGAGCATACGTTCTAGCTCGTCCGGGAGCGGGGCGACGAATGTTTTGCGCCCAGCCTCACCGGGCAACGTAAGCGTCAGCCGGGCGGCGTGCAGAAAGTGCCGGCTCAGCGGCAGGCTCGCCTTGCGGCGGCCGTAGACGGTGTCGCCGACGATGGGGCATTTGAGGTAGGCCAGATGCAGGCGGATTTGATGCGTGCGGCCGGTGAGCAACCGGCACTCGACGAGCGTATGCGCGTCGAAGCGCTCGCGCACGCTGTACTCGGTGACGGCTTCACGCCCTTTGGCGTGCGGGACGATGGCCATGCGTTTGCGCTCGTTCGGGTCGCGGCCAATCGCCGCCTCGATCCGGCCGGTCTCGGTGGGCGGCGCGCCATAAACCAAGGCCAGATAGGCTTTCTCCACCGTTCGGTCGGCAAATTGCCTTTGCAGCGCGCGATGCGCGACGTCGTTCTTCGCCACCACGATCAGGCCACTCGTCTCTTTGTCGAGGCGGTGCACGATGCCGGGGCGCGTCTCGTCGCCCACCCCCTCCAGGTCGGGATCATGCCCGAGCACTGCGTTGACGAGCGTTCCGCGGCTGTGCCCGGCGGCCGGATGCAGCACCATCCCGGCCGGTTTGTTGACGACGATCAAGTCGTCGTTCTCAAAGACGATATTGAGCGGGATGTCCTCGGCGACGGCCATGCTGGGCGCAGGCGCAGGCAGATGCACGACGATCTGCGCCGCGCGCTCCAACCGGTGTGCGGGCTTGCGGATGACGGCCTCGCCGACGCGGACCTCGCCGTCCGCGATCAACCGTTGCACCTGCGTGCGTGAGAGTTCGGGGAGTTGCGCGACGATGAGGCGGTCCAGTCGCTCGCCGCGACCAGCCGCCTCGAAGGTGAGGGTGCGTCCCACAGCTACGCCGACGGGTCAGCCGGGCTGATGGTCTCGGGCGGGCGGGCGTGAGCTTTGGCCTCCCGCGACTCGCGCCACATCAGCAGCACCAGCACGATGACGCCGGTCGTGATGCTGAGGTCGGCCACGTTGAAGATCGGGGTATTGAGAAGGCCCAGCAGGTTGAAGAAGTCGGTCACCGGCCCGTTGACCAGCCGGTCGATGAGGTTGCCGATCGCCCCGCCCAACTGCAAGCCGAGCACAAACCGCAACAGCCACTGCCCCTCGCCCAAACGCATGGCGTAATAAATGATGACGGCCGAGACGATGATGGCGACGACGGTGAAGAGGGTGCCGCCCGACTGGAACATGCCGAAGGCCGCGCCGTTGTTTTCGATGTGGATCAGGCGAAAGTACGGGGCCAGGCCCTCCATCGGCGTCCACTGTTCGCCCACCGCGAGGTTGGCGCGCACCAGGTATTTTGTGTATTGGTCGATCAGGATAACCAGCCCCGCCACCCAAAACACGATGGACTGGTTGATTACTTTCTTTGCCATGTCGCTCCTTTGCGGGGGACATTTTACATGGCATTGGAGTTTGTGTCAGCTTCAGATGGGCGAAGGTCGTTGCGCCGATATCCGCCGTTGTTCCGCGCGCGCTGCGCCGCCGAATAGCCGAGCGATTTCCGATGGCTGTCAGGCAACTCGCGCAGTTCGGCGTAGTGTGGGGTGCGAATCGTCGCCGTGCCTCCGCGCGCCCACAGCGAACGACTTGTCTCGCGCCAAGACGCGAAGTCGCAATGAAAACAAACTTGGCGTCTTGGCGGCTTTGCGCGAAACCACGGCGCGCGCCAATGGAGGGATGGCCGTCATGAAGGCATGGATGCGATGGACGGTGTACGGATTGTACTCCGCCATCATGCTCAGGACTTCCGTTGCCGCAACGGGCACAAGCTTATGCCGGGGGCGGATTTCTGTCCGCATTGTGGCGCGGCATTGGTCAAGCAAGAAACTCCTATCAAGCTGCACACATAACGGAAAGGTCACTTGCAATGAGCGTGCTCGATTGGCTATTCGTGGGCAACGTAGTTATGGTCTTCGGCCCAATAGAGCAGCAATCTGTCGGCATCGGAAGGCTGAAGCTGGGTCAAGCAACCGAAAGCGTTTTGCTTATCGAGAAGGCCGGCAAGATTCACTTGGTGCTTAAGTCGGTGAGTTGGCTTGTGCCGTTGGGCGGGGGGGGTTGGCTACCGCGTGTTTCCAATGGACAAGGCCCGCAAACTGCGTGACCTCATCAACGCGAGTGAACGAATCGCAGGCGACCTCACCCTATCCAACTACGACTCGAGTCGAGGCATCCGTCGCACGGTGCTTGTGGTTGGGTTGATGGGGGTGATCCCTCTTGTGTTGACTTCAAGTTTCACAGCAACCACTGCAATTGTTGCGGGTCTGGTAGCCGTCTGGGCCAAGCTCCATCGGGAGCTACACCAAAATCCACTGGTTGTCCCCCAGGCGAAGTCGCTGGCGGTCTGGTTGATTGGATTGACGCTTGCGGCGGGCGCACTCAAGTTGTTGTGGCTCTGGGCAAATTAGTCCGTTCCCACTTCACGGCTTCGGCATCGCCACCAGCATCGCCTCCGCCGGGTGGCCCTTGACCGCAAACCAGCCCTGCTCGTCCTCGCAGGCGTCTTGTCGCATTCGCAATCGTGTATACTCTCGGCTGAAGGTTGTATCGAGGTATTTCTCTTTCGTGGCGGGTGGGCAGATGAAGGTCACTCAATACTTTGCGACCAGTGTCAGAGTACGCCGACCTGATCTCAAGAACGAGTGGCTTGAGTACGTGCTGAGCAATCCACTCCGCACGGAAACACAACCGAATGGGCGTATCCGTCGTTGGGCGTTTATTGCTGAAACGCAAAAGTTCCTTCGCGTTGTGACCGAGGCCGACGGAGAAACCGTGCATACCGCCTTCTTCGACCGCCGTTTCAAGCCATAGCGAGTAGGAGAACCCATCATGATATTTGAATACTTCTCTGACACCGATATGCTTTACATCAAACTCGCCGATGCAGCCAGCACCGAGTCCGAAGAAGTCTCGCCGGGCGTCACACTCGATTACGATGACCGCAATCGAGTGGTCGGGATTGAGATTGAAGACGCCAGCAAGTTGATTGATTTGTCACGACTGGAAGTGTTGGCGCTGCCAATTGCTAACCTGATTTTGAGCGAAAGGGAATCCACAAAGGCATAGCCAATGGCTATGGCTTCGGCATCGCCTCCAGCATCGCCTCCGCCGGGTGGCCCTTGACCGCAAACCAGCCCTGCTCGTCCTCGCAGTTGTCCTGCGGGCGACGATCGAAGTCGAGGTTGAAGACAAACATCGCGCCCATCCACGGCCAGTTATCGCGCGAGTATTGAAAAGCGCTCACCAGTTGATTGCCCTGATCGGCATCCGAGCGCTGCCAGCCGCCGAAGAACGGCGCCCACCCCGCCCCGCCGCAGCCGCCGGCCACGAAATCCCGCAGCCAGCCGATCTCCGTCGCCCAAATCCGTTTGCGCACGCCGTGCTCGTAGCGCAGGATTTGGAAAATCTCTTCCACGCCACGAAAGCACGAGCGCGCGGTGCAGGCCGGTGAACTTGGCGGCGTGCTATAGCCGGTGCGGAAGCCATAGTTGTGATAAGCCAGCACATCGAAGCATGCGCCGGCGTTGCCTTTCTGCGATGCGATGCGGTCGAGCATCCGGCGCAGGAAGACGGTGTCGGTGAGCGCGAGAGTCGGGTCGGGTAAACCGGCGGTGGGCGCGAGGCCGGCGGCGACGACGATGAAGGCCGGGTCGGTATTCTTGATCGCCTCGTGCGCTTTGCACAATTGGTCGGCGTACAGCTCCGGGTTCACCGGCCCGCCGAACGCGCCCGTCATCGAAAGGTTCGGCTCGTTGCCGATCTCGAATGCGTCCACACACCGGGCGCGACCGGGGATAGCCTTGAGATTCTGCGCCCACGTCCACGTATCATCGGCCACTTGTTGCGGCGTAGCGTTGGCGTCGGCTTTGTTGAGGCGCAGTAAAACGTTGTACGGCAATCGGTACGGGCCGCACAGAAATTGCGGGTCGGGGTTCTCGGTGATTTTGATCCAGTTGAACGAGGTGGCGGGATACTGTGGATTGGCCGGCCAATACTTGCGCCAGTCAAAGACTCCCCAGCCGTAGCCGTACGGCACATCGGGCCCATCAAAAGTGAGATTGGGCTCGACGTTGTTGAGGACAAGTGGCAGGAAGACGTTGAATCCGCTTTGGGCCTGCGCGGCGGCGTGGAGCGGGGTAACGGCAAGCATGAGCAACAACGCCACGACCCCGAAACGTATTTGAGTGGAACGCATCAACCCGCATTATAGCCAGCCGGCCGGGCCGGGCCTGTGAGCGTTGGTTGGTGCGGCTGTCCCTCACCCCCTCCCCGGCGCTTCCAGCGCATCGCTCAAATCGGCGTACGCCCGCGCCGCTCAACCGATGGCGGCATTGTGCCAACTGTCAGCGGATGATAAACGGACGAACGGATGGCAACGGCTATCCGGTCGCGTCCGTTAGTTCGTTGCAAGTTTGTTGATGGAATGGATCGTCGCCTGCCCCACCAGTTCGAGCGCCGTGTCGCCGGAGGGCGGGTGCATCGGCCGGCGCGCACGTCGCGGAAGCGGGGTACGATAGCGAGGAGTTGGCTCATGTGCCGAGGTATATCAACGGATCAAACCCGGATGAAACGGAGGCGCGTTGAGAAAGGGATTTGGGTGTGTCGCCCTGAGCGTGTGCGCCGAACGGCAATTCATCACACCCCTCATCGCGCGAAGGGCGACATTGCCCCTGGCATTCCATGCTCCGCTCAATCCGCTACTCGGCGTGCGTTGTCTCCGTCAGACACAATCCGTTTCATCCGCTCGATCCGTTGACCCCCTGCCTCAGCTCCATCCGTTCCACCATCCGCTGCCGGTGTCCGTTGATTGCAATCCGCCCCATCCGTTGATACACTGCGCGGCGATGATCGGCACCTCGCTCGGCAAGTATCGACTCACGGCCATGCTCGGCCAGGGCGGCATGGCCACGGTCTATCAGGCTTTTCAGCCCAGCCTCGATCGCTACGTCGCCATCAAGGTCCTCAGCCCGGTGCTGGCCGACACGCCCGGCTTTGTCGAACGCTTCGAGCACGAGGCCGCCCTCGTCGCCCGGCTGCGCCATCCGAACATCGTGCAGGTGTATGACTTCGACGTGGACGCCGACCGCTATTACATGGTGATGGAGTTGATCGAGGGGCCGACGCTCGTCACCGAACTGGCCGAACGCGCGCCCTACCCCAACGTCGTCGCCGCCGCCTTCACCCCCGAAGAGACCGTGCGCATGTTCAGCGCGCTGGCCAGCGCGGTCGATTACGCCCATGCGCGCAACATGATCCACCGCGACCTCAAGCCGGCGAACATCATGTTCACCCGCGACGGGCAGGTCATCCTCACCGACTTCGGCATCGCCCGCATCATCGGCGAGGACAAATCCATCCCCGACGGGCGCACGGCGGGCACGCCGGCCTACATGGCGCCGGAGTTGTGCCAGGGTCTCGAAGGCGCGCAGCCCAGCGATCTGTACGCGCTCGGCGTCCTCCTGTACGAATTGCTCACCGGGCGCGTGCCCTTCATCGAGGACACGGTCGAGAAGCTGGTGTGGGCTCATGTCCACAAGCCGCCGCAGCCGCCGCGCGAACTCAACGCCGAAATCCCGGCCGCGGTCGAGGCCGTCATCCTGCGCGCGCTGAACAAGAAGCCCGAGCAGCGTTTCACCAGCGGCGCGAGCATGGCCCAGGCGCTGCGCGAGGCGTATTCCCTCTCGTTCGAGCAACTCGTGGCCGCGCTGCCGATCGCGACGGTGGCCACGCCGCGCCGCGCCGGCAACGTGCACATCTCGCTGGCCGCTACGCCCAGCCTGCCGCTGACTCTGCCGCCCTGCCCGTATCGCGGGCTGTTCGCCTTCCGCGAGGAAGATGCGCCCTACTTCTTCGGGCGCGAGGACTTCACCGACCGGTTGAGCGAGATGGCCGAACAGCGCCGCCTGGTCGGCGTCACCGGCCCATCGGGCAGCGGCAAATCATCGGTGGTGTACGCGGGCCTGTTGCCCCGGCTGCAACAGGCCGCCTCGCTGCGCCAGGCGCAGGGCAAGGCGTGGATCACGGCCACGCTGCGCCCCGGCAACCGCCCGTTCGAGTCACTCGCCGCCGCCCTCATCCCCGGCGAACGGCTCAACCGATTGAATGAATTGCACGACCTGGCGGCTGAGCTGCGCAGCGGCACGACCAACCTCGGGGCGCAGGCGCAACGGTTGCTGGATGAACACCCCGACGCCAACCGCGTGCTGCTGGTGATTGACCAATTCGAGGAGACGTACACGCTGTGCGCGGAGGTGGACGTGCGGCGCGCCTTTCTCGATGTGCTCGTCGAAGGCGTGCGGCGCAACCCGGCGCTGCACATCGTCTTCACCATCCGCGCCGACTTCCTCGCGCAAGCCTATTCGCACCGCCCGCTGGCCGATGCGCTGCAGGACTCCACCCTCATCCTCGGGCCGATGACGCGCGTCGAACTGGCGCGGGCGGTGAAGGAACCGGCCCGCAAGCAAGGGGTGATCTTCGAGGCCGGCCTCATCGAGCGCATCCTCGACGACGTGGGCGACGAGCCGGGCAACCTGCCGCTGCTCGAATTCGCGTTGACGGCGTTGTGGGATCGGCAGACGCTGCGCACCCTGACCCACGAGGCCTACGAAGACATCGGGCGGGTCGAAGGCTCGCTGGCGCGCTACGCCGAGGACGTGCATGGCAAGCTGAACGATGAGCATCAGTCGCAGGCGCGGCGCATCTTTGTGCAGATGGTGCGGCCCGGTGACGGCACCGAGGATACGCGCCGCACCGCCACCCGCAGCGAAATCGCCGACGGCTGGCCGCTGGCGCAACAACTCGCCGATGCGCGCCTCGTCGTCACCGACCGCAGCCCGAACGGTGAGGATACGGCCGAAATCGTGCACGAGGCCCTCATCCGCAGTTGGGGCCGCCTGCGTGAGTGGATGCGGAGCAACCGCAACTTCCGCGCCTGGCAGGAACGCCTGCGCGGGATGATGCAGCAGTGGGAGCAGAATCAGCGCGACGAGGGGGCGCTGTTGCGCGGGGCGCTGCTCGTCGGCGCGGAGGGCTGGTTGACCGAGCGCGAAACGGAGATCGGCGGCGCGGAGCGCGACTTCATCCGCGCCAGCATGACCCTGCGCGAACGCGAAAACGCCGAGCGCGAGGCCCAGCGCCTGCGCGAGGTCGAAACCGCGCAACGTCTGGCCGCCGCTGAACGCCAGCGCGCCGAGGCCCAATCGCGCAACACGCAACAATCGCAGCGGCGCGCCCTGTGGTTCGCCCTCTTCCCCACGGTCGCCATCATCGCCGCCGTGCTGGCGCTGATCCTTGGCGTGCAGGCCGGGCGCAACTTCAGCAACGCCAGCGAAATGGTCAGCACCGCCGAGGCCATCAACACGCAGACGGTGGCGCGACTCCGCGAGGCGCAGGCGCGCGAACTGGCGGCCAATGCGCGGGCGCAGTTGCCGGCCGATCCACAGTTGAGTCTGTTGCTCGGGATTCAGGCCGCGTCGCTCACCCAGCCCGCGCTGCCCGAAAGCGCCGAGGCGTTGCGCGCGGCGCTGCAATCCGTCGCGCCCAATCTCCCTCTGCCCGGCACGACGCTTGAACTCGTCGCCCTCGCCCGCACCCAGGCTCAGCGCCCGCTCACGCCCGCCGAGTGCCAGCAATACCTGCGCTCAGCTTGTCCGTGAATCTGATCCCGCGCCAGGGCGCAACGAACGGCAGCGCCATGCGTCTCTGCCCCATTGCACCTGGGCGTTAAGCCGTCACGAGTTTGCTGAGTTCAGCCGCGGTCTCGCGCGCGATGCGGCGCACGATGGGGAGCGGGATGCGGACGCGCAGCGCGACCGAGAGATTGATCGTGCGCGTCACGGCGATGGAGTACAGCATGTAGCGATTGATCTCGGAATTGCCCTCGAAGCGCAGCACCTCCGGCGGCGCATCGGGCACAGACCAGGCGCGCGCGGCGACGTTCGCCAGCACCTGCGCGGCCGAGTTGCTCAGGCGCGGCACCATCACAATCACCTTCCCCTTCTGCGTCAAAAACACCGGCTCATCGCGCAGGGCGCGGCTCATCATCTCCACGCGTTTCTCGGTGGCGCGGCGCAAATCGTCGCGCAGGTCGAGCATCACCGTCGGCGGGCCGGAGGTCAGCATGCCGGTGAGCCGTTTGCGCAGGGGCACCTCGGGCGTGGCCGCCGCCACCGAGGGTTTGGTGGCGGTGCGGGCGGGCGGCTCGCTCGCCGCAGCGGGCGCGGCCTCAGTGCCGAGCAATTGCGAGAGCAACGTCGTCAGATCGGGCAGGAAGAAGGGTTTGGCGAGGGTCGCCTGAATTGACACGCCGTCGGGCAGCATCGTCGTGCCGGCGGGGATGAGGATGACCGGGAGACTCGGCAGCACCTGGCGCAATTGCGTGATGAGTTGCGGCAGGCTGCATTGCGGCAGCTCGCCGTCGATCACGGCCACATCCGGGCGAAAGGCCGCGCTGAGTTGCAGGGCCTCCGGGCCGTCCGCGGAGACCACCGCCCGATAGTCGCCGAGGCGTTGCAACTCCTCCGCGACCATCGTCGCGAAGGGCATGTTGGAGTCCGCAATCAACACCCGCCGCATGACGCGCACATTTTAGCGGAGGACGCCGCGCTCAGCGGGCGAAATCAGCCTGCGATTCGGCGTGAAACGGTTAGCGTTCCGTTTTGGGGGACTAAAGTCTCAGGGCAGCGACTATCCCACCGGCAAGGGGATGGCGGCCGGCGCCAGCTCGCCCTGCAGGCTCCAGGCGCTCGTGGCGGTGATCGTGACCGGCACGGTCTGACCTTTCAGGTCATCCGGTGCGGCGAAGAAGACGAGCTTGTTCGTCCGGGTGCGGCCCCGCCACTTGCCTTTGTGGCTTTCCTCGACCAGCACTTCGACCGTCTGCCCGAGGGTCCGCGTGTTGATCTGTGCCTGCACCTCGGCCTGCAAATCTTCGAGCAGGCGGAAGCGCCGCATTTTCTCGTCTTCGGAAACGTCATCGGTCAGCCGGCGGGCCGCCACCGTGCCGGGTCGCGTCGAGTAGCGGGCCAGGTGAACCACATCAAGCTTCAGCTCCGCCAGCAGGTCGTACGTTTGCTGGAACTGGGCCTCGGTCTCACCGGGGAAGCCGACGATGATGTCGGTCGCAATCGAGCCGTTCGGGATGAGAGCCCGAATCCGTTCGACCAGCCGGCGATAG
>Ga0114938_1002260_pt1 | contig 12285 bp, 13 predicted proteins | sample AshMeaBigSpring_FD_88675 | JGI IMG/M metagenome (GOLD analysis project Ga0114938, IMG submission 88675) | Groundwater microbial communities from Big Spring, Nevada to study Microbial Dark Matter (Phase II) - Ash Meadows Big Spring | ecosystem: Environmental > Aquatic > Deep subsurface >...
GATATCGAGGTGTTGTGCAACGCGGCCCCGCTGGAGATCGGCAACATCGTCTGGCGCGATGATGACCGCGATGGTGTGCAGGACCCGAACGAACCGCCGATCGCGGGCGTGGTGCTGCGGCTGTACACCGCCGGGCCCGACGGCGTGTTCGGCACGGGCGACGATGTGCTCGTCGCCACGACGCAGACGGCTGGAGACGGGACGTACTACTTCACCAACCTGACCGACGGCGACCCGGACGTGGACATCGCCCCGAATACGCAGTTTCAGATTCGGCTGGACACGACGCAGTCTATGCTCACCGGTCTGCAATTGACGGTCCCGAATAACGACGGCACCCCCAACGGCGACAGCCGCGACTCGGATGGCACGCCGGTGGGCAACGACGCCATCATCACTTACACCACCGGCGGCCCGGGGCAGAATAATCACACGCTTGACTTCGGTTTCAGTCAGATCCCAACCGCCGTTACTCTGCTGTACTGGCGCATCGGGGCCGTGAGTGGCGAAACTGTTAGCCTCGAGTGGGCCACGGCGGCCGAGGTGGACAACTTCGCTTTTGCCATCTATCGCGCGCCGAGCAACGACTTCGCGCAAGCGAGCCTCATCCACGTTGCGCCGTCTCAGATTCCGGGCGGCGCTGGCGGTGGGGCCAGCTACCGCTACGAGGATGTCGCTCCCGGCCCCGGCCCGCGGTGGTACTGGTTGGCGGATGTGGATACCCAGGGTCGCCAGACACTGCACCCGGCCGTCACCACTGCTGCCGGAATCACCAGTTCTGCGCCGCGCGTGTATCTGCCCCTCGTTTTACGCTAGGTATCGAGGCCGGCGTGCGTGATAGACTCGCCCGTCGTTGGGCGAGTCTATTTTGTGTTGAGACATGAGTGAGGCAACACCGCCCGTGAATCGCGGAACGCAATGCGCCGTCATCGCCGTCACGCGGCGAGCGCGGGCTCGGGAGCCGTTCACGACCGGACGCTTCATCGGCTTCGCGCGGGTGCGGCCCGCGCTCGTCCGCCGGCCGTGGCCTCAGATTAAGCGTCTATCTGGGGTGCGCCCCGCCGTTCGAGTTCGGCCTCGACCTGCGCCAGCGTAAGCCCGCGCGCCGCCAGCAGCACGAGCGTGTGATAGAACAGGTCAGCGACTTCGGAGATCAGCCGCTCATCGCCCTGCCCCTTCACCGCCAGGATCACCTCGACCGCTTCCTCGCCGACCTTCTTCACAATCTCGTCCTCTCCGGCGGCGAGCAATTTGTTCGTGTATGAGGCGGGCCGGGGGTTGGCTTTGCGATGTTCGATTACGGCAAAGAGTTGGTTCAGCATGTGGGGTTATTCGTCCACAAAGAAAGCTTCGTGTTCCTTCGTGGATTCAGAATCGCTAGGGCCTGACGTGGTAGTCCCCTTCGACCACCCACTTGTACGTCGTCAACTCGCGCAGGCCCATCGGCCCGCGGACGTGCAGGCGCTGGGTGCTCACCGCCGCCTCCGCGCCGAGGCCCAGCTGGCCGCCGTCGTTGAAGCGCGTGCTGGCGTTGACGAACACCGCCGCCGAGTCCACCTCGGCGACGAAGCGGCGGGCATTGGCCGCATCGCGGGTGAGGATGCCATCGGAGTGCGCGGTGCTGTGGGCGGCAATGTGTTCGATCGCTTCGTCCATCGACTCCACCACCTTTAATCCGAGCACGAGCGACATCCACTCGGTGTCGAAATCGTCGGGGCCGGCGGGGGAAGCCTGACTGACGAGCGATGTCGGGAGAACGGCAAGAGCGCGCGGCTCGGCGCGAAAGGTGACGCCCGCCGGGCGAAGATGGTCAACGACGGCGGGCAGAAACTCGCCGGCGAGCGCGCGATGCACCAGCACAGTATCCAGTGAGTTGCAGACTGAAGGGCGCTGTGTCTTGGCGTTGTGGATCACGTCCAGGGCGCGCTCGACATCCGCCGACTCATCCACATACAAGTGGCACACGCCGACGCCGCCGGTGATGACGGGCACGCGGCTGTGTTCGCGGCAGAACCGGTGCAGCCCGGCCCCGCCCCGCGGGATGATGACATCCACCCCATCGGCCAACTGCAGCAGTTCGAGCACGAGGGCGCGGTCGGCGCTGTCAATGAACTGGATGGCGTCCGCCGGGAGGCCGTGCTGCGCCAGCGCGCGTTGCACCACCGCCATCAGCGCGCGGTTGCTGTGGAGCGTCTCGCTGCCCCCGCGCAAAATAGCCGCATTGCCCGTCTTGATCGCCAGCCCGGCCACATCCAGCGTAACGTTCGGTCGCGATTCGTAGATGACGCCGAGCACGCCGAGTGGCACGCGCTGCCGCCGCACCCGCAGACCGTTGGGCAGCACGCCCTCATCGAAGGTTTCGCCAACCGGGTCGGGCAGTTCGGCCAGCGCGCGCAGATCTGCCGCGATGCCGGACAGGCGCTTCGCGTTCAGCGTCAGCCGATCAATCAGGGCCTCGGACAGGCCGCCGACCTGACCCGCCGATACATCGCGGGCGTTCGCCGCCAGTATCGCCGGCGCCTCGGCCATCACCCCCTCGGCCAGCGTGCGCAGCGCGGCGTTCTTCGTTTCGGTGCTCGCGCGTGCCATTGGTCGAAAAGCCGCCCGCGCCCTTTTTCCCATTTCGTTGAGCATGTTTCACCCAGTTGCACGTCACCGGTTGCGCGTTGAAAGATACGGGTCAAACATCCAACCGGCAGCTCTCAAGCGACAACATTCAATCTACAACAACACCAGATCGTTGCGATGAATGACCTCATCGCCGTAATGATAGCCGAGGAGGGATTCGATCTCGTCGGAGCGGCGGCGACACAACCGAGTGAGATCAGACGCGCCGTAGTTCGCGATGCCGCGCGCCAGCTCGCGAGCAGCGATATCGAGCACGCGCACGGTGTCGCCACGCTCAAACTCACCCTCCACCCGCACCACGCCCACCGGCAACAAACTGCTGCCCGACCGCAGCGCGCGCGCCGCGCCGTCATCCACAAACACGCTGCCCGCAGCCCGCCCGCTCGACAGGATATAGCGCTTGCGGCTCTCGACGGCGGTGGCGAGCGGGTGGAAGCGCGTGCCGAGCGGCTCGCCGTTCGCCGCGCGGATCAAGACCTCCGGCTCGCTGCCGCTGGCGATCACCACGGCGCAACCCGAGCGCCGCGCGAGATCGGCGGCCTGCAATTTGGTCACCATGCCGCCGGTGCCGAGGCCGGTGGCCGAGCCGCCCGCCGCCTCCCAGAGCGATCCGGGGATCTCGCCGCGCACATCGCTCACCAGTTGCGCCTCCGCGTTGCGGCGCGGGTCGGCGGTGAACAGCCCCGGCTGATCGGTGAGCAGGACGAGCAATTCCGCATCCACCAGATTCGCCACCAGCGCCGACAGGTTGTCGTTGTCACCGACGCGGATCTCCTCGGTGGCGACGGTGTCGTTTTCGTTGACGATGGGCACGACGTTGTGCTCGAGCAGTGCGGCCAGCGTGTTGCGCGAGTTGAGGTAGCGGCGGCGGTCGCCGAGGTCGGCGCGGGTGAGCAGCACTTGCGCGACAGTGACGCCGTAGAGCGTGAAGAGCTGCTCGTACAACGCCATGAGGCGCGGCTGGCCGATGGCGGCGAGCATTTGCTTCTTGGGGATGTGGCGCGGCAGTTGCGGGAAGTTGAGGGCCGATTTGCCGGCCGCCATCGCCCCGCTCGAGACGAGGATGACGGCGTGCCCGGCCTCGCGCAGCTTCGCCATTTGCCGCACGAGTTCGACGAGGCGCGGCGGCGAGAGGTGCGGCGTATCGGCGGTGAGGGTAGACGTGCCGAGCTTAATGACGAGGCGCATGGCGACGAGTGAAGGTTGACGTGTATGCCGTCAACGATTGCCCAGCATGACTGTTGGCGGTTTACGGGTCACGGGTCACGGTTGACGGTCATGATGAAGCATGACCGCGCGCCGGTGTGGCAGGCGGGTCCGGCGGGGTCCACGCGCAGGAGCAGCGTGTCGCCGTCGCAGTCGGCGCGGATTTCGCGCACGCGCAACACGTTGCCGCTCGTCGCGCCCTTGTGCCACAGCTCGCCGCGACTTCGGCTCCAGAACCACGCCTCGCCCGTTCGCTGCGTGAGCCGGAGGGCCTTGGCGTCCATCCACGCCACCATCAGCACTTCGTTCGTCGTGCAGTCCTGCACAACGGCGGTGAGGAGGCCGCGGTCGTCGAATCTCAGATCGTTGATTTCCGATTTTGGATAGGTCATTCACACCATCCGCATCTTCAGCCCGCGCTCGTGAAGGGAGGTTTTGATCTGCTGCACCGTGTACTCGCCGAAGTGCAGCATCGAGGCGACGAGGGCGGCGTCGGCCCTGCCCTCGGTGAGCACCGCGTACAAGTGCTCCGGCGTGCCGCCGCCACCGGAGGCGATGACGGGCACGGTCACGGCCTCGGCGATGCGGCGCGTGAGGGCCAGTTCATAGCCCTGGCGCGTGCCGTCGGAGTCTATCGAGTTGACGACGATCTCGCCCGCGCCGAGCGCCTCGCCGCGTTTGGCCCATTCGACCGCATCCAGGCCGGTGCGCGTGCGGCCGCCGTTGACGACGATCTCGTAGCCCGAAGGAAGCGCGGGCGAGGCCGGCACTCGCAGCACATCCATCGAGAGCACGACGGCCTGTGCTCCGAACGCGCGCGAGGCCTCGGCGATGAGCGGCGGGTTCTTCACCGCCGCCGTGTTCACGTTCACCTTCTCCGCGCCGGCCAGCAGCACCCGGCTGCAATCCGCCACCGTGCGCAGTCCGCCGCCCACCGAGAACGGGATGAAGACCTGCGCGGCGACGGCGCTGACGACCTCCAGCAGGATGCCGCGATTCTCGCTCGATGCGGTGATGTCGTAAAACACCAACTCGTCAATCCCGGCCTCGTAATACCGGCGCGCCGCGGGCACCGGGTCGCCGATGTCCTGCGTGTTGACGAACTTCACGCTTTTGGCCAGCTTGCCGTCGCGCACATCGAGGCAGGCGAGGATGCGTTTGCTCAACATCCCGCACCATCCCACTCCGCGAAGTTGCGGAGCACGCTCAATCCAACCGGCCCGCTCTTTTCCAGGTGGAACTGCGCGGCGAAAAAATTGCGCCGGCCGATGGCGGCCGGAAACGTGACGCCGTGCTCGGCGACGGCGCAGATGCACTGCGGCTCGCGCGGCCGCGGGTAGTATGAATGGACGAAGTAGAACTCATCGCCGGGCTGCACGCCGGCGAGCACGGGATGGGGGCGCGTGACCGTCACCGCGTTCCAGCCCATGTGCGGGACTTTGAGCGCCGGGTCGCCGGGCCGGAAGCGGACGCACTCGCCCTCGATAAGGCCGAGGCACGGCGTGTCATCCTCCTCGGAGTGCGTGAGCACGATCTGGCAGCCGATGCAGATTCCGAGGATGGGCGTGCCGCGCGCGTAGGCCTCGCGCAGCGCGCCATCAAGGCCCCGTGCGCGCAGCACGTCCATCGCCGCGCGGGCCTGCCCCACGCCGGGGAAGATCAATCGCTCGGCGGAGCGCACTTGCGCCGGGTCAGCGGTGATCGTGCTGGCGACGGCGAGATGATCGAGCGCGCGCTTCACCGAGGTGAGGTTGCCGGCGTCGTAATCAATAATCGTGACCATTTTGGATTCTGGATTCCGGGTTTTCGGTTTCCGATATGTGATTGCTCCATCCGCAATCACAAAGCGGCAAGCAGCAATTCCCTGAGTGAGAGGTGGCCCTCGTACAGCGCGCGGCCGATGATGACTCCGGCGAGGCCGGCGGCGCGGACGGCGTGAACATCGGCGATGGAACGAACACCGCCGGAGGCGATGATGCGCAGGCCGGTCGCCCGCGCCAGCTCGGCGGCGGCGGCGACGTTGACACCCGCCCCCACCCCGTCGCGCGCCACATCGGTGAACACGCACCACTGCAGGCCGCGCGCCGCGAATGGCCGGCTCAATTCGAGCGGCGTCACGCCCGCGCCCTCGGCCCAGCCGCGCACCCGCACGAGTCCATCGCGCGCATCAATCCCCACCGCCACCCGCTCCGGCCCGTATTCCTGCAGCGCCCACTCGACGAGCGCCGGGTCCTCGACCGCCGCCGTGCCGAGGACGACGCGCGTCACCCCGGCCTCGAACGCGCTGCGCACCGAGGCCTTGTCGCGCAGCCCGCCCCCGAATTGGATGAGGAGGCCGGTGGAGACGATGGAACTCAGAGACTGATGATGCGCGGCAGATGACTCGCCGAACGCGCCGTCGAGGTTGACGAGGTGCAGCCATTGCGCGCCCTCGGCCCCCCAGCGCGCGGCGACCGCGAGTGGATCGTCGCTGTAGGTCGTTTGCCGGTTCGGGTCGCCCTGCGCCAGCCGCACCACACGGCCCGCGCGGAGGTCTATGGCGGGGAAGACGACGAAGGCTGAGCCCATCACAGGCTTCCCTTCGTCGAAGGCACGGCCCCGGCGCGGCGCGGGTCAATTTGCGTGGCGGCGTCGAGGGCGCGGGCGAGGGCCTTGAACAACGCCTCGGCCTGATGGTGATCGTCACGGCCATACAGCACGCGGGCGTGCAGGTTTGCCTTCATCGTCACGGCCAGGCTCTCGAAGAAGTGCGAAACGAGAGAGGTGGGGACCTGGCCGATGGTGGGCGTGTGCCACTCGGCCCGCACCACGGCGTACGGGCGGCCCGAGAGGTCTACGGCGACGAAGGCCAGCGCTTCGTCCATCGGCGTGTAGGCGTGGCCCATGCGGACGAGGCCGCGCCTTTCGCCGAGCGCCTCGGCGAAAGCCTGCCCGAGCACAAGCGCCGTGTCCTCCACGGTGTGATGGGCGTCAATGTACAGGTCGCCCGTCGCGCGCACGGTCAGATCGAACAGCCCATGCACGGCGAGGTGCGTGAGCAGGTGGTCGAGGAAGCCGACGCCGGTGGCGATGTCGTGCCGGCCCGAGCCATCCACGTTGAGCGTGAGGGTGATGTCGGTTTCGTTGGTTGTGCGGACAACACTGGCGGTTCGCATGTGACCCCACCCCCCGGCCCCCTCCCTCGACGCAACAGCGGCGTCGGGAGAGGGGGAGCGGAGGGCCAATCAGAAATCAGCCGTCAACAATCACAAGTCCCTCAGCGCGGCCATCAACGCGTCCATCTGTCCCGGCTTGCCGATGCTGATGCGGATACAGTCGGTGAGGGCGGGCTTGTTGAAGTAGCGGACGAGGATGCCGTCGCGTTCGAGGGTGAGTTTCAACTCCCTGGCATCGCGGCCCACTACGCGGCAGAGGATGAAATTGGCGCGCGACGGGTAGGGCTGCAAGTAGCGAATAGAAAGCAGCAAGTCGTAAAGCCGGTCGCGCTCACGCGTGATGGCCTCCACGATCCGCCGCTCGTAATCCGGGTCGGCGAGCGAGGCGATCGCGGCGGTGCTCGCGGCGACGCTGACATTGTATGGCTGTTTGAATTTCCATAGGTGCGGCATGAGCGCTGACGGAAACGCCCCATAGCCGACCCGTAGCCCGGCCAGGCCGGCGCGTTTGCTGAAGGTCCGCAGCACGACCAGGTTTTCGTGCTCCCGCACCCACTTCACGCGCGAATGCTCAACGCCGTGAAACTCGATGTAGGCTTCGTCGAGCACAACGCCGATTGGCAAAGCGAGCAACCGCAGGAGATCGGCGTCGGAGAGGCTGGAGCCGTCGGGGTTGTTGGGGGAGGCGACAAATAGAAGTTTAGGTATTTCGCCCTCACCCCCCGGCCCCCTCTCCCGCTGGGAGAGGGGGGGCACCGCGGCGACGATGGCATCAACATCGAGAGAGAAGTCGGCCCGGCGGGGGATGTTGAGGACGCGGCCGGCGTTAAGGGCGGCGTCGAAGGCGTACATGCCGAAGGTAGGCGGGCAATCAATGATCCCATCGCCCGGCTCGAGGAAGACGCGCAGCAACAGGTCAATCAACTCGTCGGCGCCGGCGCCGGCCAGGAGGTTTTCGGCGGGCAGGCCGGTGTGCTGCGCCAGCGCGGCGCGCAGGGCGGTGGATTCGGGATCGGGATAGATGTGTGCGAATTCGAGATCGGCCAGCGCCGCCAGCGCGCGCGGGCTGGGGCCGTACGGGTTCTCGTTCGCATCGAGCTTGAGGATGTCACGCGGCGCACGGCCCAACCGCGCCGACAGCACCTCGAACGGCACGATGGGCGTGTACGGCTGCAGCGTGAGGATGTGGGGACGGAGAAGCTGTGTAATGTTCATACCGCTTCTTAGGTGAGGAAGGAAGAGGGAGGAGGGGAGCCCTCCTCCCCCTTCCCTCCTCGCATCAAGGCTGCCAGCGCATGCGCGTTCAACCCCTCCGCCTCGGCCAGGCGCGCGGCGTGCGGGGCGATGCGTTGCGTGGTGTCCGCATCCAGCGCGACGAGGCTGGTGAGGCGGACGAAATCGAGCACGGTGAGCGGCGAGGCGAAGCGCGCGCTGCCGCCGGTGGGCATGACGTGGCTCGGCCCGGCCACGTAATCACCCAGCACCTCGAACGATTGCTCGCCGAGGAAGACGCCGCCCGCGCAGGTGATCTTGTCCGCCCACGCCCACGGGTCGCGCACGGCCAGGCACAGATGCTCGGGCGCGTACTCGTTCGCCAGCGCGACGGCCTCGGCGATGTCGCGGGTGAGGACGATGCCGGAGTTGTGGTCGAAGGTCTGAGCGATGATGTCAGCCCGGGGCAGAGATTCAAGATGATTGATGATGGATGACTGGACGGAGCGGGCCAACGGCTCGCTGGGGGTGAGGAGGATGGCCGAGGCGAGGACATCGTGCTCGGCCTGCGCCAGCAGATCGGCGGCGACCCATTCGGGGTTGGCCGCCTCGTCGGCGATGACGACGGTTTCGGTCGGCCCGGCCAGGCCGTCGAGGCCGACGACGCCGTACACGAGCTTCTTGGCCAGCGTGACGTAGACGTTGCCGGGGCCGACGATCTTGTCCACCGGCTTGATCGTCTCCGTGCCGAAGGCCAGCGCGGCGACGGCCTGCGCGCCGCCGACTCGCAGCACCTCGGTCGCGCCGGCGATCTCGGCGGCGGCGAGGACGACGGGATTGACGTAGCCGGTCGCGGCGTACGCGGGATTGGGCGGCGTGACGACGACGATCTCGCGCACCCCGGCGACGCGGGCGAGGGTGACGGTGTGCAGCACGGTGGAGGGCAGCGGCGCGGTGCCGCCCGGCACGTAGCAGCCCACGCGCCGCAGCGGGACGACCCTCTGCCCGAGCACGCCGCCGAGGGCGCTGGTGAACCACGAATGCACCGGCTGCTGGCGATGGAAGGATTCAAGACGCCGGGACGCAAGGCGTAACGCCTCGAGGGTCTCAGGCGCAACGTGGGCGCGCGCGGCAGCGAAGGCGGCCTCGGCAACGGGGAAACCGTCAACCGTCACGTGGTCGAAGCGGGCGGTCAACGCTCGCACGGCCGAGTCGCCCCGGGCGCGGACCTCGGCCAAAATCTCAGTCACCGCCCGCAGATGCCGGTCGTTCTCCAGAATCGGTTTGCGTTTCAACAACGAGCGATCACAAACTTTCATTCAGCCTCCGCGCCCGTTCCGGCTCCTCTTCAAAAATGTACGTGAGCGGCGAGACGATGACGCCGCTGCCGCCGACGGAGCGCAGGGCCTCGACCGAGGGGATGAGGCGGTCTTTGCGCACCACGATGGTGACCGAGTGCCACAGGTCGCCGCCGCGCGTGTAAACCGGCGCAATGGTCGGGCCTTGCAGCCCGCCAAGCTCGGGATGTGCCAGCAGGTCGGCGGCGATGCGGCGCGGGTCGGCGCCGCGCATGTTGGCGACGACGAGATAATTCTCCTGCCCGCGCAAATGGGCTTCGATGAATTCGAGCAATTGATGGGCGAGGCCGAGGACTTCGGGGCGGGCCTTGAGCGCGGCGCGGTGGGCGATGAGCACGGCCTGCGAGCGCAGCACCACGCCATCGTCGAGCGCGCGCAGCCGGTTGTCGCGCAGCGTCTGCCCGCTCGAAACCAGATCCACAATCGCATCGGCGTAGCCGATGGCGGGGGCGACTTCGAGCGTGCCCTCGGCATTGATGAGGGAGTGAGTGATTTGGTGATTGGAGAGGAAGCGAGAGGTGAGGTTTGGGTATTTGGTGGCAACGCGCAGCGGCGTGAAGCGCGAAGCGTGAAGCGTGCTGAGCTGCTCGAGGGAGTCGCACGCCCAATCTTCGGGGATTGCCAGCGCGAGGGAGCAATGGCCGAAGCCGAGCGCGTCGTGAAGGATCATCACCTCGCCATCCGCGCCGCGCCGTTCTTCGACCACATCCAGGCCGGTCAGGCCAAAATCAACGCTGCCCTCGCGCACCGAGACGACGATATCGCCCGGCCGCTGAAAGAGCACGGTGAGGGCGGGCAGCGCCGGCACACGGGCGAAGTATTGGCGTGGGTTGGGCTTGTCCACCCGCAAGCCGGCCAAGGCGAGAAAGTCGAGGGCGGCCCCTTCGAGCCGGCCTTTGGAGGGAAGCGCGAGACGGATATCGGTACGCATGACTTTTGACGAAGGACGAATGACGGAAGGCGAAGGCCCGCTGTAGCGACGCACCGCAGCGCGACTCTACAGCATAATTCCAGACAGGGTCTGGCCTAAAACAAAAAGCCCTCCGTGACCGGAGGGCTGGCTGAGCACGAACTAGGCGTGACTAACCTGACGTCCGGTCGGGCGGGCAACTGTGATGATGCGGGAGATGGACGAACAGGCCAGTCATTGCGGTGAGAGGATATCACGCGGCCTGGGCGGGCGTCAAGCCGGGTTTTTGCCGAAGAGCCTCAACCGGTTTTCGTGCAAACAGATACGCGCGGCGGCTTTGAAACTCAACGCTCTCCGGGTACGGGTCACGCTCGATCGCTTCGGTCACCTCAAGGCCCACCGAGGCGAGGCTGGCCCTGATCGGCGCAGTCGTGAGGAAGTTGAAATCAAGGTTGACCGGTTTGCCCCACCACTCATCGAGGTGTTTGGTCGCTTCGCCGATGTGAAAGGTGACGAGCAGCACGCCGGCGGGGCAGAGCACGCGCCACCACTCGCGCAGGGCCTGTTCGATTTGCGGGCGCGGCACGTGGATGAGGCAATAGAACGCGGCGATGCCGCCGAAAGCGCAGTCGGCCACCTGGGTGAGCGCGAGCATATTGCCCTGCTGAAACGGGATCGCGGGGTTGAGCCGTTGGGCGTGCCTGATCATCTCCGGCGAGAGGTCAATGCCGCAGGCCGGCGCGCCGCGGCTGTGCAGGTAGCGGGCGATCTGCCCCGGCCCGCAGCCCAGGTCGCAGATCGGCCCGCGCCCGCCGACCTTCTCGATCAGCCAATCCAGCATCTTGCGATCGAAAGGCTTGCGGGCCATCTCGTCGCCGAACTGATCGGCGTACTCGGCGGCCACGCGGTCGTAGCTGGATTGCAGGTCGAGGCGCTCAGACACGGGCGACGCTCGTGAAGCGAGGGGGAAACGTCGGGGAGGCTTGCGCGCGGCGCAACGCCTGCCGGTGCCACAGCTGGTGGGCGTGCGGGCAGACAAAGCGGTCGTGATAGCGCTGCTGCGCCTCGACCCAACCCGGGAAGCTGATTGGGCCGAAGACGGCGCGTTCGCACTCGCAGGCTGCGCCGCACACGCGGCAGGTCTTCTCCTCGGCCACGCCGAGTTCGGTGATGTAGGCGTCAAAGCCAAGAGCGGGCATCGTCGTCACTCCTTTCGCATCGGGACTCAAATGCGATCCAGCGCCTGTGCAAGATCCGCGATCAAATCATCGGTATCTTCCACGCCGCAGGCCAGCCGGACGAGGTTATCCCTGATCCCCACCGCGAGGCGTTCCTCGGTGGAGAGTTCGTAGTACGACATCAGCGCCGGCTGCTCGATCAACGTCTCCACCCCGCCGAGCGACGGGGCGATGATGGCCAGCTCGACCGCATCAATGAACCGGCTTGTCTCTTCGAGCGTGCCGCCGATCTCAAACGAGACCACGCCGCCGCAGCCCAGCATCTGCGCGCGGGCGATGGCGTGATCGGGATGCGAGGCAAGGCCGGGATACCACACGCGGGCGACGCGCGGGTGTGATTCCAAATACCGGGCGATAGCCTGCGCGTTTTGATTCTGTCGCTCGACGCGCAGGGCCAGCGTCTTCAATCCCCGCAGCAGCAGCGCCGCCGCGTGCGGGTCGGCGATGCCGCCGAGCACACCGAGCGACTGGCGCAACGAGTCGATCAATCCGGCCTGGCCGACCACGACGCCGGCCAGCAGATCGTTGTGGCCGCTGAGGTACTTCGTCGCCGAGTGCAGCACGAGATCAATGCCGAA
>Ga0114938_1002262_pt1 | contig 12282 bp, 12 predicted proteins | sample AshMeaBigSpring_FD_88675 | JGI IMG/M metagenome (GOLD analysis project Ga0114938, IMG submission 88675) | Groundwater microbial communities from Big Spring, Nevada to study Microbial Dark Matter (Phase II) - Ash Meadows Big Spring | ecosystem: Environmental > Aquatic > Deep subsurface >...
GCCGGGCACACGCAGCACGACGCAGCGGACGCCGCGCTCCGCGCACCAGGCCCGCGCGCTTGCCTCGGCGGCGACCCGCCGTCGGGAGCGATCGTTCGACGGCGACAGCGGCGAGTCCTCGGTGACGGTGTCGCCTCGCGTGTCGCCATAGACGCCGGTCGTGCTCATGTAGAGCAGCACTGCGGGGCGCGCGGACCCGAGCGCCGCCAGGAAGCGGTCGAGTCGTGGGTCCGCCGTGCCGCCCTCGGGCGGTGGCGCCAGGTAGGCGATCGACGCTCCGTCGGCCGTCTGCTCGAGCGAACCCGGCGCCAGCGTGGCGTCGAGGTCGGCCCGCAGCACTTCGATGCCCGCCGCGTTCAACGCTCCGGCAGCAGCGTCGGATCGCGCGATGGCCGCCACTCGCCGCTTCGGCAGCAGGCGGCGCGCGAGGCGCTGTCCGGTGTAGCCGCAGCCGACGACGAGGCAGGTTTGATCCATTCGCCGAGCATACGCGAATGGGCGATCTCTCCCGACCCGGCCGCAAACTCGTGGCATCCTCCGCCCATGCCCCAGATCACTCTCGTCCCGACCGGACAGTCGTTCATCGCCGAACCGGACGAGCCCGTGCTCAGCGCGGCGCTGCGTGCCGGGCTCAACCTGCCGCACAGCTGCAAGGGCGGGCACTGCGCGTCGTGCCGAGCGCGGATCCTGGCGGGTGCATTCGAATACCCGCGCGGCCGGCCCGCGGGCATCACGGCGGATGAAGCGCGGGAGGGCTGGGCGCTGCTCTGCCAGGCCTTCGCGCTCACCGACCTGACCGTGGAGACGCGCGAGGTGCGCCCGGCGCCCGACGTCGAGGTGAAGAGCCTGCCGTGCCGCATCGAGCGCATGGAGCGGGTCGCCGAAGACGTGATGGCGGTGTTCCTGCGCCTGCCCGCGGTGGAGGAGTTCAACTACCGCCCCGGCCAGTACGTCGACGTGATGCTGTCCGGGGGGCGGCGGCGCAGCTTCTCGATCGCGAGCGCGCCCGGGGACGGGCGGCTGCTCGAGCTGCACGTGCGCCGCGCGTCGAAGAGTGGTTTCACCGGCCAATTGTTCGAATCGATGCACGCGGGCACGCTGCTGCGCATCGAGGGGCCGCTCGGGCAATTCTGGTTCCGCGCCGAGTCGCCGCGCCCGCCGCTGCTCGTCGGCGGCGGCACGGGCTACGCGCCGCTGCGGGCGATGCTGCGGCAGCTCGTCGCCGCCGGCGATCGCCGGCCGGTGACGCTGTACTGGGGCGCGCGCGGCGAGCAGGATCTCTACGAGCACGCCTGGCTCGCGGAACTCGAAAGGCGGCGGCCGGGTTTCAGTTACAGGCCGGTGTTGTCCGGGCCGACGACGGATGACGCGGCTCCGTGGACCGGCCGTCGCGGTCTCGTCCACGAGGCGGTGCTCGCCGACCAGCCGAGCCTTGCGGGCTTCGACGTGTATGCCAGCGGCCCGCCGGCGATGATCGAGGCGATCCGGGCGGCTTTCCCGCGCCACGGCCTGCCGCGCGAGCAGCTGCATTTCGACTCGTTCGATTACGCGCCCGACACCCTGGCGAAGCTCCAGGGCACCGCGCCGGCGGCCGCTCAGTAGCGGCGCAACCGCACCCGCGGCAGGTTCGAGCGACGGCCGACGGCCTGCTGGGCCGCGCGGCGCAGCCAGGACGTCGCCGCTTCGTGCTCGCCGAGGTCCTCGAGCAGGTCGGCGAGGATCAGGCTGTTCTCCGCGGTCGGGCGCCGTGCGAGGCTCGCCTCGAGATAGCTGCGCGCCTTGCCGAACAGCTCGGCCCGCAGGCTCAGCTTGGCACAGGTGGCGAGGAGGTCGGGGTCCTCGGGGCGCTTGCGCAGCCAGGTCTCGGCCCGGTCGAGCGGCACTAGCGGATCGGGCAACGCGAGATCTCCGTAGAGGCGGACGGCCGCGACGTCACCAGTCTCGTCGATCAGTTCCCGCAGCACGCGTTCCGCGCTCGGGTGGTCCTGGCAGGCCATCGCGGATCGAGCGTAGGTCACGATCGACTGCGGAAGCTTGCGCACGGACCGTGGCAGGTCCGACCACGCCTTTTCCAGCGCCGACTGGTTCGAGCGCTCTCCGGCCGCGCGGATCTCCGCCAGCCGCACGTGCGCCAGCAGCTCGTTCACCTGTGCCTCGGGCAGTTCTTTTGCGGCCAGCAGGCGCGGACCGAGCTCCTTCAGCCGCTCGTTGCGGCCGAGCTTCTGGCACAGTCGCGCCGTCAGCTCGAGCCCGCGCGAGTTCAGGTCGCCGGAGGCGTCGAGCTGCTCGAGCGTTTGCAGCGCAGCCTCGTCCTGGCCGCGCCGCATCTGCATCTCGGCGAGCGTGATCAGCGCCGCGACGCGCGCCTCGGGTGCCTCGTCCTGGGCGCGTGCCAGCCACTCGTCGCGACGATCGGTCGCGTCGAGCAGGTCGGCTGCTCGGGCGGCGATCAGGTAATTGGCGGCGGCCGAGTCGGCCTCCGGCGCGGCGCGGCTCAGCAGCTCCTCGGCCGTCTTCCACTGGCCTGCCGCCAGTTCGATCAGGCCGCGCTGCGAATCGTCGCGCGCTTTGCGCCGGCGCCGCTCGGCGCGCAGCTGCGCGATCCGCCGCCGCGAGGCGAAAGCGCGCGCCGCCGCGATCGCCGCCAAGTGCGCCCCGCCCAGCAGCAGCACGAGCACCGGCAAGGTGGTCTCGAACAGCGTGCGGCCGAGGCGGATGGCGACGTAGCCCGGGTCGGTGAGCAGCAGGTGCGACAGCAGGGCGCCGGCGACCAGGACCAGCGCGACGATCGCGGCCCCCCTCATGGCGCGCTGCTGGTGCCGCGGATGACGCCCTGCAGCAGGCGCCCGGCCTCGCCGACGGCCGGCAGCGACGGCTCGATGATGACGAGCTCGAGCGCCGCGAGTTCGCTCGAAGCGGCCTCCACCTCGGGCTTCGACGTGTCGAAGTACTGCTGCAACCAGAGGTCCGCCGCGCGCAGCGACTGCGCATAGGCGGCGCCGTCCGGCTGCATCGCCGCGACGCGCGCGCCGAACAGCAGCAGCTCGAGGTGCTGGCGGCGCAGCGACTCCTCCTCCTGGGTGACGAGCCGCGCCGTCGCGGGCTCGATCCGTCGCAGCGACACGACGTCGCGCAGGGCCTGGCGCACGCGGCGCCAGGCGCGCTCGAACGTACCGGGCGGTTCCGCCTCCGGCCCGTCGCGACGCGCCTGCGATGCCGGCATGCCGATCACCGGCAGGGCGGGCACCCCGTCCTCGAGCCGGCCGATGCGAGTGAGCACGTCGGCGATGTCCGGCACGGGCACCGCGCGCAGCGCGGCGAGCTCGAGCGCGAGCTTGGCTCGCACCTCGCGCACGGCCGGGTCGTCGAGCGTGGCGAGCCGTGCATCGGCCGACTCCAGGGCGACGATCGCAGTTTCGACGTCGCGCTCGAGGCGCAGCCGCCGCTCGGCGAGTTCCATCAGGTAGAGCGCTTCGGCACGCACCCATGCGCGCTGCGGCGTCTCGGTTCTGGCACGCAATTCCTCGACGCTGCGGCTCAGGGCATCGATCTGCCCCGGCACCTCGCGCAGCCCGCGCACCTCGGTGCGCCACGCGCTGCGGCTCGACTCCAGGTCGGCGGCGAAGGTCTGCAGGCGGGCGTCGAGCTGGTCGTTGACGGCGCGCAGCTCGGCCACCTGGCGCCGCAGCCGATCGATGCGCTCGTCGAACTGACCGAAGCGCCAGTGGGCGTACACCGCGAGCAGGAGACCGAGTACCACCAGCGCCACCAGCATCGGGCTCACGCCCTGGCCCGGGCGTCGGGACTTGAGGTCGGTGGACAGGGATTCGATCTCGGCGGACATCGGCTGTGCAGCGCGGTCGGAGGCCGGGGCGGGATCGTATCACGCGGCGCCGGAAGGGCCGCCGCTGAACGCCCGGCACAGCGCCTCGGCCATCACCGCGTCCTCGGCGGTGGCCGCGACGGCGACGCGTCCGCGCCAGCCGAGCGCTCGCGCCGCGGTGGCCACGCGTTCGCCGGGCACCAGCAGGCCGGCATCCTTGAGTCGCGGACAGTTCGATGGGGGGGCCAGCTCCAGCAACGCTGACAGCACGTCCGCGCTGGTGGCCGCCACCACGGCAGTGCCCGCGTCGCACGCGCGGCGCAGTGCAACGACGACCTCGGGATCCGCCGCTGCGCGCCGGCGCTCGTACACGTCACCGAGGACCACCTCGGCCCCACGGCGCACGAACTCCTCGCGCAGCAGGGTGCGCCCGCCTCGACCCTTCAGGATCAGCACACGCCGGCCGCGCAAGTCGGCGAAACACTCGAGTTCGAGCAGGCCTTCGGAGTCCGCAGTGGTCGCCGGCACGGCAGCGACGGCGATCCCGTGTCGCTCGAGGGCGCGCGCCGTCGCGCGGCCAACGGCAGCCACCCGGCTGTGCCCGGGGTGCGGCAGCTGTGCGAGCGACGATTCCACGGCGTTGGCGCTCGTGAAGATCGTCCAGTCGAACTCATCCGGCACCAGCCGTTGGCGTGCGTCCGGGGCGAGTTCGATCGGGACGATCTCGAGCGTGGGCAGCAACAGCGGCTGCGCGCCGGCCGCCGCCACCAGGGAGGCGAACTGCGCGGCCTGTGCCGCGGGCCGCGTAACGACGACGACCCGGCCCGCGAGCGGTGCCGTCACGAGGGCCGGGCGGCTTCCTGCCGCAGGCGCTCGAGCAGCGCACCGGCGCCGGCGGCCTTGATGCGCTCCGCGAGTCGGTGGCCGAGCGCCTCGGCGTCCGCCGGGGTGCCGCGCTCGACGTCGCGGTACACCTCCCCGCCGTCCGGCGAGCCGACGAAACCGTGCACGGTGAGCGCGCCTCCCTCGAGCACGGCGTGCGCCGCGATCGGCGAATGGCAGCTGCCCTCGAGCGTCTGGGCGAAGGCGCGCTCGGCGCGCAGCCGCACGAACGATTCCTCGTGATGCAGCGCCCCGAGCGCCGCGCGGCTGCGCGCGTCGTCCGCGCGGCACTCGATGCCGATGACGCCCTGGCCCACGGCCGGCAGCGTCAGGTCGAGGCCGAGCACCTGCGTGATGCGTGCGCCGAGGCCGAGGCGTTCGAGCCCGGCGCAGGCGAGCAGGATGGCGTCGAGGCCGCCTTCCTCGAGGCGGCGCAGGCGCGTGTCAACGTTGCCGCGCAGCAGCTCGAGCTTGAGGTCGGGGCGCGCGTGGCGCAGCTGCGCCTGGCGACGCGGGCTCGAGGTGCCGACACGGGCGCCGGCCGGCAGGTCCTCGAAGCGCGCGTGGCGCAGCGACAGGAACGCGTCGTGGGGATTGGCGCGCGGCAGCACGGCCGTGACGCAGAAGCCCGGCGGCAGCTCGCTCGGGACGTCCTTCATCGAGTGCACGGCGATGTCGGCGCGCCCCTCCTGCATGGCCACCTCGAGTTCCTTGACGAACAAGCCCTTGCCGCCGACCTCGGCGAGCGCGCGGTCGGTGACGCGGTCACCCTGCGTGCTCATCGGGACGAGCTCGACGGGAAGGTCCGGGTGCGCGGCGCGCAGCAGCGCTGCGACGTGCTCGGCCTGCCACAGGGCGAGCTGGCTGCGGCGGGTGGCGATGCGTAGCGGTGTGGTCAAGGCAGTCTCCAGCGTTTGAGTCAGCGGCGGCCCTGCGCTGCGGCGAGCCCCTCGCTCTCGTAGCGGAACAACGCCACCAGCAGCCCGAGCACGATCGGGCCCACGAACAGGCCGATGAATCCGAAGGCGGCGAGGCCGCCCATCACGCCGACGAACACGGCGAGCGTCGGCACGTCGGCGCGGCCCGAGATCAGCATCGGGCGCAGGAAATTGTCCACCATGCCGACGACGACCGCACCCCAGACGGCGAGGAAGATCGCGTAGCCGTACTCGCCGCGCGCCGCGAGGAACAGCGCGCCGGGCGCCCACACCAGCGCGGAACCCACCATCGGGATCAGCGCCACGAGCACGGCGACGACGCCGAACACGAGCGGCGAGGGCAGCCCCGCGATCCAGAAGCCGACCCCGACCAGGATGCCCTGCACCAGCGCCGTGAGGCCGATGCCGAGGAACACGGCGCGCGTCACGTCGGCGAGGTGCTGCCAGAGGCGCGCACGGCGTCGTTCCCCGATGGGCAGCATCTGCACCACCTGTTGCGCCACGCCGGGGCCGTCGCGCAGCACGAAGAACAGCACGAACAGCATCAGCACGAAACTCGCGGCCGTGCCGAGCGCACCCATCACGAAGGTGCCGCCGGAGGACACCAGGCCCTCGAGCACCTTGCGCGAGCCCTCGATCAACCAGCCCTGCAGCTGGGCGAGCGAGATCGTGGTGTTGGCGTCGATCCAGGCGAGCGGCCGCTCGAGCCAGGGCACATTGCCCAGCTCCAGCGAAAGCCCCTGCTGGCCCATGTCGTGCATGCGAGGCTCGAGCCTGCGCAGCAGCTGCGCGGCCTGGGCCGCGACCGCGCCGGCGATCCCCGCGACCGGCAGTATGAACAGCAGCACGGTCGCGAGCAGCGTGAGCGAGCTCGCGAGCTGCGGCCGCCCGCCGATGCGTGCCGCGAGCTTCAGGTTGAGCGGGGCGAGCAGCGCGCCCAGCAGCAGCGCCCAGGCGAGCGGCCGCCACAGCGGGGTGACGATGCGCCACACCAGGTAGCCGAGCGCCGCGAGCAGCAGCACCGCGCCGAGTCGTGTCCAGAATCGTCGCTCGTGGTGGCGGTCGTCCGCCGCCGGCGTGATGGTGGACCCGCCGCTGTCTTCCGGTTGACTGGTCACTCAGTGCCCGCCTCTCAGTTGCCGCAGCGCTTCCGTGGCATGCCGCCGGCTCACCGGCAGCGCCTCCTCGGCACCTTTCATTCGCACGAGGTACTGACCCTCGGTCGCGCGCTCGATCGCTGCCACGTGCCGTGCCGCCACCAGCGAATTGCGGTGGATGCGCACGAAATCGGGCGCGAACTCGACGGCCAGCGCACGCAGCGACTCGTCGATCAGGTCGCTGCCGCCGCGGTGGTGAACGGTGACGTATTTCTGGCCGGCCGCGAAGTAGTGGATGTCCTCCACCGGGATCAGGCGCAGCTGGTCCCCGAGCCGGGCCGCGATCTGCTGGCGACGTCGCCCGAGCATCGCCTGCTCGGCCACCCGCTGCAGCTGCGGCGCGGCGACGCGGGCCGCGCGCTGGATCGCGCGCGCCAGCTTCTCCTGGCGCACGGGCTTGAGGAGATACCCGAGCGCCTGCGCCTCGAACGCCGCGAGGGCATGTTCGTCGTGTGCAGTGACGAAGATCACCGCCGGCGGCTCGTCGAGGGCGTTCAGGTGCCGGGCCGCCTCGATGCCGTCCATGCCGGGCATGCGGATGTCGAGCAGCACGATGTCCGGCAGCCGCTGGGCGCACGCCTCGAGCGCCTCGGCGCCGTTGCCGGCTTCGCCGATCACGACGACGCCGGGCAGCTCGGCCAGCATCCGGCCGAGCCGCGCGCGGGCCGGTGGCTCGTCGTCGACGATCAGGACGCGCAAGGTGTCCGGGGCCGAAGATTGGTCGCTCATGGCGGGGCGGCATTCTCCGCCGGCCCGCGGGCCGCTGTCACCAACCGCCGCGGCCCGGCCGGGTGGAATCCTCGGCCTGCGGGAACTGCAAGGTCACCTGGTACCGTTCGCCGCCGTCGTCCACCGTCACCGAGGCACGGCCGGGAAAGGCGAGCTCCAGGCGCTGGCGGATGTTGTCGAGCGCCATGCGGTTGCCGCTGCGCACGGCTTTGGCCGTCGCGGACACTGGGTTCGAGATGCGGATCGTGATCTGCTCGCCGTTGCTCGAGCCTTCGACCAGCACCGTGCCCCCCTCGGGCAGCGGCTCGATGCCGTGGCCGATGGCGTTCTCGAGCAGCGGCTGCAGCAGCAGGCTCGGCACGATCGCGTCCGGCGGCAGGTCCGCCACCTTCCAGCGCACCTGCAACCGATCGCCGAGGCGCAGCTGCTCGATGCGCTGGTAGATGCGCGCCACCTCGAGTTCCTCGCGCAGCGTGATCTGCGCGCGCGCGTCGCTCAAGCTCACGCGGAACAGGTCGGCGATGTCCTCGATGGCTTCTTCGGCGCGCGCCGGATCGGAGCGCGTCAGCGACGCGACCGTGTTCAGGCTGTTGAACAGGAAGTGAGGCCGGATGCGCGCCTGGAGCGCACGGATGCGGGAGCGCGCCTCGAGCTCGACGCTGCGCCGCCACTCGTTCGCCACGTAAAAATAGCGCAGCGCGAGCGCGCCGACGATCGTGGCGATCAGCAGGTTGGGCAGCAGGAACGACCAGTGCTGCGCCGGGAACAGCGACGACGGCGATCCGGTGCGGGCCGCCCAGGCGTGGCCCGTCCAGTAGACCACCTCCGAGACGAGCGCCACCGTGCCGACCATCAGGCCGAGCGCGCTGAGCACCGCCGCGCGCAGCGGCTTGCCGGCGAGCCAGGTGCGCGCCTTGCAGAGCACGGCCGCGCACGCGAGTCCGGTCCACAGCAGGTAGGCGGAGGTGCGTGCGAGGTCGATCCAGAATGCGCCGTGCACCGTCTGGCGCGCGAGCGCGAGCACGATCGCGAGCAGCGCCGCGATCAGCACGATGGCGAGCACCGCGCGGGCCTCGCAGAAGTCGGGCAGGAAGAAGCCCCGGCCGTCCGCCCCGGGTGCCGGCGCGGCTTCGGGGTCGCTCATCGGTCGGGTTTGCCCGGCGCGCCCGGGTCGGCGGACGCGAACATCGCATCCTTGAGGCGGAAGATCGTCGAGATGTCCTCGTCGCCGTGACCCTGCTCGATGAGCTTCCGGTAATGCAGCAGCGTCATCTCGACCACCGGCAGCTGCACGCCGTGGCGCGCCGCCATGTCGCGGCAGATGCGCAGGTCCTTCTCGTGCAGGCGCACGCGGAAGCCCGGCGGATACGTGCCGCGCACCATGTTCGGCGCACGGTTCACGAAGTACCAGCTCGAGCCCGCGCCCTTGCCGAGCGTCTCGATCAGCGCCTCGAGCGGCAGCCCCTCGGCCTTGGCGAACGCCATGGCCTCGCCGACGGCCTGGATGATGCCCGCGCACATGATCTGGTTGGTTGCCTTGGCGGCCTGGCCGGCGCCGCTCGGCCCGAAGTGCGTTACCGCACGGCCCATTGCCGCAAGGACGGGTCGGGCGCGCTCGAAGGCACGCGCCTCGCCGCCGACCATGATCGCGAGGGTGCCGTCGCGCGCACCCTCGACGCCGCCGCTCACCGGCGCGTCGAGGAACTCCACCTCGTGCGCCGCGAGCCGGCGCGCGGCCTCGCGGGCAGTGGCCGCGGACACTGTCGAGCAATCCACGATGATCGAGCCCGGCCGCAACGCGGAGGCCATGGCATCCACGACGTCGAGCACGTCGCCGTCGGCGGAGACGCACGTCACGACGACGTCGCAGTCCGCGGCGAGCTTCGCAGGGTTGGGCGCCGCAACGCACCCGAGTTCGGCAGCGAGCTCTGCCGCGGGCGCCGGCGTTCGGTTCCACACGCCGCGCAGCAGGCCGGCGCGGTGAAGGTTGCGGGCCATGCCGCGCCCCATGGCGCCGAGCCCGATGAAGCCGACGGACAGGGTCACGTCACTGCCCGCCGCAGAGCTCGTCCATGGTCTGCTTGGCGCTGGCGCGCGCGGCGTCGATCTCGGCGCTGTCGAGGTAACGGCGCTCGCCCTCGGTGGCGCCGGGCTCGTACAGGCGGTGCGCGTTCATCACGGACTCGTAGCGCTGGCGCGCCTCGATGCAGCGCTTCGCGCGATCCTCGGCCGTCATCGCCTGCGCCTTGCGCGCATCCGCAGCCTTCTTCGCTGCGTCGGCCGCGGCCTGATCCGCCGCGCCGTATTGCTTCATCTGCGCGTCGTAGCGTTTCTGCACCTCGACCACGTCGGTGGTCGTGGACTGCACGCTGAGCCGCTCGGCCGGCAGGCTCGGGGGCTTGTCCGTATACACCAAGCGTCCCTGCGCGTCGGTGGTCTTGTAGACATCGCCTGCATGCGCGCCGGCGAAGGCGAGCAGCAGCGTGACGGCAGTCAAGAACGCTTTCATGCGGGCGGTCTCCCTGGGGCCTGCGCACGAGTCTAGCAGGTGAGGGGCGGGTGGCCGCGTGGTGCCCGCGGTGGGCGGGAGAACTGCGACACGGTCCGCAAGTCGTTGCCGTAGCGAAAAAAAGCGGGCGTCGAAGCGCCCGCAAGCGGGGGAGAAGGCGGCCGAACCAGGAACCGGCCGCCTTCCACAGACTCAGTTGTAGGCGCGCTCGCCGTGCGACACGGTGTCGAGGCCCTGGCGCTCCTCGTCTTCAGCGACCCGCAGGCCGACCACGAGGTCCACGATCTTGAAGGCGATCGCCGCGACCACGCCCGACCAGACCAGGCTCACGACCACGCCGATCAGCTGTGCCTTGAACTGCGCGCCGATCGAGTACTCGGCCACGGCATTGGCGACGTAGTCGTACACGCCGGTGCCGCCGAGCGCGGGCGAGCAGAACACGGCGGTGAGCAGTGCGCCGACGATGCCGCCCACGCAGTGCACGCCGAACACGTCGAGCGAGTCGTCGTAGCCGAGCTTCTGCTTGAGGCTGGCCACCGCCCAGAGGCAGACGAGGCCGGCGACCAGGCCGATCGCGATCGCGCCCATCGGGCCGACCCAGCCGCAGGCCGGGGTGATGGCGACGAGTCCAGCGACGGCGCCCGAGGCCGCGCCCAGCATGGTGGGCGTGCCGCGGTGGATCCACTCTGCGAACGACCAGGCCAGGGCAGCGGCGGCCGTGGCGAGAATGGTGTTGGCGAACACCATGCCCGTGAAGCCGTTGGCCTCGAGGCCGGAGCCGACGTTGAAGCCGAACCAGCCGACCCACAGCAACGACGCGCCCATCATCACCATCGCGAGGTTGTGCGGCGCCATCGCCGAGGTGCCGTAGCCGATGCGCTTGCCGAGCATCAGCGCGCCGACGAGGCCCGCGATGCCGGCATTGATGTGCACGACGGTACCGCCCGCGAAGTCGAGCGCGCCCTTCTGGAAGAGGAAGCCCGCGGTCGCCGTGGCGGCGGCGCCGGCCTCGGCGTCCGTGTAGGCATCGGGGCCCGCCCAGAACCACACCATGTGCGCGATCGGCAGGTAGGCGAAGGTGAACCAGAGCGCCGTGAAGAGCAGCACCGCGCCGAACTTGATGCGTTCGGCGAAGGCGCCGACGATCAGCGCCGGCGTGATGCAGGCGAAGGTGAGCTGGAAGACGAAGAACACGTACTCCGGGATGTACACGCCCTTGCTGAACGTCGCCGCGAGCGAGTCGGTGGCCAGGCCCTGCATGAACAGTCGGTCGAAGCCGCCGATGAATGCGTTGCCCGCGGTGAATGCCAGGCTGTAGCCGTAGATCGCCCAGAGCAGTGCGACCATGCAGAAGATCATGAACACCTGCATAAGCACGGAGAGGACGTTCTTCGAGCGGGCCATGCCGCCGTAGAACAGCGCGAGGCCGGGAATGGTCATCAGGATGACGAGGACCGTGGAGGTCATCATCCAGGCGGTGTCGCCCTTGTCGGGCACGGGCGGGACCGCGTCCTGGGCGACGCCCAGTGCCGGTGCCAGCAGCGGGAGCAGAGCCGGCGCGTAGCGCAGGATGCCGGGGAGTCTCGAGCGGTTCACGGTAGGTCTCCTGGTGCTCACGAAAGGAACGGAAAGCGTGGGCTGGCGCGCCTAGAGGGTGTCGGCGCCGGCCTCGCCGGTGCGGATGCGCACGGCCTGGCTCAACTGGGTGACGAAGATCTTGCCGTCGCCGATCTTCCCAGTGCGGGCGACGTTGGTGATCGCCTCGATCACCTGCTCGACGATCGTGTCGTCGACGGCGATCTCGACCTTGGTCTTGGGCAGGAAGTCCACGCGGTACTCGGCGCCGCGGTAGATCTCGGTGTGGCCGCGCTGGCGGCCGAAGCCCTGCACCTCGCTGATGGTGACGCCCTGCACGCCGAGGTCGGCGATCGCCTGCCGCACGTCATCCACCTTGAACGGCTTGATGATGGCGGTGATCAGCTTCATCGGTCGGTCTCCCTGCGGGTGGTGCGAGCGGGTCGCGAACCCTCAATGCAGGAACCGTGCCATGGGACGGGAGGCTTGCAGGGCCGCGGATTGGCCGCCCCGGCACCGTTGCGGTGCACCAAGTTGGCGCGGCGGGAGGCGCTCGACGCCTCACCGCGGAGCGCCCCTTGGTCCCGGTCACGGGGTGCCGCCAGCCGCGCAGCCCGCCGCCGCACCTCTTACACTATCCCCTATCCCCTATCCCCTATCCCCTATCCC
>Ga0114938_1002263_pt1 | contig 12275 bp, 11 predicted proteins | sample AshMeaBigSpring_FD_88675 | JGI IMG/M metagenome (GOLD analysis project Ga0114938, IMG submission 88675) | Groundwater microbial communities from Big Spring, Nevada to study Microbial Dark Matter (Phase II) - Ash Meadows Big Spring | ecosystem: Environmental > Aquatic > Deep subsurface >...
AACGAGGCCGGCACGTAGACGACGAGCAGGTGCGAGCCGGCTCGACCGGTATCGGCCCGTGCGGCGGCCAGCACCTCCCGGGCGGCCCGCACGCTGCCAGGGGTGCTGCCAGCGGTCAGGATCGTCCCGTCGGCCACCTCGCCGGCCAGCCGCAGGGTCCTCGGCCCCACCGCGCCGGCGAGCACCGGCGGCGGCGCTGCCGGCGGCCAGGCCAGCCGCACCCGGTCCAGAGTGACGTAGGAGCCCGCCGTGCTCACCTCATCCCCGGCGAGCAGCCCCCGCAGGGCGAGCGTGTACTCCGCCAGCAGCGTCAGCGGAGAGGCCGGGCGAGCCCCGACCTGGCCCATCCACTCCTGCACGCCGTGACCCACGCCGAAGGAGAACCGGCCGGGGAAGAGACGCTCGACGGTGGCGACCTCCATCGCGGCGAGCGCGACGTTGCGCAGCGGGGTGGGCAGGATGCCCACTCCCACCCGCAGCCGGTCGGTGCTCGCGAGCATCGCTGCGGCGGTCGTCAGCCCACCCTCGGCGAAGCAGTCCTCCCACAGCCACACCTCATCCAGCCCCGCCTGCTCGGCGGCCCGGGCGACGGGCAGCAGCCGCTCCGGCGGCAGCTGCGGACGGACGACGACTCCCAGTGCGACCATGTCGGCAATCCTCGCCCAGTCCCGGGGTCGCCGGGGCCGGGTCCTGCGGCAATTCCGCCGTCCCTGGCCAGCGCGCATCGTGGAGGTGGAGAGGGCGTGGGTTCGATGACACAGGCATCTCGGGTGATGACCAGAGTGGCGTTCGGCCTGATGGTAGCCCTCACCGCACTGTTCGGTCTCTTCGCAGCCGGCTACGCCTTCGAGGACCCGGGAGGCTGGCAGGCCTGGGGGATCGTCGCCGCGGTGGCCGTTCCCCTGCTCGCGCTGACCTTCGTGGCGCACCGCTGGCCGACGGCGGCGACCTGGCTGTGACGCCCAGGGTGAGGTGGGACGGGAGGTCGTGCGGGCCCTCGGGCCGATGGCGGCCGTCAGCATCCTCGTGCTCGGCGTGCCGATGGCCACGCTCGGGCTGAGGCGCCCGCTGGCCGGCGGTCTGCTGGTCACCGGGACGGCACTGGCCGCCTACCTGCCGTACCTGCCGTTCGTGCTGCGCGAGGGGATCTCGCTCGGAGCGTCGCTCACCTGGTCGTCCACCGTGCTTGTGGTGCCGTTCCTGGTGATCGGGGTGCTGCTGCTCGTCGCCGCGCGTCCGCACGCGACCAGGATGCCTGCCCGCGGTGGTCCGGCCACTGGCGGTCCGCGTCGAGCAAGGGGCCGTCCGGCCCTCACATCCACACCGCAGTGGTGTTGCCTGGGGTGGGAGGCGAGGGGTGGTAGGCGCCCGACCAGCCCCGTTGGCCAGCGAGAGTCGCAGCCGCGGGGCTGGTCGGCGGGCCGGCCGACGACCTCACGGTCGTGCTCGTCACGGCCCGACTACGAGAGCGCGACCAGTACGACGAGCACGACGTTGAGGGCGCTGACCGCGGCCGCGACCGTGCCGGTCACTGCCGTGGTGCCCCGCCGGTTGCGCAACGTCCCCATCACGCGGCGGTCAGCGGTGATCGCCACCAGCGGCCACAGCGCGAACGGGATGCCGAACGACAGCACCACCTGGCTCAGCACCAGAGCCTGGGTGGTGTCGACCCCGGCAGCGAGGATGAGAAGCGCCGGCACGAGCGCCACCAGTCGGCGCAGGGTCAGGGGGATGCTCCGGCCGCCGAAGCCGTCCAGGATCACCGCCCCCGCGTAGGTGCCGACGCTCGAGGACGCGAGCCCGCTGGCGAGCAGGGCGAGCGCGAAGAGCAGCGCGGCGGCGGTACCGAGCCCGGCCGCGAACCCGGCGTAGGCGTCCTCGATGGACGCTGCGGTCGTGTCCTGCAGGGTCGCGGCGGCGGCGACGAGCATGGCCACGTTGACCGTGCCGGCAAGAAGCAGCGCGAGCCCCACGTCGGCGCGCGTGGCCCGCAGCAGCTCGCTGCGGCGGCGGGGGTCGGCCGAGACGTCCCCGTGACGGTCGCGCACGAGCGCACCGTGCAGCCAGATGGCGTGCGGCATCACCGTGGCGCCGAGGATGCCCGCGGCCAGCACGAGGCTGTCGATGCCCTGCAGGCGGGGGACGAGACCGGAGGCGACGCCGCTGACGTCGGGTCGGCCGGCGACGGCGGTCCAGAGGAAGCCGACCAGCACCACCGCGAGCATGGCCACGATCGTGTGCTCGAAGCGCTGCTGGCCCCGGTGCTGCTGCACCGCCAGGATCGCCAGCGACACCGCACCGGTGACGATGCCGCCGAGGAGCAGGGGCAGGTCGAGCAGGAGGTACAGCGCGATGGCTCCGCCGAGGATCTCGGCGAGGTCCGTGGCTATCGCGACCCCCTCGGCCTGCACGAGCAGCCCGACCCGGACCGGGCGGCGGTACCGCTGCTGGCACAGCTCCGGGAGCGTGCGGCCGGTGGCGATCGTGACCTTGGCCGCCAGGTACTGCACCAGCACCGCGGTGGCATTGGCCAGCACGATCACCCACAGCAGCAGGTACCCGTAGCGAGCCCCTGCCGTCACGTTGGTGCCGACGTTGCCGGGGTCGACGTAGGCCACCGCGGCCACGAAGGCCGGCCCGAGCAGCAGCAGGGTGCGCCGCAGCGACGTCCGACGCCCGGATCGCCCCGGCGCGGGCGCACCGCTCGCCCCCGGGGCGATGGCCCCCGGCAGCCCCCGAGGCGGTGAGCTCACGTGGCCAGGGTCGCAGCCGGGCCGTGCGGGGAGGGGAGCCCATGGTCCCGTCCTGCGCGCAGTCGCCGGCCGTCCGTGCCAGCCAGGGCGCCACTGCTCACCGCAGGTCGAGCACGTGCAGGCTGCCGACCTCGGCCAGCACGGCGAAGTCCTCGTCCCGGTGCACGACGATGTCGTCGAGCCGCAGCGCAACCGCCGCTGCCGCCTCGTAGTCGCGCAGCGGGTCGACCCCCCGCAGCGGCAGGGCATTGAGCCTCGTAGGCACGAGGTCGTACTGCCGGGCGTTGGCCTGCACCAGTGCCGCGGCCACGCTCGCGTCGCGTCAGCAGGACCCCAGGCGCCGTTGCTGGCGGGGGCCCACGTCTGGCCAGGCATCCCACTCATGGGAGCCCGCCTACTCACCTCCGTACTGGTACGGCTCGTGCCTACGGCTGGCCACGATGACGCGGTCGAGCCCCGGCCGGGAGCGTGGGTCCACGGGTCGGGCTCATCCGCGAGCCGACCACTCCCGGAGGAGGACTCCTATGCGGCGCACTCGCACCATCACCGCTCTGGCCGTGACCGGCGCCGTGCTCGCGCTGGCCGGCCCTGCCCAGGCAGCCATCGTCGACCAGTACGTCAACGAGTTCACGTTCACGTTCGGGCCGATCGGCTGCGCTGACTTCACGGTGTCCGGCGTGGGCGACGGTCGCGTGGAGGACACGCTCAAGCAGCGCGGTCCCACCGGCCAGTTCTGGTCGTTCCAAGGCGTCGTCGACTACACCTACACCAACGACCAGACCGGCCGGTCGTGGACCAGCCGGGACACGTTCTCCGAGCATGACACGCGGGTGCTCTCCCGCGACGGCGACATGATCGAGATGCTCGTCACCGCGGCTCAGCGCTCCCAGGTCTTCGACGAGAACGGCGAGCTCGACTCGGCGAACCGTGGCATGGCCCAGTGGGTGTGGTCCATCGACACGAAGGGAACGCCCCAGCGGGAGGACGACGACGTGAACTTCGCCTACCCGGTGCGCAACCACGGCTCGTACCAGGTGGGCGACTTCTGCGGCGACGCGGTCCGCTTCACCACCGGGTGAGCGCGGCCCTGACCCACGGGGGCCACCAGGTCGACATGCGACGGGCGGAGGCAATGGCCTGCGCCCCCGGCGCTCTGCCACCATCGCCACGGTGAGCCGTCCATGACGCGTGCCGGCCTGCGGGTACTCGTGGTCGACGACCACGAGGGGTTCCGAGCGGCGGCACGCTCGCTGCTCGACGCCGCCGGGTTCCAGGTGGTCGGCGAGGCCGCGGACGGGCCCGATGCCGTGGCGGAGGCACAGCGGCTGCATCCGGACGTGGTGCTGCTCGACATTCAGCTGCCCGGGCTGGACGGGTTCGGCGTCGCCTCCGCCGTGGCCCGGCAGCACCCCCGCCCGCAGGTCGTGCTCGTCTCCAGCCACGATGCCGGCACCTACGGCTCGCGCCTGGCCGAGGCCCCGGTGGCCGGCTTCGTGGCCAAGTCGGAGCTCTCCGGGGCCATGCTGGCCCGACTGCTGGAGTAGCCGTGCGAGGGACGCGAGCGCTCGCGGTGGCTGCGGCCGTCGCGCTCGGGCTGGTGGCGGAGGCTGCGGGGCCTGGCTGGGACGACCCGCTGCTGTGGCTCCCCGACTTGCTGGTCGGCTGGACGCTGCTCGCCGCGGCGATGCTCACCTGGTGGGGACGGTCCGCACCCGCGGTCGCGGCCCTGCTGGCGGCCACGGGCGTCGCCTGGTTCGTCGGGTGGAGCCCCGAGACGTTGTACTGGCATCGCGGCCCGCTGGTCCATCTGCTGCTCACCTACCCCGGCTGGCGGCCGGACAGCCTGACCGCCCGCGTGTCCGTCGGGGTCGGGTACCTCGCCGCGGCCGTGCCCGCGCTGTGGGGCGACAGCGTCGTCGCCGTAGCGCTGAGCGTCGCACTGGTGGCCGTCGTCGCGCTCCAGGCCCGTAGCGCGACGCGGGTGCGACGGCCGGCACGGCGGGTGGCGCTGACCGCGGCTGCGGTGCTCGCAGGCGCGGTCATCGCGGCGTCGGTGCTGCCGTCCCTGCTCGCCCAGGCCGCCGTGCTGCCGACGTTGCTCGCCTACCAGGCCGCCGTCGTCGCCGTGGCCGTCCTGCTGGTCGCGGCCCTGCCCTACCGGTCGGCCCAGGCCCTGGCCGACGCCGTCGTTGACCTTGCCGACCAGCCGCTCGGGTCGCTTCGGGCGCGGCTGGCCGACGCCGTTGCAGATCCGACGCTCGAGCTGGCCGTGTGGTCACCGACCACTCGAGAGTTCCGCACCGACGCGGGCCGTGTGGTCGACCCCGACCGCCCGGGACCGGGTCGCGACAGCCTGGTCGTGGCCCGAGAGGGGCGGCCGTTGGCCGCGCTCGTCCACGACCCGCAGGCACTGCGCGACGCCGACCTGGTCGAGGCCGTGTCCCGCGCGGTGCAGCTGTGCGACACGAACGCTGCGCTGAAGGCCCGAGTGGACGAGGTCTACTGGCAGGTGTTCGACTCGCGCCGCCGGCTCGTCCTGGCGGCCGACGAGGAGCGCAGGACCCTTGCCGGGCGACTGCGGGACGGGCCGCTGCGGCTGCTGACCGCACTCGAGCAGGCACTGGAAGGCCTCGCCGACGCCGACGCCGACGCCGACGGCGGCGCCACGCACGGCGGCGAGCCGGTGCAGCGCGCCCGTGAGCACGCGCGGGAGGCGGTCGCCGACCTCGGACGGCTGTCCAACGGTCTGCGCCCGAGCGACCTCGACGACGGCCTGGCCGCTGCCGTCGAGCGGGCGGCCGCTCGCGTAGGCGCCGAGGTCAGGGTGCACCTCGACGTCGATCCGTTGCCCGTGACCCTCTCTCCTGACGTCGAGGTGACCGCCTATTTCGTGGTGTCGGAGGCACTCGCGAACGTCAGCAAGTACGCACATGCCCGCCAGGCGGTCGTCACGCTCTCCGCCGGCCCCGACGGGCTGAACGTGAGCGTGGGCGACGACGGGGTGGGCGGCGCGCGCGAGAGCCCCGGCAGCGGGCTGCAAGGCCTCGCCGACCGTCTCGCGGCGCTGGGCGGGACGTTCGAGGTGCGAAGCCCCCCTGGGGCGGGCACCCGGGTCGAGGCTGCACTTCCATGGCAGGGGTCGGCGTGAGCCGCGCGGGCTGGACCAGCGCCCTGCTGGTCTGCTGCGCTGTGGTCGGCCTGGGCACCGTCTCCCTCCTGGTCTCGGCCGACGCTCCCACGACCTACGCAGCCGTCTCGACGGCCGCGGCCACCGTTGCGGTGCTGGCCGGCCTGCTACTCGTCGTCGCCGCAGCGGTACGCCTGAGCCGGGGCAGGGGCGGGGCCTGCAGCCTGGCCGCGCTGGCGCTCGGCCTGGTGTGGTGGGCGCCTGTGTGGGTCGGCTGGGAGGACGGACCCGCCCTCGCGCGCAGCCTGGCCATGCTGGTGGTGCCGTTCGGCCCGGTACTCGTGCTGCACCTGGCGGCCGGCCTGCCTGGGGAGGTGCTCGCATCGACCCGGCTGCGCCACGTCGCCCTGGCCGGGTACACCGTCACCGCGGCCTACGCCGTGGCCCGGGCCGCGGTCCGAGACCCCTTCCTCGACCGGTACTGCTGGAGCAACTGCTCCGACAACATCTTCCTGGTGACGGCCCGACCCGCGTTGGCGCGCGCGCTCGACACCGGCTGGGCGGCCGCCGCGTGCGTGCTCGGCGGGACGGCGGCCGCCGTCGCAGCCGGCCGGCTGGCCCTGACGACGCCGGCGGGCAGGCGCGCGCGGTGGCCGCTGCTGCTACCCCTGGCGGTCGCCGGTGCGGCCACGGGCCTGCACGGCCTGCTGCTGATGGCCTGGCCACCGGAGGACCCCGCCGACCCCCGCTACCTCTCCACCTACGTGCTGACCGGCCTGTCCCTGGCCTGGCTGGGGGCCGGCCTGGGCTGGCTGACCCTCGACCACGAGCGCCGGGTGCGCCGGCTCACCCACCTGGCGACACGGGACGCACGAGGCGGGGACCTCGCCGCGACCCTCGCCTCCACGCTCGGTGATCCCAGCGTGCGCGTCGCCTACTGGCTCGCAGACCCGGCGGGGGTGGGACCCGAGCAGGCCGGGCGCGAGCTGGTGGACCGGGACGGCCGCCGCGTCGAACCCGGCGAGCAGGTCGCCCACCTCGACATCGCGCGGGGAGGCGACCGGGTGGCCCGCGTCTGGTTCGACCCCGACGTCGCCGACCGCGCAGCACTGGCCGAGCAGGTGGGCCCGGCCGCCGTGCTCGCCGTCGACAACGAGCGCCTGCGCGCGCAGATGCTGGTCCAGCTGGTCTCGCTGCGGGAGTCCCGCAGCCGGGTGGTCGCCGCGGCCGACGAGGCCCGTCGACGACTCGAGCGCGACCTGCACGACGGGGCCCAGCAGCGACTACTCGCGCTGGCCCTGGAGCTGCGCGTCGCCGAGGGGGAGGCGTCTGCGGCCGGAGACATCGACCGGGCGCGTCGGCTGGGCCAGGCGGGAGAGCAGGCCAGGGCCGTGGTCGATGAGCTGCGCACGCTGGCGCATGGGATCTACCCAGCAGTGCTGGACCAGGCCGGGCTGGACGGCGCCCTGCGCGCTCTTGCCGAGTCGGCTCACCTGCCCGTCACGGTGGAGCCTGCGCCGGTGACCGACTCGATGCCGCCCGTGGTGTCACGTGTGCTCTACCGGGCTGCCCGAGAGGCAGTTCGCCACGCCTCGGGGGTCGGGGCCGACCAGGTCCACCTGCAGGTCACACGAACTGCGGCGGCGGTCGTGCTGCGGGCGACGCCGGCATTCGTCCCGTCCACGGCGCTGGCCGACAGGGTCGGCGCGGCTGGTGGCACGCTGATGGCATCAGCCGACGCGCTGACGGTGGAGGTGCCATGCGCGTGATCGTCGCGGACGACTCGATGCTCACCCGTGAGGGCGTCGTGCGGCTGCTCGCGGCGGCCGGGGTCGAGGTCGTCGCGGCGGTCTCCGACGGGGACGCGCTGCTCCGCGAGGTCGCACTCGACCCTCCGGACGTCGCCCTGGTCGACATTCGGATGCCCCCCACCCACACCGACGAAGGGCTGGTCGCGGCCCAGCGCATCAGGGCGGAGCACCCCGGCGTCGCCGTGCTCGTGCTATCGCAGTACCTGGAGTCGGCCTACGCAGCCCGGCTGCTCTCTGAGCATCCCCAGATGGTCGGCTACCTGCTCAAGGACCGCGTCTTCGACGTGGCCGTGCTCGTGGACGCACTGCGGCGGCTGACCGAGGGCGAGTGCGTGGTCGACCCGACGATCGTCAGTCGGCTGCTCGCGCGGCCGCGCCGGGGCGACCCGCTCGCCACCCTTTCGTCCCGCGAGCGGGAGGTGCTCGCGCTGGTCGCGGAGGGCTTGTCGAACCGGGAGATCGCGTCCCGGCTGTTCGTGGCCGAGCGCACCGTCGAGGCCCACATCACGTCCGTCTTCGGCAAGCTCGGCCTGCTCGACGACCCCACCTCGCACCGCCGGGTCCTCGCGGTGCTCGCCTATCTGCGGGCGTGAACCCTCGCGCGGCGGCTGCCTCGGTCAGCGGACGACGGTCCAGCCGTCCGAGCCGAAGATCGTCGTGAGGAGCAGCTCCTCGCCCGGCCGGTCGTGCGCGTAGCCGGCCTCGAGCTCCTCGAAGTGCAGCTCGTCGCCCACGCTCACCCACCGTGCCGTCCAGAAGTCGCCGCACTCGGTGAAGCCGACCGCGATCTGGTCGCCGTCGACGCAGTACACGCCCGCCTGGGTGGTCGAGTCCCCGCTCGCATCATTGACGTCGTGCACCTCCAGCCGGCCGTCCTCGAACGAGATCGTCCACACCCCCGCGTGGTTGGCGGTGACATCGTCGGACAGGCCCGCCGCGACGAACGCGTCCTCCGGCCGCTCGGCTCGCCAGGCACCCTCGGGGAACGTGCCGTCCGCGCCGTCGGCTCCGTCGCAGCCGCTCGAGGCCAGCACCGCCGCCACGAGCGTCGTCGCCACCAGCATCAGTCCTGCCGCTCGACTCCCGCTGAGCATGAGCTGCTCCCTCCCGGGCGGCCGACGGGTCTGTCGCCCGCGGAGGACCGAGCCTGCCGTCGCGGGCGCCGCGGCGGACTGTGGCTGGCCACACCCGTCGCTCGCCCCGCTTGCGAGCCTTCCACGATGCCGCAGGCAGCGGCCCATTCCTAGCGTCGGCCGTGACCGCTCAGGCAGGAGCACCCCGATGAAGAGGAGCACCCCGATGAAGAAGATCGCTGCCGCTGTGGCCCTGGCCCTCACCGCCACCCTGTCTGTCGGCGTGCCGGCCAACGCGAAGTCCCCCAACGTCGTCGACCCGGCCACCGTCACGCCCGCTCTCAACCCCGACTTCGCCCCCTGGGACTGCTTCGAGGCCGGCAGGGGCATCACCTGCCAGGGCCAGTTCCGCCCGGTGTACGAGAACGAGCCCATCGGGCTTCAGTGCGAGGGCCAGGAGGTCTACATCTCCGGCTCCGGGCGGGAGTTCATGACCCGCTGGCACGACGCGCAGGGCCGGGCCACCAAGACCGCCGTGCACCTCGACTACCCGGCTGACGTCTTCAGCCTCTCGCCCACCGGCGAGGGCCCGTCGGTGACGATCCGCGGGCACTTCAACCGGCACTACGACTACCTCGTGCCCGGCGACCGCACGTCCCGGGTGATGACCGAGGTCGGCGCCATCTACCTCGTGAACGAGCCCGGCAAGGGCATCGTGCTCCAGGACGTCGGGTCAGTCACCTTCGCGCCGGGGGAGGAGTTCGAGACGATCACGTCCCAGCACGGGGTGCACCAGGTCTACGACGACCCGTGGGTCGTCGGCCGCGTGGTCTGCGATGCGCTGCTCGACTGAGCGCCACGGGGGCCGCGTCGCTCCTACAGTGCGCATCGTGGGCCCGGCCGGCATCGTCGTGCTGGTCGTGCTGGTCGCGCTGGTCGCCTCCGGGTGCACCTCGGCGGAGGGAGCCGGCACCAAGGCGGGCGGGGAGGACCCGCCGGTGGTGCTGCGGATCGGCACCGACGACGGCCCGGGTCGTCGCACTGGCGAGCAGATCGAGGAGTTCGCTCGCCAGGTCGACGACCTCACCGACGGTCGAGTGACCATCGAGCCGGTGTGGCAGGCCGCCGGTGAGACCGGTGCCGACGACTGGGACCAGAAGGTGGCCCGCCTGGTGGTCGACGGCGACCTCGACATGGGTCTGATCCCGGCTCGGGCCTGGGACACCGAGGGGGTCACCACGCTGCGCGCCCTCAACGCGCCGTTCCTGGTGGATTCGGACGAGATGACCGCGCGGGTCGTGCAGAGCTCGGTGGCCGAGGTGATGCTCGCCGGACTCGACGAGGTGGGCGTTCGGGGGCTGGCACTGCTGCCGGAGGGCATGCGCGTCGTGATGTCGTTCGGCGAGCCGCTGCTCACCCCAGACGACTTCGCCGGTGCGCTGGTGCGGGTCCCCGCCTCGGCGACCACCTACGCCGCGTTCGAGGCCATGGGTGCGATCCCGGACGACCTGACGGCGAACGATGCGGCCATCGCTGCCGGCGAGGTCGACGGGATCGAGACGTCGTTCTCGCTGGCCGTCGACACGCTGCCGGTGCCCGTGCGCTCGGCGACCGGCAACGTCCTGCTGTGGCCGAAGGTGAACAGCCTCGTCGTCAACGCCGAGCGCTTCGAGGACCTCCCAGCCGAGACGCGTACGGCGCTGCAGCAGGCCGCCGAACGGACCCGGGACTGGGCTGTCGACACCCAGCCGCCGGTCACCGAGGAGGCGGCCGCGTTCTGCGAGGCTGGTGGCACCGTCCGGCTGGCGTCGCCCGGCGACGTCGCGGCCATCAGGGCCGCGACTGCGCCCGTCCTGGAGGATCTGCGCAGCCACGACGGGGCGCGCGCGATCATCGAGGCGATCGAGGAGATCGCCGCCGCCGAGGCATTCCCGCCCCCGCAGGTCGCACCCTGCGACGGCGCCGCCGCCCCGGACGCCGGGTCGGGGCCGCTGACGGCACCGGGCGACCCCGGATCCATGCCGCAGGGGGTGTACCGCTTCGTGCACACCGAGGAGTACCTCCGATCGATCGGTCTGTCCGAGGACGACGTGTACATCAACGCCGGCACCTCCACCTGGACGTTCGAGGCCGGGCGCTGGTCGCGCGTCGACGAGCCCTTGAACGAGAACGTGGGCAACAACGTCTGCGAGGGCTTCTACGACGTCAGTGGCAGCCGGTTCACCGCGTCCGGCGTCACGAAGCCGAGCCGCGGCGAGTGCGCTCCGACGCTTTGGTCCGCCACCTGGGCCTACGAGGGTGGCACCTTGACCTGGACCGACGTCGACCCGCCGGGGTACGCCCCCTACTTCACCGGCGAGAGTGGGTGGCAGCGGGTCGAGTGAGCGCCGTTGCGTGTCAGGCGTCGCTGTCCGCAGTGATGCGGCAGCTGGGGCCCCCAGTCGCAGCCGGTGGCGGCCCGGCGGCACCCCGGGGCGCGGCAGGTGCGGTCGCGCAGGCGGATGGCTGTGTCGAGGGTGGGTGAGTGCTGGTTCCCACGCCCGGTTGGTAGCTCGGCCGGCCAGGTCAGGGGGACAGGGTGGGCTCCGAAGCCGAGCACGTGCCCGGTGGTCGGGTCGATGACCAGTGGTCGTCCGGTGCAGGTGGTGGCCGTGGCGGCGAGGACGCGGTCCACACTGCAGCCGGCCCTGCGCCATCACCGCCGCCGTGGCGGGGTAGCGCCGGCACCGCTGCGCGGTCGTCAGCCGAGAGCCGACCTGCCGTTCGGACAGGCCCATCACCAGGGACGCCTCGGCCTGCCCCAGGCGCTCCAGCAGCACCCGGTCGTCCGCGGTCGCCAGCGCCGACGGCCCGTCGGGCACGTCGTCGAGCTCGCTCAGGCTGATGGCGTCCCCAGCCTGCACGCGCTGCCTGGCTGGGGCCGCACGGCCGGTGTCACACCACGAGCGGTACGCCGGTATCGCGCTCGGAGACCTCCCACAGGGTCCGGACGGCGCTGTCGCGGCCGGGCCGCAGCAGCGGCCGCCGCACCGGCGGACCGACGTTGACAAAGCGCGGACCGTAGAACTCGCCGCCGCGGGCGGACGGGTCGGTGGCGGCTCGGATCTGCGGCAGCGCGCCGTCCTCGACGTCCATGCCGGTGTGCGCGGCCATCCAGGCCCAGAACGGCGCCGACCAGCCGCCGCCGCCCTCGGCCACCGTCGTGGTCTGCAGCTCGCTGTGGGACAGGCCGGGGTGCGCCAGCAGGCTCGCCGCGCTCACCCCGGCTCCCTCGAACCGGCGCTGCAGGCCCAGCGCGAAGTGGTAGTTGGCCAGCTTCGACTGCCCGTAGGCCCGCCACGGCCCGTACCGGCTGTTCAGATGAGGGTTGGCCGGGTCCAGCGGCATTCCGATGTGGTGGGCCGTCGAGGTGACCGTGACGACGCGGGCCGCCGGCGCGGCCAGCAGCGCCGGCATCAGCAGCGCGGTCAGCGTCCAGTGGCCGAGGTGGTTGACGCCGAGCTGCATCTCG
>Ga0114938_1002267_pt1 | contig 12260 bp, 10 predicted proteins | sample AshMeaBigSpring_FD_88675 | JGI IMG/M metagenome (GOLD analysis project Ga0114938, IMG submission 88675) | Groundwater microbial communities from Big Spring, Nevada to study Microbial Dark Matter (Phase II) - Ash Meadows Big Spring | ecosystem: Environmental > Aquatic > Deep subsurface >...
CAGTGCTGACTGATACCGGAGCGATGTACTCGTGGGAGGCCCTGCAGGGAGTCACGCTGCAAGCGATCCTACTGCGGAGAGCCGGCTATGAGGACCCCTTCGCATGGTCCGATCGGGCGTTGCTGCGCTCGGTCGCCTTTCTCTCACGCAATGCCGCGCTGCCGGCAACCTATTCGGTGGACCACCATGTCACGTGGATAATCAATCACTTCTACGGCGTCAACTACCCAACCAAGCCAGCCGGCAGCGGCAGGCTGCTGGGATTTACCGACTGGCTGTTTGGTCCGGGAGCTTCAGTCGCGGTGCCCACCACAACCGTCGTCCCTGCAACTGCAACCACTACTACAACCACTGCAACCACCGCCGCGCCGACCACGACCTTGCCCCTCCTCACCGCTACCACGGTTGCCGCGGCGCCAACGACACTGGCGGCGCCAACCACTATCACCACGGTTGGCCCAACCGGCGGCACCCAACAGCACGGCATTGTCGGTCCCAAGTCCAAAGGGGTGCTGTCGACCGCGTGGAGGCCTGCCGTCTTTGATACGACGACTGCTAGATGGACGATTCCCAACGGTTTGAATCCTCCAAGCACCTTCTATTTCGGTAACCCCGGCGACTTGCCAATGCTGTGCGACTGGAATGGGGATGGCACCGCAACCGTCGGCTTGTTCCGCCCGTCCGACGGGTTCGTGTATTTCCGTAACACCAACACTTTCGGAATCGCAGAGATCACGTTCTACTACGGACAGGCTGGCGATATCCCGCTATGCGGCGACTGGGACGGAGACGGCAAGGCGGGGATTGGTGTCTTCCGGCCGGCCGAGGCCACCTTCTATCTGCGGGACAAGGCGTCGTTGGGTTTCGCCGACTACGTTGTGACATTCGGCATCCGCGGGGACCAACCGATTGCCGGGGATTGGGACGGCAATGGTCGATTCTCGCCGGGTGTTTACCGGCCGTCCACCAATCGATTCATGATCACGAACTCGATCGACGCAAAGGGCGGTTCAAAGCGAGAGCAGGCGCCAATCCTGGCGAGCACTGACGCGGTTTGGGTGTTTGGGTTAGCTGGTGACTTGCCGGTTGCCGGGGACTGGAACGCTGACGGGATCACTTCCCTCGGCGTCTTTCGCAGGAGCGTCGGTCGCTTCTATCTCGCATATACTGTGAACAGCCAAATCGCAGACGAACTGTTCCAGCTTGGTGACAGCTCTTCGCTGCCGGTGGCTGGTCCAGGTCTCTAAGTCCCGGCCGGGCGGGGGTCACCAGCTTGGACGGGAGTTCGATCGCCGCCGTCAAGAAGTGGAGCCCCCCAATCGAACTCGCAGCAGACCGAGAACCGCAGGGGACTGACACAGCAGCCCAGCTGGGCTGGCTGGTGGTGTACCAACGGCGAATAATCGTGGTCGCGACCATCCTGGTAATTCTGCTGACGTATCTGATTCAGGTGATGAGCCGGCGCCCGCCCGAATACCGAGGAACCGCGGTTGTGATCGGTAAAGACCTCGGTTTTTCGGCGTTCCGGCTTCCTCGCACGGCGTCCGCGGTTTTCTACAACGGGGAAGTGGCCGAAACCGCAACCAGGCTGGGCGGGTTGCCGTACTCCGCCGAGGACCTGATCCCGGAACGGGTTCGATTGGTCCCGATCCCAGACAGCGTTGCTGTCCGAGTCAACGCGACTGATCCGGATCCGGTGTTGGCCGCCCAGCTAGCCACCGCCGCCGCTGAGGCATTGGCAGACAAGCTCAACCAGGCGGGGGACGCGATAGGCCAATTCAGCTTGGTTGCCAACGCCCGGGTGCCATCTTCGCCGATTGGGGGCGGCAGCCGAATCGAGGCCGGACTAGTCGGCTTGATCGGGGGGGGAGGCCTGGCGATCGGCGTCCTCGGATTCTTCTACGCGCTGAGGCGCCCGGTGATCTCGGCGAGACGAATAGCGTCACTCACCGGCGCTCCCTTGCTGGGGGAACTCGCGGTCGACAAGAAGGAGGCGAGAGCAGACGTCCAGCGGAAGGGTGGGCTCGCCTTGCTCGTCAACGACTTGTATCCCAGTGGATACGAGCGGATCTTGTTTGTCGGTTGCGCGATCGGAGGTCGCATACGAGCTCGGGCGACTGAACGTATCGCGAAGGCCTTGTCGTGGTCAACACCTGTCTTCTTCGTCACCCGGTTTGGTCCGGAAAGCTCCCGGTCGCCTGCAACATTGCGCGATGCACCGAATGTGCTGATCCGATCTGCGATCACCCCGGGAATGCTGGCGAGACCGATGCCGGTGGTGATCAATGGGCCGTCGGTTAGTAGGCTTGACCTACCCCAAGGCACCCCCCCGGGAGCGCGAGTTGTAATCCTTGTCCAGGAGGGCACTCCTGAGGCAAGGCTCACCGAAGCAGTCAGACGAATCCCGACCAGCCAACTATTGGGTAGCATTCTGTTGCGGCGGGTTCGACCAGTTTCACGGTTCCGGCGTCGAGCGCATTCTCCCCGCTCGGCGTTGTTCTGGTCCGGGGCGGGGCTGTGAGCGACGTTCTGCTGGCGGTTGCGTTGCTCCCATTGCTTGGGTGGGGAATGGTGGCGGCCTTCCGGTCACCGGTGTGGGTGGTGGCTGCCTATGCTGGGATAGTTCCGTTCGGGTCGCTTTTTCATCTCCCGATCGGTCTGGCGCCGCCGTACAATTCTCTTACGACGTTGTTCGGCCTGGTGGCCGGCACGGCTTTGATCGTGTATTTGGTGCGCAACCCGCGTCGAACCTCTCCCCCTAATCCTGTCCTCTTCGTGTGGCTTGTCTTCCTGGCGATCAGCGCTCTGACTTATTTGTGGTCGGTCAATCGGTCAGCGACTTTCGACCAGCTTCTGGTCCTGGCAACACTGGTCGGGCTGTATGCACCGCTGGTCGCCTGGGGTGTCAAACAATCAGAGATACGTTTGATCGAGATAGCCATCATCCTCGGCGGAGCGGCCACCGGTATGTACGCGGTTTACCAGCTGGTCACCTCGTCGCTGCCCATCAGTGGTGAGGGGGTTGCCAGATTCCAAACCACCGGCAGCGGAGGTACAGGGGCCGGAGACCCCAACATCACTGCGGCTGCCTTGCTGCTCCCGTTGGCATTGGGTTTGGCAGAAGCCTTTGCCAGCCGGGGTCGGCGGCGACTTCTTGCGCTGGGTGCGGTCGCGCTTATGGTGACGGCGATCGTGCTAACTGCTTCCCGGGGCGGTCTGCTGGGCATGATCCTGGTGGCGGTGGTGGTGTCGTTCAACTTTGGGCGCCCGTCGCTGATCATTGTTCCCGGCTTGTTGCTGGCTGCCGCTATCGCAGTTTCACCTGGTTCGCTGGTCACCCGCGTCCAGAGCGCTGAGTCAACCGGCCGAGTCGAGGTGTGGACCATAGGTATGCGAGCTTGCGTCGAGCATTGCTGGCTGGGAAGCGGCCTTGGTACTTTCCCTGACGTGCATGAGCAGGAACTGCTGAAGAACCCCGAGCTGGGGAGTCGCCAGTTGAGATTCGAAGCCCACAACATCTGGGTGGGGGTGGCGGTGGAGGTCGGTTTCGTCGGGGTGGCACTGCTTGGCTTGGGAGCGGTATTGACCTGGTCGGGCCTGCTCGGGGTTCCGCGCCGCTGGCGGGGGGGTGGGCTAGCCGGCCTGGCGGGGGTATTGGTTGCCAACCTCTTCGTCTCCAACCTCGAGTTCAAGTATTTCTGGTTGATGCTCGCCTACTCGGCGCTGGTCACCCAGGTTCATCAGGCTGATTACGCTTTCATGCCAGCCGACATTCGAAAGGGCGCCACCGTTCCAGTATGAGCAGCAGCGATTTCAGAACTTCGTCGACGCCAGCCGCGCCCAGCAAGCTGTACTGGGCTTTACGTTGGTATTGGAGGCTGATTGTGGCCGCCTTGGTGGCAGTGACTGCGCTCAGCTGGTTCTTGATCGATCGCACTCGTTCCGTCTCTTACCAGGCAAGCGCGCTAGTGATTGCGAAGGACCTCGGCATCAAGATAGAGGAGTTGCCAAAGACCGCGGAAGCTATTTTCGGGGCCGGCCCGGTCGCCGAGCGGGCGGTCGAGCTGGGCGACCTTCCGTTTCAGCCGCGTCAACTGATTCCCCGCCATATTGCATTGTCACCAGTGGAGGGGACCGTCTTCCTAAAGGTGGTTGCAGTCGACGCCGACGCCGTCCTCGCCAGCCGAATGGCGAATAGCGGGGCGGCCGCCCTCGTCGAGGAGTTGGCAAGGGCCGGGCCTGGCATCGGCGCCTTTTCGGTTTTCGAACCGGCCCAGACTCCTTTGCAGCCGGAATCGGCGCGCTGGCCAGCTCTGTTCATGGCGCTGGCGGCAGGTGTCGTAGCTGCCGGCGGATTGGTGGGTTTGCTGGTGAGCCTGCGGCGTCCCATCATCGGTGTCGCCGATCTCTCTCGGCTGACCTCGTCCGAGCTGCTGGGGGACCTCGAGATGCTTCGTCACGGCAATCAGGATGGGAGGGCGGTGCCTGGTCTCAGTGTCATGGTCCGGCGGCTGTTCCCAGACAACCAGATCCGCGTATTCGTCGGGTGTGGGGAGGGCCACTGGCGATCAGCAGTGGCTGAGCTGAGTACTCGTCTCTTGGCCGAATCAAGCCTTGTCGTATTCGTGCCGGGTTACGAAGCTCGCTCCCAGGCGGTCGCCAAACGCCTCAGCGAGGTAGAGAACGTGTTTGTTCGGGCTGAGTCCAGCCGCGGTTCCGATCATGGGTTGCAAGTGGTTGACGGTCCTGCCACCCGGGGGCAGGACGTGCCGCAGCTGTTGGCCGAGAGCGCCTCGGCGGTACTGGTGGTTGCGGAGGGAACCCCCGAGGTCGTTTTCCGTGAGGGTCTCCGGCAATTCGGACCGACCCATCTGGCCGGAATAGTGTTCGTAAGACTGCTGACCAGGCCGGCGTTGCTTTCCCGCTGGCTCGCAAGCAAGCAGAAAGCTAACCGGCGCGAGACCGCAGACGACAAAGCCCATCCCGCAGTGAGTGATAAGCGGGGTGAAGGCGGGCGTCCAGGTAGCCGCGCCGCGTCTTGATCCAGAGTGTCCCGGCCCGGTTGGGCGGGTAAATACCTACCCGGGGGATTGCGTAGGGACCCGCCACCTCGCGGTGTTCGGGAAGGGCCATGGCGTAGGTATATCCAGCCCGCTGCGCAGCCGCCTGGACTGCCCGGTTGTGGCGGCCGCGGGGATAGGCGAGGGTACGGATTGGCTGGTGGAGGAGTTCCTCGAGCAGGACACGACTCCGGCTTAGGTCTCGTTCGCATTCCTCTGAGCTCATCGCGGTTAGATCAAGATGGCTGTAGCTATGCGAGCCGAAACCAAAACCCGCCTCTCTCATCTCGAGAACTTGAGTCAGCGTGAGTGTCTGCAGTCGCCAGGGGGGGGGAGTGTCGACCCAATCCACCTCCCTGCCTCCAGCAGCCAAGGTTTCGGCAACCAGAAAGATGGTGGCCGGCAATTGATGGCGAAGCAAGATCGGCATGGCATGCTCGTATAACCCAGCGAAGCCGTCGTCGAACGTGAGCGCCGACAAGGGCTTCGGCAGACGCCATCGCCGATCCGCCAGCTCGATGGCGTGCTCGAGGCCGACCACGGTTCGTCTGCGACTGAGCCAGGCGCAGTGCTCCTCGAACGCGCCAGGAGGCAGCGCCAGCCGCGACTGCCAAGCGGGGTCTACCGAGTGGTAGCAAAGAACGCTCATGGTTCTGCTTCGACCAGCGAGTCGTACACCGCTCTGACCGCGGCGATCGTCTGTCGAATGTTGTACGACTCCTCGGCCCGGGCACGGGCTGCGAGTCCGAACTTGTGAGCAAGCTGTGGCTTGGTAACCAGTTCCTTGAGGGCGGCGGCCAGCGCTTGCGGTTGGCGGGACTCAACCAGTAGGCCGCTGACGCCGTCTTGGACCATACCCGCTATTTCCCCCACCTTAGTAGCCACCACCGGCAAACCGGAAGCCATCGCCTCCAAGATGGAAAGCGGCATCGCCTCCCACCAGGAGGGCAGGCAGAAGATGTCCGCCTGTTGGTACAACCTTGGCATGGCGTCGTACGGTTGCGGGCCCAACAGCTTGGCGCGCCTGGTGAGTGCTGCCCGCACCTCCTGCTCGCCTTCGGGGCCTTCGTCTGGGGTGCCGCCTGCTATCCAAAGTTCGTGATCGACGCCTCCGCGATCGAGAGCGTCCGAGGCTTCCAGCAGGTCGACCACCCCCTTGCGGGGTGTGAGCAGACCAACGTACAGAATGCGGGGGGGTGAGTGCGAATCGCCGGACGGTGAGAAGCGGTCGAGGTCGACCCCATTCGGAATGTAGACAACTCGGTCCGCCTTCATCAACGACGCCAGGAGCTCGACCGCGGTCTCCGAGACCGCAGCCACCTTGCTGACCGGCGCCAGCACCAATCTCGCAATCATTCGGTGGCCCCGGCTGGAACCCCATTGATTGAACCTGCCGCCGTGCACATGCAGGATCACTTTGCACCCCCTAAGCCGGGAAGCCAGGGCCAGCAAGCCGGCCCGAACCATCGTCACCAGCGGGGCGAACGCAGAGTGGATATGCACGATGTCTGCCGCTCGGGAGACTCCGAGGACCGTTCTGAAATCCGCCAAAGTGCGACCCAGATTCGATCCCGAAAACCTCCCGCCCCGACTCACTTCGCCAACTCGGGTGAGGTTTTGGAAACGGAGATCGAACTCATCGGTGAGATCGCTGGCCATTAGCAACTGCAGGAAGGCGGCGATCCCCCCTCGTTCCGGCGGCCCCTTTCCAACCAGCAGCACCCGGCGGCGACTCATGTCAGCCACCGACCAAGCCAGGGGATCCTCTGTAGTTCAGGGAAGCTTTCATCTGCTCGCAGATGGCGTCGATTGATGACTAGCAGGCCGATCGAGAGGAGGCCGGCTATAACCAGCCCCACCAACAGGGGCGGGTTCAGTCGGAGTTGAAGCAACCAAAGGCCTAGCCCGCCGGCGACGATGGTTGCATAAGCCCTGGCGAATCTGCGATCGAGGAACCCGATCCCGATGCTGGGCAGACCCAGTTGTGTGAGCAGATTGAGCAGTACCAAGGTGGCGGCATTGGTGATTGCTACCCCGAGTGATCCGTGGCGCGAAATCAAGACCCACCCTAGGACAAGATTGAAGACCACACTGACCAAGTTCACGGTTACCAAGTAGCGGATCCGCCCAAACGTCTGCAGTGCCAGCGAGTTGAAGCCCAAAGAGATATTGAGGTAGTAGCCGAGCGACAGCAAGCCCAGCAGCAGCGCTGAATCTGCGTAGCGAGCCCCGAACAGAAATTGGGTAACCGGACGCGCCAGCGGGCCGGTGACGGCGAAGATCGGGAAGGTGAGAACGGTCAGCCACAGCGATGTCCGCCAGTAAGCGTCCCGCATTCCGCTCCTATCTCCGCGGGCGAAGAAGCGGGCCGCCATCGGCATGAACAGCACCGCGAATGTCCAGCCCACCAGCTGATTGACCCGGGCGATGGGCGCCACCGCCCGATAGGCCGCCACCTCTTCGGTCCCGCTGAAGTAGCCAACCAGCAGGATCGAGATCGTGTTCACCGCGATGAATACCAGCTCGTAGGTCAGCAGCGGCAGCGCGAAGCCGAAGACCTCCCGCACCGGCATCTTGAATGATCCTTTGCGAAAATAGGCCAGTAGCTGGCGACGCTGCAACACTCGATAGATGATCGAGGCGTAGGCGACCAAGCCGATCAAGCCGGCGGCGACGTAGCCGGCGGCCAGGAACCTCACCGGTGCATCGAATAACACCAGCAGGGCCACCGCCCCCAGCCGCAGTAGGGGAGCCAGCAGGTATTTGCGGAAAAAAATGGCGCTAGCCTCGCCGAGCACGGCTACCACCGACTCGAACAAGCCATCCAGTGCTTCCAGCGGCGCCAGCAATATCATGATGACAAGCAGCGAAATCGCCTGCTCGTCATCGATGATGTTTCCTGCCAGCAGGTTACGAAACCCAGCCACTACCAAGAATGCCAGGAGGCCGGTACCGGCGATGAGCCGAATCTCCATCACCACAGTGCCTACCAGTCTTCGCTTCTCGCCCCGCTCGTCGTAAAGGGAGAGGAAATGCGCAACCGCCTTCTGGTGTCCGAAGTCCACCAGGATGCGAGCGGTGGAGATTACCGAGAGGGCATAGGCAAACGAACCGTAAGCGCTCTTGGAGAGTTGGCGGACGATCAGGACTTGGGTGGCAAGGGAAATGACAACCGCGACTACCCGACCCAGAACCAACAAGGATGACCCGCGAATCTGTTTGGCGGATTCCGCGCTCGATTGCTCCGTGGTGCTTCTTGCTGCCGGCGGCGCGCTGGCGCTAGGCGGACTCAGCCCAGGTGCGCCAGGAGGTGAGTCTGATGGCCCTACGATGGTGTTGCTTTCATACTTCTCCTGCCGGATCAGCCTTGGTCACTACGGCATCAGGCTGGTGTCGACACTGGTTGCGGTCACGCCCTTCGTCGCAGGCGAACTCCCATCAACATAGTGCACCCTTCGTAACCGCACCGCCAGCCAAGCGAGGCAGGATTCAGCGGAGAAGAGCCGGCATACCGGCACCACCAAGACGCTCGACCGCGAGTTGGCTCGCCAGCCCAGTTCAGTCGGTTGGTTGCCGCTGTATGGTCGACCACAAGCCCCCGAAGAAACCTAGCCCCCAACCGGTGTGCATGGCCAGGAATGCGCCCGGAACCAACAGCTTCGCGCGCCAACCGTCTGTCTTGCGGACGGTGACGGCGGAAGCAGCTGCCAAGCTAGCCAGATACGGAGAAACTATCACAGCTGACCACTTCGGCCTTTTGGGCAGCAGTAGCAGGGCAATCAGCCACGACACCACAAGACCGGGAGCGGCTAGATGGCGGGCTCGGACCGAGTCAGGATGCAGGCGAGCAACCTTTGCTTTACCCTTGCCATAGCGGCGGTACTGTCTGAAGAAATCAGGCAGCGACTGGCGGCAATACCAGTTGATCACCAGCTCGGGGTCGAAGAGAAGATCCTTGCCGGACATGCGAACTCGGTAGTCGAACTCGAAATCCTGATTCACCCGCAGTTTCTCATCCCAGCCGTTGAGGGCACGAGCCAGCTGGGTCGGATAGGCGCCGAAGGGGATGTGTTCCACTGTCTCGAGATCCGTTCCGTAGTGATATGTGGAATTCCCAACCCCGAAACGCGAGCCCATGGCGGCGGCGATCGCTCGACCGGCCGAGGTCACCCCGACTCCATCCTTACGACCCCCGACTCCTCCCCAACGCCCCGATTTCAGATGCTGGTAAGCGCGTTCGACGTACTTCGGCGGAATCGTTGCATGCGCATCGATGCGTACCAGCCAGTCGGAACGGGTAGCCGCCAGCGCGATATTGAGCGCGGATGGTACGATCGCGTTCGGGTTGGACAGCAGCTCGACCCGGGGATCCCGGGCTATGTAGTCCCGCACGATGTCGACAGTCCGGTCGGTGGAATTGCCGTCGACCACGATCACTTGTAGATTGGTGTGGGTTTGCGCCAGTACCGAGTCGAGGCAGGGGCCGATGAAACTCTCCTCGTTCCGGGCGGGGATTACAACCGTTACCAGCTCCTGGTCGGTCGGAGTCAGTGACCGCGGAACCGCGGCGACGTTAACTGCAACCGCCTTCATTTGGTAACGAAGCTGGCGACAGTGCGGAACAGAATCACAACGTCCTTCCAGGGTGACCATTCCTGGATGTAGCGGTTGTCGAGGCGGACCCGGTCCTCGATCGAGGTGTCCCCGATCAAGCCATGGACTTGGGCCCACCCCGTGATGCCGGCCGGCACTCGGTGGCGATGCTCGTAGTTGTCGACTTCGACTGAGAACCGGTCGACAATATATGGCAGCTCCGGCCGAGGACCAACTATCGACATCTCACCTCTCAGCACGTTGAAGACTTGCGGCAACTCGTCCAGATGGGTTCGCCGAAGAAATTTCCCAGCCCGGGTCACCCGGCCTCCTCCCACCTGATCCTTGATTCCGGCCCGGCCCCGAGCCTGCCGTTCAAACATGACCTGCTGGGAGTCGTTGTTGACGGCCATCGTCCGAAACTTCAGAATGTCGAACGTACGCCCGTCCTGACCTACCCGCTTCTGTTTATAGAGAATCGGGCCTGGGCTCGACAACCGAACCGCCAGCGCGATCAGTGGGAGTGCGGGGAGGGCGAGCGTTGTCACCACCAGCGCTACCACGATATCGAAGACTCTCTTAACGGGCCATTGAAGCTGGTTGCGAGCAGACCGACGAAGACGAACCACCGGGAATCCGGCTAAGTCGGACCCGGTGTCGAAGGTGCCGGAGACGCCGAGCTCGAAAAAGCGCGGCAACACATGAACCTGGACGGGGAGGTCATCACACTTGCGGAGCGCAGACAGCATCTCCACCTCCCGCGCCCCCCCGAATGCCACCACCACGTGAGGTACATGCATGATCCTGATCAGCCCGGCCAGGTCGTCGGCGCCGCCCAAAATGGGAAGTGGGAGGTCATCCGCGACCCCGTTGTCAACGAAGCCGAGTGGTTTGAGTCCAAGTTTCGGATTTTCCATCATGACGCGAGCGACGGTCACGCCAGTCTGACCAGCGCCGAGGATGATTACCGATTCCCATGTCAACCCACGCCCACGCGCCCAGCGCCAAACCGCATAGATCGGGCCGCGGGTGGCTGCCACCAGCAAGATCGCTAACAACAGGGTACGCAACAGGTCCGGCATGGCTTCGGGTGAGAGCGCAAACGGAACCGCCGCCGCCGCCGCGATCGCGATCCGCCCCGCCAGGCCTGGCAATTCGTCGCTCAGGCTGAGAGTGAAACCGCCCCGGCTCGCCCCTATCGAGAGGAGCAGCAGGGTAGCGCTAACGATGAAAACCAGGGCAGCAACTGCTGGCAGGCCTACCAGGACAGCGGCTACCCAGACGGCAGCCAGATCACCCAAGGGGGCAACTACCCAGCGAAAGAGGTCTTGGGAAAGGGGACCCCGCCTGCTAAGGCTTGGGTTTGGCGCGTTCTTTTCAGCAACCACCTCACCAAGCCAAACGTCCTCGATTAGACCGCCACCCTGCGCCGACACTGCAGCTTCGCCCTTCCTCTGTTAGCCACGATTCGGACACGCGCCTGGCCAAATAGTTCCGGGCCTAGGTCGTGACCCGGAAGTGAAAAGAGCGCGACGAACTTGCGACGATTTGTGAGTGATCCCACTTCTTCTACCTCCGTGTTAACCAGCTGCCTTGAGTCCGCTCACTGTGGAGCGTTCCACTTCGGTCCAATGGCTCCCTTCCGCCATCGAACGAGGCCAAGTTACCTCGCTCTGTGTTGTCTGTCAATGGTTTTAGCGCTTTTCAGCGAGGTGGGGGTGGCCGCGATTGTGACTAGCTAGCCCGGCTCGCGAGGATCGCAAAGCGAACCTTCCGAACCTGCCGGCCCTGTAGTCGGGCTTATCGAGAGCTGTCCCAGCGCACCGTCTACGGGTAGGGCTGAGGGCTTTTCAAAGCTCCGGCTAAGCGGCGATAGGGCCTGCAGTAGCCCAACAAGGGGGCTCGGAGGAGGAGTTGAAATGAAGCGAAAGTTCGCGATTTTGCTGATGGCTGCGGCCTTGGCGCCTATGTTGGTATCCGCCGCGGCGGATGCTCGGGTTTCGATGGTGGGAATGGGCGCACCAGCGGGACAATCACCGTCCCGGCACGGGGAAACCACAATCGCGACCGTCAACCCGGGCGGGTCCGACGTTGGCGTGTTCGTTCGCTGCTACGCGCCTGATTTGACGGGCAAGTACGTCTACGCCGCCTACTTCCGGGTCGATGCCAACCAGCAGGCTCTCATCGGTCCACTCGACTTTGTGGATGACTGGAGGAGCCGAGTGCATCGCCGAGGAAGGGTCCTTCCAACGCAACGGGTCCGGCAAATGGGTGATTGCCGCTTCCACCACGTTCAGCGTCACCCCCTAGCCCAGATCATCTTCGCCGCTCGAGCGGCCTGACCAAGAAGAGCCCCGGACACAGCCGGGGCTCTTCCTCATCGCTCCGGGTCTGCGCGTCTCTGCCCACGGATTTGGTGGGTTAGGACGCGCAAGATCTCCCAGCCCTCGGGTCTGCGCGTCTCTGCCCACGGATTTGGTGGGTTAGGACGCGCACGATCTCCCAGCCCTCGGGTCTGCGCGTCTCTGCCCACGGATCTGGTGGGTAGGGACGCGCAGGTCAGGCGAAACCCGACGCCTGATTGGCCGGGATGTCCAGGCGTGCATC
>Ga0114938_1002268_pt1 | contig 12258 bp, 5 predicted proteins | sample AshMeaBigSpring_FD_88675 | JGI IMG/M metagenome (GOLD analysis project Ga0114938, IMG submission 88675) | Groundwater microbial communities from Big Spring, Nevada to study Microbial Dark Matter (Phase II) - Ash Meadows Big Spring | ecosystem: Environmental > Aquatic > Deep subsurface >...
GGCGAGTGGCTGCTGGCCGCCGCCACCTCGCGCGCGACCGACAGCGCGATGCACGAGTGCGGCGATGGCGGCATCTACGCGCGTGTGGACGCCTGCCGCGCGTGGATCGATTCGATCCCCGGCGTGACGCTGCCCTGACGGTGATCCACGGGAGGTACCTGACGACATGAGCAAGGCGACACTGGTCGAGTGGACCGCCGACGAACTGCTCGGCGAGCTGCGGCGCCGCGAGCGCGTGACGGCGACGAAGAGTGTCGGAGGCGCCCGCGCGGTGGCGCCGCGCGCACCGGGGCGGCTGTCGGAGCTCGAGCGGCTGCCGACGCGCGACCTCGCGCGGCTCGCCAAGTCGCGTCAGCGTGCCATCTACGGCGTGGACAACCGCAAGGACCTCTACCAGGTGAAGTCCTCGGCCGTGCGTGCCGCGGCCAACGCCGTGGTGGCGCTGGTAAAGACCGGCGACCTCAAGCGCCGCAGCGACGGTACCTACGCGCTCACGACGGAGTCCTACGCCGAGGTCTACCAGCTCTGCGGCAGCGAACCTTTTGCCTCGCAGCCTCTCGGCTGCTTCTGTTCGGGCTTCCTGGTCGCGCCCGACGTGATTGCTACCGCGGGGCACTGTGTGAAAAGTGCACGTGACCTGGCGGGTATCCGTTTCGTGTTTGGCTTCCGCCTGACGGGCGCCTCGAAGGTGCGGACGGCATTCCCGCCGGACGATGTCTACGCGGGTGCCGCCGTGATCGGCCGTCAGCTTGGCGACGACGGCACCGACTGGGCGCTGGTGCGCCTCGATCGCGCGGTGGTCGGGCGCAAGCCGGTGCGCTTCCGCAAGGAAGGCCGGGCGCGCACGGGACAGGCGCTGTACGTGATCGGGCACCCTTGTGGCCTGCCGCAGAAGTACGCTCCCGGAGCCACGATCCGTCACAACTCCCCGAAGAGCTACTTCGTCGCGAACCTCGACACCTACGGCGGCAACTCCGGCTCGCCGGTGTTCGACTCAAAGACACACCGCGTCGAGGGCATCCTGGTAAGGGGCGAGACCGACTTCGTATCGAACGGCAACTGCTACGTGTCGATGGTGTGTCCGACCACCGGTTGCCGCGGCGAGGACGTCACGCGAGCCACCGTCTGGGCGGCGAAAGTGAGCAAGACGGCGAAGGTGGTCCTCGGCCAGTCCTCCGCCGCGTCCGCCAGGCCGCCTAAGCGCGCACGGGCCCAGGCGAAGCGCCCACACGGCGCGGCGGCGACGAAGAGGGGATAGCGCGTGGCCACGCCCCGCAAGTCCGCTTCGCCGCAACGCGCCCCTGGAGCGCGACGCGGCGCGAAGTCCGCGCGCCCCACCAAGGGCCGCCAGTCCGCAGGCGCGGCCGAGGCGCGCCCCAAGGGTGCGTCGGAATCGACCCTGCACGTCGAGGTCGTCTGGGCCGACCTCGGCGCGCGGGACCTCGACGCCGACGTGCTGCTCGTTGGCCACTACGTGGGTGTACTGCCGCAACGCGCGGAACTGCGTCTCGACCAGCTGGTGTCGGGGACCGACGAGGACGAATCGCGCAACCTGGTGATCACTGAGCTCGCCCGCCGTGGCGCGATCCGCGGCGAGCTCGGTGAGGTGACGTTCTTCCCCGCTCGCGGCTCGCAGCTCGCCGCGCTGGCCGGGATGGGTCGGTCGGGCATGTTTCGCGCGCCGCAGCTGCGCCGCCTTGCGCGCACTGTCGCGCAAGTGGTGGGCCTGCTGCCGCACCATGACTCGCTCGGAACGGTCGCGATTGGCACGGGTGAAGGCAACAACCTGGCGGTGGCCGAGGCGGTGCGCGTGTTCCTGCGCGCGTTCGTGGAGGTGCTCGCGGCCGATCCACGGCTCACGATCCGGCGCCTCAGCTTCATCGAGCGCAACGTGGAACGCGCGATGGAGATCCTTGACGCCGTGCGGGCCACGGCGGGGGAGCGACTGATTGCGCACGAGGGCCGCCGCATCGTGCTCAAGGTGCAGGAGGATCTCGTGGAGAAGTCCGGCGGCGTGATCCCCGCCGAGTTCGGCTGCGCAATGATCCTGGCCTCGCTCGGCATGCCGGGCGACGATACGCAGCAGGTGAACGTGCTCGATACGCTGCTTGCGCGCCTTCCGGAGGGCGTGCGCGACAACGTGCGTAGACGCCTGCTCGAGGAGGAACGCGAGCAGCAACCGCGGCCTGCCAAGAGCCTCGCGAACCCGCTGCGGGCCCAGGCCATGCGGTTCAGGTTGCGCGAGTCCGCCAATCAGCCGGATCCCAACCAGCGCCTGTCGCGCATCACCTTTCAGCAGACCGGCGAGGAAATTCTCGCCACCGCGATCACCAACGCATCCACCGTTACGGAGCGCCAGCTGGCGCGCCGCGCCCGCCACGTGCTGCACCTCGCCGAGCGGCTGTGTTTTCCGTCAGCGCCGGAGTACAGGGAGCAGGCCCATCGGCTGCGCAACCTGGCCGTGCACCGCGACATCCAGGACGTGCTCGACCTGGACGACCCGCTGGTCATCGAACTCGATCGCGCCATGGCCAGCATCCAGTGGGAGATGCTGCCGGTTGGCCCCGACCGCCAGCCGCTGGGCGTGTTCCGACCCGTAGCCCGTCAGTTGCGCACCTACTTCAGCCCGCGGCCCTTCGACCTCGCAACCATGAACGGTCGCCGGGCACTGGTGATCGGCGATCCTACCGCCACACTCGATGGCGCGTTCGATGAGGCGTACGCCGTGCACGAGATCCTCACGGAGAACGGCATCGAGAGCGACTTGTTGTACGGGCCGCCGGAGCCCGGCACCGGTGCAGGCCCGCGCGAAGGCGTGCCCGCCGCGGACTACTTCGAGGTGGTCGAGCGGCTGCAATCGGGCAACTACGACCTCGTGCACTTCTGCGGCCACGCCGCTCCCGAGGGCTGGCTGTTCGGCGACGGCATGCTGCTTGGCGCGCACGATCTCGACGGCATGGAGCGCCCACCGCGACTCGTGTTTGCGAATGCCTGCCTCTCGGTGGTGGTCAACAAGGACCTCGACGGGACTGCCGGCCAGGACGCAGCGGAGAAGGATCGTCACGGACCCGACGAGAACAATCGCAGGAGCCTCGAGCTGATCGTGAGCCTCGCCGACCAGTTCTTCCGCCAGGGCGTGCGCGACTACGTCGGCACCGCGTGGGAGGTGCCGTCCACGCCGGCCCAGGAGTTTGCCAGGCGCTTCTATGGCGCACTGTTCCAGAAAGGCCGCGGGAGCCAGGGTTTCGGCGGTACGAGCTTCGGCGAGGCGCTGCGCGAGGCGCGCGCGACACTCTATCGCGACCCGAAAGACCCGGTCACCACCTGGGCTGCCTATCAGCACTACGGTGATCCGACCCATCGGCTGACCGACTGAACGGTGCCCGGCAGGGACCAGAGAGGACAACACCATGGCCACCCGCGCACGTCCCGAACGACCGACCCGCAACCGGAAGACGCCGCCGGGCCCGCGCGCCGCGCGGTCGGCGCCGGTGAAGCCCGCGTTCGAGAGCTTCGTGGTGCGCCTCGAGCCGCGCAGCTCGTCGGCTGGCGCGGCGGCGAGACGGCTGACCGCGGCGCTGCCGGGCAAGTGGATCGTGCGGCCGCTGGCTGCGCAGCTCGGGGAGTACGAGCTGGTACCTGCGGCGCGCCAGCGCCTCGCCAGCGGCACGGCCTGGGAGCTCGCCCGCGCGCTGCGCACGCGTCCCGACATCGAGTTCGCCGAGCCGTTGTTCGCCTACGCAGGCCTTGAGCCCGACCCGCAACACCTCGAGGATTACCTCGCGCCGCACGAAAGGCCGGAGACCAAGGCACGCGCCATCGGCGGCGAGGAGGACAAAGCCTGCGCGCGCGATGACTGCCAGTGGAGCCTGAAGAAAGCGAGCGTACTCGCGGCCTGGGAGTTGCCGCCGCCACCAGGCGGCGTGCCCTTCGGCGGCAATATCGTGGTGGGCCACCCCGACACCGGCTACACGCTGCACCCGGACCTGTGGGGCGCGGACGGCGCCCAGGTGCGCGTCGCGAGCGGCTTCGACTTCGTGGACGAGGACCCGAACGCGCGTGACCCGCTCACCAGCGACTTCGCCGGCCACGGCACGTCGACCGCGAGCGTGATCATGAGCCCCGCGGCGGCGGCCGGCGTCCGCGAGGTGTCAGGCGTCGCGCCGCGTGCATCCATCGTGCCGCTGCGGGTCTCGACCAGCGTCGTGCACTTCTCGTTCTCGCGGCTGACGCGCGCGATCTACCACGCCGTCGACGTCGGGAAAGTGGACCTGCTGTCGATGAGCCTCGGCGGGCCGATTCCCTCGGAGGCGCTCGAGCGCGCGCTGCTGTATGCGATCGAGCGCGGCGTGATCCCGCTCGCGGCCGCCGGAAACATCTGGCCGTTCGTGGTTTATCCCGCCAAGTACTCGCATGTCGTTGCGGTCGCGGCCACCAACTGCCTCGACCAGAAGTGGAATGGCTCGGCCAGTGGCAGCGCCGTGGACGTCGCGGCGCCGGGTGAGTCGGTATGGCGAGCGGCGGCGGAGATCAAGAACGGCAGTCCGCGCTACAAAGTGGGCATGAGCTCGGGGACGTCGTATGCGGTCGCGACGACCGCAGGCGCCTGCGCGTTGTGGCTCGCGTTCCACGGCAAATCCGCGCTCGCGCAGCGCTACGGGAACGCCGGGCTCGCGCGCGCATTCCGTCGCGTGCTCACCTCGTCCGGCGTGCGAACACCTAACGGCTGGCCGACCGATCGCATGGGCGCCGGGATCCTCGACGCCGTGAAGCTGCTCACCGCGCCGCTGCCACTCACCACGGCCGGGGTGCGCAGCGCCGCCCCAGTCGGCGCCGTCGAGCGGGCGCTGGACTACTTCCCGGACGACGACCCCGACCGCGTGATGCACGCGCTCACGGCATCCGTGCCAGCGGAGCGCGCCACGAAATCGCGCGCGGTGCGGCGCGCAATGGACGAGGCGGGCGACGAACTGCTGTTTCAGCTCGCCACCGATCCCGCGTTGCGCGCGCGCGTGCACGAGCGCGCCACCGGCGCAGGGGTTCGCACGATCGGCAAACCGGTGAGAAGCGACGCCTCGCCGCGCTGTAAGGCGCTGTTCGGGCTCTAGGACGCGCGCCGGGCAATCCGCCGCCGTGACCACAACCAAGACAAGTGGCGGCTTTGAGTTCGACCGCGTCCTGCCGCGACTGGTGACGGCGTACGCTGCGGGCCGCTTGGTACCGTTCATCGGGGTCGGAATGAGCCGTCCGCATTGCGCGGACTGGCCCAGTCTGATCCGCGGGCTCGAGAGCGCGGCGCAGATCCGCGATCGGCCGCCGCTCACCCGGAACACCAAGCCGGAGAAACTCATCCAGCGCGCCAATCGCGCCGTTCGCATGCTGCGCTCGGGAGCCACGGGAGAATTCGAGGCCGCACTGTGCGACGCGCTGTTCGTCAGCAGAGACTCGCTGCCCGAGCAAACGGTTGCGCTGGCCCGGATCTGGTGGCCGCTCGTCCTGAGTACCAACTATGACAACTTCTACGTGCAGGCATTTGCGCAGGCATTCGGGGCGCGCGGGCTCGCGGTCGTGGGTCGGGGCTCGGAGGATTGCCAGCGCGTGCTGACATCCTTTACGACCGCCGGACGGTCGCTGCTCTGGGCGATCCAGGGTCATCTCGGCGAGCCATGGGCGGTCCGGGAGCATGACGAAGACCATCGTCTGTCGAGCGAGCTGGTCATCGACCACGCTGAGTATCGGCGAGTTACGCACCGCGAGCCGCATTTTCGCCGGGCGTTCGCCGAGGTCTTTCGGCATCGCTCTTTCCTGTTTCTCGGCTCCGGCCTTCGCGAAAGTTATCTGCAAGAGCTCTTCGGCGAGGTGCTCGAGCTCTATGGGCCGAACACCCATACGCATTTTGCGATCATGCCGCGCGGCCAAGTGGATCCGCTGTTCATGTACTCGCGTTTCCAGATCGCCGTCGTCGAGTACAAGCCAACACGCGAGCACAACGAGGTACCGGGTTATCTCGCGCAACTGCATGCAGCGCTCCAGGACACGCATGCGGCGCCGACCTCCTGGAGCTGGGGGCGCGCCGTCGCGCGCGAACCTCGGCGGCAGGAAGGCCGGACGGACCTTGAGATCGTCCGTCGACCGCTACCGACGAAACGCGGTGAAGGAGAGTGTCTGGTCGTGAGCGCGGGTGGCAAGCTGGATTCGTCCTCCTTCCACGTCTCGGAGGAGATCAGACCTACGCTGATCGCCTGGTGCAACGAGTTGCTGCAGAACGAGCCGCCGTCCCTGCCGAAGCCGCGCGTGCTTTCGAAGTTCGTCGGCGAGTACCAGGGAATGCACGCTTTCGCGGTCCGCGCGCGCCGCGCAAAGGAGGATACGAAGGATCTGTTGCAGGTCCGCCGAGCGGCTCTGGCGTTGTTCGAGGCGGCAGCTCCGCGCTACCGGTGCCTGCGCATGCAGCTTCTCGCCTCCGGCGGTACGGACGACATCCAGGACCCGACTCAACGGCCGTACAGCGTGCGAGTATTTCCAGCCCGCTTTGCTTTCGTCGAAATGGTGCGCGCGTGGGGCGAATGGCGACGTGCGCACGCCGCGTCCGGGTGCCGGCTCGTCCTGCACGTCGTGGATCCTTTTGTCTACCGTGAGATCCAGAGTGGACGCATTGACGTCCCCGAGCTCCTGCTGTCTGAGGACCTGCGTTTCGCGGCCGAGATCATCGATGGCGGCACGCTGGTTGAGCGGCGTCAGTTCAACAAGGACGAGGAGACGCCGCTCGACGAAGTCGTCGGCGAACTGGATCTCTCCGCGCCTCACTGGACTTTCGAGGTGAGCCCTCTGACCGGGATCGACGAGACCGCCGGCCGCAAGCCGGTTACGGACAACGGCTCGCTTTCGATCCGCGAGCTCGGCGTCGTGCCGGGCAGCACCTTGCACTTCAGACGGGCGTGAGGGTCGGCTGCCGCGGGAGGAAGTCGATCGGCAGCCTGTTCCGAGCCGGAACGGTGCGCAAACGTCACCGCCCGGCGACGGGGTACCAAGAGGCGCCTCGGTGCAGCCCCGTCGCGGCCTGGAGCGAGTAACGTGTACCCTATGCGCCACCAGAGGGACCTCTGACGGCATTAATGAGCTATTTTCTAGAAGAACTGAAGCGCCGTCACGTCTTCCGCGTCGCGATCCTGTATGCCGGCGTGGCGTGGATCGTGCTGCAGGCCGCCGACCTCCTGCTGCCGGCATTCGACACGCCCGACTGGGTCTTCAAGGCGCTCGTCATCATCGGACTGATCGGCTTCCCGATCGTGATGGTGCTGGCATGGGTCTACGAGCTCACGGCGCAGGGCCTGAAACGCGACGAGGAGGTCATCCGGGACCGGGCGCTGAAGCCGCTCATTGCCGGGCGCAAGATCAATGCGCTGCTGATCGGCGTTCTGGTGATCGCACTCGGCATTTCACTGTACGGAAACTTCCGCGAGAGGAGTGCGCCTGAGGCGGGAATAGAGGCCGTGTCGGTACTGATTGCGGATCTGTCCAACCGGACCGGGGATCCGGTCTTCGACGGCACGCTGGAGGAGGCGCTCGGCGTCGGCCTGGAAGGCGCCGCCTTCATCACGAACTACGGTCGCGAGCAGGCAAGGCAGCTGGCCGAGGAGATCCGGCCCGGAAGCCAGCTCAATGAGGAAGTCGCAAGACTGGTAGCCGTGCGGGAAGGCATCAAGGTGGTGCTCACCGGTACGATCGAGCCATCCGACGACGGTTACAACCTGTCGATGCGCGCAGTAGATCCCTCCGACGGGAAGGTTCTGAAGGACGTGACCGTCGCAGCGAAGAGCCGCGACGACGTTCTCCCGGCCGTAGGCTCGATCGCCGCCCAGGTTCGTGAAGCCCTGGGCGACGAGTCGCTCGAGGACGGCAAGCTGGCCGACAGCGAGACTTTCACCGCCGCTTCGCTGGAGGCGGCGAGCTACTACACCCGCGCACAGGGTCTGGCGGCCCGCAACAACGATGAAGCAGCGCTGCCTCTCTACCAGAAGGCTGTCGAGGCCGATCCTGATTTCGCTCGCGCGTATTCGGGCTGGGGCACCTCGGCATTCAAGCTGGGGCAGCGCAGCGAGGCTGCCGAGCAGTGGAGCGAGGCATTGAAGCGACTCGACCGGATGACGGAGCGCGAGCGCTATCGGACTCTCGGCCAGTACTACCTGTACGTGTCGGTCGACTACGACAAGGCGATCGACAGTTACAAGCAGCTCGCCGAGCTCTACCCGGCAGACGGCGCCGCGCACAACAACCTGGCGCTCTCCTATTTCATGACGCTGAATTTCCCGGAGGCCCTGGCGGAAGGCAAGCGCGTGCTCGACATCTACCCGGAGGACATCCAGTTCCGGGCGAACTATGCGCTGTACGCCATGTACGCCACCGACATGAACACAGCGGTCGAGGAAGCCGGCAAGGTCGTGAAGGCCGATCCCGCCTACTACCTCGCCTACCTGCCGCTCGCGATGCAGGCGATGACCATCCCCGACCTGGCGGCGGCGCGAAATGTCTACGAGCGCGTCGCGGCCCAGGGTGAATCCGGCGCGTCTCTCGCCGCGATCGGCCTCGCCGACGTGGCGCTCTTCGAAGGCAACCCGGCCGAGGCGGAGAAAATCCTCCTGGATGCAATCCCTAAGGACCAGGCCAGCGGCAATGAGCAGGGCGTTGCCTCGAAGCGCGCGGCGCTTGCAACGGCCTACCTGAAGCAGAACAAGCGCGCGGAAGCACTCGCGACGCTCAAGGACCTGACCGCCAACGCCGGAACCAACGCCGAATGGGTTCCCGCAGCGCTTCTTTACGTCAAGCTCGGAGAGCTTGCCGAGGCGCGCAAGATCGCCGATGAGCTGCGCAAGCTGCTGCAGCCCCAGAGCCGCGCCTACGCGAAGGTCATCGACGGCGTGCTGGCGTTGCACGAGAAGCGCGCAGTGGACGCCGTCGACGCACTGAAGGCTGCGATCGGCCTTGCCGACCTCTGGCTGGCGCGTTTCATGCTGGGCGAGGCATATCTCGCGGCCGGCTACCCGGCCGAGGCCAAGTCGGAGTTCGAGGCCGCCGTGAAGCGACGCGGAGAAGTGACGGCGCTGTTCCTCGACGACATGCCGACCTATCGTTACTACGCCCCCGTTCCCCACCTGCTTGCCGAGTCCAACGCCCAGCTCATTCGCAAGCTGTCCGGTACATCCGACCAGAAAAAATAGGCCCCGCGCTCGATCGAACGCGGAGCCTGGATTGCGGGCGACCTCTCGGAAGAGAGGTGCCGCCGTTCTACTTGGTCAGGGTAATGGGGCCCCTGGTGCTCTCGAATTCCTGGCCGGTCTGGTCAGATTTCACGGCGACGTAGTAGCAGCCCGCGGCGAGCCTGTTGACGCTGGGCTTCCAGTTGAACTGCCAGTTCTGACTGGACGCCGAGTAGCGGTAGTCGCTGCTGCCCGAAGGATACGTACGGGTCGGCGACGCCGGCTTCACGCCCGGACAGCTCTTGCCGGCGTAGTAGACCTTCACCGACGGTGCGGCGAGCGAGCTGTCCACCCGCGCGCTGCTGCCCAAGCCGAAGAACCCGAAGTCGAGCGGCACGGCACTCGTGGCGCTCTTCGAGCCGTTCGCATAGACGCCGTCGAGCCCGCCGTATCCCGCCCTGTTGACGGTCACCGTAAAGGACGCGGAGGCGCTGTTTCCGGCCGCATCCGTCGCCGCGCAGTTCACGGTCGAGGTGCCCACCGGGAACGTGCCGCCCGTGGTCGTGACATTGCTGGCGCCCGCCGCCGAACAGCTCAGCGTCGCCACACCCACCGCATCGCTGGCGGTGACCGTATAGGCGACCGTCGCCGTCGTGCCCGTGGTCGTGACCGTAATCGGGGCCGGGACTGTCACCACCGGCTTGGTGGTATCCCGGACGGTGACCGTGAAGGTCGCGCTGCCGGTGTTGCCCACCGCATCCGTGGCGGTACAGGTGACCGTGGTCGGTCCGATCGCGAACGTGCTGCCCGACGCCGGCACGCAGGGCGCCGCGAGCGTGCCGCCGACGAGGTCACTTGCCGTCGCAGCGGGATAGCTGACCGTCGCGCCGCCGGGTCCGGTCGCCTCGGCCACGACGTCCGCCGGAGGCGTCACCACCGGCCTGGTGGTATCCGTGACGGTGACCGTGAAAGTCCCGCTGCTTGCGTTGCCTGCCCCGTCCGTGGCGGTGCAGGTGACCGTGGTCGTTCCAAGCGCGAACGTGTTGCCGGACGCCGGCGTGCAGACGGGCGTGATCAGGCCACTCACGACGTCCGTTGCCGACGCACTGAACGTCACGACACGGCCGGCCGCGCTGGTCGCCTCGGCCGAAATGTTCGCGGGCACAGTCACGACCGGCGCCGTCGAGTCCCTGACGGTCACGGTGAACACTGCGGTGCCCACCTCGTCATTCGTGAATTCCTGCGGGTCGGTGCCTGGAATCGGAATCGGTGGCGAATCGGACGCACTGCAGGTCACCGTCGTCGTGCCGATCGGGAATCTGCTGCCTGACGGAAAGTCGCAGGTCACGGCCGTGGGCCCGTTCACGTCATCGAATGCCGTCGCCCCGAAAGTCACCACCTCGCCATCCGGATTAGTCGCTTCCAGTCCTCCCTCGAGGCCGGGGGGCAGCGCCAGCGTCACCTCCGGCGGGACATCGTCGAGGACGACGAACTCGTATTCGACCGGCTCCGACACGTAGCCCGCAGCGTCGGTGGCCGTGCAGACGACGGACGCAGGCCCGACCGGGATCGGGCTCGTGAGCTGCAGGACATCGATGCCCGTGGCCTTGTCGACACAGACGACCTCGACCGACGATTCGTCCACGACTGCCGGCGGTGTGAAGTCGGTCGGGGGCTTCCATCCGCCCGGCGCATTCGCCTCGATGAATAACACGTTGGCCGGCTGCGGATTGTTGAGTATGAAATCGGGATCCGGGCTCGGGCTGAATACCGGCGCCGTGACATCGGGCTCCGCGCAACTCTCGGTTCCGGTGCCGCAGGCGATGTCGAAGGCCACGCCCGTATCGCCCGTGGTGTTCGCCGCCTGCGCGTAGACCTTCATCCACACGCGGTTGCGAAATTCAGGGTTCTCGCCGACCGCGTCGATACCCCAGACCCGCAGCGTGACCTGGGCACGGCCACCCGGTTCGACGAAGAACGTGCCATACCTCGCTCCTGCCGCAAGGCCGGGATCGGCGAGCGGATCGTAACCCTCCTGGCCCTGGCCCGGATTGTCCGGGGTGGACGGGTTGCCGTCCTGGTCACCCGGAGGCGCAGGCGAAACGTCCGGGTTGCCGATGTCGGCGATCACCTGCTGGCGGCCGATGGTGACGGTCTCGCAGTTCTGCGCGGTCTCTTCCTGGTAGACGCGCGACACGATCAACTCCGGGCTGAGCGGATTGCCGTCGGCGTCCGTCAGAGGGCCGGTGATCAGCGGCTTCAGGGTGTACGCAGATGTCGTGTTGCCAGTGTTTGCAACGTCGTACACGAAATCCGTGAAGACCTGCTCCTGGGCAGCCGCGTCGTCCAGCGGGCTGTTGCGGACGCTCGGGTTGCGGACGCTCGGGAACTCCACCGTCTGGTTGCGAACCGACGGGCTCTCGTACACCGAATTGCGCACGCTCGGGTTGCGCGGGCTGGGATTGCGGACCGAGGGGAACTGCACGGAATACGCCTGCGCAATGAGCTCGGGGTTATGCACCTCGAAGAGCTCGACGCCACTGCCGTCGCAGGAGCTGCCACTGCAATCCGGATTCCTGAGTGCGTCGGCACTCGGATTGCCGTTCAGCATGACGCTGGCAAGCGGAACACCCCCTTCAGAAATCGTGACCAGCGCCTGCGTGGCGGACTGGGCAAAGACCGTGCGCGCCGCGGTTGATCCGGCGGGCACCCGCAGGGCCAGAGTGGTCACGGGCGTACCAGACTGCGTAAACGACACGATGCCGCCACTGCCGACCGGATAGGGGGCAGCACTGAGCTGGAACTCCTGCGCTTCAGTCCCGGACTTGTCGTTCCTGACGTACACCACGAATGCACGCTGGATATTGGTGGGCTTGGTCGCCGACGCAGTGCCGAACACGACACCCGGCTTGATCATCGACCCGTAGACGTTCTGGTTGCGCGACAGCGCCTTCAGCGATTCCTGGCTACCGGTACTCGACCACTGCAGGGTGGCGAGGTACGCGTCGTAGCTCGCCACATACCTGGCATAGCACGACTCGGCATCTTCCCCGACCTCACA
>Ga0114938_1002270_pt1 | contig 12246 bp, 9 predicted proteins | sample AshMeaBigSpring_FD_88675 | JGI IMG/M metagenome (GOLD analysis project Ga0114938, IMG submission 88675) | Groundwater microbial communities from Big Spring, Nevada to study Microbial Dark Matter (Phase II) - Ash Meadows Big Spring | ecosystem: Environmental > Aquatic > Deep subsurface >...
AGATGACGTGGGGCGCATCCGGCTGCGGCGGCTTGTCCTCCAACGGATTGGCGAACAGCAGCAGCGGGCCCCTGCGGCCGTCCGGCTCCACGCTGAACTTGCGCGGGCCGTTGAGCGTCAGGACCAACGTGTGGTCATCCTCGACCGTCATGCCGGCCACGGCCGCCTGCGGGCGAATGACCGTGCTGCGCAGCGGCCGGGGCGACTGGATCCGCACCGTGACGCGACCGGCCATGTCGAAATTGGCGAACGAGTACGGCCCGCCGTAGTCCCACTGCTTGCCGGCAAACGGCGGGTCCAGTACGCGGGCCGTGTAGACGTCGACCTTCTGTCCGTTGGCCGTGACTTCAAAGTCGCCCGACAGCGGCTCGCCCGGCGGCGCGGGATAGGTGACGACCTGGGCGGCGGCCGATGCTGTGAATTCAGCCATGACCGGCGCCCAGGCAAGAAGGATCCGGAGCAGACAGGGCACGGTTCGCCGCATCATGGGCACGATCCTCCGCTGGCTCACGGCGCCTGCCGGACCGGCGGCATCTGGTCCGCGGGCCTGATCTGCCCGCAGGGCCCCTGCGTCGGCCCGACCCGCGACACGCCGACAGGCAGCCCGATCCAGCCGGCCTGCAGCTGGTCGGCGTACTCCCAAGCCGGCACCGACAGCCGAGGCGCCATGGTCACCGTTCCCAGGGCGTCTGGTCCATGCTCCGGCCGACATTTTTCACCCCACCCGAACCGGGGGGCCGAAAACCTGGACCTGAAGGCTGGGAAAAACGGCCCTTCTTTCCCCGGTCGGGGAACGGATGCCGGCACGTGAAACCAACGGCACGCGCCCCGAACGACCCTGTCTTGTTCCCCTTGGTGGCAGAAGCGCCCCGTTAGCCGGGCGCGAAGATCGTGCGGCCGCCGTCCACCGGCAGACAGACGCCGGTGACGAACTGGCTGTCGATGAAAAACTCGACCGCCCGCGCCACCGATTCGGGACAATCTGCCTGTTGGACCAGCGTCGCCGCGATCGTCTCCTGCCGCTCCGCGGCACTCATCTCGGCCGGAAACATGACCGGCCCGGGATGAATGCAGTTCACCCGCACCCGGGGGTTCCGTGCCGCCAGCTCGACCGCCAGGGCGCGGGTCAGGGTGGGCAAGGCCCCCTTGGCGGTGAAGTAGGCGAGGTAGTTGCGGTACGGCCGCTTGATTGCCCAGTCGCCGAGGGTGATGATCGCTCCGCCCTGCGGCTGGCCGGCCATGACCAGCCCGGCGCGGCGGCAGCACAAGAGCGTGCCCAGCGTATTCACCTCGAAACTGCGGCGAACGTCCTCGGCCGTCAGCTCCTCAAGCGTTTGGGAGTCCCAGGTGGACGACGTGGTCACCGCGACGTCCAGGCGGCCGTAATGCGCCAGGAGCTGGTCGAAGAGGCGATCGACCTCCTCCTCGCGGGACACATCCGCCTGCAGGGCGATGCACTCGACGCCGGCCTGCTGGAAGTCGTCCCGCGCCCGGAAGGCCTCGTCGCCTGACCGGTGGTAATGGATTACCAATCGATAGCCGCGCTGGCCGAGTGCCCGCGCGACCACGTGGCCCACGCGCCGCCGACCACTGCCCGTGACCAGGGCCACCGGGGTCTCTGCCGCACCGTGCATCGTGTCTGCTCCTCGCCTGGTCTACCCGACCATCCTCGGCTCCGGCCCTCGCGGCCGCGGAGGAGGGTCGCTAGCCAAAAAACAGCCTTGCGTGATCCTGGGAGTTACGGGACGAGCGAACCAGCGCTGCACGATCGTGGGAGGGCGAGGCTCCTGCCGAGCCGGTGCGTTCAACGGATTCCCGGCCTGGCGGGCGCCTCACCCGCGCGGGAACACGATCATCTCCCTGGATCGATACCCGCCGGCGCTGGTGTTCACCATCCAATCCGTCGTGCGGGGAGAAAACAGACAAGGGTCGTTCACCCTCCGTCCGTGGAGCGGGCGAGCAGGACCTTGACGGTACCGTTGGCCATCTCACGGCTGGCAGCACGGGGGCTGTCAGGGATTTTGTTTGTGGCACAGGCTTCCAGTCTGTGTGGAGTCACGGTCAAGGTTCTCTGTAACAACAGCCCTTCGCCACGAACTTGGGTACAGCCCGGCAGCCCGCGGCTTCCCGCCCGGGGCGCCGGGGGAAGCAGCGAGCCTCCACGCGTTGAACTGCCGCGCTCCCTCACGGCAGGCCGGCAAGGCGCCCTCGACGGGCCCGCCTGGGTCCCAGCCCACATGAGGGCGGGGCCGTCTGGTTCCCGGACCCACCCGCGCGGCGACGGCGGCCGCAGCCGATCGGTCTCCGGGGGTTGATTCCAAGGGGGCGGACGAAGCACAATAGGGCCAGCCTGACGCGGGGGCCGGGCGGTCCAGGGCTGTAACATGGTATCCCAAGCCGCAGGATTGGGAAGCGCGGGAGTGCTCAGCAGATGCAGCCAACGTGGAATGCGGCGCGGGCGATACCGCGGATGATGCCTCGACGCCAGTTCGTGAAGCTCGCCTCCTGTGCTGCGGCCTGGTTCGTGGCCGGTTGTGTGACGGGCAACGAGAAAGGCGAAGATGAGGCCGGGGCGCAGTCCGTGCCGCACGACACCCCCCCCTCGGCTGCGCGTCCGGGCCGCATTTACAAATCGGTCAAGTGGGGCATGGTCCAGGTCCGCGGCTCGGTCGAAGCGAAGTTCCGGGTGCTCAAGGAGCTGGGTTACGACGGAGTCGAACTGGAGAGCCCCACCGATTTGCGCCCGGACGAGGTCCGGGCGGCGACGGCGGCTACCGGGCTGCCGGTCCACGGAGTGGTCAATGCCCGGCACTGGCAGATCCGCCTGTCGTCCCCCGACGAGGCGGTCCGCCGCGAGGGCCGCGAGATTCTGGCCCAGGCCTTGCGGGACGCCCACGCCTTCGGCGGCGACAGCGTGCTGCTCGTCCCAGGCCGCGTGGAGGGGGCGGACGAGACCCACGACGACGTCTGGCAACGGTCGATCGCCGAGATTCGTCCGGTGCTGCCGGTCGCCTCGCACTTGGGCGTGCGGGTGCTGATCGAGACGGTCTGGAACGGGTTCTGCGAGCAGCCCGAGCAGTTGCGGGACTACCTGGACGAGATCAACAGTCCCTGGGTGGCGGCGTACCTGGACCTGGGGAACGTGCAGAAGTTCGCCCCCACCGAGGCCTGGGTGCGGACGCTGGGGGCACGGATCGTGAAGCTGGACATAAAGGACTGGGGCCAGCAGCCCGGCTTCTGCAAGATCGGCGACGGCGACGTCAACTGGTCGGACGTGCGCACCGCGCTGAGCGACATCCAGTTTACCGGCTGGTGCACGGCCGAGGTCGCCGGTGGCGGCCGGGAGGAACTGGCCGATATCGCGGCCCGCATGGACCGCGTCCTGGGATTGTAACACCGGCACCGAACCCTTGGCGGCGCGCATCACCATCCGACAGGAGTCCTTCCATGAACGGCAGTCCATCCCGCGGCACGCGACGGGATTTTTTGAAGACCTCGGCGACCGCCACGCTCGGGACCTCGGTGCTGGCGGGGATGGTCGTCCCCCGCCGCGTGCACGCCGCCGGCAGCGACACCCTGAAGATCGGCCTGATCGGGATGGGTGGCCGGGGGACGGGCGCGGCGGTCGACGCGTTGTCGGCCGACCCGGGAGCCGTCCTGACGGCCGTGGGGGATGCCTTTGCGGACCGGGCCCAGGGCAGCCTGGCCGCGCTGCGGGCCCAGCCGGAGGTGGCATCGCGCGTGCAGGTGGCCGACGACCACGTCTTCGTGGGCTTCGACGCCTACAAGCAGGTGATCGACAGCGGCGTCGACGTGGTGATCCATGCCACGTCGCCCCACTTCCGCCCCCAGCATCTGGCCTACGCCGTGGCCGCCGGCAAGCACAATTTCGTGGAAAAACCGGTGGCCGTCGACGCCCCGGGCGTGCGCAGCGTGATCGAGACCTGCCGCCAGGCGGAGGAGAAGAAGCTGGCCATCGTGTCCGGGCTCTGCTACCGCTACAACCCGGCGGTACGCGCCGTCATCCAGAAGGTGCACGACGGCGCCGTCGGCGAAATCATCGCCATCGAGTCGGCCTACAACGCGGGCACGCTCTGGCATCGCGGCGACAACCCCCAGTGGAGCCGCATGGAGTACCAGATGCGGAATTGGCTCTACTATACCTGGTTGTCAGGCGACCATATTGTCGAACAGGCCGTGCACAGCCTGGACAAGGTGGCCTGGCTGCTGGGTGACACCCACCCGGTCCGCGCCTGGGGGATGGGGGGCCGGCAGCAGCGCACCGGGGAGAACTTCGGCCATATCTACGACCATCACTCGATCGTCTTCGAGTACGACAGCGGCGTGCGGGTCTACTCTACTTGCCGCCAGCAGGCCGGCGTGAGCACGCTGGTCGACGAGCTGGTGCACGGGACGGGGGGCAAGGCGGAAATCCTGCGGGGCCGCATCACCGCCGCGGAGAAGTGGCGCTACGAAGGACCCAACCCCAGCATGTACCGGGTGGAGCACGAGGAGCTGTTCAAGAGCATCCGGGCCGGCCAGCCGATCAACAACGGCCACTACATGGCCAACAGCACGATGTACGCCATCATGGGCCGGATGTGCACGTATACCGGTCAGCTGTTGACCTGGGATCAATGCCTGAACAGCCAGGAAAAGCTGGGCCCGGAGACGTACGAGTGGGGCGACCTGCCCGAACCTCCCGTCGCCATTCCGGGGGTTACGAAGTTTGTCTGAAGCGCCGGGCGCGATCCTGGGGGAAAAAGGACGAGCGGGCCCGCGCGAACCAGGGCTGCACCGTCTTGGGAGGGCGAGGCTCCTGCCGAGCCGTTGCGTGGCGCGGTTTTTCGGCTCGGCGGGAGCCTCGCCCTCCCGGCAAGCACGTAAATAGCCTGGCGTGATCCTGGAAAAAAAAGAGGACCAGCGGGCCCGCGCGAACCAGAGCTGCAAAATCTTGGGAGGGCGAGGCTCCTGCCGAGCCGTTGCGTGGCGCGGTTTTCCGGCGCGGCGGGAACCTCGCCCTCCCGGAATTACGAAGACCTATCGAGCGTCCGGTTGTGCGGGAACCGGGGGCGCGCGGCCCCCGGCTGATTTCTCGCAGCGGACGGAGGTCGCAGAATCACGCAAGGCTGTAGAGGTCCCCTTGCGGGACCGGTGGGCGCTGGAGTGGCGGTGTGCCTGGGCAGGAAGGCCCGTCCCGCCTGCTCGCAAGCGCCGTCCGGCGGGTTCCACCGGTGGATTGGTTATGGGGCCGGCCCGCCGGCCTGATCGGGGAAAGTCGCGGCGGAACGGCCGCGGGGAGAGCCGTTGGATGGACAGGTGGGAGCTGGGCGTGTTTGCCAGTCTCGACGCGGGGCTGGGTGTGTCGTTGGATGTGGCCCGCGAGTTGGGGGTGCGCACGGTTCACCTGCACACCCCGCACAAGCCCTCGCGCACCCCGCTGCGGGCCGCGGAGTTTCTCGAGCGGCTGGCGAGCCTGGAGATCGCCATCACCTGCGTCTTTGGCGGCTTCGACGGCGAGAGTTATGCCGAGCTCCCGACCGTCCAGCGCACCGTCGGCCTGGTGCCGCCGGCCACCCGCGCGGCCCGCGTGGCGGAGCTGAAGGAGATCGCCGACTTCACGCGGCTGCTGGGCGTCGATGTGGTCGGCCTGCATGTGGGGTTCGTGCCGCATGATCCCGCCGACCCGGAGTACCGCAGCGTGGTGGCCGTGACCCGCGACATCTGCCGGCATCTGTCCGACAACGGGCAGGCCCTGCACCTGGAGACGGGCCAGGAGCCGGCCGACGTCCTGCTGCGCTTCATGGACGACGTGGACCGCGCGAACCTGTTTATCAACTTCGATCCCGCGAACATGATCCTGTACGGGGTGGGCGAGCCGTTGCCGGCGCTGCGCAGCCTGGGGGCCCGCGTCCGCAGCGTGCACTGCAAGGATGCCACGTGGTCCGACCAGCCCGGCGTGACCTGGGGCCGCGAGGTGCCGTTGGGCGCGGGCGACGTGAACATGGAGCAGTACCTGCGGACGCTGGCCGCCGTCGGCTACACCGGTCCCCTCACGATCGAGCGCGAGATCCCCCAGGAGCCCGAGCGGCAGAAGGCCGAGATCCGCGGGGCCCTGGACCTGCTGACGACGCTCAAGTCCCGTCTGAACTGCTGATCGATCCGCGGCCGCGCGCCCGGGCGCGCGGCTGGCTGCGGTGTGTCTCTGCGAGATTCTTTACCCGCTCTCACCTCCCTGCTGGCGACGGACGAACATGGTCAAATTTCGACTGCGCGTGATGATGTTCCTGCAGTATTTCGTGTGGGGGTCCTGGTTCGTGACCCTCGTCACGTACATGCTCAATGCCAAGGACGAAAGCGAAAGGCGGTGCTTCCAGGACAGCCTGATCGGGGACGCCTACGGCACGGCCGCCATCGCCGCCATGATTGCTCCCTTCTTCGTGGGCATGGTGGCCGACCGGTTCTTTTCCACGGAGCGGATCCTGTTTGTGCTGCACCTGCTGGGCGCCGGAGTGCTGTACTACGTCTCGACCGTGCAGGATCCGACCCTCTTCTACGGCAGCCTGATCGCCTACTTTCTCTGCTACATGCCGACCCTGGCCTTGACCAATTCGCTGTCGTTTCATCACCTCTCCGACCCCGGCCGGGAGTTCCCCGGGATTCGCGTGCTGGGCACGATCGGCTGGATCGCGGCGGGGATTGTCGTGGGCTGGGTCTGGCCCCGGGTCACGGGGGGAGAATCGATTGAACCGACAACCGTCCCGATGGTCCTGGCCGCCGCCGTGCAACTGGTGCTGGCGTTCTATTGCCTGCTCTTGCCGCACACGCCGCCCTCCAAGCGGGGAGAGCACGTGACGGTCAGCGACGTGCTGGGCTTCGAGGCCCTCGCGCTGATGAAGGAGCTGCCGTTCGCCGTCTTCGTGCTCGGCTCGTTCCTGATCTGCATCCCGCTGCAGTTCTACTACACCTTCACCAACGGCTTCCTGAACGAGATCGGCGTGAAAGAGGCAGCGGGCAAGATGACGCTGGGCCAGATGTCCGAGATCGTGTTCATGCTGCTGATGCCGCTGTTCTTCGCCCGGCTGGGCGTCAAGTGGATGCTCGTGGTGGGGATGCTGGCCTGGTGCGTGCGTTACGTCCTGTTCGCCTTCGGCAACGCAGGCCCGGAGATGTGGATGATCTACGCGGGCATCCTCCTGCATGGCATCTGCTACGACTTCTTCTTCGTGACCGGCCAGATCTATGTCGACAACAAGGCGCCCAAGCGCGTGCGGGCCGCGGCCCAGGGTTTCATCGCCTTTGTGACCCTGGGCGTGGGGCTGTTCATCGGAGCCCTCGTGTCAGGCCGGGTGGTCAGCTCCTTCGCGACGCCCGCGGGACCCGTGGCCCATGACTGGCACCGGATCTGGCTGGTCCCTGCCGCGATGTCGGCGGTCGTGCTGCTGATCTTCGCCGTGGTCTTCCAGGAGAAGGGCGACGGTCGGCGGGCTGCGGCCCTGGAAGGGGCCGAGAGCGCGGAGGCCCGCTCATGATCCGCGTGGGCATCGCCGGCATCGGCTTCATGGGGATGGTGCATTACCTCACGTATCAGAAGATGCGGGGCGTGCGCGTGGCGGCGCTGTGCGAACAGGACCGCAAGCGGCTGGCCGGCGACTGGCGCGGGATCAAGGGAAATTTCGGACCCGCCGGGACGCAGATGGACCTGGCGGGGATTGCCACCTACACCGACCTGGAGGAGATGACGGCCGACCCGCAGCTGGACCTGATCGATATCACGCTGCCGCCTGCCCTGCACGTCGACGTAGCCCTCCAGGCGCTGCGGGCCGGCAAGCATGTGTTCACGGAGAAGCCGATGGCTCTCACGCTGGCCGACTGCCGGCGGATGACGGCGGCTGCCCAGCGCAGCGGGCGGCAGCTGCTGGTGGGCCACGTGCTGCCGTTCTTTCCCGAGTATGCCTGGGCCTTGAAGCTGATCCGCGGCGGCAAGTACGGATCGTTGCGGGGTGCCAGCTTCCGCCGCGTGATCTCCGATCCCAGCTGGCTGACCAACTATTGGAAGGCGGAGGTGATCGGCGGGCCGATGCTCGACCTGCACGTGCACGATGCCCATTACATCCGCCTGCTCTTCGGCCGGCCGGTGTCGGTGGCCACGACAGGCCGGTTGCGGGGCGATCTGGCGGAACACTGGACGACGCAGTTCCGTTTTGCCAGCGGCTGTGACGTGACGGCGACGAGCGGTACGATTGACCAGCAGGGCCGGGCGTTTGATCACGGCTTTGAAATCCGGCTGGAGAAGGCCACGCTCGTCTTCCAGTTCGCCGTCCTGGGCGGCCAGGGGCGGTACCTGTGCGAACCGACCCTGCTGGACGACCGCGGCCGGGCCCAACCCGCCAGGCTCGGCGGCGGCGACCCGATGGACGCCTTTTTTGCGGAGTTGTCCCAGGTGGTCCGCTCGGTCCGCACCGGCCAGGCGGACGAGGTGCTGGGTGGCGAACTGGCCCGGGACGCGATCGCGATCTGCCAGGCGCAGACGCAGAGCCTGCGGACAGGCAAGCCGGTGCGGTTGTAACACGGCCGCTCCCTCGCCGGCGCGGCTCCTGGTCCTGCCGGCACCGGCGGGCGACCTGCGGTGTAGGGCGCAGCCGAACGCCGACACGCGACCTTCCTCCAGGGCCATCACGATGCTGACACCCGCTCCTTCTGCTCTCACCACACGCGAGAAGATTCCGTGCCGCATCTTCCAGCACGCCCGCGATGCGAGCATCTCGGTGGCCCAGCAGATCGCGGCCTTGATCCGCAGCCGCGCCGCGGAGGGCCGTCCCTGCGTGCTCGGGCTGGCCACCGGCAGCACCCCGGTCGGGGTATATGACGAACTGGTGCGGCTGCACCGCGAGCAAGGCCTGTCCCTGGCCAACGTGGTCACCTTCAACCTGGACGAGTACTACCCGATGCAGCCGCAGGAGCTGCAAAGCTACGTCCGCTTCATGCGCGAGTACCTCTTCGACCTGGTCGATATCCGGCCGGAGAACGTACACATTCCCGACGGCACCCTGCCGCTGAACCAGGTCCAGGATGCGTGCCGCCGTTACGAGCAGGCGATCCAGGACGCGGGCGGGATCGATATCCAGCTGCTGGGTGTCGGGCGCACCGGGCACGTGGGCTTCAATGAACCGGGTTCCAGCCGCCATACGCGAACCCGGCTGATCACGCTCGACCGCGTCACGCGGAAGGACGCGGCCAGCGACTTCTTCGGTGAGGAGAACGTGCCGCGCCGCGCGATCACGATGGGGGTTGGCACGATCCTCGAGGCGCGCCAGCTCTTCCTGCTGGCCTTCGGGGAACACAAGGCCCCGATCATCGCCAAGGCGGTCGAGGGACCGGTCACCACGTCGGTGGCCGCCAGCTTCCTGCAGGAACATGCCAACGCCCAGATCATGCTCGACCGTGCGGCCGCCGAACAGCTCACCCGCAACCGGTGCCCCTGGGTGCTGGGGCCGGTCGCCTGGGATGAGGCGAAGATCCGCAAGGCGGTCATCTGGCTGGCCCGAGAACTGAGCAAGCCGGTGCTGAAGTTGACCGAAGGGGACTACAACGAGGAAGGACTGCAGGACCTGCTGGCCGATCATGGACCGGCGTACGACATCAACCTGGCCGTGTTCCGTTACCTGCAAGGGACGATTACCGGCTGGCCCGGAGGCAAACCGGCGCATGCCAAGCAGCCCGGGGACCGCCCGAGGCCGCATGACGACATCTATCCCAAGCGGGTGCTGATCTTCTCCCCGCACCCCGACGACGACGTGATTTCGATGGGCGGCACCCTGATCCGGCTGGTCGACCAGGGGCACGAGGTGCACGTGGCCTACCAGACCTCGGGCAATATCGCCGTGTTCGATGACGATGCGATCCGCTTCGCGGAGTTCGTCGCCGAGTTCAATCGGGCCTTCGACGTCGCCCCGGAGCGTTCCGCGGAACTGGAGGCCCACGTCGAGGAGTTTCTCAGGAACAAGAAGCCCGGCCAGGTCGACAGCGCCGACGTCCAGAAGATCAAGGGGCTGATCCGCCGCACCGAGGCGATCGCGGCCGGTCGCATCTGCGGCATTCCTCCCGAGCGGCTGCACTTCCTGGAGATGCCGTTCTACGAAACCGGCAGGGTACGGAAGAAGCCGCTGGGGGAGGACGACGTGCGGATCACGGTGCGGCTCTTGCAGCAGATTCAACCGCACGCGATCTATGCGGCGGGCGATCTCTCCGACCCGCACGGTACGCACCGGACCTGCCTCTCCGCCGTGCTCCGGGCCTGCGCGCGGGTGAAGGACGACTCCTGGTACCAGACCACGCAGCTCTGGCTCTATCGCGGCGCCTGGCAGGAGTGGGGCCCGCACGAGATCGACATGGCGGTGCCGCTCAGCCCGCAGGAGGTGGATCGCAAGCGGAACGCGATCTTCAAACACCAATCGCAGAAGGACCGGGCTCTCTTTCCGGGTCCCGACGTGCGTGAGTTCTGGCAACGGGCCGAGGAGCGGAACGCGGCCACGGCCCGCCTTTACGACACCCTGGGGCTGGCCGAGTACGCGGCGATCGAGGGGTTCGTGCTGTGCACGGGCGGCCTGGACCTCGGATAGCCGCGGCTGCACGCCCGTTGCGTTTTCGCCACATCCGCCCGTGCGGCCGGTGGCGGATCCGCCCCGCAACTCGTTGCCGTCCCGCCCGTTCAGGCTGCTGCGCCGGGGACGGCGCCGTCCGCTGCTTGAACCGGCACGCGGCTTGCATCCCGTGACAGGTCCGTCGACTCGGCCATGCCGGCCGGAGTTCGCGCGAACCGCCCAAGGGAAAAGCCGATCCATGCCGCGCGTGCAGGAGATCAACGACATCCGCCAGCTCGATCAGGTGCGCCAGACGTGGTCGTCCCTGCTGGCACGTACCCCGGGGGCGACCTTCTTCCAGACGCTCGATTGGTTGGAGGTCTACTGGCGGCACTTCGGCGCCGGACAGCGGCTGCGACTGCTGGTCGTCCACGATCGCGACGAGTGGCCGATCGGCATCCTGCCGCTAGTCGTCCGCTGGGACCGCACCCGGCTGGGACCTGTGCGCACGCTGACGTATCCCCTGGACGACTGGGGTTCGTTTTACGGTCCGATCGGTCCTGACCCCGAAGCCGTGCTGCGCGCCGGGTTGGCCCACGTGCGGGCCACGCCCCGCGACTGGCAGGTGCTCTCGCTGCGCTGGGTCGACACCGCGGGCAGCGACGCGGGTGTGCCCCCGGCCGCCGCGGAAGGTGCCGGCGGGAAGATGTATCCCCGCGTACGCGCTCAGACGTCGCTGATCGAGCTGCAGGGCGGATGGGAATCGTACCTTGCCGAGCGGGGGTCGAAATGGCGCAACAACCTGAGGCGCTGGCAGCGCAAGTTGCAGGAGCAGGGCGAACTGACGTTTCACCGATACCGTCCCCGCGGAGCCGCCTTGGGAGAAAGCGATCCCCGCTGGGACCTGTTCGATACCTGTGTCGACCTGGCCCGACGCAGCTGGCAGGGCACATCCCGGACCGGGACCACGCTCTCGCACGCGACGGTGGCCGGATTTCTCCGCGACCTGCATGCCCGTGCGGCGGCGGTCGGCGGACTGGATCTGAACCTGCTGCGGCTGGACGGAAAGCCCCTGGCGTTTGCCTACAACTACTTCCATCACGGTCATGTGTACGGGCTACGGATCGGCTACGACGCCAGCCTTTCCCAGAACGGCGTGGGGAACATGATGTACACGAGCGTGATCGAGGACAGTTTTCGGCGGGGCGACCACACCTACGACCTGGGAGCCGGTTCGCTCGACTGCAAACGTCACTTCCGGACCGAGGTCCGCGACATCTGGCAGTACGACCATTTCTCGTTCACGCCCCGCGCCCAGATCCTGCGGCTGCGACGGGTAGCGGACAGCTCGAACAAGGCGTCGCGGCCGTTTCTGGCAGCCGCCGACAAAGACGCCTGACCTGACCCTTTCCCGTAGTTGCAGGACGCCCGTGGTAGGACGGCCCTTGCGGGCCGTCCTACGGGCGGAAGTCGCGAAAGGTGGGCGAGAAAAAGTTGGTGGGTGCGAGAAACGTGGGTGGCACCGTTTTCGTTTCGATTTTTCGGGAGGGCGAGGCTCCTGCCGAGCCGCCGCGTTTGGCTCGGCGGGAGCCTCGCCCTCCCGAGCCTCGCCCTCCCGAGCCTCGCCCTCCCGAGCCTCGCCCTCCCGAGCCTCGCCCTCCCG
>Ga0114938_1002271_pt1 | contig 12245 bp, 14 predicted proteins | sample AshMeaBigSpring_FD_88675 | JGI IMG/M metagenome (GOLD analysis project Ga0114938, IMG submission 88675) | Groundwater microbial communities from Big Spring, Nevada to study Microbial Dark Matter (Phase II) - Ash Meadows Big Spring | ecosystem: Environmental > Aquatic > Deep subsurface >...
ATGCCCGCCGAATTCGATGGAGACGCCGGCCCGCGCATCGCGCGGATGGAGTCGCTGATCGATGCCAACCTCGCCGCGATCCAGAAATCCTTCGTGGAGGCGGCGCCCCCGGCTTCCGGCGAGGACGGGCTCCGCGCCGCCATAGACGAATGGATCGCATGGATCGCGGGCGTGCGCGAAACCATGCTCCGGGCCGACGCCTCCCCAATCCTCCTTCTCAGGATCCTCGGCCTCGCCGAGCGCTACCGCCTCGCTGGCGAGGACGTCCTCGAAGCCCGCCGCCTCACCGCGCAGCTCCGCCTCCCCCTCTACATGGGGGACTTTGAACTCTGAACATGGAAAATCCGATGCTCAAACCCGAATTGTTGTCGCCTGCGGGCGATTGGGACTGCCTGCGGGCTGCCGTGGCCAACGGGGCGGATGCCGTGTATTTCGGGATGCCCCGGTTCAATGCGCGGATGCGGGCGGACAACTTCCGGGACGACGAGCTGGGCGAGGTGGTCGGGTTTTTGCACAGCCACGGAGTAAAGGCGCATGTGGCGCTGAATGTTTTGATTTTTCCGGGCGAGCTGGAGGCCGCCGCCGACGAGCTCCGGGCGCTGGAGTCGGCGGGTGTCGATGCGGTGATCATCCAGGATGTCGGGCTTGCGGAGATTGCGCGGCGGATGTTTCCCGCGCTGCGCGTGCACGCATCGACGCAGATGACGATCACATCGCCGGAGGGTGTCGTGTTTGCGGCAGGCCTTGGGGTGAGGCAGGTCGTGCTGGCACGCGAGCTGTCGCTGCGCGAGCTTGAGAAGTTCTCGCCGCTGCTGCCTCTGGAGGTTTTTGTTCACGGGGCGCTGTGCGTGGCCTACTCGGGGCAGTGCCTGACGAGCGAGGCGCTGGGCCGGCGGAGCGCGAACCGCGGCGAGTGTGCGCAGGCGTGCCGGATGCCTTATGAGCTGATCGTCGACGGGGCGCTCCGCGATCTCGGAGACAGGCGCTACCTACTTTCTCCGCACGATCTGGCGGCCGTGCGCGAGATCCCCGCGCTGATCGATCGCGGGGTCGCCAGCTTCAAGATCGAAGGGCGCCTCAAATCGCCCGAGTATGTGGCGGCGGTGACCGATGTCTACCGCCGGACGATCGACGCGGCGCTGGCCGGCCGCGACTGCGAACCGGACGCCTCCGACCGTTACCGGCTCGAAATGGCGTTCTCGCGCGGGCTCTTCAGCGGGTGGATCCATGGCGTGAACCACCAGGAGCTTGTCGGCGCCCGCTATGGAAAAAAGCGGGGTGCCTTCGTCGGGCGCGTGCTGAGGTCCGTTCGCGACCATGTCGAGCTTGAGCGGGTTGAGGTCGCCCTCAAGCCGGGCGACGGCGTCGTTTTCGACACCGGCGGGGACACCGAACACGAGCAGGGGGGGAGGCTCTTCCAGGTTGATGGAAACAGGCTGTTCTTCGGGCAAGGGAAGGTCGATTTTTCCATGGTGCCCGCTGGCGCGCGGGTCTGGAAGACGAGCGATCCAGCCCTCGACCGCGAGCTGCGGAAATCCTTTGCGGGAAAGCTTCCCTCGCGGCCCGGACGTCTGGTTCCGATCGATCTCGTCGTGACCGGATCGTCCGGATCTCCCCTGTGCGTCGAGTCCGGCGGGATGGCGGTTTCCTCCGGCATGCCGCTTGAGCCGGCGCGGACGCGTCCGCTGACAACCGCTTCGCTGCGCGATCAGTTCGGCAAGCTCGGAGGGACGCCGTTCGTGCTGGGGACAGTGGACAACCGGATTGCCGGGGATGTGATCCTGCCGTTGAGTGAGCTCAACCGCCTGCGGCGCGAACTGGTTGCAAAGCTGGCGGCATCCCGCGCCCCGGCGGGCGGGAGGGTTACCTTGGAATCACTTCTGCCCGGGGCCGGGCATGCCCCATCCGGCGACCCGGAGCTGGTTGTGCTGGTCCGCACTCCCGCGCAGCTTGAGGCCGCCTTGGACGCCGGCATCCGCGAAGTCCTTATCGATTACGAAGATATCCGCCGCTACAAGGATGCCGTGGCAACCGTTCGGGCGCACGGGGCCGCACAGGTTCTGCTCGCCACGCCGCGCATCCAGAAAGCCGGTGAGGAGGGGTTCTTCAAACTCATCGAAAATGCCGCGCCCGACGGCGTGCTCATCAGGAATGTCGGGGGGATCTCCCACTTTTCCTCCAGTTCGCTGCGGTTGGTGGGCGATTTCTCGTTGAATGTGGCAAACCCGGTCACGGCCGGCGTTTTCCGGGGGCTGGGGGTTGGGCGGATGATGATTTCACACGACCTGAATGTCTCTCAGATCCTCGACCTTCTGCGCCTGGCGCCACCGGAGTGGTTCGAGCTGACCCTTCACCACCACATGCCGATGTTTCACATGGAGCACTGCGTGTTCGCTGCATTCCTTTCCAGCGGGACCGACTACACCAACTGCGGCCGGCCGTGTGAAAAGCACCGCGTCCACCTCCGCGACCGGGTCGGCATGGAGCACCCGCTGCGCGTCGATGTCGGCTGCCGGAATACGCTCTACAATGCCGTCCCGCAGTCCGGCGCGGGATTTTTCCATGACTTCCTCGCGGCCGGGCTCCGGTGCTTCCGGATCGAACTGCTGGAGGAATCGGCGGAGGATTCCCGGCGTATGATAGCCGGCTATCAGGATCTTCTGGCCGGCCGCGCCGACGGGGTACAGCTCTGGCGCGATCTCAAGGCTTCCGCTCAAGTCGGCGTGACCCGAGGAACATACGAGTGATCGCCCTACACACGATTCTGCCGATCCTCCTGCTTGTCGCCTTGGGTGCCGGGCTCGCCAGGATGAGGTTTCTCGGGGCATCCTTCATGGCGGACTTGAACAGGCTGGCCTTCTGGGTCGCGCTGCCCGCGCTGCTTTTCCGCTCGGTTGTCCACGCCGAATCGCCGGGCCCCCAAACCTTCCACCTTCTCGGGGTAATGGTGATTGCCACCTTGCTCACGGCCGTTATCGGGTGGCTGGCGGCAATCCCGCTGCGGCTACCGCCGGGATCCCGCGGAACGCTCTCGCAGTCCGCCTTCCGCGGCAACATGGCGTATATCGGGATCCCCGTGCTCGCATATGCCTTTGCCGGGGTTCCTGGCGGGAGGGAAGCCTTCGCAACCGCTGTGATCGTGATGGCGCTTTTGATGGCCCTCTACAATGTGATGGCGGTTTTCGTCCTGCAGGCGAGCCGCCCGGTGGACGCCCGGCAGTTTTTTCCCACCGTCCTGCGCTCGATATTCACGAACCCGCTTTTGATCTCTGGTCTGGCAGGACTCCCGTTCGCCTTCACGCACACGGCCCTACCGGTGTCTGTCGACCGGGCGCTTGAGTCGCTGGCGGGGGCAGCCGTTCCGATCGCGCTGCTGTGTATCGGCAGCTCGCTGGCCCACGCGCGGCTCGGGCGCCGCCTCCACGGAATCGTCTCTGCCGCCCTGATGAAAACCGCCGGCATGCCCCTGATCACGTTCCTTCTCCTCCCGGCCTTCAACCTCCATCCTGCCGAAGTCCGGATCGCCCTTGTCCTGGCGGCGTGCCCGACCGCCGCGGCGGCCTACATCATGGCCCGCGAGATGGACGGCGATGAACAGCTGGCGGGCGGCTCGATTGTCTTGAGTACGGTTTTTTCCGCCGCGTCGCTGCCCCTCATGCTTCTCCTCTCGGCCTGAGGGGCGCTCTATCCGGCCTTATTCCGCCTTTGCGGAGGTCTCGTCCTTGTCCTCGTCGTAGAAGAGCGAGAGCTTGGAAATTTCGCTCAGGTCGCATCCCCGCCAGAAGACCGCATCCCCGCCATCAACCCAGACGATTTTGAGATCCCACTTCTTGGCGGAGAGCTTCGGGTGGAATGTGACTTCCAGCGTTTCGCCGTCTTTCAACGGCGCCTTCAGGATGTTTTCCTCCCAGTCGTCGGAAGCCGAGGGGGAGACGTAAACCTCCTTGATGCCCCAGCCGGTCTTGTTCACCAGGTCGAAGTCGAGGTTTAGTTCCTCGTCCGCCCGGGCAGAGGTGACCAGGCTGAGCGCCAGGGTGAGCAATGCGATGAATGTGATGCGCGTCAAAATTTTCATAGATCGATTCACGCTTGTCCGATTTGTCCGCCGCGTCAATCGCAAAGCACGTTTTGTTGTCGAAGGTCAATTGCGCCGCTTGATTTTTTGCCAAACTCCCTGCGATACTGCGCGGCCATGTCTGAAACCGAGCCGAACGAAACCCTCCGAACCGCCGCGATTGTTTTTTCCCTGAGGCGAACGCCTGTCTTTGCGGGGCTTGCAGAAGACGATCTGGCGATGATCGCCGGCTTCTCGCTGCTGAAATCTTTTGCGCGCGGGGAGTACCTTTTCCGCCAGCGGGAAACTGCCCACGGATTCTACATCGTCCGGCGGGGGATCATCAATGTGCACCGGGTGGCTCAGGACGGACGCGAGCAGGTGATCCACCTGTTCCGGCCCGGCGAGTCGTTCGCGGAGAATTCGATCGTGAGCGACGAGGGCTATCTGACCGATGCGCGGTCGGTGGGCGAAAGCGAGGTGATCCTGGTGCCGAAGTGGGAATTCCTGCAGATCCTGCGGCAGCGGGCCGACATTTCGTTGCGGATGATGGCGTCGATGAGCCAGCATATGCGCGGGCTGATCACCACGCTCGAAAGCATCGCCCTGAAGGATGCCGAGACGCGCCTGATGAACTGGATTCTGCGGCGCTGCCCGCGGCCGATTTCCCGCAAGCCGGCGGAGGTCGCCATCGGGATGACCAAGGCGATGCTGTCGAGCGAGTTGGGGACGCGGCAGGAGACGCTGTCGCGTTCGCTGGCCAAGCTTCGCGAGGCCGGGCTGATCGTCGTGCGGGGCCGGACCCTGAAAATTCCGGATCCCTCGAAGCTGCAGGCCGCATTCCGCAAAAACCTGGTCGACGGTTGAGGGGGCATCGCCCGCGCACATGTTGAACCCCTACGAGTCCGGAAAGCTGCTTTCCGAATATCTGTTTTTCCACTATGCGTCGCCCGCCGGGTTCGCGGGCGGCATGCCCGTGCCGGAGGGCGCGCTGGATTTTCCCGCGAGGGTTGTCCGGGAGCTGCTTGATCCGGCCCGCCCCGCCGGGCGGGCGCTCGACGTGGGCTGTGCGGTCGGCCGTTCCTCCTTCGAGCTGGCAAGGACATTCGAGTACGTGATCGGAGTCGACTTTTCCGCCGCGTTTATTGCGGCGGCCCAATCCATGAAGGCGGCTGGGGAGGCCACCTGCTCGGTGGTCGAGGAGGGGCGACGGATGCGGAAAGTCGTTGTGAGCGCTCCCGGCGGGGTGCACCGCGAAAGGGTCGATTTCGAGGTGGGGGATGCGATGGCGCTGCGCGCGGATCTCGGGGCCTTTGATCTGGTGCTGGCAGCCAACCTGATCTGCCGCCTGCCCGATCCGCGGAGGTTTCTCGCCCGCCTGCCCGACCTGGTTTTGCCTGGCGGGCAATTGCTGCTGGCGACCCCCTTTTCCTGGCTGGAGGAATATACTGCGGAGGATAAATGGCTCGGCGGCCGGCCGGACGGCCCGGCATCTTTGGAGGTGCTGAGCGCCCTGCTGGAACCGCATTTCGAGTTGCAGGAAAAACGGGAACTGCCATTTCTGATCCGTGAGCACTCCAGAAAATTCCAATACGTCGTCTCCCTCGGGACCCGCTGGGTGCGGTCCTGACTGGGAGGCGGCCTACCAGAGCGGCGATACGCCCTGGGACAAGGGCCGCGCCCACCCGGCACTCCTCGGATGGCTCGCACGTCACCCGGTGGCCGGGCGCGTTCTTGTGCCCGGTTGCGGTCCGGGGCATGACGTGCGTGCGCTGGCCGCCAGCCCGCTGGCGGACGTGCTCGGGTTTGACCTCGCCCCTTCGGCGGTGCTGGCTGCGTCGCGCTACGGGCGGGCGGGGACCGAGCGCTACCTCGCCGGCAACTTTCTCACCGGCGAAATCCCCGGCGCCCCATTCGACTGGATTTTCGAGCACACCTGCTTCTGCGCCATCGACCCGGCACTGCGGTCCGCTTACGTGCGCGCCGCCGCGCGGGCGCTCCGCCCCGGCGGCCACCTGCTCGCGATTTTCTACCGGAACCCCGGGCACGGGAGTGGCGACGCTCCGCCGTATGGATGTCCCATGCCGGAGGTCGACCGCCTCTTCGCGCCCTGGTTTGCCACCGTGTGCGAGGAGCAGGACTTCGCGACCTTCGAGGGGCGGGAGGGCAGGGAAGTGCTGCGCCTGATGCGCCGGACATCAGCCGCGTGCGAGGTCCTCCCGGATCCGCCGCAGGCCGGCCAGGACCGCGACGTCCTCGCGGGTGAGCCTTGAGGCCGGGAGATTGAACTCCATCTGCTGGTGGACCGGACGGGCCGGACGCTTCGTGTTCCAAAGAATGCTGCGGATTGATTTCATGTTCATAGCGCCGCCATCCTGCAATATGGCATGGGACACCAACTGTCCTATGCCAGATTTTTCCTGGAAAATTTTCCGGGACCGCAGGCCGTGTGCCGGAGGGGTTGAAGCCCGTGGCAGTTCCGGCTAGAGTCGGGAATGCGATGGATCTTCCGGCATCGGGCGGCAGCGGTCGCCTGCCTGGTTCTCGCCGCCCTGGGGGCGGCGGGGTGCTGGCTGTTCTGGGGGCACGATGACAACTACGTGCTTCAGGAGCTGGTGTTCCGCGCGCGCTACCGGCGGTATGATGAGCTGATTGTTCAGGCGGGAGCGCGCTACGGGGTCGATCCCGCGCTGATCAAGGCGGTGATCTGGAGGGAGACGCGGTTTCAGCCCGGGATGGTCGGGGCGCAGGGCGAGCGCGGGCTCATGCAGATTACCGAGGGGGCCGCTCAGGACTGGGCGCGCGCGGAGAAGATCGAGACGTTCGTTCCGAACGATCTCTTCGACCCGAAGACCAACATCGAGGCGGGAACCTGGTATCTCGCGAAGGCGCTCAAGCACTGGGCGGAAAAGGATGATCCGGTGCCCTTTGCGCTGGCGGAATACAATGCCGGGCGCACGCGGGTGAAGCGCTGGGAGCGGGACTCGAAGCGGGGAGGGGACTTCGGGGCGGACGACCTGCGCGGCGCCATGGATTTTCCCTCGACCAGGCATTACAGCCGCTCGATCATCGAGCGCTACAAGGCCTTTCAGGCGGCGGGCGAGTTTTCGAAGAAGCCGGCGCCGTAGAGCAAGCTTTTTCCTCGACAGAGGGCGGGGAGTGGGCATGTAGTTCCCGCCTATGAAAGTTGGCGTCTTTTCAGCGATTCTCAGCAACCTTCCCCTCGAAAAAGCCCTGGAGCACATCACGGCCCTCGGCTGCGAAACCGTTGAGCTCGGGACCGGGGCCTACCCCGGCGACGCGCACTGCAAGCCCGTTGAGCTCCTGGCCAGCAAGGCGAAACTCGATGCGTTCACGCGGACGATCGCAGCCAGCGGGCTCGAAGTCAGCTCGCTCTCGTGCCACGGCAACCCGCTGCACCCGGATAAGAAGCTTGCCGCCGGGCACCACAAGGCGTTCGAGGCCTCGGTGAAGCTGGCCGCCCGGATCGGCGTGCCGGTGGTCACAACATTTTCCGGCTGCCCGGGCGACCAGCCCGGCGCGAAATATCCGAACTGGGTCACCTGCCCGTGGCCACCCGATTTCCTCAGCATCCTGGAGTGGCAGTGGAACAAGGTGGCGATCCCGTATTGGAAAAAGCAGGCCGCGTTCGCGAAGGCACACGGCGTGAAGATCGCCTTCGAGGCGCATCCGGGGTTCCTGGTGTACAACCCCGAGACGCTGCTCAAGCTGCGCGACGCCTGCGGCGAAACGCTTGGCACGAACTTCGACCCGAGCCACTTCTTCTGGCAGGGGATCGATCCTGTGAAGGCGGTTCGCGCGCTTGCGGGCACGATCTTCCACGTCCATGCGAAGGATACCGGGCTCTACCCGGTGAACGCGGACGTCAACGGCTATCTGGACACCAAGCACTACGGCGATGAGAAAAACCGCGCATGGATCTTCCGCACGGTCGGCTACGGGCACGGAGCCGACTTCTGGGGCGACTTCGTGAGCACCCTGCGCCTCTGCGGATACGACGGCACTCTCTCAATGGAGCATGAGGATAGCCTCATGACGCCCGCCGAAGGCCTCCGCAAGGGCGTCGAGTTCCTGAAGGCGGTCGTGATCCGCGAGCCCAAGGGCAAGGTGACCTGGGCGTGAGCGGGCGACCGAGATGATAAAAAACGTGATTCTCGACTGGTCTGGCACGCTGGCCGACGACCTGTCCTCCGTGCTCCGTGCGACGAACGCAATCTTCCGCGAGTTCGGCCGCCGCGATCTGACGCTGGAAGAGTTCCGGCACCACTTCCGGCTGCCGTTTTCCGGCTTCTACGCCGAGCTCCTGCCGGAGGCGAGCGCGGAGGGTCTGGAGGCCCTCTACGAACGGTTTTTTCACGGCCTGCAGGACGAGATCGAGCTTCTGCCCGGCGCGCTCGACTTCCTGAATTTCTGCCGGGCCACCGGCCGGCGGACGTTCCTCCTGAGCACGATCAAGGCGTCGCATTTCGAGATCCAGGCCGGCCGGCTCGGCGTGCGCGGGCACTTCGAGCACGCGTATGTCGAGATCATGGACAAGCGGGAAAAGATCCGCGAGATCCTTCAAGTCAACGGGCTGGACCCGGCCGGGACGATGTTTGTCGGGGATATGGTTCACGACATCGAAACCGCCCGTCACGGCGGGGTGCTCGATGTGGCAGTGCTCACCGGGTTCGACCCGATCGAAAAGCTGCTGCCGGCGCGTCCGACGGTGATCGTGCGCGACATGCCGGCCCTCCAGAAGCTGCTGTGAGCGAGATCCTGATCAGCGGGCTGCGGGTCGAAACCCGGATCGGTGTTCCCGATGCGGAGCGCGCCGAGCCGCAGGAGGTCGTGCTCGATGTCCGGATCGAGCCGCAGCTCGGGTTTGACGCGATGGGAGATGACATCGGGCTCACAGTCGACTACGACGCGGTGGCCCGGCGCATCGCCGTGTTGGCACAGGAGCGGCCGCGGAGGCTGATCGAGACGCTTGCCGCGGAGACCGCCCGCATGGTGGTCGCGGAGTTTGCTGCACGATCCGTGACCGTGGAGGTCCGGAAGTTTATCCTTCCGCAGACCGATCACGTCGCCGTCCGGTTCCGACTGGAAGCCGAATGAGGTTTCTGCTTTTTTTCGGCGTTCGCCCTGCTTGAATCTTCCGACCCCTATGTCCCTGTTGCGCCTTTTTCTCTTCGTCCTGGTTTCCCTGTCCGCGATGCCGGCCGCGATGCCGGCCGCGGGCGATGTGACGCTTTCGCAGGATGGGAATAATGCCATCCTCTCCAACGGCCTGGTGACCGTGATGGTCAACACGCCTTCGGCAACCGTGCTTTCGGTGAAGTACAAAGGGAACGAGTTTGTGAGCAGCACGGGCCGGCACAAGACGATCTATTTCAGCCGCGACGGGGGCAAGGCGTATGAGAGGCTTTCGGGCTGCGTGTTTTCCGTGACCGCCCGCACACCCGATATGGTCGACATTTCCTGCAAGAGCGTCTTTTCGCCGGAATCCGGAGACCGGGCGCCGTGGGACGTCGACGTGCATTTCGTCGTCCGGCGCGGGGTGCCGGGGTTTTACTTTTACGTGGTGACCTCGCACCCGCCGTCATATCCGGATTTGAACGTCGGAGAGTGGCGGATTGTCTGGTCGACGCCGGAGGTCAACGGCCAACACCTTCTCGAGAAGATCTACGTCGATGCCGCGCGGCATTGGGAGATGCCGTCGCCGGAGGACATGCGCAAGGCGGTAGCGGTGCCGGGTGCCCCCATGGAGATCACCCGGGTCACGACCGGTCTCTGGAAGGACCGCTACGAGTGCAAATACATGTACAATGCCCGCTACCGCGAGATCGGCTGCTGGGGCTACGCGAGCGACAAGAACAACCTCGGCGGCTGGTGGGTTCTCGGCGGGCACGACTTTTTCAACGACGGGCCAACCAAGCAGGACCTCAGCGCCTCGGTGGGGGCCGGGCTGGTCCACCTGAACAGGAACCATTACAACAGCCCTTCCTTCCGCATCAAAAAAGGCGAGGACTGGACGAAGTTCTACGGGCCGATTCTGTTTTACTGCAACGACAAGACCGGGGCGAACGCCTGCTGGCTGGATGCGCAGGCCCGCACGCGCATTGAGGAGGCAGCGTGGCCTTATGAGTGGGTCAGGCATCCGGCCTACCCGCCCGCCAGCGGGCGCGGATCGGTCCAGGGGAAGCTCGTCATCAGAGACCCGCTCAAGCCCGATTTGACCGCCGCGAATGCCTGGGTGGGCATTGCCAAGCCGTCCAGCGATCCGAAGGACAACTGGCAGTTCCAGGCGGATGCCTACCAATACTGGGTGCAGGCGGGGGCGGACGGCTCGTTCCGGATACCGCACATCCGTCCCGGCACGTATGCTCTCTATGCGTTTACCAAGGGGGCGGTGGGCGAATATTATCAGGATGGCATCACCGTGCAGGCGGGACGCGCGACCGCGCTCGGGGACATCACATGGACGGTGCCGCACAAGGGATCGAAAATTGCGTGGGAGATCGGGATGCCCGACCGTACCGCGACCGAGTTCAAGTTCGGCAAGGAGTTTTTCCTGCCGATGCAGTTCGTTCGCCTGCCGCGCGAGCTGCCGAACCCGCTGGAGTATGACACCGCCAAGGGCGACTGGGCCAACACGTGGGCCTATGCGCAGAGCACCAGCCGGGATGCCAGGGGCCAGTCGGTGCCGGCGAAGTGGAGGATCCGGTTCAATCTGCCGGAGGTGCCCACCGGACCTGCGACTCTTACCGTGGCTGTGGCTGGCGCGGATTTCACACGCCTGTTCGTCTACGTGAATGACGAGACGAAAGCCCTCTGCCGCCTCAATCCGAAGGTGCAGGGCGGCAACGCATTCATCCGCGAGGGAGGGCACGCCAAATACTGCGTCGAGTATGTCCAGATCCCCGCCTCGCGTCTCAAAGCCGGCGAGAATGTCATCACGCTCGAGCAGACCAATCCGAGCGGCCACGTGATGTATGATTATCTGAACCTCGAGCTGCCCTGAGCCGGGCTTATCCGGCAGGAATTTTCCATTCCGCGAGGACCGGCCGGACCTGCTGCCAAGTGAGTTCCTGGCGGTCTGCCCCGCTCAGGCGCGGATCCTCGCCGGAATATTCGATGTGGACCTTCCCGTCGTTGTGTCCGGAGACCGGGGCGGTTTCGTAGGTCACGGTGATCTGCTCGTTGAAGGTTCCGTCGACGGTTGTGTAAGTCTTCGGGCCGGTGTGGATTTCCTGCTCGTGGATCCACTCGAAGCCGGCAGGGGATCTGCGGAATGCGACCGTCCGCGATGTGCCCCCGTGGATGTGGAGCATCACCTCGTAAACGCCTTTCGAGTGCCTCTCGATCCGGATGCGGGACGTCGGTTCGAGCGGCGTGAATCCAAGCGCGAGCCGATCGGACGCATCCATCGCCCGGATCAGCGGCACCAGTTCCGGATCGTCCCAGGAAATTTTTTCCGGAACGAGCCCGCAGGATGCGAGGAGGGCAGCGGCAAGGATAGGGAATGTTCCCAGCAACTTTTTCCAGATGCCCGAATAATGGGCCCGATTGTTCATTGTGCCATTCTGCAAGTATAAGCGGATTCCGTCAAACCACCTCGCCAGTAATTTCTTTTCGATTACTCGCTTGCCTATTTCATTAGCGATCTTATCGTTTGCGTCTTATTCCAATAGCCATGTCATCATCAGCACTCCAAAAGATCCAAGAGATTCAAGCGAAAGCCGAAAAAGAAATCGCAGCCCTCAAAGCTGAAGCCGTTACGGATTTGGCAAAGCGTTTGAGCGAAGCAAAAGAAGCCGTTGCTGATCTCCAGCGCCAATACGAGGAACTGACCGGGAAAACCGTTACAGGGGAAAAGGCAGTGAGCGGGACCCGTAAACGTCTTTCGGCTGCAGACAAGACCGCTCTCGTGGAGCGTTGTGCGGAGATCATCAAGTCGGCTGACGGAATCGCCATGGGCGACATCGTGGACAGGGCCGGTGAATCGGTTTCGGCCGTGCGTGATGCCGTCTCGAAAGTTCCCGGACTCCGCAAAACCGGCAGCAAGGCAACAACGCTCTATTTCGTCGGGTAAATCACATAAACAACAAAGACCAGCTTGGATTTCTCCAATGCTGGCCTTTGTCGCTTTGAGGATCGATTGGGACGTTAAGAACCAAACGGTGAAGCC
>Ga0114938_1002273_pt1 | contig 12237 bp, 12 predicted proteins | sample AshMeaBigSpring_FD_88675 | JGI IMG/M metagenome (GOLD analysis project Ga0114938, IMG submission 88675) | Groundwater microbial communities from Big Spring, Nevada to study Microbial Dark Matter (Phase II) - Ash Meadows Big Spring | ecosystem: Environmental > Aquatic > Deep subsurface >...
ATCTGGTCTCCATCTTAGAAGTCATTCCGGTAGTTTGCAATTTACGAAGCACCGTCCAGGCACAGATCTCATCGAGCAATACGGCTTGTATCCCTCCATGTAAGGTGTCGATCCATCCCTGATAGTCGGCACTTGGCTTCCATACGCTAACTACTTCATTGCCATCCTCGTAGAATTCCATCTTCACTCCTGCTTCATTCCCCGGAGCACAACCAAAGCAATGGTATCCCTCCATCCCTTTCCAAGGGTTAATTATCTTTTTCATTTTTCTTCGTATTATTTATTCGTGACCCAAATATAAGAAAAAGGCGGTAAGAAAAGGATTATTTCTTAAATTACTTTTTCAGGCAACGAATAGAAAGCGCCTTCTCAGTATTGCATGGTGAATATACCTCTTTTGCATCAGTCGCCATGAACCCTAGGTTACGATCCGAAAGAGTATGATTTGCGTCACTCATTGTCCAATACAACACCAGCACATTCCGATAGGCAGAATAGATCTTATTAAAGCACATACCCACTGGATATGCATTAAAACCGGTCTGATTATTCGATCCTTGTATCTCTTTATCAGAGTCATGATTCATTATTTTCCACACTCCCGATTTTAATAAAGCAGCATCGTGATTCAAGTAACTCATTAGAAGATCCCAGTCAGAGTTCTGAGGAATTTTCCAACCCGTAGGAATCAAGTGATCCGATAAAGCAAGTGCAGCATTATAAAAACAAAAACCATCCTTTTCGGGTTGTAAATATCCCTCACTGTCATTGTTTACATCTTCCATTTTAGTGATCACTTTCCCATCAAGATACATGGATGTTTTTAAGTTCTCTCTCATCCAAAACTGAGTTCCAATCTTTACTATTGGATAATAAACGACTGACTTGCCACGAACATCCTTCAGCCTGTCGGCCACAGTCCGTACCGGCAAAACATCTTTTGAGTAATCATAAGAAATTGCACCCGAACCTGTAATATAGAACTGTTTAATTGATTGTCGATTTCCCGGAGTGTAATTCAACTTATTCTCAAGAGTGTTCCATTCTACTTTTCCACCATGCAAACGAGTATCTTCATTACCAATCACTTGCAACACCAATCCATTTTTCAAATCAGTCTTTCCATCCTTTATAGGATAAGCGACAATGGCCTGATTGGATATATTATTAGAAAGCAAATACTCTTTGCATATTTTAGCAACCGTGTTACCCTGATAAATAACATCATAAACATTTGATTTATCAAATGATAAATCTGCAACCTTCACATATGTATGAATTAACTGAGCCTCAGTACTCCCTTCATCCATATCATCCCAATCTTTTATAGAGTTGTTAATATTCGAAATTAAGTAATCTTCAGAAGGAGTATAATTTATTTTCAGTTCGTAGGCACCTCCCGAAAGGAATTTTGCTTGATCAGGAAAATAACTAATATATTGCTTTCCATTAATTTTTAGAATAAGGTATTGATCTTTATCCGTAAGCTGTTGCGGTATAAAAATAGCCGCTTTACCCGTCAGTTCTCCTTTCTCTATTATCCAATTCCCATAAGGAGTGATGTTTTTTATATCCCTAAAATGTTGAAAAGAGCCACTAGTGAAATCGTAGTCAGCCTTGGTATAAAAGCCACAAATGAATAGTTCGATCTTTTCATTTGCTATCTCCTTGATCTTATCTGTATCTCGAGATACCAATGTGATCATTAATTTGGTAAACTGATGATTATACACTAGTGAAATATTTTTCTCATTCGAACTTTGTTCTTTAGAATAAGCAACTAAAAAGTCGGAACAAGAATAACTGTCTTTCAAGCTTTGATCAGGTTTTACCTCGACACTCATCTCACTCTTACCGGTTTTGATTCCGCTTTTTTGAAAAGGATAATAACTATAAAGAGTTAGGTTTTCGCCTTCATCCGGATAAAAAGTCGGAATGTCGGTTACGAATTTATCATTAGAGGAGTAGTGAAAGCTAATATTATCCATATAGCGTTCATCAGTTATCTGAGCAGAATTAACTAAGGCAAAGAGACCAACACTGTCACCAGCTTCGAATTGGTTACCTACTACACGCGAAGTAACCGAAGAGTTGATAGCTCCTCTGAATGAGAAGTGAAGATCGTTTTCTTCGAGCGGATCATTTTGATCCGAAATCCGATTAATACAAGCATTAAAGAAGAATAATGCAACGACACTGCAAAAAGCGATAGCTAAAAATGAAGTTTGTGCTTTCATAGCTACTATTTTTAAAATTATATATTAATGTACACCAAAATCATTACAATTAATGAATACATCATTATATTAATCAGAAAAATAGATTGAGCAGGGCCCATTGAAAGGGGAGTGTAGAATCCGTTTTTGGTTAACAATACAAAATTATAGTATAATTTTGTATAAACAAAAGAAATAAGGTTTTATTTTACCTTTCGGATGATTCAACGACATAATAATCCAAATATGTTAATTGATAAGACTTTCACTATAACCTATTATTATTTTATGCCTAAGGTTTTAAATGCAGCATGGTCTGAATATACTTCCAAACTAAACTTTCGTCATGAAGTTGTGCTTGTGGACCATATATTAAGAATCCCCGTTCAGGTTGTTTACCTTTCAGAATTCTATACTTAATGGCAAACGCATTATTTTCAAGCGTAAGTATTTCTACTCCATGCATCTGTAGCGAAGTGGCAAACTCATTCATTTGTCCTCCTTCGTCATACCAGAATACAAGCCTTTTGCGGTCAATCAGATCGCTAAGAACTCTTTGCATTTTTTCGTTCGTTGAATCCATCATATTATTATTAGCTCTTCTTTTCTATAAGTTTATTTCTAAATTCAATACCTTTCTGAGTTAATCTATACTTTTGTTTGCTACTCTTAGGTTTATCCGGTATTGTAAGTTCTATAAATTCAGCATCCAAAGCCGGGTTCAGAAAGTCCAATCTAAAATATTCTCGATGTGAAATATTAAGCGATTGTTGCAATGACTCCCTACCCATTTCTCCATCCATTATTAATAATAGCCTTTCAACTTGCGCGGTAACTTGCGCGGTGACTTGCGCGGTGACTTGGGAAGTCTTTGGCGTTATCTTAAGAGACTCCTTGTTTCCTTCCTGTAGATCAGAGTATTCGATAGCCGAATAGCTTGTCACTTCAAAGGCAGTTATCTTATCAACATTGAATATAGGTTCTTTACCTCCGTTCTCAGTCATCATGTTTTTTACACGACTTACCCCACGATTAAACATATTAACATAGCCCATTACTTTCAAAGCTTGAGCGATAATCGGATTACGATAATCGTTGATATCCGGAAAGTTTTCAGGACGAGCCTTGCCATATAATCCGCCGGGATTCATAACTTCGATACGGTCGGTAAACTGATAAAAACGTGTCGGCATATTCGACTGATAATCACGGTGCATACACGCATTGAGGATCAACTCTCGAAGTGCATCTACCGGATAATTTGATTGATTTTTTTCTCGAAGAGTGCTTATAGCAATAGGACGAGTTTTCACCACTCCATAATCAATAAAAGCTTCCAACTTAGGCATCATTTTGGCAAGACAGTCATAAAACGGCTTCTCATCATCTATTTCTGCCCCTTTATCCAAACCCACGAAACACACATATTGCAGATAAGCTCCATATAAAAATTGTTTCGGATTCTTTCCAAATAAAATAATACAGGCATTCGTGGGACAATTGTGCTCCATATCGTACAAACCTAAAGAAGACATCTGCTGCTCTATACTTCTTGTGTCTTTTTCTAGTTCTTCTGCATTTACAGCTTTTGGAATATATTCATTTTTAATAATATCGAGATAAATATCATTGATGGTAGCAGCATAGCAAGGAGAGGCATCAAAAGTAGCCATATTGCTCATACGTTTCTCCGAAAGAATACGTTCTTCATCAATTGTAGCAATATCTCTTCGAGGTCCTATTCGGATAAATGTTCTTCCTCTATAAAAATCATTCTTCTTTTTTTCTTATTTAGACTCACCTCCATAAAGTTTATTTTGTAGTTTTATCTGCAACACTGCAACAGACAGACGCAATACCTTATCTATCATTAAATTAGACAGGTGGCAGATCAAGTTGCAGATAGGTGGCAGACACCTTATCTGCAACAACAAATTACGGTTATATTATTCAACATTATAAATTATAATTTTGACATATATATCTATATATTAATTACTTAATACCATTATTTAAATTACATAACAAGTAATTATTAAATATGTATTTATAAATAATGACAAAGTATTTCCGCAAAATAAAAGGGCATTTTTAGGCAACAGAATTAATAGAAAACGTCGAAAGGCCTTCTATTGGTTATCAGAATTGTGATTCAACCACCATATATCAGCGACTAAACACTCAAATGACTCAATAGATGATACACTTTTCACTTTGACGTTTCAGCATTTTAGCACTTTGACACTTTGTTAATTGAACGCCTTTACAATCTAATTATTCTGAGGGAATGGACAATCACCTTCTTTTTTCTCACTGTAGGTCGATTAAGAATTTTCACAAAGAAAGAGACCATAGGAATAGCCATGCAAGGTGCAAACTTTATACAAACAACACAAGCACCACAAACTATAATCAAGGATTTTGTATCCAAAATGATAATTTTCTCTCGTTCAATTTTACTCTCCAACTAGAATAAATGTTGCTAATCTTTAAGACTTTTTCCTCTTTAAACTCGCAAGTTTGAGCGTTTTAGGAAAACAGAAGGTGCAATTAGTCTGAATAGAGCGTCAGTTGTGACTGAACCAACGCTCTATTCGGACGTAACAGAGCTTCTATTCAAGTCAAACAGAACTTCAATTCAGACCCAACATACGCTCTATTCGGAAGTAACGCAGCATGTATTTACTCCAAAGCAAAATTTATTCGGCTGAATGTACTTCACTTTCAAGTGTAATTCCCGAAAGATCTATTAAATGGGACCATTTTTCATCGAAAAATCAGATACTATCGACTCGAAAAGCATTAATCGCAGACAAAAACGGTGAGAAAAGGAAAATAAAAGGCTCTGTTTAGGTCCCTTAGGCATATAACCCTGCTATTTCTGCTCTTTTTACTAGAGCACAAGTTAGCATTATTAACCTATACATTACAAACAGAAAGCGTATAACTGATTCTGCTTACTAATTGAACTCCCTTATTTCCATTCAATTTAAACTTATGGACGCATATGAGCCCTTATGGATGCCTATGGACACTTATGGAGGCATATGAGCACTTATGGACGCTTATAAACTCCTATGCTTCTCCGACATACGGTCCTATTTCTTCCGACATACGGTGACATTTCTTCCGACATACGGTGCTATTTACTTCGAGATACGGTGCTAATTTCTGCAAGGTACGCTCCTATTTCTTCCGACATACGGTGGTATTTTGTCTACGGAATGGCAAATCTGTTATTAAGCTCATTCCCTAAAAATTTTGTGCGTTGATAGCCTTGCATCCAACTTGTTCTTAGGAGTCTATATTCGGAGTCTATATTTTGCATATCGATCAAAACCATCAATTGCATGAATAAGATATCAATTACATTAATAAGATATCAATTGCATTAATAAGATACATAGGTAAAACTTATGTAATCCATCTCAACTAAACTGACATAATAGAAAAAGCCCTTCCTCTCTCCTATCAGAACGCCAGATTGCATACCAGTCCGGCAATATTTTTGGCTCGCTCTGCTTCGCGTTGGTAGCAATAGAAAGCATCGAAAGAGACATTATCCGTCACAGCGATCTTCAGTCCCGGGCGATAGCGAGTGCGGGTAGCTTTCCAAAAAGGAGTATCGGACAAGCCTTGAAAGACCTCGACGGAGAAGTAAGGAGTGACGGAGCCTCCCGTAGAGGCATAAGCAAACTTTAGACGGGAACGCAGATGCGACTCTTTCACCCCGTAAGCATTGGTCTGCTGCAAATGTTCACGGAGAGAGATCTTCAGCTTATCGTAACGGACAGTCGCAACCCCTCCCAGGTAATACCGATGACGAATACCCCACTCACCGGCAGAGAGCGTTCGGTATTGCGTCTCATATCCTACATTCAACTTCAGAAAAGAAAGAGCATTATAAGTGCCTCCCAACGAAACTGCCCATCGATCGATATCTCCTAGATCGTTTTTGGTACGTAGCTCTACAATGCCGGAAACGGCCAGCCTTGGCTGTATGGCATGACTGATATTGAATGAGGTCCACGAAGCAACGTCTTCATTTTGAGCGGATAGAACAGTGGTAAATGTTAAGAGAAGAAGTAAAATATAAGATCTGATCATAATAATTGTATGGTGGCTATTCTGTTTAGTGCCTCAAAGATAAAAAATAATGGCGCAAAAACAAAGGATGATCTGCCCGGATATGAAAAGAGGCCATCGTTTCCGACAGCCTCCTTCTATATTATGATCGAGAAATTACTTGCTTAACTTGCTGTAATTATCTAAACCTGTTTGCAAGAACTCAATATACTTAGCGATATCTTCGTTGTATGCATACGACTTGTTCAATGGTTTGCCTTCGTTATCCAACAATACGTAGAAAGGCTGTGCATTTGCACCGAACTTCACACGTTGCAAGTAGCTCCATTTGTCGCCTACTGTACGCAAAGTACGCTCTGTACCGTTCTCCATGATCTTCACTGTTTCAGGAAGTGGAGTCTTATCGTCAACGAACAGAGTGATCAGTACGTAATCGTTAGTCATGATGTCACTCACTTTAGGATCGGTCCAAACTGCTGCTTCCATCTTACGACAGTTCACACAACCGTAACCTGTAAAGTCGATCATCACCGGTTTGTTGTTTGCACGTGCATATTCCATACCAGCTTCGTAGTTATCGAACTTAGCATGTACTTCGTTCTTATACAAGTTGAAATCTTGTGTCTGCATAGGAGGAGCAAAAGCACTGACTGCTTTCAAAGGTGCACCCCACAAACCTGGGATCATATAGATAGCAAATGCCAATGAGATAAGTGCCATGAAGAAACGAGCTACTCCTACCTTATTATTATCATCGTCGTGAGGGAACTTGATCTTACCCAATAGATACAAACCAAGTAATGCGAAGATCACGATCCATAAAGCTAAGAACACTTCGCGGTCGAGGATTCTCCATCCATAAGCCAAGTCGGCTACTGATAAGAACTTCAACGCAAATGCTAACTCAAGGAAACCTAGAACTACTTTGATCACGTTCATCCAACCACCTGACTTAGGCATTGACTTCAACCATGATGGGAACAAAGCGAACAGGGTGAAAGGTAATGCTAATGCAATAGCGAAACCTAACATACCGATTGCAGGGGCTACAACGCTACCTGTAGTAGATACTTGTACTAATAGGAAGCCGATGATAGGACCGGTACATGAGAATGATACTAATGATAATGTAAAAGCCATCAAAAAGATACTCAACAGACCGGTAGTGGATTCTGCTTTCGTATCGACTGCGTTACTCCACTTTGAAGGGAGTGTGAGTTCGAACGCTCCGAAGAAAGATGCTGCAAATACGATCAACATCAAACAGAACAGGATATTGAAGACTGCATTCGTTGATAAAGCATTCAAGGCACTCGCACCAAAGATCAGTGTAATAGCCAAACCTAAAAGTACGTAGATCACTACGATCGATGCACCATATGTCCAAGCGTCACGAATACCTTTCTTCTTGTCTTTGCTTCTCTTCAAGAAGAAGCTGACAGTCATCGGGATAATCGGCCAAACGCAAGGTGTGAAGAGGGCTAATAAACCTCCTAAAAAACCTGTCACGAAGATGTAGATCCAAGACATGTCTTTCTGTCCGTTGTCCTCACCTAATGCTTTCAAATCGTCGATCACCGGTTTCCATAGGTCGCTTGCAGATACTGCGGGAGCCACAGCTGTTGAATCGGTAGCTACTGAATCGGTAGCAACAGCAGTTGTTGTATCGGCTAAAACTTCGGTTGCAGCAGCTTCTTTGGTCGCAGTTGCTTTAGCATCAGCTGCTTTAGCATCGGCTGTAGCTGCACCTTTGGCTTTGCCGGCAAACTTGAACGATACGGTTGTAGGTGGAAGACAGCTCTCGTCGTTGCAAGCGCCAAACTCCAAATATCCTTCAATCGCATAGTTACCTCCGGTAAGCTTCAGCTTTTGTATGAATTTAACAGATTTTTCGAAATAGCGAACTTTCATCTCGAAAAGTTTATCGAATGTAGAAATCTCCTTGCCGGCAGCTGTAAGCTTACCAACAGTTTCGATACCGCTTTTCTTTTCAACATTGAAAGATGCGGAAATAGGACCGCCATCACCCAGATTAGTAGAGTAAACGTGCCAGCCTGGGTCGATTGTGCCTGTGAATACAACCTCTGCTTCAGTGTCGGAAATAACTTTTAATTCAGACTTAAACGTTACAGGGTCCTGTATCTGAGCCTGAATCGTTCCAATAAAGAAGCAAAGGAACAGTAGTAAAAAGTTTTTTTTCATATTTGTCATGTAGTGTTTTGAAAATATTTATAATTAAAATTGATAATCTACGCAAGCCCGGCTCTCTTTTACATTGGCTAATATCTTACCTGCAGCAACATGATCGGGATGCGCCGCATACAACTGAACATCTTCTAAACTTTCAAACTCACTATAAAGGGCAATCTGCCAAGTCTCATTGGGATTCATGTTGAGTCCAACTTCGATCTTGCGGATAACCGGTATCTTAGCAGGGAGTGCTTCGATCGCCTCTTTAAAACTAGTCATTGCTGCTAGTTTTTCGGCTTCGGAAACCTCACTTTTTAATTTAAATAATACAATGTGTTTTACCATATACGTTGTTAGTTTAATGAATTGTTTTTATATTTGCCAACTATAAGCATGCAAAAATAACTCTTTTGTTTTAAATATTCGATTAAAGATATGTTAATTATCGGTATAGCTGGCGGAACTGGTTCAGGAAAAACAACCGTCGTACGAAAAATTGTGGAAAGTCTTCCCGCCGGGGAGGTAGTTCTTTTACCTCAAGACTCCTACTACAAGGATAGTAGCCACATCCCTGTGGAAGAACGTCAGAACATTAATTTCGACCATCCGGATGCTTTCGAATGGAACTTGTTGTCGAAGCATGTCACTCTGCTTAAAGAGGGTAAATGTATCGAACAACCCACCTACTCGTATCTCACCTGCACCAGACAGCCGGAAACCATTCATATAGAGCCCCGTGAAGTCGTAATCATTGAAGGTATTTTAGCGCTCTGTGATAAGAAACTTCGCAACATGATGGATCTTAAAATCTTTGTGGATGCCGATCCCGACGAACGACTGATACGCGTTATTCAGAGGGATGTTGTGGAACGCGGACGTACAGCTGAAGCGGTGATGGAGAGATATACCCGTGTACTGAAACCGATGCATCTGCAATTCATCGAACCGTGCAAACGCTATGCCGATCTGATTGTTCCCGAAGGCGGAAGCAATAAAGTAGCAATTGACATTTTAACAATGTATATTAAAAAACACTTAAAATAAATGCCTTATGAAGACCAAATCGTTTGCGATGATTCTGTTTATCCTGTCAATTTGCATTTTGATAGGATGCCGCGAAAATCTTAAGAAGAAGCATCCGACTAAAAATGATTTGGAACTTATTAAAGATAGTGGAGAACTGGTGGTTCTGACACTCTACAGCTCCACTTCTTATTTTATTTATAGGGGACAAGAGATGGGGTTTCAGTATGAACTCAGCAAGCAGTTTGCCGAAAGTTTGGGACTGAAATTGAGGATTGAGGTGGCTAAGAACGTCAAAGAACTGATAGAAAAATTATTATCAGGGAAAGGCGACATGATTGCTTACAATCTACCTATTACAAAGGAACTGAAAGATAGCCTGATCTACTGCGGAGAGGATGTGATCACTCATCAGGTTATTGTGCAAAAAAACAATAAAGGAAAACCACTGACGGATGTCACGGAACTGATTGGAAAGGATGTCTACGTGAAACCCGGCAAGTATTACAACCGTCTGGTGAATCTAAACAACGAACTGGGTGAGGGCATCAAAATTCATAAGGTGACGAACGACAGTATCACGGTGGAGGACTTAATGACGCAAGTGGCTCAGGGTAAAATTGATTATACGGTTGCAGATAACGACCTGGCTCGTCTGAACAAGACCTATTATCCAAATCTGGATGTGGATCTCTCAATCAGTTTCGATCAACGTTCTTCGTGGGCCGTCAGGAAAGATTGCCCGGAACTGGCTGCTGTAGCCAATCGTTGGCATAAGGAAAACCTGACTTCGGCTGCTTACACTGCCAGCATGAAACGTTATTTCGAGATCAGCAAAACAAGGGCGTACTCCCCTATTCTTTCGTATAAAGAAGGAAAGATCTCTCTATACGATCATCTTTTCAAGAAACATTCGAAAAAGATCGACTGGGACTGGCGCTTGCTTGCTTCGTTGGCTTATACCGAATCGAACTTCGACCCGAATGTTGTTTCCTGGGCAGGGGCGAGAGGACTCATGCAACTAATGCCTGCCACTGCCCGAGCAATGGGCGTTCCCCGTGGACAAGAACAAAATCCTGAAGAGAGCATCAAAGCAGCCGTTAAATACATCGCGGCTACGAACAGAAGTCTGAAAATGATTTCCAACAAACAGGAACGTATCAACTTTATCCTTGCTTCTTATAATGCCGGATTGGGACATATTTACGACGCCATGGCGCTGGCTGAGAAATATGGAAAGAATAAATATGTTTGGAAAAACAATGTGGAGAACTTTATCTTACTGAAAAGTAATGAGGAATATTTCACCGATCCTGTATGTAAGAACGGTTATTTCCGTGGAATAGAAACTTATAATTTTGTTCGGGAGATTGTAGAACGCTACGAATTGTACAAGAAAAAGATCAAGTCGTAAACCTTGATCTTCTGAACGCCTCCTGATCGGTTGAGTATATCTTTGGATCCGGCTTTATATAATATCTACGTTGCAGTAACTGAAAGATTATATAAAGCCGGATCTTTTTTTATCAATACTGATTGTAATGGATCTTTTTCTCATCAAACTTCTGCTTGGCTCTCTCTTTATTGGCCGGATAACCCAGAGGAATCACACAAAGAGGTAAGATGTTTTCGGGCAAAGAGGTGTACTTACGAACCACTCCCATCCTGTCTTCGTAAGGATAGGCTGCTGTCCATACGGCTCCTAGTCCCATACTTTCGGCTGCCAAAAGAATATTCTGCGCTGCCGCCGAACAATCGAGATACCAATAAGATGAACGGGCAGAGTCGCCACAAACAATGATTGCTTGTTGGGCTTGTGCCAACATCTTAGCATAGGGAAGACCCGCTGCCAACGAATCGAGTTTCGACCGCTCAGATACTACCACAAACTCCCACGGACGAAGATCTCTACCGGAGGGAGCTGCCATACCGGCACGAAGTAATAAGTCGATCTTCTCTTTCTCGACACTTTTATCGAGATAGGTACGCACACTCTTACGAGCGAAAATATTACTCAAAGCAGCATTTTCGGTGCTTTCGCTCTTTTGCTCTTTACTGCCGGGAGCCGTACAAGAAGCTAATATAAACAGGGCCATACATGCCAGAGAGAAAATTCTTTTCATCATATTGTGACCTTTTTGATTATTGAATCCGATTGTTTATTGCATCCGATCGATTATTGCATCCTTATAATTAAAAGAGATTGAGTTTATTCTTTTGGGCTTCTTCTAGAGAGACGGTTTCGCGTTTGAGCGTTCCACTCTTCTGACGTAAAGCTTCGTACGACTCATTCAGCTCTCTTACAAACTCTTCTTTCGTTTTGGGATTGAGCAAACGGGCTGCTACTCCTGCATTTTGTGAAGCATCTTTCATATGCACCACAGGAGCATGATAAGCAGGGGCTATCTTCAAAGCTGTATGCATCTTCGAAGTGGTGGCGCCTCCTATCAACAAAGGAAGATCCATGCCTGCTTTCTCCATCTCTGTTGCCACGTGTACCATCTCTTCCAGCGACGGAGTGATCAAACCACTCAGACCGATCAGGTCGACCTTCTCTTTAAGAGCCGTCTCAATGATCTTCTCGGTCGGTACCATCACACCTAAATCGATGATCTCGTATCCGTTGCATGCCATCACTACACCCACCATGTGTTTACCGATATCTTGCAGTTCGCCTTTAACGGTCGCTAACACTCCCTTAATCGCAGACACGGTCTCTTAA
>Ga0114938_1002275_pt1 | contig 12236 bp, 10 predicted proteins | sample AshMeaBigSpring_FD_88675 | JGI IMG/M metagenome (GOLD analysis project Ga0114938, IMG submission 88675) | Groundwater microbial communities from Big Spring, Nevada to study Microbial Dark Matter (Phase II) - Ash Meadows Big Spring | ecosystem: Environmental > Aquatic > Deep subsurface >...
CCTGATCGGGAAAGGCCGCGCGCAACAGGGCGGCCACCTCGTGGCGATCCTTGTGCACCGCCGGGGCGACGATGTGGGAGGGGGCCTCCCCGGCGCGCTGGATGATGAGCTCGCCGAGGTCCGTCTCCACCACCTCCACCCCCTGCCCCTCCAGGTAGGCGTTGAGCCCCATCTCCTCCGAGACCATGGACTTGCCCTTGATGAGCAGCCTGGCCCCGTGTCGTTCGAGAAGGTCGCCGACGATGCGATTGCCCGCGGCGCCATCCGCTGCCCAGTGGACCTGGATGCCGTTGGCGATGCAGTTGCGCTCCAGCTCCTCCAGCAGGTCCGGCAGGGTGGCCAGGGCCGAAGCGCGGATGGCCGCGCCCTGATTGCGCAGGCGTACCAGGTCGCGGCCGTCGGGAAAGGCCTGGCGTCGCTTGACCACCAGCCCGTCCATGGCGCGGCGGATGTTGGCCCTGGCCCGCTCCTCGCCCAGGGCGGCGCCGATGCGGACACGCAGCTCAGTGGTCATGGGTTCGGTCCCACAAAAACTCGGCGATATGCATGACCCGCGGCCCCGCCCCCTGTCGCTGCTCGGTACGGCGGGCGAAGGTCCCGCCCAGGCTCATGAGGCAGCCGCAGTCCTGACTCACCAGGACCTCGGCCCCGGTGGCGGCGATGGCGTCGGCCTTGTCCCCGGTCATGGCCGCGGAGATCTCCGGCTGCTTGACGGCGAAGGTCCCGCCGAAGCCGCAGCACTCGGCAGCCCGCTCCGGCTCCACCACCTCCACCCGGGCCAGGCGCCCCAGCAGGGCGAGGGCCGAGTCCGCCACGCCCATCTCGCGGCGTGCGGAGCAGGAGCTATGGAGCACGACCCGTATGGGCGGACCGAGGTCGTCCAGGGACAGCCCCAGGACCCGGTCGAGAAACTCGGTCAGCTCGTAGACCCGCCGCGACAGGGCCTCGGCGCGGCCCTGGTCGGCGGTCCCGGCAAACAGCTCCCGGTAATGGACCCGCAGCATCCCGGCACAGGAGGCGGAGGGGACCACGATGGGCAGGTCCAGGGGAAAGGCCGCCAGTTGGGCGCTGGCCACCCGCCGCGCCTCGTCCCGGTAGCCCGAGTTGAAGGCCGGCTGGCCGCAGCAGGTCTGCCCCTGGGGATAGATCACCCGCAGCCCGGCGCGGCGCAGGAGGCGCATGGCACAGAGCCCGGCCTGGGGAAAGAGGGTATCGATCAGGCAGGTGCCGAAGACATAGACGGCCTCCGGACGCCCGTTCGCGCCAAACGTTGGATCAGGCATGGGGAAACACCTGCTCTCTCCCTGGCGCAGGCTGGGGCGCAGGCCGGAGAACAGGCTCCTGTGTCGGCCCTGGCTCGGGCCCTGGCTCCTGCGCCGGGGCCGGCTCGTCCCCCTCCCCAGAACCCGGACCCTGGGTTGGTCCTTCGCCCGACCCAGTTGTCGGCGGTGGGACTTCCGACGGTCCAGGGCCGGCCTCGGCCGCGCCCGCCCCGTCGCCCGAGACAGGTGCGTACATACGGCGGAACAGGATCAGTGCCTCCCCGAGGTCCGCCGGTCGCCGCCCCTGCCAGGCCTCCACCCACGCCCGACCCGGGTCGAGCCCCGCCGCAACGCGGCCTTCGTCCGCCACGACGAGGACATGGTCGCAGCGGACATCCGCAGGGGCCGCCGCCGGCAGCGCCTCGACCCCTGCCAGGTAATGCAGCAGGACCCGCCCCGATAGGCTCAGCCCCAACCGGCCCCAATCCGTCGCCTCCGGCTCGCTCGGCCCCTGCGCCGGGGTGGTCAGACAGCCGGAGCCCTCCGGGAGCTGGGCCGCCAGCGCCGAGAAGACCCCGCGATCGCTCCTGGCGGCGTCCAGCCAGGGCAGATGCAGCAGCATCGCGAGCCCCCAGGTCAGGGTCAGTCCCAGGGGCCAGGCGGCCAGGGATGCCGGGCGCGTCGGTCTCAGCCGCTTGATGGCCAGAATCCAGGCCAGGGTCAGGGCCGCGGCGAGCAGCGCCGCATCGACGTTCAGGGTCGGGCGGAAGTCGAGGGGCAGCAGCTCGCCGATGATCGGCACCAAGGGCGGGTGACCCACCACCAGGCCGTAACCCCAGAGTCCCCAGAGGGCGAGCGCCAGGAACGCGAAGGCGAGCAGGCACAGCCAATAGCAGAGGGCCACCAACCAGCCGGGCAGATCGCGGACCCCGCCGGCCGCGATAAGCGCCAGGGACGCCAGGAGCGGCAGGGCGTCCAGGCCCTGGAGCCGGCCGGCCGCGAGCAGGGCCCCCCAACCGACCAGCGAAACCAGGAGTGCCACCCTGACCCCAGGGTTGGCGAAGGCACGGCGGGGGCGCCGCGCCAGGGTCCAGATGGCCAGGGGCAACACGGGAAAGGTGAACCAGGCCAGGGAGCGGAGCCTGACGGCCAGGTCCTCCGGCAGGCCCACGGGTCCGGTCAACAGGGGCCCCTGCCGGACCGCCTCCAGGTAGGTGCCCAGGTCGCCCTGCAGGAGCCAGGTCCGGAACAGGTCTGGGCCCCGCAGGTACAGCTCCGCCGGCCACACCAGGAGCCAGGGGGCAGCCACCACCAGGGCCACCACCAGGGCGCGCGGGTAGCTCCGATTGCGCCAGTCGCCGAAGACCGGGAGGAGTAGCGCCACCAGCCCCAGCATGGCCGCCCAGACCGGCCCCTTGCCCATGAAGGCCAGGCCGATCCCGGTCCCCAGCCAGAGCCCGCCCCAGGCGGCACAGTCCCTGGCCCGCAGCAGACCCAGGCAGGCCATGGCAACCCCAGCCGCCAGGGCCAGATCCGCGACCATGAGGTGGCCGTACCTCAGCAGGCCGAGGCTGCCGATCAGGGCCAGGACCGCCGCCCCGCCGAGCCCAGGCCCCCAGGCCCGCCTGGCCGCCATGCCGGTGAAGGCAAGGATCAGGGCCAACAGCAGCCCGCTCGTCAGCCGTGCCGCGTCGTGCATGGGCAGCCAGTCGGCCAGCAGGCGGACCATGCCCAGGGCCCCGATGGCGTAGCCGGGCGGCACCACCAGGGTCGGGCCCCCCGCCAGGGTCGGCACCACCGGGTCCCCGCCGGTGGCCATGCCGTGGACGACGCCGAAGGTGTCGGCCTCGTCCGGTGCCCAGGGGTCATGGCCGGTGAGACCCGGCAGTAGGTAGGCGAGGGCGACCAGCACCAGGCCGAGGAAGATACCGATCCGTGCCAGGGCACCGGGGCCTTTGGGTTGGTCGGCCGTGGCCCCAGGCGGGACCGGCGGCGAGTCGGGCGGCTGCGTCTGGGCCATGGCGGGTCCTGTGGAGGTCTCGGCCCGGCCTGGGGCCTGACCTGGGCGCTCGGAATATAGCACGGGGCGCGGCCGGCCTTGGGTAGAATGCCGCGGAGCAACTCCAGCCCCCTGCCGACCCCATGCCCCTCCACCTGCCCCCGGACCCCGACCGCATCGCGGTCTTCGTCTCCTTCTCCGGGACCGGCGGGGTGGAGCGCATGGTGGCGAGCCTGACCCGCGGCTTCGTCGATCTTAGCCAGCGGGTGGACCTGGTGCTGGTGCGCGCCGAGGGGCCGCACCTTGCCCGGGTCCCGCCCCAGGTCAACCAGGTCCGGCTGGGCACCAGGCACGGACTCAGTGCCCTGCCCGCACTGGCCCAGTATCTGCGCCGGCGCCGCCCGGCCGCCCTGCTCGCGGCCAAGGATCGGGCCGGGCGCGTCGCCGTCCTGGCCAGGTCCCTGGCGGGGACAGACACCCGCATCGTGCTGCGCCTCGGGACCAACCTCTCCACCGCCATGGCGGGGCGCACCGCCTTGGAGCGCGCCCTGCGCTACTGGCCCATCCGCCGGCTCTACCCCTGGCTCGATGGCGTCGTCGCCGTCTCCCAGGGTGTGGCGGAGGACACGACGCGCATCGCCCGCATCCCCCCGGAACGGATCACCGTCATCCGCAACCCCGTGATCACCCCAGAGCTCCTGGGCCAGGCCGCCCTGCCCTGCCCCCACCCCTGGTTCCAACCGGGCTCGCCGCCGGTCGTCCTCGGCATGGGGAGACTACAGCAACAAAAGGACTTTCCCACCCTGATCCGCGCCTTTGCCCTGGTCCGCCGGCGGCGGCCCTGCCGCCTGGTCATCCTGGGCGAGGGCAGCGGACGCGCCGCCCTCCTCGACCTCATCGACGCGCTGGGACTGGCGGGGGAGGTGGATCTGGCGGGCTTCCAGGCCAACCCCTACCCCTTCCTCGCCCGCGCGGCCCTCTTCGCCCTGTCCTCCGCCTGGGAGGGATCGCCCAATGCCCTGACCGAGGCCATGGCCCTGGGCACACCCGTCGTCTCCACCGACTGCCCCAGCGGCCCGCGGGAGCTGCTGGACGGCGGACGTTACGGCCTCCTGGTCCCAGTCGGGGACGTCCCCGCCCTGGCCGCGGCCATGGGCGAGACCCTGGACCGCCACCTGCCTCCGGAGACCCTCCAGGAGGCGGTCGCCGAGTACAGCCAGGAGACCAGCGCGCGGCGCTATCTAGCGGCCCTCGGTCTGAAGGTCTAGCGAGGCTTCGGCTCACACCGACGAGGCATGGGGCACCAGCCGAGGACGCAACACCCTGTCGATCGGCTCGAAATAGAAAGGATTAAGAGGATTACGCAGGATCTTGAATCACCGAAACAAGCGCATGATTCCAGATTCCTCAATCAATCGGCGAAGAACGCGAATGAACGCGAATGTGATCAGAGGCTTATGACCGATTTCGGCCTCGCTCACTATTCCGGCCGGGAAGCCAGGCGCGGACTGACCGGCCGCAGTTACCGCAGACCGTCATCCCGGCAGGATGCCGGGACCCAGGACCAGGGAGGGCAAGCCGGCCGTCGGCACCACGTCCGCTGAACGGGCGCGTGCACCGGCTACCGCCAGAGTAGCCGAGGGCTACCGTCCATCTTTCGTCTTCGGTGTCGCGTGTATCGCCATGACCGTCAGGCGAAGCCTTCCGGATTCTCCCTCTGCCAGCGCCAGGCGTCGCGCACCATCGCCTCAATCCCAAACTCGGCGCGCCAGCCGAGCTCCGCCTCCGCCAGGCTCGGGTCCGCGTAACAGGTAGCGATGTCCCCCGGCCGGCGGTCCCCCACCCGATAAGGCACGCGCCGGCCGCTGGCATCCTCGAAGGCCCGTACCATCTCCAGGACGCTATACCCGCGACCGGTCCCCAGGTTGTAGACGGAGACCCCGGTCCCGCGGTCCGGGCGCTCCAGGGCCCTGAGATGACCGCGGGCCAAGTCCACCACGTGGATATAGTCGCGCACCCCGGTCCCGTCCGGCGTCGGGTAGTCGTCGCCGAAGACCTGGAGCTCCGCAAGCTTGCCGACGGCCACCTGGGCCACATAGGGCATCAGGTTGTTGGGGATGCCGTTGGGGTCCTCGCCGATGCGCCCGCTGGGGTGGGCCCCCACCGGGTTGAAGTAGCGCAGCAGGTCGATGGCCCAGGCCCCGTCGGAGTCCGCGAGGTCCCGCAGTATCTCCTCGACCATGAGCTTGGAGCGCCCGTAGGGATTGGTGGCCGACAGCGGAAAGCCCTCGCGGATCGGGACCGTCGCCGGGTCGCCATAGACCGTCGCCGAGGAGCTGAAGACCAGGCGTCGGACCCCGGCCTCCGCCATGGCCTGGCACAGGGTCAGGGTCCCGCCCACATTGTTCTCGTAATAGGCAAGGGGGATGCGGGTAGACTCACCCACCGCTTTGAGCCCGGCGAAATGGATCACCGCATCGATGGCCTGACCGCGAAAGATCGCGTCCAGGGCCGCGCGGTCGCGCAGATCCGCCTTGACGAAGTCCAGGTCCCTGCCGGCGATCTCCATGACCCGCCGCAGAGACTCCTCCTTACTGTTGCAGAGGTTGTCCACCACCACCACGGCATGTCCGGCCGCGAGCAGCTCGCAGCAGGTGTGGCTGCCGATGTAGCCCGCCCCGCCCGTTACCAATATCCGCATGCGTTACCCCATTCGATCCCGCCACCCGATGCCCGGGCGCGAGAGTGTAGCCAATTCGACGGCGGCAGGCAGGACCCCTCGGACAAGACAACGGCCGAGGACCAGCGCCAATCGCATGACCCGATGGGATCATCCGTCGCCCTCGGCCGCCCCGCCGGCGCCCAGACGCAACCGAACCCGCAGGCGGCGCCGTGTATCCGGGTCGAGGCCGTCCGGCAGCAGGACCAGGGAGCAGCGCAGCCAGGGCGGACAGCGAAAATTCAGGACCATGAGGCGCGTGCCGACGAAGGTCGATGGGACCAGCCGCGCCGTACGCCTGACCCCGGTCCCCAGGGTGAGCTCCCAGCCGTCCTCCCCCAGCACCGCCTGCCGCACCGCCCAGGGGGCAAGGGGCCGGATGTGGGTCAGGACGCTCCATCCCGCACTCAAACCGATCGCCAGGACCAGGGCCAGCCCCCAGGCCCAACCCAGCGGAAGGGCAAGGACTATGCCCAGGGCAAGCCCATGGGAGAGGGCGACGAAGCCGCCGAGCAAGCGGGAAGGATGCGGTCGCACCGGGAGCGGCGGTTGGCGCCGATGGCTCGCCATGCCCTGACCGAGGGGTCAAGGCCCCCAGGGAACGATTCCAAAATGACCGGCGCAGCACAAGGCCCGGGGCGCGGGCCTCTGGCCCGCCTGGCGGGCGGGACGCGCACCCACCGTTTCCACTTGCTTCTGCGCCATGGCTCGATAGGTCTGTTGGCTCACCAGCCAGAGTAGACCGGGACAAAGGCTGGGACCGGGACCAGCGGCCCGTAGGGGCTGAGAGCTGGATAGGGATACGGCCCGCCATAGGGGGGATGGCCATGCAGCCACGCCCTGCCCCACCCGGCCCGCCACGCCTGCTCCGCCTCCGCCGCACGCCTCATCGCTTCATACTCCGACAGGATGCGGGCGCGCTCGAGCTGTCCCGCGACTTGGGCCGGCCCCTCCCTCGGGGTCTGTTGCGCCGGCGGCTCGACCCCCTCGGCCTCTCCCGGCCCCGGTGCCGGTGTCGGGCCAGGCTCCGGCTGGGACTCGTCGGCCAGGGGTGCCTCGGTCACGGCACTGGCAATCGCCCTGGCCTCGGCGGGGCTCACCTCCAGGGCGGCGACCAACACCGGTATCCTGGGGCCCGGCGCCTCGGTCGCTGAGGCCGCCTCGGCCGGCGCTGGTCGGGATGCCGTGCCGGGGTCGGCTGGGGGAGGGGCAGGCGACATGGGGGCAGGCAGACCGGTGCCAGGCACGGCCGAGGGGGCGGTTGGGCGCCGCTCCACCTCCGCCGCGGGTGCGCTGACCGTCCGCCGGACAACAGAAGCGGGGGCGAAGGGTTGGGCCTCGGGGGCCTGGACCTCGCCGACGGGGGTGGCGACCTGGACCGAGGGCACATCGCCGACCATCGCCGGCCCCGCACCGACAGCCCCGCTCGCCTCGAACCCAGGCCCGGGGGCCGCGGCAGGCAGAGGCGCGGGCAAAGGCGCAGGTGCTCGACGGGTCGTCCCCTCCTCGACCGCCGGGGCGGGCGGGGATACGCCCTCCCCCGCCGACCGCGCGCGGGCGTCCTCCCGATGGCGCTCGACCGAGACCAGGTACAGGGTCCCCACGGCGATCACCGTGCCCCAGAGGACGAGCTGGGGCCACCGTTTCAAACCCTTGCGCGCGCCTGCCTCGGTCATGTCTCCCCCAACCCGAGCCCGCATAGGATTCAGCAGCGCCAATCAGACCGGCCCGGTCCCGGCGTCCGGGTCGAATGTCTCCAGCAGGGCCGCGAGCCAGCGCCCCATGGCACTGCTGCAATGGCGCAGGTTGGCCTCGATCTCGGCCATCTGAATCTCGCCCTCGGCCTTGCCCGCGGCCCAGTTCACCACAAAGGCGCAGCACGCGTAGCACAGGCCCAGCTCGCGGGCCAGGGCCGCCTCCGGCATGCCGGTCATGCCGACCAGGTCGCAGCCATCGCGCTCGAGCCTGGCCACCTCGGCCGCCGTCTCCAGCCGCGGGCCCTGGACGGCCGCATAGGTCCCGCCGTCCACCGGCGCGACCCCGGCCGCCCGTCCAGCGCGCAACAGGGCCTGGCGCAGGGCCTCGCAATAGGGGCGGGTGAAGTCGATGTGGACCACCTCGCCGCCACCCCCCTGGCCATCAAAGAACGTCTGCTCGCGGCCGTAGGTGTAGTCGACGATCTGATCGGGCACACCGAAGACCCTGGGCCCGTAGGCCGCCCCGATCCCCCCCACCGCCGCCAGGGCCACCAGGTGCGAGGCGCCCGCCTGTTTCAGGGCCCAGAGGTTCGCCCTGTAGTTGATGCGATGGGGTGGAATGCGGTGACCGACCCCATGCCGGGGCAGGAACAGGACCTCCCGACCGGCCAGGAGCCCCGTGGCAATGGGCGCGGACGTGGGACCGTAGGGCGTGGTCTGACCCGGCCCGTCGGGCACCGGGGCACCCGCGAGCGCGGAAAATCCCGAGCCGCCGATGATGGCGATCCGGCTCATGCGACACCTCCCCTGGGAAAGGGGCGGAGTTTACTGGAGGGGGCGCAAAAACCAAACCCGCCTTGGCGGACCCGGCTAGGCGCAGAAGGCCGGCAATTCCTTAACGATGAAGGTCCCGTGCAGCGCGCCCCTTGTCTTCCGCTCCCTCCGGGACAGGGCCGGGGTGAGGGAACGATCATGGCGATGCCGGTGGGACGGCCAAGGCCGGGACACCAGGGTCCCGGCCCGGCAGGAAGGGATCAGGCGGCGCGGGATTCCTGGAACATCCCGATCTCGACCAGCTTGGGGAACAGCACCTGCTCCTCGCGCTCGATGCGGTGGGTGAGCATGCGGAAGACCTCGCGGGTCTCGGCAACAAACTCCTCCGTGAAGTTGAAATCGCAGTTCTTCAGCCACTTCTTGTAGTAGTCGTCGAAGACCTTGCGCAGCGGCTTCTCGCCGCTGATGAAACCCCAGGCAATGGACTTGACCTTGGGATCGTCGTTGATGAGCAGGCTCGGGTAGATATTTCGATCCTCCTCGGCCAGGTGCTGCTTGACCTTGTCGCCCAGGTCGCAGAGCAGCTCGTAGGCGGTCTTGGCGTTTGGTCGCACCTTGAGGTGATCAGGGGAGAGGATCGACTCGAGATCCTCCACCATCTGCAGAAGCTCCGCGTGGGTACTGAGATAGCTGTCAACGGTCGGCATGGTGTCGCACTCCTCGAATTCTCGTCGTGACCAATCATGTGAAATCCCCTGCGGGCCAAGGGATCTGCATGCGGGGATTTGGGCGCCGCCTCGGCATTCGCCGCAAGGGGTCGGTTATTGCCTTGGATCGCTAGCGTCGCCGCAGTGGGGCCTGTTTAACCCAAAAACTTTAGGGTGTCAAAAGGCTTTCGCTTATATTCTTCAATGCCATAGGACCTGGACCTGGGACTCAGATGTCCCGATCCGCGACTGCGTAGACACCCCGGACGTTGCGGAAATAGTGCTTGTAGTCCAGTCCGTAGCCGATCAGATACCGATCCGGGACGCGCACCCCAACGAAATCGGCCGCCAGGTCAGGGCCCCTGGGCCGCAGCTTCTCCACCAGGACCGCAGTGCGCACACTCGCCGCCCCGTCCGCCCGACAGGCCCGCGCCACGCAATCCAGGGTCACCCCGGCATCCAGGATGTCGTCCACCACCAGGATGTGCTCCCCGCGGATCGCCTCGCTCGGGCGGTAGTGCCAGGCCAGCTCCCCACCCCTGGTCGCCCCCTGGTAGCGGGTGGCATGCACGTAGTCCAGCCGCAGCGGGAAGTCCAGGCGCGGCAGCAGGCGCCCGACCGCGACCACGGCCCCGGTCATCACGCACAAGATCAGGGGGTCCTTGTCGCCAAGGGCCGCGGCGATCTCGCCAGCCATGCGGTCCAGGGCCTGCTCCATCTGCGCCTCCGAGACCAGCAGCTCGGCCCGAGCGGCAATGGCATCATAGTCTTGGCGTGGAATCTTCATCATCCGCCTCGTTCATTGACCCTGGGCTATCGGAGCGGGCCGCGGTCCTCAACCCGCCGCAGGGCGCGTCGGGTCCGGCAGGTCCAGATCCAGGGACGCCAGCTCCTCCATGGCCCCCACCTCGTGCAGGGCCAATTGGTAACTGGGGTCCAGGCGCAGTCCGTCCAGGTCCCGCCCACCCCGTCCGTGCATCCGCAACAACCGCAACAGGGCTGCGGGGTCGTCGTGGTCGTGCAGGGCCGCCACCGTCTCGACCGCCGCGGGGCGATTGTTACACACGAGGAGCATGTCGCAACCCGCTGCCAGCCCGGCCTTTGCCCGCTCGCGGTAATCGCCCCCGGCCCCCGCCGCGGCCATGTTGAGGTCGTCGCTGAATACCACACCCTGAAACCCCAGCCGCCCGCGCAGGACCTCGCCGAGCCAAAAGCGCGAGAAACCAGCCGGCTGGGTATCGATCCTCGGGTAGACCACATGGGCCGGCATGATTGCCTCCAGGCCGTGGTCGATCAGCCTGGCGAAGGGCACCAGGTCCTCCACCGTCAGGTCCGCCAGGCTGCGCCCGTCCACCGGCAGCTCCAGATGAGAATCCGCCGCGATCCCGCCGTGCCCGGGAAAGTGTTTGCCCACCGCCGCCATGCCTGCGGCATGCACCCCAGCCATCCAGGCCGCGGCCAGGTCGCTGACCGCATTCACCCCGTGGGCAAAGGCACGGTCCCCGATGACCCGGCTCACCCCCCGGTCCAGGTCCAGGACCGGGGCGAAGCTGAAGTCCACCCCCACGGCCCGCAGCTCCGCGGCCATCAGCCACCCGACCCGCTCCGCCGCCTGTCTGGCCCGCTGGGGCTGATGACGGTGCAGGGCCCCGAAGCGCCCCGCCGGCGGGAGCCGGGTGAAGCCCGCGCGGAACCGCTGCACCCGCCCCCCCTCCTGGTCCACCGCGATCAGCAGCCGCGGCTCCCGCAGGGCATGGATGGCCGAGGTCAGGGCCGCCACCTGCCCCGGGTCCTGGTAGTTGCGCGCGAACAGGATCACCCCCCCCACCGCCGGGTGGCGCAGCAGCTCGCGCTCCTCCGCCGTCAGCTCCGTGCCCTCCAGGTCCAGCATCACAGGCCCTAGCGACATGGCTCCGCCTCCGCCCCGCTAACCGCCGTCTCACCGCTCGCCCCAAGTCGCATGTCGCCCCCCGAAGATCAACCCGGCCGGCAGTGTGTACCAACTGACATCGGCCTGACAAACCGCATCGCCCAGTGGGAGCGCCGCCCCCGGCGCGACCGGCCGAGGCGCAGCGAGGCCGCCACCCCCAACCCCATCGACCCAAGGCCCCCACCGGCTATCATGACCCCCTGCTTCCCCCGCCGGAGACACCCATGTCCACCGCCGAGCCCAGTCTCCCCCTCGCCCGCTACAGCTTCCGCTTCCTCGCCGCCGAAGACCTGCGCCTGCCGTCGGACCCCCGCGGACTCTGGCACGGCGTCTTCGGCCTCCGCCTGCGCGAGCTCGCCTGCGCCCTGCCCGGGACCGAGTGCAGCGCCTGCCTCCTGCTCCACAAGTGCGCCTACAGCCGGCTTTTCAGCGGCCCCCGCCCACCCGAGGCCGAGCTGATGCGCCGCTACGACACCATCCCCGTCCCCCACGCCTTCCAGCTCCCCCCCGATTCCCCAGAGCCGGTCCGTGCCGGCGACCCCATCACCGTCCACCTCGTCCTGGTTGGCGACGCCAACGGCCACCTGCCCCTGGTCATCCAGACCATGGCCGCCGCCGGCCAGGGCGGCCTCGGGCGCGAACGCGGCCAGGCCTGGCTCCAGGACGTCACCCAATCACTTCCCGACGGCCCGGCCGCCCACCCCGCCGCGGCCAAGGGGCGCATCCTCGATGCCCTGCCACCCCAGGCCCCACGGACCCCGCCCCTCCCGGCAACAGTGCGACTCGTTCTGCTCAGTCCCTACAAGCCCTCCGGCCAAGCCGCGGCAGCCGGAGGCTTCGACCTCCCTCACCTCATCATGGCCATCGTCCGCCGCGTCAGCCTGCTCCAGTACTTCTACACAGGCACCAAGCTCGATGCCCCCTTCCCCGACCTCAAAGCCGCAAGCGAAAGGGCGCGGGTCATCGCTCATTCCCTGCGGTACCAGGACGCCTCCCGCTACGGCGTCCGCCACGGCCAGCGCCTCGACACCGGCGGCCTCGTCGGCCACATCGACCTGGACATAACCGGCATCGAGCCCCTCTGGCCCTACCTGCACCTGGGCCAGTGGCTCAACGTCGGCAAGAACGCCAGCATGGGCTATGGACAC
>Ga0114938_1002276_pt1 | contig 12234 bp, 12 predicted proteins | sample AshMeaBigSpring_FD_88675 | JGI IMG/M metagenome (GOLD analysis project Ga0114938, IMG submission 88675) | Groundwater microbial communities from Big Spring, Nevada to study Microbial Dark Matter (Phase II) - Ash Meadows Big Spring | ecosystem: Environmental > Aquatic > Deep subsurface >...
GTGGGCGTCCTGGGTGACCACCCCGACGGCCTGGCTGATCGACTCCAGCGTGACCTCGCGCAGGTCGTGCCCGCCCATGCGTACCGTCCCCTCCGTCGGGTCGTAGAGCCGGCTGACCAGCCCGGTGATCGTGGTCTTGCCGGCGCCGGACGGGCCCACCAGGGCGACCATGCGGCCCGGCTCCACCCGCAGCGACACCCCGTGCAGGGTGTGCCCGGCCACCGGCCGCTCCACGGTGGCGACGGACTCCAGCGAGGCCAGCGACACCTCCGCGGCGTTCGGGTAGCGGAACGACACCCCGCGCAGCTCGACGTCGGCGGCGTCGGCGGGCAGCGGACGGGCGTCGGGGGCGTCGGCGACCAGCGGCTGCAGGTCGAGCACCTCGAAGACCCGCTCGAAGCTCACCAGCGCGGTGAGCACGTCGATGCGGGCGGTCGACAGGGCCGTCAGCGGGCCGTAGAGCCGGGCCAGCAGGGCGACCAGGGCGAGCAACGCACCGAGGGTGAGGGTGCCCGAGATGACCAGAGTGCCGCCGGCGCCATAGACCAGCGCGGTGGCCAGCGAGGTCACCAGCGTGAGCGCGACGAAGAAGGCCCGGTTCTGCATGGCGATGGTGACCCCGATGTCGCGCACCCGGCCGGCGCGGCCGGAGAACTGCGCGTGCTCCTCGGCCGGCCGGCCGAACAGCTTCACCAGTAGCGCCCCCGCCACGTTGAACCGCTCGGTCATCATGCCGCTCAGCTGCGCGTTCAGGTTCATCTGCTCGCGGCTGAGTCCCGCCAGCCGACGTCCTACCCAGCGCGCCGGCACCAGGAACACCGGCAGCAGCAGCAACGAGGCGACCGTGACCTGCCACGACAGCGCGAGCATGGCGATCACGATGACCACCACGCTGATGACGTTGGAGACGACCCCGGCCAAGGTGCCGGTGAAGGCCTGCTGCGCGCCGATGACGTCACTGTTGAGCCGCGACACGAGTGCGCCGGTCTGGGCCCGGGTGAAGAAGGCCACCGGCTGGCGCTGGACGTGCGCGAACACCTCGGTGCGCAGGTCGTAGATGAGGCCCTCACCGATGCGCGCGGAGTACCAGCGCTCCACCAGGCTCAGCCCCGCGTCCAGCACCGCGATGAGCGCGACCAGCAGTGACAGCCGGACCACCACCGTGGCGTCGCCGGCGAGGATGCCGTCGTCGACGATGCGCTCGAACAGCAGCGGTGCGGCGACGACGAGGTTGGCGCTGATCACCACGATCACCAGGAAGACCGCGATCTTTCGGGCGTACGGACGGGCGTAGGAGCCGATACGGCGCACCGTCCCCGGGGCCAGGCGGGTGTCGTAGTCCGAGCGGTCCCGGGTCAGGGACCGGTAGGTCGTCCACATGCCGTGCCCGGCCACGGCACCTCCTTCGCCCCGACTGCTGGTCGCTGGCCGTCAACACCGACGGCGAGCGGCTTGTTCCTCCCCCGGCCTCAGCCCAGCAGCTGAGCCAGCTCCGCCAGCCGGGTCGCCTGCGCCGCTCGCTCCGCGGCCTGCTGCTCGGCGTGGGTGCGACCGCCGGCGTCCCGCAGCAGCGCCTTGGTCGCCGCGACCGCGCCGGCCGGCGTTGCGGTCACAGCGGCCACCAGGTCCTCGACGGTGCCGGCCAGGGCGTCGGCAGGCACCGCGAGCAGCGCCAGCCCGAGCTGGACCGCTTCGGGCGCGTACACCCAGCGGGTGGTCGCGCAGATCTCCAGCGCGCGCGGATAACCCACCCGGTCCACCAGCACCTTCGTGCCACCCAGGTCGGGGACCAGGCCCAGCGCGGGCTCGCGCATGCACAGCTGGGCGTCGTCGGCGCAGACCATGAGGTCGCAGGCCAGCGCCAGCTGGAAGCCCGCCCCCACCGCGTGCCCCTGCACGGCGGCGATGCTGATCGCCGGCGACTCCCGCCACCAGGCGAACGCCCGCTGGAACTCCGCGATGGTCACGTCGAGGTCGGCGGCGTCCATCCGGGCCATGTCGACCAGGCTCGCCTCGCCCGGGATCCCGGCCGGGTCGAGCATGCGTCGGTCCAGACCCGCACTGAACGACGGGCCCTCCCCGCCGACGACGACGACCCGCACGTCGGCCGGCAGCAGGGTGGGCACGGCCGCCAGCGCCCGCCAAGTCGCGGGGGTCTGGGCGTTGCGGGCGTCGGGTCGGGCGAGCACCACGTCGGCGCGGGGACCGTCGACCGTGAGCCGTACGGCGCCCGCCTCGAGCAGGGCGGCGGCGCTGGTGGTGGTGGTGGTGGTCGCAGCGGGGGGAGTCACCGTCGCAGGGTAGGACGCGGCGCTGAGGGCACCGACGCCGAGGTCGGTGCCCGGGCGGTCTACGTGCCCGTCTTCTTCGTCGCGCCGCGCGACTTGGGGGCCCCGCCCCGCCCGCGCAGGGTGGCGCCGGACTCGGTGAGGACACGGTGCACGAACCCGTAGGACCGGCCGGTCTCGGCGGCCAGCTCGCGGATGCTCCGGCCGCCCTCGTACTTCTTGCGCAGGTCGTTGCCCAGCTTGTCCCGGGCGGCGCCGCTGACCCGGCTGCCCTTCGCCGCGTTGTCCGCCACGACTGCCTCCTCGAGATACGTGTCCGCTGACAGCCATGATCGACTCCACGGCCACCCTGCGCCACCGACTTGGCCGATTCGGCCGTCGGTGTCAGGTCAGGCGAGCGCGACGAGGTCCCGGTAGTCGCCGTTCCACAGGTCCTCGACCCCGTCCGGCAGCAGCAGCACCCGCTCCGGCGCCAGCGCGTCCACCGCGCCGTCGTCGTGGGTGACCAGGACGATGGCCCCGGCGTAGCGGCGGACGGCGTCGAGCACCTGGTCGCGCGAGACCGGGTCGAGGTTGTTCGTGGGCTCGTCGAGCAGCAGCACGTTCGCGCTCGAGACCACGAGCGTGGCCAGCGCGAGCCGGGTGCGCTCCCCCCCCGACAGCACCCCGGCCGGCTTGAACGCGTCGTCACCGGAGAACAGGAACGAGCCGAGCACGGTGCGCACGGACGTGTCGTCGAGGTCGGGTGCGGCCGAACGCAGGTTCTCCAGCACGGTGCGCGACAGGTCCAGGGTCTCGTGCTCCTGGGCGAAGTAGCCGATCCGCAGCCCGTGCCCGGCCACGACCTCGCCGGTGTCGGGCCGCTCCACCCCGGCCAGCAGCCGCAGCAGCGTGGTCTTCCCGGCGCCGTTGAGGCCGAGGACGACCACCCGGGAGCCGCGGTCCACCGCCAGGTCGACGTCGGTGAAGACCTCCAGCGACCCGTAGGACTTCGACAGCCCGGTGGCGGTGAGCGGGGTGCGTCCGCAGGGGGTGGGCTCGGGCAGCCGCAGCGCAGCGACCCTGTCGTGCCGCCGCTCGTCTTCCAGGCCGGCCAGCATGCGCTCGGCGCGGCGGTCCATGTTCTGCGCCGCCACCGCTTTGGTCGCCTTGGCCCGCATCCGGTCGGCCTGCGCCTTCAGGGCGGCGGCCTTCTTCTCGGCGTTGGCCCGCTCCCGCCGGCGGCGACGCTCGTCGATCTCGCGCTGCTCGAGGTAGCGGGCCCAGCCCATCGCGTACACGTCCAGCTCCGCCCGAGTGGCATCGAGGTGGAACACGCTGGTGACCGTTCGCTCCAGCAGGGCGGTGTCGTGGCTGATGACGACCGCCCCGCCGGGGAAGGTGCGCAGGAAGTCGCGCAGCCAGACCACCGAGTCGGCGTCGAGGTGGTTGGTCGGCTCGTCGAGCAGCAGCGTGTCGGACTCGGAGAACAGGATGCGGGCCAGCTCCACCCGGCGGCGCTGGCCGCCCGACAGGGTGCCCAGGGGCTGGTCGAGCACCCGGCCGGGCAGCCCCAGCGCGGCCGCGATCGAGGCGGCCTCGCTCTCGGCCGCGTAGCCGCCCAGGGTCAGGAACTGCGTCTCCACCTCCGCGTAGCGACGCATCGCCTTGTCCCGGGTGCTCGGGTCACCGCTGGCCAGCACCTGCTCCTGCTCGCGCATCTCGCGGACCACTCGGTCCAGGCCACGGGCACCGAGGATGCGGTCCCGGGCCAGCTGGCGCGCGTCCCCCGCTCGAGGGTCTTGCGGCAGGTAGCCCACGGTCCCGGTGCGGGTGACGGTGCCAGCCGCCGGCTGGCCCTCCCCGGCGAGGATGCGGGTGAGGGTCGTCTTGCCGGCCCCGTTGCGTCCCACCAGCCCGATGGTCTGGCCGGGCCCCACCCGGAACGACGCGCCGGTGAGCAGCAACTGGCTGCCGGCGCGCACCTCGACGTCGGTGGCGACGATCACGCGAGCACCTCGGACGGCAGGACGACAGGACGGCGGGACGGCGGGACCGCCGCTACCACCAGGATGCCTGGTGGGCGTCGGTGACTACCCTTCGACCCCATGCCCGAGGCCGTCCCCGTCCCCCATCCGGACCCCGCACCTCCGGCGACCGCAGCCCGGCGGCGGCTGGCCTCCCGCGACCTGGCCCAGGTCGCGATGGGCGCCGGCCTGATCGCCGCGCTCGGACTGCCCGGGGCCATCTCGGTGCTCGGCAGCCCCGTGCCCATCACGCTGCAGACCCTCGGGGTGATGCTGGTGGGCTCGCTGCTGGGGGCCCGCCGGGGCGCCCTGGCTGTGCTCACCCTGCTCGCGCTCGTGGCCGCCGGGCTGCCGCTGCTGGCCGGGGGGCGCGGTGGCCTCGGCGTGTTCGCCGGCCCTTCCGCCGGCTACCTGGTCGGCTGGGTGCTCGGCGCGTGGGTCATCGGCCGGCTGGTCGAGCGCGGCCGCCCCGGCTACCGGTGGGGACGCGGCCTGACGGCCAACCTGGTCGGCGGCATCGCCGTGGTCTACGCGCTCGGGATCCCCGTGCAAGCCTGGCGCACCGGGGTCCCGCTGCCCGAGACGACGGTGCTGGCGCTGGCGTTCGTCCCCGGCGACCTGGTGAAGGCGGTGCTGGCGACCGCCGTCGCTGTGAGCGTGCACCGAGCCCTGCCCGACCTGCTGGTGGGACGGCCGGCGGTGACGCCCGACCCGTCCGGCTGAGCCATGGCCACCGGCGTGGTGGTGGCCGACGACCGGCTCGAGGCGGTGCTGAGCGCCCTGGACGGACCCGGTCCGGTCGCCGTCGTGCCCTCCGGGCGCCCGGTCCCCGCCGGGCTGCCCACCGCACTGAGCCGGGCCCCTGCCGACACCTGGCTGGTGGCCCTGACCTCCGGCAGCACCACCAGCCCTCGCGCGGTCTGCCGCACCCGCGCGTCGTGGACGGCCAGCGCCGACACGCTCGCGCGGCTCACCGGCACCACACCGGGCGCCCGGGTGCTCGTTCCCGGCCCGCTCTCCTCGACGCTGTTCCTGCACGCCGCCTGGCACGCCTGGGCGGTGGGCGCGACACCGCTGGCCGCTCCGCTGGGCACCTCGCTGGCCTGGGAGGTCGTGCACCTGGTGCCGCACCAGCTGCAGCGCCTGCTCGACTCCTCCCGTGCCGGCGCCGGTCCCCACGACCTGGCCGGCCGGACCGCAGTGGTGGCCGGCGCCGCCCTTCCGGCCGCCCTGGCAGCCCGGGCCCGCGCCCGTGGCCTGCGGCTGCTGGCCTACTACGGGTCGGCAGAGCTGTCGTTCGTGACCGCCGGCGACCCCGGCGACGACCCCGACGGGGCGCTGCCGCCGTTCCCGGGCGTCGACGTTCGGGTGCGCGACGGCGAGGTGTGGGCCGCCGGTGCCCTGCTCTGCTCCGGCTACCTGCCGCTGGCGGCGGACGGCACGCCCGGCCGCGGTCCCCTCCGGCGCGCTGACGGCTGGGCGAGCGTCGGCGACCGTGGCGAGTGGACGAGCCGAGGGCGGCTGCGGGTGCTCGGCCGCGGGGAGAGAGTGGTGCAGGCCGGCGGCGCCACCGTGCTCGTCGCCGACGTCGAGGCGGCGCTGCGGGCCGTCCCCGGCGTGCGCGATGTGGCCGTCCTCGGTGTGCCGCACGCCTGGCTGGGCGAGGTCGTCGGGGCCGTGGTCGAGGCGCCGCCGGACGCGGTCGAGGTCTCGGTGCTGCGGGCAGCTGCGGCGGCTGCGCTTCTCCCGCCGCAGCGACCGCGGGTGTGGCGGGTGGTGGCGGCTCTCCCCCGCACCGACGCGGGCAAGGTCGACCGGCGCTCGGCCGCCGCCCTGCTCGCTCGCCCCCGCTGAGTGGGCCGGCGCCCCGCCCCGCCGTCGGGCTCCTAACATCGACCGATGCCGACCAGCACGCTGATGATCGACGAGCGCTACTGCGGGCCTCCCGGCTCGGCCAACGGCGGCTACGCGGCCGGAAGGTTGGCCCGCTCGGTGCTGGAGCCCGCCGGGCTGGCGGCCGTGGCCGGGCCGTGGGTCGAGGTGACGCTACGCGCGCCCGTCCCGCTGGCGACCCCGCTGACGGTCGAGCCGACGTCCGGCCCGACCGACCCCGACACCCGGCTCGCGGCGGCAGCCTCGCACGGCGAGCTGGTCGTCGCGCAGGTGCGGGTGCTGGCGCACGAGCCAGCAGCGGCGCACCCCGTCCCGGCGGTCGACCTGGCCACCGCCGAGCGGGCCACCCGCGGCTACCTGGGCCTGCAGGTCCATCCGTTCCCCACCTGCTGGGTCTGCGGCCCGGACCGACCGGCCGGGGACGGCTACCACCTGCAGCCGGGGCCCGTGGACGACGACGGCACCGCCTGCGTGTGGACGGTTCAGCCCTCGCACGCCGACCCCGACGGCACCGTGCCGGTGCAGGCGGTGTGGGCGGCGCTGGACTGCCCGGGCGGCTGGACTGCGCTGGCCGCCGGCCGGGTGGTGCTGCTCGGACGGCTCGCCGCCGCAGTCCACGAGGTGCCGCACCTGGGCGAGCGGTGCGTGGTGCGAGGGCGGCGCACCGGTGCGGACGGCCGCAAGACGTTCACCGCCACGAGCGTCTACGGGCAGGACGGCCGGCTGCTCGGGCACGCCGTGGCCGTCTGGGTCGCCCCGGCCTGACACCGGCGGGCCCGTCCCAACCCGGCACCTACGCTGGGTGCTCCCATGGACCGACCGGACACCACCGCTGTCGTGGTGGCCGCGCGCCGCACCCCCATCGGGACCGCCGGCCGGGGCCTGGCCGCCCTCGACCCGCCTGCCCTGGCGGCCCCCGTGCTGGCCGCGCTGGTCGCCGACCTGGCCGCGCCCGACCTGCGCGTCGACGACGTCGTGCTGGGATCGTCCCGCGGCCCCGACGGCGCGCTGGCCCGGGTGGCCGCGCTGGCCGCCGGGCTCGGCGTCGACGTTCCCGGGGTGAGCGTGGACCGCCAGTGCGCCAGTGGCCTCGACGCGATCGTGCAGGCCGCCGCCCGGGTGCAGGCGGGGCACGCCGACCTGGTGCTGGCGGGCGGGGTCGAGAGCGCCACCCACGCCCCGGCGGGGCGGGCTACCTTCGCCCCCGTCGACGTCGGGGACCCGGACATGGGCGTGGCGGCCGAGACGGTGGCGGCCGAGGCGGGCATCAGCCGGGACCGGCAGGACGGCTACGCCGCGCGCAGCCACGCCCGGGCGCTGGCCGCCCGGGCAGCCGGCCGGTTCGACGCCGAGACGGTCCCGGTCGCCGGCCTGGACCACGACGAGCGGCCGCGCGGGCTCACCGTGGCGCGACTGGCCCGGTTCCCGGCGGCCTTCGTGCCGGGTGGCACGGTGACCGCCGGCAACTCGTGCGGGATCAGCGACGGTGCCGCGGCCGTGGCCGTCGTCCCCGAGTGGCTGCGGGCGCAGCGGGGCTGGCCCGGCCTGCGGGTGGTCGGGGTGGGCACGGCCGGGGTCGACCCGCTGCGCTGCGGGCTGGGCCTGGTGCCCGCGGCCCGGCAGGCGCTGGACCGGGCCGGCGCGAGCGTCGCCGACGTGACCGTGGCCGAGGTCGTGGAGGCCTTCGCCGGGCAGGTGCTGGCCGGGCTCGACGCGCTCGGCCTGCCCGAGCAGGTCGTGTGCCCCGACGGCGGTGCGCTGGCGCTGGGCCACCCGTGGGGTGCCTCCGGCGCGGTCTGCGTGGTGCGGCTGTTCAGCCGCCTGGTCCGCCAGGACGCCGCCACGCCGGGGCTGGGGCTCGCCGCCGTGGCCGCCGGCGGCGGGCAGGGGGTGGCGCTGGTGGTGCGACCGGTGCCGGGAGCGGCCCGGTGATCACGCTGCGCGGCGTCCGGCATGCCTTCGCCGAACGCACCGTGCTCGACCGGGTCGACCTCGTCCTCGGCGAGCGCCGGGTGGGCGTCGTGGGGGCGAACGGGTCGGGCAAGTCCACCTTCGCCCGGCTGCTCAACGGCCTGGTGCTGCCCGACGAGGGCACCGTCGAGGTGGACGGCCTGGACACCCGCCGCGACGGCGCGGCCGTGCGCCGCCGCGTCGGCTTCGTGTTCACCGACCCCGACGCGCAGATCGTGATGCCGACCGTGGCCGAGGACGTGGCGCTGAGCCTGCGCCGCAGCGCCGACCCCCCGCCGGCCCGGCAGGTCCGGGTGGCCGCCGCCCTGGACCGGGTCGGGCTGGCCGGGTTCGACAACGAGCCGGCGCACCAGCTCTCCGGCGGGGAGAAGCAGCTGCTCGCCCTGGCCAGCGTGCTGGTGGCCGAGCCGGCCGTCCTGGTCTGCGACGAGCCGACGACACTGCTCGACCTGCGCAACACCCGGCGGGTCGTCGACCTGCTGCTCGACCTGCCGCAGCAGCTGGTGATGGTGACGCACGACCTGGACACCCTGGCCGCCTTCGACCGGGTGCTGGTGTTCGACCGGGGCCGGGTGGTCGTCGACGACGTCCCGGCCGCCGCGGTGGCCGCCTACCGGAGCATGGTCGGATGAGGCTGCGGCTGCCCTCCCCCGGGCTCTACGTGCCCGCCGACTCCGTCCTGCACCGGACCCCGGCCGGGGTGAAGCTGGCCACCCTCGCTGTCGTGCTCACGGTGCTCGTGCTGCGCAGCGACCTGCCCTCGGTGCTGGCCGGAGCCGGCCTGGCGGCGCTCGGGTACGTGGTTGCGGGTGTCGGCGTGCGGGTCAGTGTGGCCCAGGTGTGGCCGCTGCGGTGGTTCGTGCTCGTGCTGGTGGCCGTCCAGGTGTGGCTGGCCGACGTCGAGCGGGCGCTGGTCACCGCCGGTGGGCTGGTCGTGGCCGTGGCCCTGGCCGGGCTGGTCACGGTGACCACCCGGGTCACGGCCATGCTGGCCGCCTTCACCGCCCTGCTGCGCCCGCTGCGGCCGCTGCGCGTGGACCCGGACCGGGTCGGGCTGGTGCTGGCCCTGGCCGTGCGTGCCGTCCCCGTCGTCGCCGACCTGGCCCGGCAGGTGCGGGAGGCCCACGCCGCCCGCGGCCTCCCCCCCGACCCGCGCACCTACGCGGCCCCGCTCGTGGTGCGCACGCTGCGGCAGGCCGACGCCTTGGGTGAGGCGCTGGCCGCCCGCGGGCTGGACGACTGAGCCGTCCGCAGCCCGTGGTCGGGCCTCGGTGGCCTCCTCGAGCGAGGCGACCGCACCCTCACCGACCCGCATCTTGTAGGTGAGCCCGGCGATGACGCCGCCCGCGATCGGTACGACGTTGAACAGCCACAGCTGGCGGACGGCCTGGGTCAGACGTTGAAGCCCAGGGCCCGCAGCTGCTCGCGGCCGTCCTCGGTGATCTTGTCGGGTCCCCACGGCGGCATCCACACCCAGTTGATGCGGAAGGAGTCGACGATGCCCCGCAGGGCCGAGGCGGTCTGGTCCTCGATCACGTCGGTGAGCGGGCAGGCGGCGCTGGTGAGGGTCATGTCGATGCTCGCGGCGGTGCCGCCGTCGACCGCCTCGACGTGCACCCCGTAGACCAGGCCCAGGTCCACGACGTTGATGCCCAGCTCGGGGTCCACCACGTCGTGCATGGCCTCGGTCACGTCGTCCGCGGTGGTGGTCATGGTCATCTGCTCACTCGCTCTCGTCGGTGCGGACCGGCACCCCGGCCCGGGTCATCGCGTCGGTGAAGGCGGCCCACGGCAGCAGCGCGCACTTCACCCGGGCGGGGAACTGCGCGACGCCCTCCAGGGCCACCGCGTCGTCCAACAGGTCCTCGTCCGGTTCGCTTCCCGCGGGCCCGGCCAGCAGCATCGCGCGGACGGCGGCCAGCCGCGACCGCACCAGCGGCAGGTCGGCTCCTACCACCAGGTCGTACAGCATCGAGGCCGACGCCTGGCTGATCGAGCAGCCCCGCGCGTCGTAGGAGACGTCGGCGACCCGGTCACCACCGGCCAGCGTCACGCGCAGCGTGATCTCGTCGCCGCACAGCGGGTTGACCTGGTGCGACTCCGCGTCGTAGGGATGCCGCAGGCCCCGGCCGTGCCCGGACCGGTAGTGGTCGAGGATGATCTCGGAGTACAGCCCCGCCAGCTCACCGGGCACCCGGCGCTCACCCGACCCCGAAGAAGCGCTGCGCGGTGTGCACGGCCCGCAGCAGCGCCTCGACGTCGGAGGCGTCGTTGTAGACCGCGAACGACGCCCGGGTGGAGGCCTGCACGCCCAGCACCCGGTGCAGCGGCCAGGCGCAGTGGTGCCCGGACCGCACCGCCACCCCCTCGGCGTCGAGCACCTGGGCCAGGTCGTGCGGGTGGATGCCCTCGACTTCGAAGGCCACCAGCGGGCCCCGCTCGGCGGCCTCGCCGAGCACCCGGACGCCTGGGAGCTCTGCCAGCCCCTCGAGGGCGAGCGCGGTCAGCCCGGCCACGTGCGCCTCCACCGCCTGCATCCCGAGCCCGGTGAGGTAGTCGCAGGCCGCTGCCAGCCCCACTGCCTGGGCGATGACCGGGGTGCCGGCCTCGAACCGCAGCGGCGGCGGGGCATAGGTGGACCACTCCATGGTCACGGTCTCGATCATCGAGCCGCCGGTGATGAACGGGGGCAGCGCCTCGAGCAGGTCGCGCCGAGCCCACAGCGCGCCCACCCCGGTCGGGCCGAGCATCTTGTGGCCGCTGAACGCCACCGCGTCCACGCCCAGGTCGACCACGTCGACCGGACGGTGCGGCACCGACTGGCACGCGTCCAGGAAGACCAGCGCGCCGACCTCGCGGGCCCGCTCGCGCAGCACGTCCACCGGGTTGACCGTTCCCACCACGTTGGACTGGTGCACGAACGAGAGCACCTTGGTGCGAGGCCCGACCACTTCGGGCAGGTCGGACAGGTCGAGGGTCCCCTGCGGGGTGACCCGCAGCCAGCGCAGCGTCGCGCCTGTCCGGCGGCACAGCTCCTGCCAGGGCACGAGGTTGGCGTGGTGCTCCATCTCGGTGACGCACACCTCGTCGCCGGGGCCGAGCCGCAGCCGCGGGTCGACGTCGGAGTCGAGCGAGGCGTTGCCGAGGCTGTAGGCGAGCAGGTTGATCGCCTCGGTGGCGTTGCGGGTGAAGACCAGCTCGCCGTGCCGGCCGCCGACGAAGGACGCGACCCGGGCGCGGGCCCCCTCGTAGGCGGTGGTGGCCTCCTCGGCGAGCTGGTGCGCGCCGCGGTGCACGGCTGCGTTGTGGGCGGCGTAGAACTCCCGCTCGGCGTCGAGCACCGGCAGCGGCTTCTGCGAGGTGGCAGCGGAGTCGAGGTAGACCAGCGGCCGGTCACCGCGCAGGGTACGGGCGAGCACCGGCACGGCAGCCCGGACCGCGGCGACGTCCAGCGTCGCCGCGGGCGGCGCGGGTGCCGCCGGCACCGTGCTCATCGTCGGCCTCCTGTCACGCGTGGCCGCGCTCGCCTCAGGAGCGCGCCGCGGCGTAGCCCACGTACCCCTCGGCCTCGAGCCTCTCGGCGAGCTCGGGGCCGCCCTCCTCGGCGATCCTGCCGTCGACGAACACGTGCACGAAGTCGGGGGTGATGTAGCGCAGGATCCGGGTGTAGTGGGTGATGAGCAGCACCGACCTGTCCCGGCCGTCGCCGCGGGCGCGGAACCGGTTGACGCCTTCGGACACCACCCGCAAGGCGTCGATGTCCAACCCCGAGTCCGTCTCGTCCAGGATCGCCACGGCCGGGTCCAGCAGCTCGAGCTGCAGGATCTCGAACCGCTTCTTCTCCCCACCGGAGAAGCCGGCGTTCACGTCGCGCTCGGCGAAGGCGGCGTCCATCGCCAGGTCGTTCATGGCGGCCTTGACGTCCTTGACCCAGGTGCGCAGCTTCGGCGCCTCGCCGGCGACGGCCGTCTTGGCGCTGCGCAGGAAGTTCGACACCGACACGCCCTGCACCTCGACCGGGTACTGCATGGCGAGGAACAGGCCGGCGCGGGCCCGCTCGTCCACGCTCATCGACA
>Ga0114938_1002277_pt1 | contig 12233 bp, 21 predicted proteins | sample AshMeaBigSpring_FD_88675 | JGI IMG/M metagenome (GOLD analysis project Ga0114938, IMG submission 88675) | Groundwater microbial communities from Big Spring, Nevada to study Microbial Dark Matter (Phase II) - Ash Meadows Big Spring | ecosystem: Environmental > Aquatic > Deep subsurface >...
ATTGTGGGGGGATTTTTCTGTAAAAAGAGTATTTATTCTGCTATTTCTTCTGTTTTAGTTTTTTTAGTCTTTTTTGGTTTCTCCTCTGCCTCGATATCAAGGTCAGCTTCTTTAGAAGGATCGATTTTGGCAGATGTACCACCAGCAATAGATGTTTCTGATCCAGCTGGAGCTGGTTCAAGTGCCTTGATAGAAAGACCTATGCGTCGTTCATTGACATCAAGAGTGATGATTTTTGCACGTACCTTTTTACCAACCTGTACGATATCTTCAACATTTTTTACAGGAGTATGTGAAAGTTCTGAGAGATGGATTAGCCCATTGATGCCTCCATTAAGTTCTACAAAAACACCAAATTTAGAAATCTTTAAAACAGGCACCTCGATGATATCATTGAGCTTATAGACACTTGCAAGCTCTGCCCAAGGATTTGCCTTGAGACGCTTGATAGAGAGAGAGATCTTCTCAGGATCAAGACCAATAATTTCTACATTCACCTTATCTCCAATCTTCGCATATTTACTAGGATTTGCAACATGTCACCAGTCCATCTCAGAAACATGAACAAGTCCTTCAAGACCATCAAAAGTAACGAAGATACCATACGAAAGAATACCTGAGACAACTCACTCAACACGATCACCGATTTTGAGATTCTTGAGAGCACTTTCACGAGCACCATCATTGGTAGCTCTTTCTGAGAAGATGATTTTTTTACCATCGTCTTGTACATTGAGTACTCGTACTTCAAGAGGTTTCCCAATCAGTGCTTTCAAGTGTCCGAGAATTCGCTCAGGATCTGCATTTTCCACACGCGGATAATGGATAGGTGACAGCTGAGAAACTGGGATAAATCACTTCATACCATCGAGATCGATCAAGAGTCCTCCTTTGTTTGCCTCTGTAGGAACAACAGACATAGTGAGTCCTTTTTCTTTGTTTTCAAGGAGTTTGCTCATCAAAGTAGTCTGAGATGCCTTGCGAAGAGAGAGAATGAGAAGTCCAGATTCTGGATCTTGTCCTCGATACATTGCAGCAACTTCATCACCAACTTTGAGCGTACGAACATCCATAACAGATGAGAGAAGATCAGCACCCGAGATAATACCAGTAAACTGATTTTTAACATCTACGAGAAAAAGTTTTCTCCCAATAAACACAATTGTACATTTTACAATCTCACCTTTTTTGAGAGGTGTTACTTTTGGTTCTTGATCCAAGAGTTTAATAAATTCTGACATAGCCAAAGGGGGTTAAAAAATAGAAGAGAAGATGACGTAAGAAATTACGAAAACTTCTTTGGCCTCTTGTGAGAGAAATAAGACGAGTACATTGCCACAAGTATCAAGCACTCTGTTTTCGAAATACTTTGTATTTTATACTTTGTATTTTGTATTGGAAATTAATATGGGGCGAACGACGGGGCTCGAACCCGCGACAACTAGATTCACAGTCTAGGGCTCTACCAGCTGAGCTACGTCCGCCATAAAAAATCAACCAATCACGGAAAACGAGGTTAGTATAGTGGAAATATCGGAAATGCAAGTAAAAAATATCCACCAAAGTGCTTTTAGCGAGAGGCTTTGCTATAAGGTTTTTTCCACCAACCATTTTCGAGACTCCAGCCATAGAATACATAACCGCTTATCATAATGATAAGTGTGATAATAAGAGAAAAACCGAGAGACCAATTATAGAGTGTATGGAGTCACATGGCGGCCAGACATCCTACCAACATACCGAGCCAGATAGGACGAATAGTAAATAGACACCAAAAACCAAAGAATCCAGCAAAAAGATGCATTGGAAGAGAAAAGAGTGTACGACCGAGAAATTGTGACCAGGTAAATTCGGAAGTGAAATAGGCAATATTTTCGAAAAATCAGAAACCAAGAGCTACAAATGGACTCATCACAGCTGGGTATAAATAGACCAGGGATTGCAACCACTTCCCTACTTCTTCATAAAAAGGTGTTTGAAATGTTTGTAAAAAAAATCAAGAGAATACTTGATTATACGGTCAAAAATAGAGTATTCCGTACACCCCTACTGCAATCCCAAGGGGTATCAATGAGAGATATTTCCAGCGCTTCCAAATATAGGGAAGTCCTCCGAGAAAAAAGAACATCGGAATCAAAACCCACTGAAAACGAGAGAAAAAATCAGCAAAGAATGTATGAACTATCAACAAAGTTCCTGCAATAAACATTCATCGAAGAACCGCTCATCGCGCTCGCAGTAAAAAATCCTCTTTTGCACCCAAATGCATGAAGTATGTTATCAAATACATCCAAAGAAAAAGAGTCAATCCAACAGAAATAAATACAAAAATAAATGACATACTCGTTATTTATGTTGAGACTTTTTCTCAAAGACGATATTATATTTACCGACAGAGAATTTTTTCTCGAGAACACGGTTCACTTTATACCAACCTAGAATCACCCAGGATCCCAAGACAAGAAGTAAGAAACCAACGATAAAACCAAGAATCGCCGGATTAAAAAGGATGGCAACGCCAAGTACCAGACAAATTGTTCAAAAAAGAATCATACGCATACAGTATATCTATTTTCTCTCTGTTACAAGAAAAATCCCTCATTTCTGAGGGATGGTTTTTGATATATTTCAAAATTACGAAAGATCTTCGTTGAGCTCACGATACTTAGAACAAATAATTGCCTTCTCTCGTGTTTTACGTTTTGTATCTTGTTTGAAATTATATCGAGTTGCACGAAGAGTATTGATCATACGTGATCCAAAAAGAAGTTTCTTAAATCGTACAAGCATCTTATCGCTTGATTCTCCTTCTTTCTTTGTAGCGTAAAAACGAGCCATAATAAGGGAAAATTTGTAAAAAGTAAGCGGATTATAAAAAAAATCTCCTGCCTGTCAAAAGTTTTTGGGAAATGATTTATCGTATCTCTATAATACTTGATACATTGAGCTGCAATCGCATTTTTAATCGTTCCAAAAATTCTCCTTCATTATTTGGTATCTCAAGGCGTATGTGAATCTCAAATGTTGCATCTTCTAGAGAATGTGTATGCATATCAATAATATTGACTCATGCTTGATAAAGAGCTTTTGTTACATCTGCCAAGAAACCTGGCCTATCCCTCACTATAATAGTCATTGGGACAATTATGCCAACTTCATGCGCTGACCAATAAGCAGGAAGAAGTCGAGCAGGATTTACACGATTCAATGCTCTACACTGAGCTGTATGAACCATACATTTTCCGCCACTTCGCATAACAGCTACCACCTCTGAAGGAAATCGCGGGTTACAACATTGTGCAAGGGTATGAGGCATATTTCTTTCTCCTCAAATAATGAGAGTATAGGCATGTTCATTATTCTGAGTTTTATGAGAAATGTTTGATGTAACTTTAGGTATTTTTTTATAAGGAAGAAAAGCTGACGGTTTACGAATTCATTGTCCTACTTGGTACAATAATTCTTCGAGTTTTTTATGATCAAGAGTGAAATCAACATACTTTCTTAGATCCTTGCATTCTGGATCGAGTATGATTCATTTTTCTGAGAAAGCATTTATGAGCACTTCTCTTCATTTCTTTATAGCCCGATCTCTATCGCCTGAGAGTCGTTTGATTTCTACTCATATTTCGGTGCGAGCCTTAGAGGAGACAACAAAATCAAGCCATTGTGCTGATGGATGTGCATTTGTTTGTGTCATGATTTCGACCATATCTCAATTTTTCAATTCTGTATCCAGTGTTGCGAGTTTCCTATTTATACGGGCTCAAACTGTATGGTATCCTACATCAGAGTGAACTGAGTATGCAAAATCAACTGGAGTTGCTCACTGTGGAAGTTCTCGAATATCACCTTGAGGCGTGAGCACAAAGATAGTAGGACGAATTTTTTCTCATAATGAAGATGATTGTGTTTCTAGCAATCCATCTGCAAGTGTCGAGAGAACCTCTTGTAATGCTTGTTTTGTATGTGTATTGTCTCCAAATTGCTTATAGAGAACATGTGCTGCTACTCCATGTTCTGCATGATTATCCATTTCCTCAGTCCGAATCTGTATTTCAACGGGTTGGTTTTTTTTACCCGCCAATCCAAGTACCGTTGTATGCAAACTCTTGTACCCATTTAACTTAGGTACAGCAATAAAATCTTTGATACGTCCAGGGACGGGAGAGAAGGCTCCATGAATATGTCCAAGTATCGTATAACATTCTGTCACATCTTTTGTTAATATTCGAATGGCAAAAATATCATACATATCAAATATACTTTCTGAGTGTCTTTCTTGCATTTTTCGATAAATAGAATATGGCTTCTTGATTCGATAACTAATTTTATCATGATATTCTGCGGGCAATAAGTTCTTGAGTTTTTGAATAGATTGAGTCAAAAATTCTTCTTGCTCAAGGGTATAGTGAGCGAGCTCGCCAGTGATTTTGAGATATGCATCGAGGTCGAGCGTCCGAAATGAGAGGGTTTCAAGAGCATCTTTGAAAGCATATAAACCTAAACGTGCAGCTATTGGGGCATAAATAAAGAGAGACTCTTCCGCAATATTTTTGGCCTTTTCAGTATCGTTATGATACTGAATTGTACGGAGGTTGTGAATACGCTCTGCTATCTTGACAAGCAGGGTACGAATATCTTCTGCAACAACGAGTAACATTTTTTGCATTCGAGCAATATGTGATGATTGTCACCGATATCGTACGCGACGGATCATATCGAGATGTTCCACTATTGATCTGACATCTCTTCAAAAAATCTTCTCAATTTCTTCATACGAAGATGCGCCATGAGAGACAACATCATGAAGCAGGGTTGCAATAATTGTGGTACTGTCTGGCTGCAACACCATAAGTTCTTTTGCAGCAGAAATAGGGTGAATAATATAGTCATCTCCCGATTTTCTGAGAACGCCTTTGTGTGCATCTTTTGCATGCTCATATGCAGCATAAATTTTTTTTATTTCAGACTCATCCCCATACGTACTATACTTCTGTATAATATCTTCAAAAATATCCTGTTGTGGTGTATGAATATCTCCTGTATGTGCCATAGTATCCAGAATTATAGCTAATGATCTCATAAAATCAAAAAGATGAACTTGTGAGAATTTGCATTATAGAACAATATAGGATATACTCATACTCTATGGATGAAAATCTCTCTCCATCTCACGATAATCCTTGAATCCAGTCTCAAGGAGTATCTCAATGAACTGTTTTGTTACAAAAAGTCTTTGAAGATATATCTGTACCGCAGATATATGCTGCCTGTGATGCTGCACAAAAAGCACCAACATTTCGTTCTCAATACAGTTTTAATCAGAAGTGGTTTTCTATTACGTATTGCGAAACTTGATTCCCTCTTGACCCAAATACCCCTACAATACCACCACATCAAACGGGGAAATTTCATGCAGAATTTCAAAAAAAGAATGGACAGAAAGGAATTATCGTCTGAAATACTATTTGAGAAATTCTCAGTCTTATCTCAACATTTTCAAAAAAAGAAGAACCAAAAAAAGAAATTGCCGATACGATGGATATGTGAGAATACTTTGATACTGTGATATTTACAGAATTGTGTGAAAATGTCAGTCATTCTATACAAAAAAAATGAGCATACATGTTAAATCAGAATACTTATACAGTACACGAACGTGTACAATCCACATGAGACATATTGACATATTATACACCTACTCAATATATTGTAGAATACCCTGGGCGTTTTTCACGAGAAACAACTGGCGAAACACTTCATATAAATGATAAATTGATAGCAGAAAGCCCAACAGTACCCAACCTCATACAGTGGCTCACCCATGAGCATTGAGCAGACCTAAAACAGAAAAAAGTCTGAGAAGAAAAATGACCAATATTTTTCAGCAAAGAATGATTTGTAGAGCTTTGTGAATATATTCGTGATCATGTTCCGGATAGAAAAGGTAAGTATGATTTTAATGGCACAAAATACCCTCTCTGGATTAAACTCAAATGATTGTTTTTTGGATATGTCTATTATGCAGAAATGCCACAAAAAAATAATAGCACTATTACCGTGTCAGCACGAACTCCTGAAAAATTATACGAAAAGATATTTGGCCCTATTATCACTATAGAAAATACATAACGATATAAGTCAATATATTATTTCAGACTTCCCTCTATCAGAAGTCTCAGATATTTGCATTTTGAGAAAAAGTATGGCAAAGTGAGAAGGAATAAAAAAGTATGTCTTCTTTTCAAACCACACAAAGTGAACATGAAGCCGAAAAATCCCAAGAATGGGCAAAGAATAATCCAAATGCAAAATTTGGAAATAAAACAGTGCACAGCATTCTCCACGATACGAAACAAGAACTCAATGGTATACTATGAGCTGTGCCTGAAAGAGGAAAAATAGATAAAAGACTCCAGGACGGTATACAGGCAGAAATCGATAAAGACACTTTTGTAAAGGGGTATCTGGCAAAAAAACTCACACCTATCTCAAGTCCATCAGAGAGAGCGAGACAAGGATTTCATGAAATGCTAGAAATACGAGCATATCTCTGAGTAATGTCTCATTTCGAGAAAAGCATCTCTCGACTTGCATGAGAAGCAAGAAAATATATCGCACATCCTATTCTTGCTGAACAATCTAAGATTATTAGTAAGTTTTCTCGCAGAGAAGCAGAATATAATTCTCTTCCTGATGTCGGACAAACACGGCTACAGACCGAGTTTGATGCATTGAGAAATCTCGTACAACAAGTAAGCGGTTCAACACCTACAACAACTCCAACAGTACCTCCAATGCCAAGTCCAGGTCCAGTTGTGCCGAGTCCGATACCGAGTCCAGCTCCAACCGTACCTACACCTTCACCTACGTCAACACATGCACCAATGATGTTTAATGCTATCAGTATTGATCCAACTTCAACAAATATTGAGAGAAATACGGCAAATCCTCAGATTACTTTAGTTGGAACCACTCTCAACTCACATATCCAAGTTGCTGATGTGGGTGGTAGAATCCTCTATAGCTGAGTAGTTGCAAGACATGATTCTGCTGGTAATTTCAAAATACCCTTACGAGGCTTAGATGTAAGGAGTATAGGACCACAAGATATTATTATTACCGAAACAGACCCAAATGATTCTAGTAATATACTTGAAACTGACCAAACTCTCACTATTACAGAGAAAAAAATGCAACTCTCTCACGCCCCTAGAGCTGCATTAGCAAAACCAGGCAAACAAGAAAACAATAGATGACTTACTATTAATCTTGAGGATGTAATACCGGGAACCAAAATACAAGTGAGAAATCCAAGAATATCATGAGGGGTAGACGAATTCTACGCAAACGGTAAAACATTTACTCAAAATCTCTTTCATATAGATTCTCGTACTCCGAGCACTGGACCAGAAGATCTCATCATATGTATGGTGGATCCCAATGACCCAACTAATAAATCTCCTGAATTTAGATTACCATTTGAAATCGATCATCCTACTCTCACTATAGAAAGACCTGAAATATCACAAATAACTGATAAACTTGCTCCAAGTGATGATATTAAATTTCAAATGACAAATGCAGCAGATGGAAGTGAAGTGATTATCACAGGTCCTGGACTTTCATCAGCAAAACGCATGTCAGTACCAGTAGGAAATGGTCCTGATTTTGATATTGATACTGGCATCAAAGCATGACCTCCACTAGTGCCAGGAAAAACATATGAATATACTATTCAAGTAGATGACCCTCGACACCCCGGAAACAAAAAATCCACAAAAGTAAAAATCGAAATCGATTATCCAAATCTCACACTCGCAACACCTACTATCAGCAATGCAACTCCTGTGGAAATCAGACAATGAGCACCATCAAAGTGATTTCTCAATGTTGATAATGCGGTAGCATGAGCAGAATACATACTTATTCTTCCAAATGGTACAGAAGTTCCTGCCGGCAAGGCAACATGACCAACACATGCCGTCTCACTGAATAATCTCGATATCAGCACCGTATGACCTCAAACAGTCATTATCAAAGTAAAAGATCCTCATCATGATACTATAACAGCATTGCAAACGACGGTTGATCTTGAGGTAAAAAAGAAAATTGAAGCACCGAAACATCTTCCACAACCAGTCTTTAAAACGCCTGTTGATTATGCTGAAGGTGGTGGAGACATCGATATTGAACTCCTCAACGCCGTGACACATGCAGAAGTAACAGTAGAATATGATACGTCTTGAGGACGAACTACTACAGCACCCCTTACAGTAACAGCAGATGGAAATCTCAAACTCCCTCTTGCTGGGTTTGATGCACCAGCCGGAACTAGTAACATCGTAGTAACATACAGAAATCCTGTTTCCGGAGCTGCTCAATCTAGAACTATAGCTATGCATATAGCTTCTCGACCAGCCATAGAACGTCCTGAAGGTCTCTTAGATGAAATAGATATAACAACAAAGCCAAGCCAAATAAAAGTCGGAAAAACAACACCTGGACATACTCTATCAGCAACTGATAGTGATGGAGCGAACATTACCTTATCTCGTGGATCAGACTGAATATATAGTTTTTGACTTCCAAGAAATACACCTTCGGAGAAACAGCAATATACTGTTAAAGTTACCAATACAACTACCGGAATATCAGAAGATTTCCCTATTACCATAAATGTAAAAGTACCGCCAAAAGCTAACAGAAGAATCGATCATCATAACTTCTCACATGCGTGTAAAGAAGCAAAAGAGCATGGAGTGTGACACTATAGAATCAATGGAGAGGCACATGCATTTGATATCACAAAATCATGGTGAAAATACAAAACCAATATACACTGAGAGTCGTTTAAAGCCAAAACTCCAGATGAACTCTACAAGAAAGTAAAGGAACATCTCGAACACCACAATCAACACGAAAAAGATGAATACAATGCCTATTGGGGTCTCATGCCAGAAACACCCGAGCACAAAAAAGATGAAGAATCTCACGAAAAGTCTGAAGGAAAAGAAAAAGCTGATAAAAAGGGTCATGAAAAAAAATGAGAACACAAAGACGATCACCATAACAAAAAAGGTCATGAAGAACATCACGAAGAATGAGGTACACTCTATAGTAAAGCTGTACAAAAACTATTCTGAAATGGACTCATAGCAAAAATGCTCAAATGACCCCCATATATTCGATCTGTAACATGAACAGCTTTTGATGCCACTGTAGCTAGTAGTATCGCATGAGGTATTGTCTACGGTGCTAGTATTGCAGCTGGATCAGCAGTGCTCAGTACTTTTGTCGTACCTGCTATGACGACAGCCTTTGTAGGCTATGGCGCCTATTCCGCAATAAAACGATTTAAAAAATGGCGAGCAAGCAAATGAGGAGGTGATAGTCACGGAGGTTGACATGGTGGTCATTAATTACTTTTATGAGTACAACTAGAAATTGACAAATTATACCTAATCAAAATGAGCTTCGAGCCCAGAGGAATGAGGAATGAGTCCTTCGTGCACAACGACTCACACCAGAGGAAGAAGCACGAGCGAAACAAGAAGAACTCCGTGAGCAACAAGTCAGACGAGCTGAAATACAACGTGAAAAGAAAAAAGAAAGTGCCTGGACAGAAACAAAACTCAAAATACTCGCTCTTCAAGGAGCTCATAAGAGAACTACAGATCAAAAAAATCCAAAAGAACAGGATATGCCTGCTGGCAGTATAAGAGAAAATATCGCTCGGGTTGATCCAGTTTTATTTGAACGTTTCGGAGAACCACGAGAGTTTATCGAAGATATGAATATCATTCTCTCCGGTTTTGAAAATGAAAAACTGGTAATAGAAGGAAACGAAATGCAAAAGCTCAATGAGTATGGCAAGAAATATCTCCTCGGGCTCCTTATCCAAAAACATATTTTTGAACAAGGTTTCAGTATCTCTATCGATAACAACAATCAGCCTATCCTCAGAGATGAACGACCAAATCCCTCTACGCAACGTCAGGAACAAGCAAAGGGACTTCAGGAAGCATTGAAACAATTTGAATTTCAAAGTCATAGCAGACATCCTGCAAGGAAAAATGATAATTCTTCTCTGATTGCCGAATATATCGCTGCGACAACGTATGAAAAAAATCCAAACCTCGTCGATTACCGCAATTCGCTCGCACGAAAAATGGGTATCACAAGTCCAAATATCTCTCCTGAACAAGCTCAAACTATTCTCGAAAGCACATCACTGACACCAGAAGAAAAATCATTTCTCTTAGCATGGAAAGAGAGTAAAAAAGATGCCACTTTGACGCAAGTTCAAAAACAACAAGAAACATTTGTAAAATATGCAAAAGAGAATATCGATAAAAAAACTCCTGAGACCCATCTCAGAGAGCTTGCTGAAAAACCATTTACTAAATCAGCTGAGCTCCTCGCTGGTGGAGCTATCGGAGCAGCCCTCCTCTATTTTGCTTACAAGCAAATCAAAAAATGAGGGATATGGGGAACTATTTCTGGTATTATAGCTGGTCTTATTTGAGGAGCTATTATGCTTCCTCTTGCTGATAAAGGATGGCAAGCTCTTGGTTGGTGAGAATCCTTCAAAGATACACTTGAATGAAAACCAGTTGATCGAGAACAAGCAAACGATAATCCAATTGCTCGTCTTGATATTAAAATTGTGGAACCAACTCGAGATTTATGGGGGCGACTTTGTGCTCGTCTTGCAAGTGGACAAGAAGGTATAGAAATTCTGATGCACCCTGAGGTTGGACAAAATATTGCGACCGCCTACCCTGTATACTCAATGCTTAATTCACTTGATGCAAATAAAGGAACCCCTCATAGTAGTTACCCCTCACCTGATGAAACCATCCCCCAAAAAGACATACAAGGAGGACTTGAGAAACTTCAAAAAGAACCAAATCAAAAAGCACAACTGAACACCCTTCTCAGGAATACCTGGGAACGATACAAAAAGACAGAAGAATACAAGAAAAAAAGTGAAATAGAAAGAAAAAAAGTGACACTTGATACTATGCTCGCTGCGATAGAACTCGAAGATGGGTGGCTCAATGAAATCATTGACCCCCTATCCAGCAAGCCAGAAAAAGATGCAGCAATGCGCGTTATAGGACAAAATCCAAAAGAATGGTGAAGTATAAAAATTGGGGATTTATACTCATATTTTATCAATAGTTCTGCTGAGAATGGCACCATAAAAGGACTGCTTGATACCTACAAAACAAAATATCCAGATGGATGAGATCCGACTGTGATTATGAAAAAATATCTCTCAAGCATCGATATATCTGAAAAATCAGGTCTTTCTCTCAAAGAATTTCTCAAAAAATAATATTTGACATTTAATAAATAAATTATATTATATTTATGTAAGGAACTTCTTTAACCTTTTTTCTTTATGAAATTAAGTTCACAACCATCTTCTAAAAACACCCCTAAAGGGAGTGCTTTAACAACTACAATAGCGTCAATCGCTGGAGCTGCTACACTAGCAGTCTGAGGTATGTATGCTCTCAAAAGACCTGGAGCACCAGAAATGGAACAAAATGCTAAGAATGGTATTGAGCAGGTATTTGGCTGGTATGCACCAACGGGAGTTTCAGAAAACCCTCTTATTGATAAGACCCAATCTCTCTTTACAGCTCTCAAAGGAAATACAACGCAACGTATCTTCTTTATGAGTCCTACAGATCAATGGAATAATAATGAGCCAGAAGACGGTGTATGGTTTGTAGATGGTGACACATACGTCACTTGTAAGACAAATAGCGAGACATTTGGTGCAAATACTATCACAATCGCAGCTCACAATGTGGTTGACCAAACAGGAAAACCAGCGGACTTTACATGGAGTATTAGTTTTGATGATAAAAAAGTAACTATTACAAGTAATGGAAAAGAAGTACGAGGAGATGATGAAGACAAAGATAAATTTATTACCAAATTACTCAATGATTTAGAGAGTAATTTCCGATAGGAATTATTTGCAATATTATAAAGAATAGGGTACCATAGACTGGTAACCCTATTTTTTATGTCTGAAAAGATACTTCCCACTGTCGATAATCAAGCAAATACCTATCATCAAATAGAATGATCAATTTATCGACGTTCTCGTCTTGATCTCAATGTCTTGCAGGGGTCTATAACAGAGGAAAATCGTCTCAAATATATGCGAGAACAGTTTGAGAAAATACGTTGAGAAACACAATGAAAAC
>Ga0114938_1002278_pt1 | contig 12225 bp, 11 predicted proteins | sample AshMeaBigSpring_FD_88675 | JGI IMG/M metagenome (GOLD analysis project Ga0114938, IMG submission 88675) | Groundwater microbial communities from Big Spring, Nevada to study Microbial Dark Matter (Phase II) - Ash Meadows Big Spring | ecosystem: Environmental > Aquatic > Deep subsurface >...
GGAAAGCGCCCGACCCCACGGCGATGACACAGGCGCTCGTCGCGAGAATTCACGGCGCAGCATGACCGTAGATTTTCACGCCGTGCGCGGCGTGCTCCTGGACGTGGACGGGACGCTCTGGCGCGGCGATGTCGCCGTGCCCGGGCTGGCGGCCTTTTTCGCCTTTCTGCGTTTCCAGCAGATCCGCGTGCGCATCGTCACCAACAACTCGCTCAAGCCGCCTAGGTACTACCGGACCAAATTAGCCGCCTTTGGCGTGGAGATCAGCGACACAGCGATTCTGACGTCGGCGCAAGCGACCGGCCATTATCTGGCGCAGATGCTGCCGCCGGGCGCGCCTGTCTATGTGATTGGGGAGGCAGGGCTGCTGGCCGCTGTACACAGGGCGGGGATGATCGTACGGGCAGATGCCGCCGCGCCCGTGGCGGCCGTGGTCGTGGGCGGCGACCGCAGCCTGACTTACACCAAGCTCAAGGACGCCGTGCTGCTGCTTCAGCGCGGGGCGCAGTTGATTGGCACAAACCCGGACATGCTGATCCCCACGCGCGCGGGCATGGCGCCAGAGACTGGCGTCACGCTGGCGGCGCTGACGGCGGCAACTGGTGTGGCGCCGACGCTGATCGGCAAACCGGAACGCTGGCTCTTCGACGCGGCGCTGGCGCAGCTGGGTCTGCCCCCGTCCCAGGCGCTCATGATTGGCGACCGGCTCGACACCGACATTCGCGGTGCGCAACAGCTTGGCATACCGGCCGTCCTGGTGACGACCGGTATCGATGGCGCAGTGGCTGTGGCGACCAAAGGCATTCAGCCTGACCTGCTGGCGGCGCATCTTGGCGATCTGCTGGCTGCCTGGCAGCGGGGATAGCGGCGACGCCAGTTGCTGTCAGGTCAGTTGCCCGACAAGCTGCGCCACAGCTTCGCCTAACTTGCGGTGCTCGCCCGCCTCGAAGTGAATGCCGTCAAGGTCGCTCGACACGATGACGGATGCCGTGTCGAGAAAGGCGCAACCGAGTTCCGTCGCCACCTGCCGATAATAGAAGCCCAAATGCTGCGATTTGGCCTCCGCTCCCTCAAACATCTGGTCGAAGTAGGTTAGCTTTGCTACAGGGGGCGGCGCCAGCAGTAGTACAGGCGGCGCAGCGCCCGCCCGCCCGGCGGCGCTCTGCTGCACAATCCGCACCAGCCTACCCGCGCCCTGGGCAATATCGAACGCCGACAGGCTGAAGCGTTTCTTGAGGTCGTTCGTGCCCAGCAGAATCACCACCAGGTCGAGCGGGCGATGTGTCTCCAGGCACGGGATCAGGTAATCCTTGCCGCACTTGTAGCCCTCGATCGGGTCATCCCACACGGTTGTGCGGCCATTCAGCCCTTCCTCGATGATCTCGTAGTCGGCGCCCAGCGTGTTGCGCAGCACGCCGGGCCAGCGCGTGTCGCGGGCGAAGCGATCCTGAGTCGCAGGGTCGTAGCCCCACGTGTTGGAATCGCCAAAACAGAGAATGCGTTTCACTGGTCTGCTCCTCATCAGTTGTGCCGGTTGATTGAATGTGTGGCGCCTACGATTGTAAGCCAGTGCTGGCTGTCACCAAAGTGGCAGCCAGCACTGGCGTGAAGCAGAGCCTTCGAAAAACTGGGTATTGACGAAAATACTATAGCATGTTACTTTATCCTATAGGATTTTTGTCCACCCAGTAGACCGCAAACCATATTGACCGCAATGAGCAAGCAGAAAATGGTGCTGGCCGACGCTGTCTATGAGCGTCTGCAAGCGCGCATCATGGATCAAGTTTATCCACCGCGCCAGCGGCTCAACATCGATGCGCTGGCGCTTGACCTCAATGTCAGCCCGACGCCGATCCGCGAGGCGCTGGCGCGGCTGTCCGGCGAGCGACTTATCACCTTCGAAGCGTTCAAGGGCTACCGTGTCAGCCCGTTGCTGACGACAACGCAGGTGGCAGACCTCATGCATGTGCGCAGGCTGATCGAGGTAGACGCCGCCCGCCTGGCCGCCCGCCGCATCCTGAAGCCGGAACTACTCATGGTCGAGCGGCTGCTGCAGCAAATCCTGGAAGAGAGCGCGTGCGTCGAGGTCGGTTCGTGGTCGCATGGCTACCGGCAGTTCAACCAACTCGACAAGCAGTTCCACGAGACGATCGTCAGCGCGGCAGGCAACCAATTTCTGCTCAGCGCCTACCGTTCGCTTAACATCCACATCGAGTTGGGGCGCTTCTACAATGTCTTTCGTGAGATGGACCAAATGCAGACCTGCGTGGAGCACGACGCGATCTTCCAGGCGCTGCACGCACGCAAGCCTGACGAAGCCGCCGCCGCCGTCGAACATCACCTGCACGCCACAGAGGATCGCATCTTCCGGTTGATAGACAAGTACCCCCATCCGCACAGCGCTAACGGCGCTGCACCCAGGGAGGTCAAGCCATGACACTTCAGGTTGCGCTAATCAGCGGTCCCATGTACAACGCACTTTATGCGCGTCTGGACGACTTCATGCAGGCGCACGGCGTTGGCGTCGAGATCGCCTTTGCGGGCGACCATCCGGCGCTCAACGCGTTTCTGGCGACGGACGCAGCCGCCCGCTGCGACGTTGTCTCTACGCACACGAAGTATGCGCCGTCGCAGACGCCACTGCTGGCGCCGCTGGATGATCTGCTTTCCCCAGCAGAACTGGCCGACTTCACACCGTCGCTGCTGGCCCTGGCGCGTATCGACGGCAAATTGTACAGCGTGCCGCGCAACGTCGATGTGCGTCTGCTCCACTATCGCACCGACCTGATCGCGCGGCCGCCGGCGACGTGGGAGGAACTGCTCGACCTCGCACGCACGGTCAACCGCCCGCCGGAATTGTACGGTTTTGTCTTTCCCGGCATGGAATCGGGTTTGTTCGGCACCTTCTACGAGTTGGTGGAGATGGGCGGCGCCGAACTCTTCCCGCCCGACCTGACGCCGCAGATCGAGAACGCGGGCGGGCGCTGGGCGCTGCAACTGCTGCGCACTTGCTACGCCGAAGGGCTGGTCTCGCCGGCGATCGTGAATTGGCACTATGACAAGGTGCATGATGCCTTCCGCGCCGGGCACGCTGCGATGGTCGGAGACTGGCCTGGCTACTACGCCGATTACTGCGCCGCCGATTCGCCCGTGCGTGAGCACTTTGGGCTGGCGCGCTATCCCATCGGGCCGGCAGGCAAATCGCTCGTCTATGGCGGCAGCCATACCTTTGCCCTCACCCGGCGCGGTGCGGACAGCGGCGATGCGCTGTCGTTGCTGCGTTTCCTCACCGCAGCCGAGCAGCAGTTGCGCGAAGCGCAGCAAGGCTCCGTACCGGTGCGCGCTTCTGTGATGCAGCGTGTGCAGCAAGACGCCGCGCCGATGGAGCGTCAGCGCTGGCAAACCCTGGCCGCTGCTATCGAGGGCGTGGTGATCCCGCCCAAGTTTGGCCGCTACCCGCTGGTTGAGGAAGTGCTGTGGCGCACGGTGCAGGCGGCGATGACCGATAGCCTGTCCATCGACGACGCACTTCACGCTATGACCGTCCAAATTGCTGAGATTGTCGCGGGTGACCATGAACGGTGAACTTTCCGGCAAGGTGATCTTCCTAACGGGCGGCGGGCAGGGCATCGGGCGCGAATGCGCCATCGCCTACGCACAGGCCGGCGCACAGGTGGCAATTGCCGACATCAATCTGACGGTCGCACAGGCTACGGTGGAGAACGACCTGCCCGGCGCCGGCCTTGCACTGCGCTGTGATGTATCGTCCTCCGCTTCTGTACAGGACGCGCTGCGCCGCACGTGCGACCACTTTGGACGGCTCGACGCCATCCACAACAACGCTGCGATCAGCGGGCCATCCAAGCCGTTGCACGAAACCACCGGCGACCAGTGGGATCAGCTCTTCGCCATCAATCTGAAGAGCATCTACCACACCACGCTGCACGGCATCGATGCGCTCAAAGCCAGCCGCGGCTGCATCCTGAGCACAGCCAGCATGGTTGGCGTGCTTGGCCAGGAAAATCACGCTGCTTACGTAGCGACCAAGGGCGCGCTGATTGCACTGACCAAGGCGATGGCGCTGGACTACGCCCCCTTTGGCATCCGCGTCAATGCGCTCAGCCCGGCTGCCGTGTGGACGCCGCTGTTACGCCAGTGGGTGCAGGAGCAGCCGAATCCCATTGCCACCGAGGACTTTCTGAACCATATCCACGCGCTCGGCTTCTGTCCGGATGGCGATGTCGTGGCCGATGTCGCCGTTTTTCTGCTGTCGGATCGGGCGCGCTTTATCACGGGCGTCACGCTGCCGGTGAGCGGCGGCGCGGAGCTTGGCTATCGGCGACTAGGAACGAAATGAATCTCCAAATTTCCAATCTCTATTCTCGGTGTTTCGGAGGCGTCGAGATGGAAGGCTGGAGATTGAAGAGTGAGGGGCTACATGAAACCGCTCTACATCACTGCTGTCAGCACGCAAGATGCACGCTTTCAACTGAAACCCGGTGAGGGCGTGGATGCAATCCACACCAATCCGCAGTACGCCTACGCCGTGACGCTGCTGCAGACCGACGCATCTCTGACTGGCGTCGGGCTGGCGCTGACGCTGGGCGCGGGCACGGAGATGGTGTGCGATGCGATCAAAGTGCTGGCGCAGCCGCTGGTTGGCCGCGAGATCGAGGAGTTGATGGCTGACTTCGGCCAGGTCTTCCGCCAGATCGCCGACCACCCGCAACTGCGCTGGCTGGGGCCGCACAAGGGGGTCGTGCATCTGGCGCTGGCCTCGCTGACCAACGCCTGCTTCGACCTGTGGGCCAAGGTGCGCGGCGTGCCGCTCTGGAAACTGCTCGTGGACCTGACGCCGCAAGCGATCCTGGCGCTGCTCGACCTAAGCTATCTGGAGGATGTGCTCCAGCCGGAGGATGTGATTCGCCTGCTCGAACAGGAAGCCGTCCACCGCTACGAGCGCGAACCGGTGCTGACGCAGGGCTATCCTGGCTACGACACCTCCATCGGCTGGTTTCACTACAGCGACGACCAGGTGCGCGACAACGCCCGCCGCGCCGTCGACGCCGGTTTCCTGGCGATGAAGCTCAAGGTCGGCTCGCCCGACACCGCGCGTGACATCCGCCGCACCAAGATCGTGCGCGACGCAGCCGGCGCCGACGTGCAGATCATGCTCGACGCCAACCAGCAGTGGACGCTGCCCGTGGCGCTGCGCACCTGTCTCGACCTGATGCCGATGCATCCCTACTGGATCGAGGAGCCGACCCACCCCGACGATGTACTGGCGCATCAGACGCTGGCGCGCGCCATCGCCCCTGTCAAGTTGGCCGCAGGTGAACATATTCCGCACCGCGTGCTCTTCAAGAACTACATGCAGGCAAACGCTGCGCATTTCATCCAGGTGGACTGCACACGCGTCGGCGGGATCAGCGAATTCATCACGGTCAGTCTGCTGGCCCGGCGCTTCAACCTGCCGGTCGTGCCGCACGTGGGCGACATGGGGCAGATTCACCAGCATCTCGTGCTCTTCAACCGCGTAACACTGGGACACGAAATGATTTTCCTGGAGTACATTCCGCACTTGCGCGACTATTTCCGCTATCCGGCGGTGGTGCAGGGCGGCGTCTACCGCCCGCCGCAGGAGCCGGGTAGCAGTTCTGACCTGCTCGATTGAGGGGTGAGTTGCGAGGGGTGAATAGCGAGGGGCGGGGCAACAGGTTTTTGAGCAAATTTGGAGTGCAATCATGGCGCAAAGTAAGGTGGATCAACCCGTGACGAAGCACGAAGACGCGGACGGCATCGGTAGTGCGCTGTGGAGCGTGCTGCGACGCAACGACATCAGCGTCGTGATCGCCACGATCATCCTGTTTGTGATCTTCTCGTTCAGCAACTCCAGCTTTCTCACGCCCTTCAACCTCTTCAACGTCTCGCGCACGGCGGCGCTCTACGTCTTTGTGGCGCTGGGGCAGGCGATGGTAATCGTCGTTGGCGGGATGAACTTGTCGCTCGGCGCCATCGGCGGGCTGACCGTGGTGATCGCGGGCTGGTGCATGGACACGATGGGCTGGTCGCCGTGGATTGCAGTGCCGTTAGCGATGGCGACGGGCATGCTCTGCGGGATGTTCAACGGCTTCATCATTATCAAGTCGAAGCTTAACTCGTTTATCGTGACGCTTGCGAGCCTCTTCATCTTCACTGGGCTGGTGCAGGGCATTTCACAGGGCTTCCCCTACTCCAACATTCCCAAGGATTTTACGATTCTGGGACGCGATGACCTGTTCGGCGTGCCCTACATCTTTCTCTTTGCCGTGGTGGTGCTGGTTGTGTTGGGCTATGTCTTCAAGTTTCGTGTGGTTGGCCGGCGCATTCTGGCCACGGGCGGCAACCTGGAGGCGGCGCGACTCTCCGGCATTCGCACCGACAACATTGTCTTTCTGGCGCACACCCTTTCCGGCGTCTTTGCGGCGACGGCTGGCCTGCTTTGGGTCTCGCGCATGGGGTCGGCGCAGCCGTCCACCGGCACAGACTGGCTGATCATCTCCTTTGCCGTTGCCATCATCGGCGGTACGGCGCTCAACGGCGGCGAGTTTTCGGCGCTGGGCATCTTGGCCAGTGCGATCATGCTCACGCTGATCAAGAACGGCTTGATCATGCTCAACGTCAACGTCTATTTTGAGCAGACCTTCCTGGGCATCATTGTGCTGCTGGCCGTATCCGTGGAAAGCATCCGTATGGCGCTCAGCAACCGCACGAAGCGCACGCCGACCGACACACCCTAGTGGAGCATCAGGAAACACTAGTGGTGCATTTGCCAGCCCGCGTGACTGCCGTTCTCGTCTATTGTTCTGTAGGTCAAAGTTTCAACCTTTTATCCGATTTCAGGGAGATGCAAGATGAAGCAACAACATGTCAAGCTGTTCTCGATCGTCATGCTGGTGACGCTGGCGCTGACGATGATGCTGTCTGCGTGCGCCGCGCCAGTGGCGGCGCCAGCGGCCGCACCGGCCGCAGAGGAGGACGCTGCCACCGAACCTGCTGCGGCCGAAGGGGAGGCTGCAGCACCCGCGGCCGCCGGTGACTTCAAGCCAGTCTGGTACGCACCGGCGCCGCATCCGTACTTCGAGGAAGTGCGCGCGGGCATCGAAGCCTTTGAAGCCGAAACCGGCCTCACGGTCGAGAAGCAAATCGGCCCGGACTGGAATCAGGACAGCCAGAATCAGCGCATGGAAGCCCTGGCCGCCCAGGGGTACAACGCCTTCTCGGTCTATCCGGCCGACGCCGTGGGCAGCAACGGCCTCTTCGAGCAACTGACGCCCAATGGCATCCACATCATCAACTTCGGTACGTCCACGGCGCAGCCGACGACCGCCTCCTTTGCCGTGGCGACCGATGTCAAGGCCGCGGCCATGCGCGCCGCTGAAGAACTGATTGCGGCGATGGGCGGCAAGGGCAATGTCATCAATGTGCTTGAGGTGCTCGAAGACCCCAACACGGCGCTGCGCAAGCAGGGTATCGAAGAAGTCGTTGCCAACTATCCTGACGTGACGATCATCCAGGAAGTGGCGGGCATCAAGAGCGTCGAAGAGGCTGTACAGAAGGTGGGCGATGCGCTCTCCGCCAACATCGACAAGGTCGACGGCATCATCGCCACCGGCTACACGCCCAGCGTGGCGATTGCCCAGGTGCTGGGTGAATACAAAGACAAGGGCGGCGAACGCACGATCCACGCCGTTGGCATCGACACGGATGAAGTGGTGATGCAGGCGATCAAGGACGGCGTGATGGACGGCACCATTGTCCAGAACCCCTACGGCCACGGCTACCTGAGCATGCTACTGCTCCAATACCTGTCCGAAGGCTACAAGCCGAAGGCCGACGCCTACTTCGTCGACGCCGGTTTCGCCTTTGCCACGCAAGACAACCTGGAGACCTACAACGAGGATGTCCTGGCTGTCACCGAGCAGATCAAGGCTGAGTTACTCGACAAGTACCTGGAAAAATAGCGCTTCTTTTTCCGAGCCAGCCAGGAAGTTTCAGGCTTCCTGGCTGGCTCGGAGCCGTTTTCATCGGATTCGGAGTGTGCGATGCTGCAGATTCGCCATGTCACCAAATCGTTCCCGGGCGTGCGCGCGCTCAATAACGTCTCCGTCGACTTTCTGCCGGGCGAAGTCCATGCCATCGTCGGCGAAAACGGCGCGGGCAAGAGCACGCTCATCAAGATCATCTGCGGCATCTACACGCCCGACGCCGGCGAGGTCGTGCTCGACGGCGAGATGATCGCACTGCACGCCTACAAGGATGCGCTCGACCGCAAGATCAATCTGGTCAGCCAGGAGATCCAGGTAATCCCCAAGAGCACCGTCGCCGAGAACATCATGCTCGACAAGATCGGCCGCTACATGGCGCGTGGTCGCATTGACTGGAAGAAGATCAACAAGGACGCGGCGCGCTTTGCCGAGATGGTCGATCTGACCGTGCCCGTCAAACAGCCGGTCATCGGACTGAGCGCAGCGCAGAAGCAACTGATCATGATCGCACGCGCGCTCTCCTCCGATGCGCGCATCCTGATTATGGATGAACCCACCTCGGCGCTCACCCGCCACGAGACGAACAACCTGCTCGACCTGCTGCGCCGCATCAAGGCTGAGGGCGTCACCGTGCTTTTCGTCTCGCACAAGCTCGAAGAAGTGCTGAGTGTGGCCGATAAAGTCTCGGTCTTGCGCGACGGCACTCTGATCGGCACACGGCCAATTGCCGGGCTGACCAAGGGACAAATCGTACAGATGATGATCGGGCGGGACGCGCGCACTCTCGACCTGGGCACGCTGCCCGTGGACGCCGAACGCATTGCGCTGGAAGCCCGCAGCATCAGCCAGACCGGGCGCTTTCACGACGTGAGCTTCGCCCTGCAGCGCGGCGAGATCCTCGGCTTCTACGGTCTGGTCGGTTCGGGACGCACCGAACTTGCCCAGATTTTGATCGGGGAGGCGCGCAAGGACGGCGGCGAGGTGCGGATCGATGGCAAGCCGGCGCGCATCCACAGCATGGCCGACAGCCTTTTCAAGCACCGCATGGGCTATGTCTCGGAAAACCGCAAGGAAAAGGGGCTGATTCTCTCATCGCCCATCAAAACCAACATTGCGATCACCGTCTGGAACCGGCTGCGCGACCGCATTGGCTCGATACAACTGGCACAGGAAACCGCCGTTGCGCGCGAATTCATGCAGAAGTTGGAAGTTCGCGCCACCGGCCCTGCACAGACCGTCGGGAGTTTGAGCGGCGGCAACCAGCAGAAGGTGAGCATCGCGAAGTGGCTGGCCGCCCAGTGCGACATTTTGATTATCGACGAACCCACGATCGGCGTCGATATCGGCGCCAAGGAATATATTCACCAGTTGATCTGGGATCTTGCCCGCTGTGAGGGCAAATCGATCATATTGATCTCATCCGACATGCCCGAGATTATCAACGTGGCGCGACGCATCCTGGTTTTCAAGGATTTCAGAATCGTGGGCGAGGTGCGCAACAACGGCGAGAACGGCGCGCCCGTGCGCGGTTACGATGAAGTCAGTCAGGAGATCGGGCAGTATCTGGCATGAGGGGCGAGTTGCAAGGCGCGGCGATTTTCCTGCCGTTATTGCCACATGACGCAAATACCGGCAATTTTCAAATCGCCGGTGCGGTAGAACGCAAACTGGATACCAAACTGGAAAGGAGTTGCCATGAACGCACGTGAACGCGTGCTCGCCGCCATCAATCACAAGGAGTCGGACGGAATTCCGGTCGATATTGGGGCGACGCCTAGTTCGGGCATTTCGGCCATCGCCCACTACAACCTCAAACACGCGATCAGCAAGCCCCACTGGCCGACCCAGGTCTATGACGTTGTCCAGCAGATCGCCCAGCCCGGCGACGAGATGCTCGACCATTTCCGCATCGATGTCGTCGATGTCGCCCGCACCTTCGACGACCGCCCGGAGGATTGGTACGACATTGCGCTGCCGGACGGCACGCCCGTGCAGTTTCCCTGGTGGTTCAAGCCTAGCGTGCAGCCAAATGGCGACTGGGAAGCTATCGACAAGGAGGGCAGGCGCATTGCGACCATGCCGCTCGGCGCTAACTTCTTTGACCAGACCTGTTTTCCTTACGTGGACGGCTACCCCGACAGCCTGGACGATCTGCCCAACGTCATGCCGTTGGTGCATTGGGCAGGGATGGCGCATAGCCCGTGGGACCATGCGGGCGACGATGACTTCTGGCAGCAACTCCGGGCGCGGGCGATTGCGCTGCGCGCCCGTTCGGATCGTGCGATCATGGTCGTGATCGGCTGCAATCTCTTCGAGTGGGGCACCTTTCTGCGCCGGCTCGACAACTTCCTGGTCGATCTTGTCATGGATCAGGCCAACGTCGAGCGCCTGCTCGATGCACTGATGGAGCAGCACCTCAAGACACTGGAGAAGGTTTGCGCCGCAGTCGGCGACATCGCTGACGTGGCGCGCTTTGGCGATGACCTGGGCACCGATCAAGGGCCGTTCATGTCGCCCAAGACCTATCGCCAGCTTTTCAAGCCGCGGCACAAGCTGCTCACTGACTATGTCAAGCAACATAGCAACATGCATACTTTCCTGCATTCGTGCGGCTCGATTTACAAACTACTGCCCGACCTGATCGAGGCTGGCTTTGAGATCATCAACCCGGTGCAGACCATCGCACGCGACATGGAACCGATGCGCCTCAAGCAGGAGTTTGGCAAGGACCTCACCTTCTGGGGCGGCGGCGCCGACACGCGCTTCACACTGAACCGCGGCACGCCGAAACAGGTCAAGGACAACGTGCGCGCCAACATCGAGGCGCTGGCGCCGGGCGGCGGCTTTGTCTTCAACACTGTGCATAACATCCTGCCCGACGTGCCACCCGCCAACATCATCGCCATGTTCGAGGCGATCGACGAGTACCGCTAAGGCTTGAGGCGTCTCATCAGCAATTGAGTTGATTCCAGCGAGGGAGATCATGGAAGAGGAACTGCTTGACGAACTTTTTGCCACGATTCTGGACGGCGACATCCAGTCCGCGCCGGGCGCGGTGCAGGCTGCGCTCGACGCCGGCCTCGGGCCGCAAAAAATTCTGAACGAAGGCATGATCGCGGCGATGGACCGCGTCGGCGAACTCTACGAGTGCGGCGACTATTACGTCGCCGAAATGTTCACCTCCGCCAAGTCGCTGCAGGCGGCGCTCGGCGTGCTGCGCCCGCACCTGCAGCAGTCCGACGTGCAGGCCGCGGGCACGGTCGTGATCGGCACGGTCAAGGGCGATATGCACGACATCGGCAAGAATCTTGTGACGATGATGCTCGAAGGTGCAGGCTTCAAGGTCGTCGATCTGGGGCCGGATGTCCACCCGTCGCGCTTTGTTGCCGCAGTGCAGGAGCACAACCCTGACATTGTCGCGCTTTCCGCGCTGCTGACCACGACGATGCCCGCCATGCAGACGACGCTCGACGCGCTTGCTGCGGCGGGTCTGCGCCAGCAAATCAAGGTAATCGTCGGCGGTGCGCCCGTTAACGACGAATACGCCGAGCATATCCACGCCGACGGCTACGCACCCGACGCCAGCCAGGCGGTTGCGCTCGCCAAGGCGCTCATGACGCTGTAAATGTCGCCCACAAGCCAGGCGTCTGCCAGAAACCTGGCTTGTCTGTTCCAGCCAATTGTGAGGAAGCATGACCGATACCTATCTTGTCACTGGCGGCATGGGCTGTCTCGGCGTCTGGACGCTCTATCATCTGCACCGCCAGGGCAAGCGCGCCCTCTGCTTTGACCTGAGCAACGACCGCCATCGCCTCGACCTGCTGCTCACGTCGGAGGAACAGGCCGCCATCACCTTTGTGCGCGGTGACTTGACCGACACGCAGCAGGTGCGGATGGTTTTCGAGCAGCACGCAATCACCCATGTCGTCCACCTCGCCGCGCTGCAGGTGCCCTTCTGTCGCGCCAACCCGCCGGTGGGCGCACAGGTCAACGTAACGGGCACAGTCAACATCTTCGAGGCGGCGCGGCACACCGGCGTGCGCCACCTCGCCCTGGCGTCGTCGGTGGCCGTCTATGGGCCGCCCGAACTCTACGCGTCGGAACTGCTGCCCGCCGACGCGCCGCTGCTCCCGCGCACGCTCTACGGCGTCTACAAGGTCGCCAACGAGATGACGGCGCACGTCTACTGGCATGATTA
>Ga0114938_1002279_pt1 | contig 12217 bp, 7 predicted proteins | sample AshMeaBigSpring_FD_88675 | JGI IMG/M metagenome (GOLD analysis project Ga0114938, IMG submission 88675) | Groundwater microbial communities from Big Spring, Nevada to study Microbial Dark Matter (Phase II) - Ash Meadows Big Spring | ecosystem: Environmental > Aquatic > Deep subsurface >...
TCAATTTGCCATTCAATGCAGGAATTACTTTACCTACAGCTTTAGCAGCACCAGTAGAAGAAGGGATGATGTTACCAGCAGCAGCACGACCACCTCTCCAGTCTTTCATAGAAGGACCGTCAACTGTTTTTTGAGTTGCAGTTGTAGAGTGAACTGTAGTCATCAAACCGTCTGTGATACCCCATTTGTCGTTCAAAACTTTAGCGATAGGAGCCAAACAGTTAGTAGTACAAGAAGCGTTAGATACGAATTGAGTACCTTTAACGTATGATTTTTCGTTTACACCGCAAACGAACATAGGAGTATCATCTTTAGAAGGAGCTGACATAACAACGTATTTAGCACCAGCTTCGATATGAGCCTGAGCTTTATCTTTGCTCAAGAACAAACCTGTAGATTCTACTACGTATTCAGCACCTACAGCATCCCATTTCAAGTCAGCAGGATTTCTTTCTGCAGTGATGCGGATAGATTTGCCATTAACAATCAGTTTGCTGTTTTCAACGTCTGCTTCGATTGTTCCTTCGAATTGTCCGTGCATTGTGTCATACTTTAACATGTATGCTAAGTAATCAACCGGGCAAAGGTCATTGATACCTACGATTTCGATGTCATTTCTTTTTTGAGCAGCGCGGAATACGAAACGTCCGATACGTCCGAATCCATTAATACCTACTTTAATCATGTTGTTTAAACTTTTAAGGGTTTTTTATAATATTTGTTCAAATATATCTTTGATTTACATTTGTTTTTTCATAATGCGGTGCAAAAATACGAAAATGTTTTTATATTCGCACATGAAATTAATATTAAATATCAAAAAAGATGGGAAAGAGTAGCTTTTTACAGGATTTTAAGGCGTTTGCAATGAAGGGCAACGTCGTTGATATGGCAGTGGGTGTCATTATTGGCGGTGCATTTGGCAAAATAGTATCTTCTGTAGTAGCAGATATCATTATGCCCCCTCTGGGTTTGCTGATAGGTGGTGTGAACTTCACAGATTTAAAGTGGGTTTTGAAGGCTGCTGAATATGCACAAAACGGGAAAGAGACGGTTGCGGCAGTTACTTTGAATTATGGGAAATTTATCCAGGCAACATTCGATTTTCTCATCATTGCTTTTTCTATTTTTCTTTTTATACGACTATTAGGTAGGCTTACTCAAAAGAAAGAGGAAAAGTCGGTTGCACCGCCGGCACCTGCTGAACCGACTAAAGAAGAAATTTTGTTGGGTGAAATTCGTGATTTACTGAAAGAAAAGAGGTAATATCACGATATTTTGCGTACTTTTGTGGCAAATTCATAACATTTCTCTTATATATGCAAGAAAAAATTATTATCCTTGATTTCGGATCACAGACAACACAGCTGATTGGCCGTCGTGTACGTGAGCTGGATACTTATTGCGAAATTGTTCCCTACAACAAGTTTCCTAAAGGAGATGAGAGCGTGAAGGGTGTTATCCTTTCGGGAAGTCCGTTTTCTGTTTATGATGAAGCTGCATTTAAAGTGGATCTAAGTGAGATTCGCGGTAAATATCCTATCTTGGGCATTTGCTATGGAGCCCAATTCTTGTCGTACACTAATGGAGGAAAAGTTGAGCCAGCAGGTACTCGTGAATATGGACGTGCTCATTTGGCTTCTTTCTGTAAAGAAAACATCCTTTTTAAAGGCGTACGCGAAAATACTCAGGTATGGATGAGTCACGGTGACACAATCACAGCTATTCCCGACAACTTTAAGAAAATTGCATCGACCGATAAAGTAGAAATTGCTGCTTATCAGGTAGAAGGTGAAAATGTGTGGGGAGTACAGTTCCACCCGGAAGTATTTCATAGTGAGGACGGAACTCAGATGTTGAAGAATTTTGTTGTCGATGTTTGCGGTTGTAAGCAAGATTGGTCGCCTGCTTCATTTATTGAAAGCACAGTGGCTGAACTGAAAGCTCAATTGGGTGATGATAAAGTTGTTCTCGGATTAAGTGGCGGAGTCGATTCTTCAGTAGCAGCTGTTTTATTGAACAAAGCAATTGGTAAAAATCTGACTTGTATTTTCGTTGATCATGGAATGCTTCGCAAGAATGAATTCAAGAATGTGATGGGCGACTATGAGTGTCTGGGACTGAATGTTATCGGTGTGGATGCTAGTGAGAAGTTCTTTTCCGAACTTGCTGGAGTAACCGAACCGGAAAGTAAACGTAAGATTATTGGTAAAGGCTTTATCGACGTATTCGATGAAGAAGCTCATAAAATAAAAGATGTAAAATGGTTGGCTCAAGGAACGATCTATCCGGATTGTATCGAGTCATTATCTATCACAGGTACAGTGATCAAGAGCCATCACAACGTAGGTGGTCTTCCTGAAAAGATGAATCTGAAACTTTGCGAACCTCTCCGCCTGTTGTTTAAAGACGAAGTTCGTCGCGTAGGTCGCGAGTTAGGCATGCCGGAACATCTGATCAGCCGCCATCCGTTCCCCGGTCCTGGTCTGGCAGTACGTATCTTAGGAGATATTACTCCTGAGAAGGTACATATCTTGCAAGAAGCAGATGATATATTCATCCAAGGATTGCGTGATTGGAACTTATACGATTTGGTTTGGCAAGCAGGAGTTATCTTGCTTCCTGTACAGTCAGTAGGTGTTATGGGTGATGAGCGTACCTACGAAAGAGCGGTTGCTCTTCGTGCTGTGACTTCTACCGATGCAATGACTGCCGACTGGGCTCATCTTCCATACGAGTTCTTGGGCAAAGTGTCTAACGACATTATTAATAAGGTAAAAGGAGTGAATCGTGTAACCTATGATATCAGCTCTAAACCGCCCGCAACTATCGAATGGGAATAAGTTCTAATATGATTCTGAACTTAAACTAGTATAGAATAAAAATGGCTGCCTAAAATACTTTGGGCAGCCATTTTTATTTATAATAAGATCTTATAGACAGTCCTATTTATAGTCTCATCCAATTACTCATGAGATGAATGTTATTGGTTTAGCAGTTGTTTGATAGCTGAGTTATCTTTTTGTCCCTCTCCTTTCGATGGAGTAGTATCAAAGAGTGCATCCAATACATAACTTTTGAGCTCAGAGGTTGGTTTGAAAGCTTCCGATGCCACGTAACTCTTAATAGAGTGTAACAGTTGGCGTGTAGCAGGGCGCTTCTCGATATCTTTATCCGGGTTTACGCAAAGTACAAAGATTCGTCCGTTACCTACACGTGCCTCAAAAGCAATACCTAGTTTCTGATTGTATTCATATGTATCGATACTTTGTATAATAGGGGTGATGTTTTCTAAGCTATTCAGTTCCATCGAAGTGGCATTATTCAATACATCCCACCATTGCCAGTCTGCATATTTTTCAGTAGGGAAATCTTTGAATGCAGGATGATTCTTATTGATCAATGTACCTACAATCATTGGATCCCAGTTGAACATGATCGGATTCCAAAAATGGCTTGCAAATCTGGTTTTGCGACCTTTGGGGGTGGAAGGAATAAGAAGTACATTCTGTCCCTTTTCAAGTGCTTGTTTTACTTCTTCATTGTACGATCTAGCATAAACAAATCCATTCGTTGGAGTTTCTACATGGTTAGGATAAACCCAGATATCCCATTCATTATGGTAAGTTCCGTTTAGAGTGGTGTGTAATGTCAACTTCTCTGCTTTGTTGACCGCTTTCAAGTTTACACTGATTTTGCCCAGTGAATCGATCGTAGCGCAAGCTATTTGTGGAGTAGAAAGTGCTCCTTTTTGGAGAATCTGACCATCGGCATTCTTCAATTCCCAATTGAGTTTGCCACGTTTAATAGGATTTTCTCCATAGTGGTAGACTTCAATTTTAGCAGAAAAAGTCTCGTCATTAGTGTAGGCTCTTTTAGGCATACGGGCTAAGATAACGGTTGGTGCACACGATTCACGGAATTTCTCCGGTGATACCAAACCCTTACTTTCCCAGAAAGCATCTAATATACCGACAAAGGCACTTCCTTGTCCCGGGAAGTCGGACAGACCTAACAATTGGAAACCTCCAGAATTAGGAGTTCTTAGCAGGGCTTCGTTTACCTCTTTATATTGGAGAACAGTATGCTGGCCGGTTGCTTCGAAAAAATCACCAGCCTGATGTAGCATATTATTTTTAGTCAGTCTTTCTCTGAACACTTCGAAGTTTCTTGGAGCCAAAACTCCTGTATATTTGCCTATCTCATTAAAATTAGGATACATGCAGCGCTGACCGGTTTCGTGTGCAATGACCGGTACATCTATATCCGATTCTTTTCTTCGATCCCAATCAGTCGAAGGACTTCCCTCGTATACGGTGATCCATCCTTTTTTTGTCACGTGTGATACATAATATTGATCGGAAGGAGTGTGGGTACGAGCTGTTGAAGCAGAGTATAGACGACGATTGTCATGTTTCTGTGCCTTTTTGACTAGATCTTCCAATACATCAAAGTTACCTTCGTTCTCATTTCCATTACACATCAAAATGAACGATGGGTGATTGCCATACTCTTCCAAAATAGCATACATCTCTTTTTCGAAAAAATCTCTGCGAGCCGGATATTTGCCAACATCCTTGATCCACATCGGAAGTTCGGCTTGCAGGTAAATTCCCAGCTCATCGGCAGCAATGAAAGCTGCTTCCGGTGGGCACCATGAATGGAAACGAATATGATTCATTCCATATTCTTTTACTGTACTAAAGATTCTCTTCCAGTCTTCCACTTTTGTTGAAGGATAGCCCGTTAGTGGGAAAACCGCACAATCTAAAGCACCTCTCAGATGAACGTCACGTCCATTCACTTGAATATGATGTTTGCCTTGCGTCACTTTCCGCATTCCGAATTGAGTTTGGTAGGTGTCTTTGCCATTATTGGCAATCAGTTCGGCTTTAACGGAATAAAGGTTAGGCGTGAATTCATTCCAAAGCTTGATCGTTTTTCCGAGATAGATATTTTGCTCTATCAGTTTTTCTCCTTTTTCCAATCGGACGGGAAGGGATTGAGTGTAAACAACTTTTCCGCTTGTCAGTTTAAGGGTACCATTCGTCTCACTGATTGTCAGTTTAAGGATACCATCTAAAGCCGATTGAGTACCGTTATTTAGGACTGCTTTGAGCTGTATCGAGTTCTTGTCTATTTCGGGATAGGTCTTTAGAGACTTAATATATGTTTTCTCTTTAGCTGTCAGTTCAATCTTACCGACAATTCCGTTCCAATTCGTTTGGGTGTATTCTGTAGTTCCATGATTCCATTGATCCATGGGATACTTCAATCGGTTGTCTATACAGATCGTGATATTGTGTGTTCCTGGAGTTAGGAACTGGCTTAAAATAAAACGATTGGGTGTAGAGAGATGTTCCTCCGATGCAGCTGGTTTTCCATCAATAAAAACTTCTGTATCCCAATGACAGCGTTCAAGTGTCAGAATGATTTCCTTGTTTTGCCATTCTTGAGGGATCACGACTTCGCGTTGATACCAAGCTTGTCCGCAATATTCGAACTTACGACTGAGACGATCGACGTGACGTGCGGTTGTCTGAATACCTTTACCTGCTTGGTCGGTACTTCCCGGTAGAAAAATGGATTCGGTGAGAACCGATTGGTAGAGTTCGGATCCGGGAGTTTTTCCGAATCCCATCAGATCCGTCTGAAAACGCCAAGTTCCGGATAGATCGATGGTGTTGCTTTGTTGTCCCGATGCAGGATGCAGGCAGCAAAGCAAGAGCGCCAATAAAAACAGTTTTTTCATGTATTAAATCAATTATTAAAATGTTAGTTATATAAATATTTGTGTCGGATCATAGTCGCTGTTTGGACGACTATATGTTGAAATATAGTAGCTGTTTGTCGTGATGCACTAAAAAATAAAATTGAGATTTTCGGCTTTGGGAATAAGAATTTCCTTCCTGTGCAGCTCTATCAGCCCTTCGTCTTGTAGCTCGTTTAGCACTTTCGAAGTGTTAAGGCGTGTGCTGTCAAGATAATGAGCAAGATCGTCCATCTTAACCTTTAATAACTTTTGTCCTTGCGGCTTTTCTAAGTGAGATAGGATAAAATGTATAACCTGATTTTTGATATCAGTAGGAGGCTCTTCCCAAAAACGATTGTATAGGTTTTGCGCACGATTACTGATGATATTCATATAGTTTAATCTGAATATTTCATAATTGAAAAGTTCGTTCAGGACAGATGACTTATCAATGCTGACCGAATGTACTTCTGTAGAAGCAGTATAGGTGGACACATATGAGGTGCTCATACCGAATAAAGAGTGTGATTCAATCAACAGAGGAGCCTCAAACTGTTCTACAAAAGTAAAAAGTTCATCAGTTGAAGAAGTACTCATTGTAATTTCTCCTTTCAGTATAAAAAATAATTGTTGGCATGGAGTGCCACTTTTTATTAAAACACTTCCTGCTTTATGCTTAGTAAAGTGCAGTTTAACTTTTCCTAGAATGTTTGTGAAATCTTCATGACAAAGTCCTTGGAATAAAGGTAATTGTAGTAAAGTGTCGAACATTGTTTTCATACGCCGTATTCTTCTAGTTGATTTTACAAATTTACTCATAATAAATATTGTGTGCATCTATTCTATCTTTCTTTTTGTTTTTTTTATTGTTTTAAAGTATAAAAATAGCTTATATTTGCATAAAAAAGGGGAAATATGATTAGTCTATTCAATATGTGGTTTTTTTTTAATGAGATGTTGGCCAAGGTTGCCGATCTCTGGTATCAGATAGTTGATTCATTTGCTGCGTTCGATGTACAGCAAATTGTAAGTGCCTTTTTAGGTCTATTTGCTGTGATTGACATTTTGGGCGCAGTACCTATTATTATAAATCTGAAAGAAAAAGGGAAAGGTGTAAGTGCTTCAAAGGCAACTTTGATCTCATTTACATTGCTGATTTGTTTCTTTTACGCTGGCGATATGATGCTGAAATTATTCAATGTTGATATCAGTTCATTTGCCGTGGCAGGGGCATTCGTCATTTTCTTAATGTCATTGGAAATGATTTTAGATATCGAAATCTTTAAAAATCAAGGTCCGATTAAAGATGCAACGCTTGTTCCGCTCGTGTTCCCTTTATTAGCAGGCGCAGCTACTTTTACTACTCTGCTTACTTTCCGCACGGCTTATGCGGCAATAAACATTATTATTGCTTTGATCTTGAATATGATATGGGTTTATTTTGTGCTGAGTATGACGGGGTATGTGGAACGAATGCTTGGAAAAGGGGGCATTTATATCACTCGTAAGTTTTTCGGTATCATTTTATTAGCTATCTCTGTCAAACTGTTTATGGCTAATATTACTAATATTATAGAATTGCTTCATAAGGGCTGATCGAATTTAGTATAATATATTTTGCTTTTTAGAGACTCCTTTTCAATAAATGGAGTCTCTATCTGTTTTTATACACCTTCTCTTTGGCTGGATCCGGCTAGGTTATCGTTTGATCTATTTAGAATGATTGTAACGAAGGAGAGCCGATGTTACTTAGATTTACATGTAATAGAAAAATAATGGTGACTTTTTGTTTCAGTTTTTGTCTATAATTCGTACATTTGGCAAATAGCAAAAAAACTTTGAGTTAAGAAATGTTTTTTAACCTTTAAATATGCACAACTATGAGTTATTTACGATTTGACAAGACCCTCATGAGTAATCTGGAAGAAACGCTTCAGCGAGAAGTACTCCGGACAAACAAAGCAGGTGCTTATCATTGTACAACGATTGTAGATTGTAACACACGCAAATATCATGGATTGCTGGTTATTCCTATTCCTGAACTTGATGATGAGAATCATGTGCTGTTGTCTTCTTTGGATGAAACAGTGATTCAACATGGTGCAGAATTCAATTTAGGGTTACATAAATATCAAGGAAATAACTTTAGTCCCAATGGACATAAATATATCCGTGAGTTTGATTGTGAACGTATTCCTGTTACAATCTATCGAGTTGGAGGTGTGATTTTACGCAAAGAGAAAATCTTTGTTCATCACGAAAATAGAATTCTGATCCGTTACACATTGGTCGAAGCTCATTCACCTACCACTTTACGTTTCCGCCCTTTCCTCGCATTTAGAAGTGTTCGCGAATATACGCACGAAAATTCACAAGCAAGTCGAGAATACCAATTGGTGGAAAATGGTATTAAAACATGTATGTATCCGGGGTATCCCGAACTTTATATGCAGTTGAATAAAAAGTGTGAGTTTCATTTTATGCCCGATTGGTATCGTGGAATAGAGTATCCTAAAGAACAAGAACGAGGATACGATTTTAATGAAGATTTATACGTACCCGGATATATTGAGGTAGATATCAAGAAAGGGGAAAGCATCGTTTTCTCTGCGGGAATCTCTGAAGTACCTACTCACGAACTGCTCGGAATGTTTGATGAAGAGGTGGCTGGACGTACTCCACGTGATAGTTTTTACCACTGCTTAAAGAATTCTGCCCATCAGTTCCATAATAAGCAACGGGAGGATAATTATATTTTAGCTGGTTATCCTTGGTTCAAATGTCGCGCCCGTGATATGTTTATTGCTCTGCCTGGTTTGACACTGGCAATCGATGAGGTAGAGGAATTCGAAAAGGTAATGGAAACTGCTGAAAAGGCGATCCGACATTTTATCAATGACGAACCACTCGATTGCAAAATATATGAGATGGATCATCCGGATGTCTTACTTTGGGCAGTATGGGCACTTCAACAGTATGCGAAAGAAACCACCCGTGAGCAATGTCGAAGAAAATACGGTGATTTACTTGTAGATATTATTCAGTATATTCGTCAACGCAAACATGATAATCTTTTTATTCATGAAAATGGACTGTTGTATGCAAATGGCTCTGAGAGAGCCATCACTTGGATGAACTCAACCGTAAATGGGCACCCTGTGATTCCTCGTACCGGATATATCGTTGAATTTAACCTCTTGTGGTATAATGCACTGAGGTTTATCTCGGACTTGGTTCGTGAAGGGAAAAATGAAATATTAGCTGATGAACTGAATGAGCAAGCAGAAATGACGGGGCGTTCGTTCGTTGAAGTCTTCCGAAATGAATATGGTTACCTGCTCGATTATGTAGATGGAGATCATGCTGATTGGAGTGTGCGTCCTAATATGATATTTGCAGTTGCTTTCGATTATTCTCCTCTCGACAGAGCGCAGAAAAAACAAGTGCTGGATATTGTTACCAAAGAACTTCTTACCCCTAAAGGCTTGCGTACATTAAGTCCCAAAAGTGGCGGATACAATCCAAACTATGTGGGACCTCAGATCGAACGTGATTACGCTTATCATCAGGGTACAGCTTGGCCTTGGTTGATGGGTTTCTATATGGAAGCTTACCTTCGCATTTATAAAATGAGTGGTTTGTCATTCATTGAACGTCAGTTGATTGGCTTGGAGGACGAACTTAACATTCATTGCATCGGATCGTTGCCCGAACTTTTTGATGGTAACCCACCTTTTAAAGGTAGAGGAGGAGTGTCGTTCGCTATCAATGTAGCTGAGATATTGCGTGTTCTTAAACAGTTATCAAGGTATTATTAGAAAAGGAGGAACGTAGATGAAAGTTTTAATGTTTGGATGGGAGTTCCCCCCGCATATCTTAGGAGGTTTAGGAACTGCTAGCTATGGACTTACAAAAGGGATGTCGTTACAGAAAGATATGGATATTACTTTCTGTATTCCCAAACCCTGGGGAGACGAAGATCAGAGTTTTCTCAAGATCATTGGGATGAACAGCACTCCTATTGTGTGGCGTGATGTACATTGGGATCATTTAGAAAATCGGGTTGGTCACTATATGGACCCACAGCTTTACTATGATTTGCGCGATCATATCTATGCTGATTTTAGTTATCTTCATACGAATGATTTGGGATGCATCGAGTTCTCGGGACGCTACCCGGATAACTTGCATGAAGAAATTAATAATTATTCGATAGTGGCAGGGGTTGTGGCTCGGCAACAAGAGTTTGATATCATTCATTCGCACGATTGGCTGACGTACCCCGCGGGAATTCATGCAAAGCAGGTTTCTGGCAAACCGCTTGTGGTGCATGTGCATGCTACTGATTTCGATCGAAGTCGAGGAAACGTGAATCCGACAGTTTATGCGATTGAAAAAAATGGAATGGATCAGGCTGATCATATTATGTGTGTGAGTGAACTGACTCGTCAGACGGTAATCCACAAATATTTTCAGGATCCAAAGAAAGTTTCCACTGTTCATAATGCTGTATCGCCCTTATCACAAGATATTCAAGATATAGCTCCCGTGAAGAGATCGGATGAAAAAGTTGTAACGTTCTTAGGACGTATAACGATGCAAAAAGGTCCTGAATATTTTGTTGAGGCTGCTGCTCAAGTTTTGCAACGGACTCACAACGTTCGCTTCGTGATGGCCGGAAATGGGGACATGCTCAATCAGATGATCCGTTTGGTGGCAGAACGTGGAATTGCCGACCGCTTTCATTTTCCCGGCTTTATGAAAGGTAATCAAGTTTACGAAGTTCTTAAAGCCAGCGATGTTTACATTATGCCATCTGTCTCCGAACCTTTTGGTATCTCTCCTTTGGAAGCGATGCAGTGCAGTGTGCCTACTATTATTTCTAAACAATCGGGTTGTGCAGAGATATTGGAGAAATGTATCAAAACCGATTATTGGGATATCGATGCAATGGCTGATGCTATTTACTCCATTTGTACTTACCCTGCCATGTACGAATATTTAAAAGAGGAGGGTAAGAATGAAGTTGACCAGATAAAATGGGAAAACGTTGGATATAAGGTGAGAGGTATCTACGATGAGGTTATTAAAAATTTTGGAAAATAATAAAATAATATAGACTATGAGAACTATCTGTCTTTATTTCGAAATACATCAGATTATACATCTAAAACGTTATCGCTTCTTTGATATTGGCAATGATCATTATTATTACGATGATTATGCGAATGAAACAAGTATCAATGAGGTAGCCGAGCATTCGTATTTACCGGCTTTGAATACATTGATCGAAATGGCAAAGAAATCTGATGGAAATTTCAAGGTCGCATTATCTATATCGGGTGTAGCGCTTGAACAGTTGGAGATTCATGCTCCTGCTGTCATTGATCTGCTGCACCAATTAAACGCTACTGGTTGTTGTGAGTTTCTGTGTGAGCCTTATTCTCATGGCTTGTCTTCGTTAGCTAACGAAGAATGTTTTCGTGAGGAGGTACTTCGCCAACGTGCTAAGATGAAACAGATGTTTGGCAATGCCCCTAAAGTGTTTAGAAACTCAGGGCTGATTTATTCCGACGACATTGGGGAAGTGGTTGCATCTATGGGTTTCGATGGGATGCTTACCGAAGGGGCGAAACATATATTGGGCTGGAAAAGTCCTCATTATGTGTATCATTGCTCTTTGAATCCGCACTTAAAGTTACTTCTTAGAGATTTCAAGTTGTCGGATGATATAAGTCTGCGTTTCTCTAATTCTGAATGGTCCGAATATCCGCTGTTTGCTGATAAATATGTTGATTGGATTGATGCTTTGCCTAAAGAAGAGGAGGTAATCAACATCTTTATGGAGTTGAGTGCTTTGGGAATGTCGCAACCACTATCTTCTAATATTCTAGAATTTATGAAAGCTCTTCCTGAATGCGCACGTGCTAAAGGAATATCTTTCTCTACACCAACTGAGGTCATTGCGAATTTTGAATCTGTCTCGCAGTTGAATGTAAACTATCCGATGTCTTGGATTGATGAAGAGAGAGATACTAGTGCTTGGTTGGGAAATGGTTTGCAGCGTGAGGCATTTAATAAGCTTTATAGTGTTGCCGAACGAGTTCATCTATGTGATGACCGACGTATCAAGCAGGATTGGGATTATTTGCAAGCGACTAATAACTTCCGCTTTATGACTACCAAAAATACCGGTCTTTGGATTAATAGAGGTATTTATGACTCTCCCTATGATGCTTTTACGAACTATATGAATATATTGGGCGACTTTATTAAGCGTGTCGAATCGTTGTATCCTTTGGATGTGGATAACGAAGAGCTGAACTCTCTGCTGACTACAATCAAAAATCAAAATGAAGAGATTGCAGCTCTGCAAATGGAACTACAATCGTATAAGGTCCGAAATGATAAGCCGTCTACAAACGCTCAAAAAGAAACACCTAAGAAAGCTGCTGTAGCTCGTAA
>Ga0114938_1002280_pt1 | contig 12215 bp, 7 predicted proteins | sample AshMeaBigSpring_FD_88675 | JGI IMG/M metagenome (GOLD analysis project Ga0114938, IMG submission 88675) | Groundwater microbial communities from Big Spring, Nevada to study Microbial Dark Matter (Phase II) - Ash Meadows Big Spring | ecosystem: Environmental > Aquatic > Deep subsurface >...
GCTGTTGATATCTGCTCTTTTCGGCATTCGTCGGGTCCGCGAAGGAACGCAACTTGACGCAGAGTAAGCCTAGCCTAACGAGGCCGAGCCTCGGACCGACGAGTCGCGTTTAATTGCGGGCTCTGATCAGGCCGATGAAGCGGTCGAACAGGGGCGCTACATCGTGGGGACCCGGGCTTGCCTCGGGGTGCCCCTGGAACCCGAAGGCCGGAAGGTCGCGATGGCGAATGCCCTGCAGCGAGCCGTCGAATAGCGAACGGTGGGTGGCTTCGAGGCCATCGGGCAGGCTCTCCTCGTCCACAGCGAAACCGTGGTTCTGGCTGCTGATCATGACCCGACCCGTGGCGAGATCCACAACCGGATGGTTGGCCCCGTGATGACCGAGCTTCATCTTGTGCGTCCGGGCGCCGCAGGCTAGTCCGAGAAGCTGGTGACCGAGACAGATGCCGAAGAGCGGGATGCCGGTCGCCAGCAGCTCGCGAATCGCGGAAATGGCATAGTCGCAGGGCTCCGGATCTCCGGGACCATTGGACAGGAAGACCCCATCCGGAGCAAGCCCCAACACGCTGGTGGCGGGCATCTGGGCGGGTACGACCGTCACCCGGCACCCGCGCTCCGCCAGCATGCGCAGGATGTTGCGCTTGACGCCAAAATCGTAGGCGACCACGTGATGGGGCAGTCGCTCCGCGATCGGGTGCGGCGCCTCGGGAATCCCACCCTCCAGCGTCCACACGCCCTGAGCCCACTCGTACGGTCGACGCGTGCTGACCTCCTTGGCCAAGTCCATGCCCTTCAGGCCGGGGAAGGCCCGAGCGGCACGCAGCGCGGCCTCTCCGTCCAAGCCATCCCCGGCCTGCAGGCAGCCGTTCTGGGCGCCCTTCTCGCGCAGGATGCGGGTAAGGCGGCGGGTATCGATATCGGCGATTCCAACCACGCCTTGGCGTACGAGATACCCATCCAGCCGCTCCCGCATGCGCCAGTTGCTCGGGAGAAGGGGCAAATCGCGGACGATTAGCCCCGCCGCCTGGACCTGCGCCGACTCCTCGTCGTCGTCGTTGGTGCCCGTGTTTCCGATATGAGGGTAGGTCAGGGTGACCAACTGCTTGCGGTACGAGGGGTCGGTCAAGATCTCCTGATAACCCGACATGGCCGTGTTGAACACCACCTCGCCGGCGCTCTCGCCTTCGGCCCCGATGGACAGGCCACGAAAAACGGACCCATCCTCCAGGACCAGGATTGCGGGCTTGCTCAAGAATCTCTCCGACGCATGCGGGCGGGCTATCAAGACCCCATTTGGTTGAACACCGAACCCCCGGTACATCCGTGCGATTCGCTCCGTCGGCGCAGCCGCAAACCCTCCCTCGCTGCACTAGGCGGGTAGAACGAAGAGCGCCTTGGGAGCCTACTCACAGCGGCGAAGCGGTCGGAAGGACGCCGCTCCCACACTGGCCGAGAGTAAGCGAACGCGCGGGGATGGGGCTTGGAAACACCCTAACCCGCGGAAATTTTAGAGGAACCCCGGCGCACTGTCCACGACTCGCGGCCGGCGTTCGCGGCAACCCGAAAGCCTGAGAGCGCCAGCGGGCGCCTTGCGCGCCCCAATGCTGGTCACAAGCCCTTGGGGAACGGCTCGGGAGCAGGGCGAGCGAGTGCCACCTGTCGCTCGCCGGTATCGACAGGTCCCGGAGCGCAGGGCGCGCGGTACTTCTCGGCGCTCTCGCCAGCTACCGCCGACGATCCTTGATTCAAGCAGTTGGCACACTTACCCTACGGCGATCAAGCAACATTTTTTACCCAATAGGGGGGAATCCGTGGCCGAATCTCCTTACGTTGTCGCCGTTACGGCCGAGACCTTTGACCGCCTTGTCATCGAGGGCTCCCAAGAGCGCCCGGTATTGGTCGATTTTTGGGCCGACTGGTGCGCACCCTGTCGGATGCTGATGCCTTTGCTGGCCAAGATCGCGGACGAATACCAGGGCAAGCTCCTCGTCGCCAAGGTCAATACCGAGGAGGAGCGAGAGCTGGCAATGCAATTCGGGATTCGCAGCCTACCGACCGTCCAGCTTTTTCAGAGCGGGCGCCCCGTCGACCAGTTCATGGGGGCGCTGCCGGAGCCCCAGATTCGGGCATTTCTAGAGAGCTATCTGCCCAAGGAGTCCGATCGGCTCCTCGCCCGACTGCCGGGCCTGTTGAGCGCGGGAGATACCGCCGCTGCCGAAGCCCTGCTGGAGCAGGCGCGGGCGGCGGATCCGGATAATCCCCGCATCCAGCTCGCCGAGGTACAGCTCAAGGCGGCATCCGGCGACGCCAAGGGCGCGCGGGAGCTCTTAGAGCGTCTGCCCATCGAGCTCCTCGATGATCCGGAGGTAAAGGTCCTGAGGGGGGCGGTCGAATTCGCGAGCCTGGTCGCGGATGCCCCAGCGGAGGCGGAGCTGACGGGTCGGCTGGAGGCGAATCCCAACGACAGCGAGTCCCGTTATCGTCTCGCGGCCCGCCTCGTGGTTCGCGGCGACTACGATCAGGCGCTCGGACACTTGTTGGAGCTCCTAAAGCGAGATCGCGGCTACCGCGAAGATGCGGCCCGCAAGGGCATGGTCATGGTCTTCGATCTGCTCGGCGGCGAAGGCGATCTGGTGTCTCGCTATCGGGCCAAGATGCTCAGCGCGCTCTATTGATCCAGACCGCTTAGGCCCTGAAAGCTCCGTCGCGGGCGCTCCGCGTAGATTCAACGAAATCCGGTGCGCGGCTCGGGCACGGCGTCTTGCCCGGCCCTTCCAGCCAGGGCTCATCGCCTCGACGCCGGAAATCCCGGGTGCGAGCGGATGCCGCCCGCCCAGCGGATCTCGAGTCCACACCTGGCTGGCGCGTCTTCGCACATCCAGAGGTCGCCGACTGCGACCAGCCCATACCGGTTGAATAGGAGAGGCACATAGGGCCGCAGCCAAGAGGGAACACCCGCCTCCTGGAAGAGCTTTTTCAAGCGGCGTCGATGTCCGCCCGCCGCGGGCCGGCAGGTGAGGCCCGGCATACCGAAGCCCACCTGCAGCCGGTCGTGCCGAAGATGCTCGGGATCGAGCCGGCGTCCGGAATCGTCGCGAAGCTCCAGCCGCCCGAGACCAAACGGCAGCTCCAAGACGCCGGCGCGCCAGGTTCTTGGCCCGGACGGGGGCCTGGGCGGAAGCGGTGTCATCGCGAACAGATCGTCCCGGTAGCGGCGCACCTCGCAGCCGGCCCAGGTCACGAGCGGTTGCGCATCGGGTCCCGCGTTCAGGACCTCGGTCAGAATCCGGTTCACCCGGGAGAGACCGGGCGGCGGCAGGTCGAGCCGCATCGTCCATTGACGCAGAAGCGCTCGGCCGAGCGCCGCATCCAGCGCCCTCAGACCGGAGACCGATAGGGTCCCCGCCCGCGTCCCCGCGAGGCGGACAAGCGCTTTCTCCGTCACTTCTTCGATCAGACCCTGCGCCTCGGCGCAGTGCTCGGCGGATCGTGCGATCATCGTCGAGCAGGCCGGCCAGCGCCCGGCGAGCAGGGGCAGAACCCGATGGCGCAGGTAGTTGCGGTCGAACGCCGGCTCCAAGTTGCTCGGGTCCTCGATCCATTCGAGGCCGACCCGCTCGGCGTAGTCGCGCAGGTCCTCCCGTGCGAGCCCCAACAGGGGACGCAGCAGGCGCCCCGCGCCGAGATCGGCGACACGCGGCATCGCGGCCAGCCCCTTGAGCCCGCTACCCCGCATCAGGGCAAGCAGGAAGGTCTCGGCCTGGTCGTCCCGGTGATGCCCGGTGAGCAGCAGGTCGCCGGGCGCGAGCAGCCCGGCCAGCGCCCGGTACCTTGCCTCCCTGGCCGCGGCTTCCGGACTCTCTCCCGGTCCGGCGGCAGCGGAAACCCGCAGCAGGCGAAGCGGTACGCCAAGGCCTTCACAGCGCGCACGACACTGCTCCGCCCAACGCGGCGAGCTCGGCTGCAGCCCATGATCGAGGTGGACGGCCCCTACCTCGTAGGGGAGGCGATCGCAGAGCGACGCGACGGAGTGCAGCAGGACCTCCGAGTCCAGGCCCCCGCTGTAGGCGACCCAGGCGCTTCGGGCGCCGGGGAAGGAGGTCAGAAAAGGCAGCAGCTGCTCGGGCGCGAAGGTGGGCATGTCCGGCTACCCGGAAGTCGGTGCCCTACTCCTTGAACCTGGCATAACCCATCAGGCGCTGGTAGCGAGTCGCCAGCAGCTCGTCCAGGTCCGTGCTCGTCAGGACGTCCAGATGATGCAGTAGGGCCTTCTTGATGGTCGCGGCCACGGCCTCGAGGTCGCGGTGGGCGCCGCCAAGCGGCTCGGGCAGGATATCGTCGATCAAGCCCTGCTCCCGGAGCTTGTCCGAGGTGATGGCCATGGCCTCGGCGGCGAGCTGGGCCTTATCCGCGCTCTTCCAGAGGATCGACGCACAGCCCTCGGGCGAGATGACCGAGTAGGTGCTGAACTGGAGCATCAGCACGCGATCGCCCACCCCGATGGCGAGCGCGCCGCCCGAGCCCCCCTCACCGATAACCGTGCAGAGGATGGGTGTGCGCAGGTGGGCCATGACCAGGAGGTTGCGGGCGACGGCCTCGCTCTGGCCCCGCTCCTCCGCCCCCACGCCGGGATAGGCGCCCGGCGTATCGATAAAGGTGAGGACCGGAAGCCCGAACCGCTCGGCCAGCTCCATCAGCCGGAGCGCCTTGCGGTAACCCTCCGGCCGCGGCATACCGAAGTTGCGGTGGATCTTTTCCTTGGTGTCCCTTCCCTTTTGGTGACCGACGATCATCACCGAGCGTCCGTCCAAGCGCGCAACGCCGCCCAGGATGGCGTGATCGTCGGCGAAGGCGCGATCTCCGTGAAGCTCTTGGAAGTCGTCGAAGACGCGCCCGATGTAGTCGGTCAGATAGGGACGCTGGGGATGGCGGGAGAGCTGGGAGATTTGCCAGGGAGTGAGGCTCGCGAAGATGGACTCGGTGAGCGATAGACTCTTGGCGCGCAGTCGCTCGATCTCGTCCTCGATGTTGATCTCTGCGTCGTCGCCAACGAGCCGAAGCTCCTCGATCTTCGCCTCCAGCTCGGCGATGGGTCGTTCGAAGTCGAGAAAGCTCAGGTCCATAACGGCACGATTCTAACGTAAATCGCGTCTTCCGGATCTCCTGTGGCAACTCTGTTCGGCTCATCTCGTACCTCCTCGGCTACGAGATGAAAACCGGACAGATCACGTGCTACAACACCGGACAGTCTATTTGTTCTCTACACTGCTCGTCACCCCACTTGCTTGCACGCTCCTTCGCTGCTAGCGTGCCTCTCATCTAGCCGTTTTGCGCTTGGGGGCCCTTCATTGCGAGGTACGCCCGTTGAGATCGCCCCCCTGCCCGAGGCCAACGATTGGCCGCCCCGCCGGACCCCATGCCCATAGAGCGCCTCACGCAACTGATCGAAACGCTGGACTTCGCCTGGCGGCGCCGGGCCGCCCCTCCCGCCCCCCTGACCAACATTCAGTGGCGCGCCGACGCCTGCGACCGCGGCTCCATCCTCTTCTTCCAACGCTTCGACGACGGGCGGAGCGACGCGGAGATCTATCGGCGCTATCTGGCCGAGAGCCCCTTCGCGGTCCTGGTCACCAACCGGATGCTCGACTGCTTCGATGCCCTCCCGAACCGGGGCATCTGCGTCACCCGCCCCGGGGGCTGGGCCGAGACCCAGCGGCGCTTCTGCGACCTCGTCTACCCCTTGGATCTCGGTGCCCTGCGCTTCCTCGGCATCACCGGCACCAACGGCAAGACCACCACGGTCAAGTACCTGGAGGCCATGCTGGCCGCCCGGGGTCAACGGGTCCTGGCCATCGGCACCTTGGGGGTCTCGCGCAACGGCGAGCGCCTGCTGGAGACGGGTTTCACCTCCCCTCCGCAGATCGAGCTGCGCCGGCTCCTGCATGCCGAGCAGGCCCGCTGCGATCTGGTAGCCATGGAGGTCAGCAGCCATGCCCTCGACCAGGGTCGGATCGAGGGTATCCCCTTGCAGAACGCCGGCTGGACCAACTTCTCCCAGGACCATCTGGACTATCACCGCGACGAAGCGTCCTATTTCGCCGCCAAGGCCCGCATCCTCGACCTGATTCGGGAGGGGGGACGGCTCTTCTGCTCCAGTCCCGAGGTGGCCGCTCGCCTGCGGGCGACCGGCGGGCGGCGGGTCCCCATCCGGGTCCTGGCCCCCGCCGACCCGGGGGCGGCGGCCATCGGGGCCAGGCCCTTCCTGGCCCTGGCCTACAACAGGCACAACTACGCCCTGGCCGCAGCCCTGGCCGACAGCGTACTGGGTCCGGGGGAGCGCCCCTATTGGCAAGACCTGAGCCCGGTGGACGGGCGCTTCGAGTGCCGCGTGATCGGCAACCGGACCCTGGTCATCGACTTCGCCCACACCCCGGATGCCCTGGAGACCATCCTGACGGCGATCCGAACCGCCTTCCCCAACGCCCGGGTCGCCACCCTGTTCGGCTGCGGCGGAGACCGCGATCAGGGCAAACGCCCCCTCATGGGCGCCGCCGCGGCGCGCCACTCCGACCGGATCATCCTGACCTCGGACAATCCCCGCACCGAGGACCCCGAGCGGATCATCGCGGATATTCTGACCGGGATGCCGGACTTGGCGCCGGAGGTGGTGGTGGACCGCCCCCGGGCCGTCGCCCGCCTCTTCGACCTGCTGGACGCCCAGCCGAGGGACGAGCCCTGGGTCGCCCTCATCGCCGGCAAGGGCCACGAGCGGTATATCGACAGCGGCGGCCGCAAGACCTACTACAGCGACCAGGACGAGGTGGACCGCAACCTCAGGCGCCTCAACTGGTAGCTCGCGAGTTAGACCACGCTTCGAAGGAGACCTATGCGGCTGCGCCAACTCTACTCGGTCCCTGCGGGCCTCTTGCTGGGGATCGCCCTGGCCCTGCTCTTGCCGGCGGGGGGGGCCACTGTCGCCTGGCTCGGCCAGATCTTTGTGTCCGTCCTCAAGCTGCTGATCCTGCCCCTGATCTTGGTTTCCATCTTCGCCTCGCTCGCCGGCGGCAACGACCTGAGGCGCATCGGCGGGCGCACCTTCCTGTACTACGCCGCCACCTCCGCCCTGGCCGCAACCATCGGCACCCTGCTCGGCCTGGCCTTCTCGCGCGACCTGCCCGCCGGGCTGCTGAGCCTGGAGCCCATCGCCCCGAGCACCGCCGGATTCAGCCTGGACCGCCTGATCGGCAACTTCATCCCCAGCAACCTCTTTGCGTCTCTGAGCGGGGGCAATGTTCTGCACGTGGTCTTCGTCGCCGCGCTGGCAGCCGCCGCCTCTCGGCGTATTCCCACGCAGCACAGGGACACCCTCATCGGCGGTGCCCAGGCCCTGGACTCGCTCCTAATGCAGACCCTGAGCTGGGTCCTGGCCCTGGCCCCCATCGGCATCTTCGGCCTGGTCTACGCCAGCCTCGCCACCATGGACTGGGGCGGTGTCTTTCAACTCCAGGCCTTTGTTTGGGCGGTCGCCCTGGCCGCCTTCCTGCACGCGGCGGCGGTCCTGCCTGCCCTCTACCATGCCCGAACCCGCTGCCCCCCTTGGCCTCTGGTCGCGGCTTGCCGCGAGCCACTGCTCACGGCGCTATCGACGGCATCCAGCAACGCCACGTACCCGGTCTCCAAGCGGGCATTGGAGTCCTTCGGGGTCAGCGAGACGGTCACGAGTCTCACCCTGCCCCTCGGGGCGACGCTGAACATGCACGGGTCGGCCCTGTACCAGTCGATCCTCCTGATCTTCATGTCGCAACTGGCCGGCGCCGATCTCAGTCCCTGGCAGGCCATCTTCATTGTCCTGCTCACCATGGCCTCCTCCGCTGGAACCGCAGGCATCCCGAGCGGCGGCATGGCCATGATGGCCTTCATGCTCGACCTCCTCGGCCTGCCTGCGACCTACCTGGCCCTGTACCTGATCGTCGACCGCTTCTTCGACTACCCCATCACCGCCGTCAATGTGTGGGGCGACCTGGTGGTGGCGGCCATCGTGGACAAGGACCTGAAGAGGACCTGACCGGACCCCCGGCTCGGCGCCGGTCTATCGCATCGATTGGAGCCGCTCGCAATGAGTCACGAGGAGCCGACGAGCGCCCCTTTTTCTTGCGGCGCCGTGCGATCGCTCCATCACTTGACCAAGGCGAGCCGCGGTCGATGCTGGTTTTCGTCGGCAGGTACGGCAATTGCCTCCGGCCGGTCATAGGACACCCTGACCACTTCCGCGCCGAGCAGGTGACGCAACCGCTTGATGAGCTCGTCGGTCGGCTGCACGCGCCAATCCGCACCAAGGGCCAGATGTCCGCGGGCGCTGGGGCAAAGATACTCGAGGCGCACCGGCAGACCGCCGCCACGGAAGGCGGACAGGGCACCGCGCAAATCCTCTACGAGCCGCCTTCCTTCGGCGTACGCCGCGGGATCGGTTAGATCCAGGGTCAAAGCCAGGTGATCGGCGAGCATCGCCCGTGCCTGCTCGAGGGGGCGCACTTCATTGGCGCGCATGGACCAGCTATCTCGATACTCGTCGAAGCTGAGGATTCCTGTGGCGACCAGGATACGATCCGGGACCAGGAGCTCGCGGGCCCTCTCGTAGAGCTCCGCGAAGAGGGTGACCTCCATCCGACCGGTGCGGTCGTCCAGCACCAGGGACCCCATGCGCCCGCGCTGGGTCTTGCCGTGACGCACGCTTACCACCAGGCCGGCTACGGTGCGCGTCTCGCGGTCATACCGATCCCGGCCGGCCTGCTGCAAGGCTCCCAAGCGGGCACCGACCAGGTGCGCCAGCTCTTCCTCGTAGCGGTTGATGGGATGGCCCGTGAGGTAGAGACCCAGGGTCTCCTTCTCGCCTTGGAGCCGCTCGTCCTCCTCCCACTCGTCCCAGGCGCGGGAGGCGAGCTGGGGATCGGGCTCGATCGCGGCGGATCCCGCCAGCCCACCGAAGAGGTCCGCCTGCCCCGTCGCCCGAGTCTGCTTATGCTGCTCCGCAAGCCTCAGCGCAACGGGTAGCTGGGCCATGAGGGTGGCGCGGTTGGCCCCCAGCTCGTCGAGGGCGCCGGCGCGGATTAGCGCCTCCAGCACGCGGCGATTGGCCTTGTGCAGATCGATGCGGCGGCAGAAGTCCCACAGGTCGCGGAAGGGGCCTTCCGCACGCCTGGTCTCCAGCATGGCCTCGATGGCGGACTCGCCAACCCCCTTGATGGCCCCGATGCCGTAGACGACGGTCCGATCGTCCGCGACGGTGAACCGATACTCGGAGCGGTTGACCGCCGGCGGCAGGACCCGCAGCTTCATGGAACGGCACTCGTCGATGAGGGTGACGACCTTATCGGTATTGTCCATGTCGGCGGAGAGCACCGCCGCCATGAAGGCTGCTGGGTAATGGGCCTTGAGCCAGAGGGTCTGGTAGGAGACCAGGGCGTAGGCGGCCGAATGGGATTTGTTGAAGCCGTAGCCGGCGAACTTCTCCATCAAGTCGAAGATGTAGGCCGCGGTCTCGGCCTTGACGCCGCGCTTCACCGCCCCCTCCTGGAAGCTGGCCCGCTGCTTGGCCATCGCCTCCGGCTTCTTCTTGCCCATCGCGCGGCGCAGCAGGTCGGCCCCGCCGAGGGAATAACCCGCCAGCACGCGGGCGATCTGCATCACCTGCTCCTGGTAGAGGATGACGCCATAGGTAGGCTTGAGGATGGGCTCCAGGTCCGGGTGAGGGTACTCGACCCTGGCCTCCCCATGCTTGCGAGCGATGAAGTCCTCCACCATGCCCGACTGCAAGGGGCCGGGTCGGTAGAGCGCGACCAGGGCGGTCATGTCATCGAAGCTGTCGGGACTGAGCTTCTTGATCAGCTCCTTCATGCCGCGGGATTCGAGCTGGAACACCGCGGTGGTGTTGCCGCTTTTCAGCAGCGCAAAGGCCTTCTCGTCCTTGGGATCGATGCGGGAGACGTCCAGCGGCGGATCCCCGCGCTTCGCCCGCTCGGCGTTTACCGTCTTGAGCGCCCAGTCGATGATGGTGAGCGTGCGCAGCCCCAGAAAGTCGAACTTGACGAGACCCACCTGCTCGACGTCGTCCTTGTCGAACTGGGTAACCAGATTCTCGCCCCCGGGCTCGCAGTAGAGCGGGGCGAAGTCCGTAAGCCGGGTGGGGGCGATGACCACGCCGCCGGCGTGCTTGCCGGCGTTTCGCGCCAAGCCCTCGAGCTTGCGGGCCATGTCGAGGATGGCCCGTACCTCTTCCTCGTCCCGGTAGACCTTCTTCAGGTCCTCGCTCTCCGCCAGGGCCTTGTCCAGCGTCATACCAAGCTCGAAAGGCACCATCTTAGCGAGGCGGTCCACCATACCGTAGGGGTAGCCCATGACCCGCCCCACGTCGCGCACCACGGCCTTGGCCGCCATGGTGCCGAAGGTGATGATCTGAGAGACGGCGTCCCGGCCATAGCGCCCAGCCACGTACTCGATGACCCGGTCCCGGTTCTCCATGCAGAAGTCGATGTCGAAGTCGGGCATCGAGACCCGCTCCGGATTCAGAAAACGCTCGAACAGAAGCTCATGCTCGATCGGGTCCAGATCCGTGATCTTCAGGGCGTAGGCGACCAGGGAGCCCGCACCGGAGCCGCGACCGGGTCCGACCGGGATGCCGCTGTCCTTGGCCCACCGGATGAAATCCGCCACGATCAGGAAGTAACCGGCGAAGCCCATCTGGTTGATGACCCCGAGCTCGGACTCGAGGCGCTCTTCGTAGAGCCTTCGCCGCGCGGCCTGGTCCGACGCCTCGCGCTCGAGGATGCGCTCCAGTCGCCACTGCAGACCGGTGCGCGCCTGCTCCGCGAAGTGCCCCTCGGTCGTCATACCTGGCGGCACCGGAAAATCGGGTAGGCAGCTTCGCCCCAGGCTCAGCTCCAGATTGCAGCGCTTGGCGATCTCGACCGAGTTCTCCAGGGCCTCGGGTATGTCCGAAAAGAGCTCCGCCATTTCCGCGGGGGAGCGCAGGTACTGCTGCTCGCTGTAGCGGCGCGGGCGGCGCGGGTCGTCCAGGGTGCGGCCCTCGTGGATACAGACGCGCGCCTCGTGGGCCTCGAAGTCCTCGCGCGCCAGGAAGCGAACATCGTTGGTGGCCACCAGCGGGACGCCGCGGCGGGCCGCCAAGTCGACGCAACGCTCGATCAGCTCCGCCTCTCCGGCGCGTCCGGTGCGAACTAGCTCGAGGTAGTAACGGTCGCCAAAGGAGACCAGCCAATCCTCGAGCATGGCCTCCGCCAGCTCGCCCTGGTTGGCGAGGAGCGCGCGCCCTACGTCCCCCTCTCTTCCGCCGGATAGCAGGATGAGTCCCTGCGCGGCGGCGGCAACCCACTCGCGCTCCACCTGCGGAATCCCCAGGTGCTGCCCGTCCCGGTAGGCGCGCGAGATGAGCCGGGTGAGGTTCCGGTAGCCGTTATCGTCTTGAACGAGCAGCAGTATGCGAAAAGGCTGATTGGGATCCTCCGGATTGCGCAGCCACAAATCGGTCCCGGCAATGGGCTTGACCCCGGCGGACCCCGCCGTCCGGTAGAAGCGCACCAACGCAAAGAGATTGGATTGGTCGGTAACCGCGACGGCCGGCATTCCTGCCGCGAAAACCTCCTCGACGAGAGGCTTAACCCGCAGGAGGCCGTCGACCAGCGAGTACTCGGAGTGGACATGAAGATGGACGAAGCAGGGATCCACGGGCTGCGGACGCGTCGGCGTTGATCGATCAATGCTTCGTCTTCAGTGCCCGTACCTGGTCCAACAGGCGCGGATCATCCCACTGCCGCCCCCCGACAACCTGGTAGGCGAGACGCCCTTCGGGGTCGACCACGAAGGTGGTGGGCAGTCCCCGAACCGGCCAAGACTGGACCACCCTGGATTCCAGATCCATGGGCAGCGGGAACTGCACCGGGTACTCGGCCGTGAACTGTTGGATGGTGTCCGCGTCCTCCCCAACGTTGATGGCGATCAGCCCGATGCCCTCTGGCTCGAGCTGCTCCCAGGCGCGCTGCATGGACGGCATCTCCTCCCGGCAGGGAGGACACCAGGTCGCCCAAAAGTTCACGATCAGGGGCTTGCCCCTAAAGTCCGACAGCCGCACGCGCCCGCCAGCCGGGTCTGAAAGATCGAACGAGGGCGCCAGCGGTCGGCCCAGTACGGGGTTGAGCCCC
>Ga0114938_1002282_pt1 | contig 12210 bp, 8 predicted proteins | sample AshMeaBigSpring_FD_88675 | JGI IMG/M metagenome (GOLD analysis project Ga0114938, IMG submission 88675) | Groundwater microbial communities from Big Spring, Nevada to study Microbial Dark Matter (Phase II) - Ash Meadows Big Spring | ecosystem: Environmental > Aquatic > Deep subsurface >...
AAAAGGCGTTGCGGTTTGCGATCGCGACGAGAGAAAATTTCTTAGATTCCATCAGTTACGTGGCTCTCGTCCGCGAAACATTTCCTCCTCTGACGAGTAAGCGTTCGCGCGTTGAAATGTTTCATTTTTCTGGGTCGGTGCAACACCTTTGTCGGACGGCTTGGACGAGCTGGGCTTTTTTCCGCTACGGCGGCCCCTCGCCCCGCTCTCTCCCCGCGGTGGAGAGGGCGATTTCGAGCGCGTCACGCGCGTATTTCATAGTAAAGTAGCAGAAAGGGCCACAGCCATAGAGCCCCTTCCCCCCGTTTCCCTCTGGACATCGAGGTCCAAGATCGACGATCTTCGCGTGAACGATCGCCCTCGCACTGAACCTTAGGAGACCCTAATGCTTTACGAAAAACCGAGCTTCAAGGACCAATATGAGAATTTCATCGGCGGGAAATGGATGGCGTCGGGAAAATCCAATTATTTCGAGGATATCTCACCGGTAGACGGTCAACCCTTCTGCCGAGTCCCTCGTTCGGATGCCCAAGACATCGATCTGGCCATTGGCGCGGCTGAGCAGGCGGCGACCGCCTGGGGTAGGGCAGCGGTGGCCGATAGAAGCGCCGTCCTCCTGAAGATCGCAGACAGGTTGGAGCAGAACCTGCAAACCCTGGCCCGGATCGAGACCTGGGAAAACGGAAAAAGTATTCGCGAGACGCTGGCCGCGGACATACCGCTGGCCATCGACCATTTCCGATACTTTGCGGGAGTGATCCGGGGCGAGGCCGGAGAGATCTCGGACCTCGATGCGAACACCGTTTCCATGGAGGTCCATGAGCCGTTAGGCGTAGTCGGACAGATCATTCCCTGGAACTTCCCCATCTTGATGGCGGCCTGGAAGCTCGCCCCGGCTCTGGCGGCGGGCAACTGCGTCGTCCTGAAGCCAGCCGAGCAGACTCCTGTCTCCATCTTGGCGGTCATGGAGTTGATCGAAGACGTGCTGCCCGCCGGAGTCATCAATGTCGTTAACGGCTTCGGTCCGGAAGCTGGCAAACCGTTGGCTTCCTCGCCTCGGATCAAAAAGGTCGCCTTTACCGGTGAGACGACGACTGGCCGTTTGATCATGCAGTACGCGTCGGAGAACATCATCCCCATCACGTTGGAGCTTGGCGGAAAATCGCCCAACATCTTCTTCGAGAGCGTGATGGACGCGGAGGATGCGTTCCTCGACAAGGCAATCGAGGGATTTGTGCTGTTCGCGCTCAATCAGGGCGAGGTCTGCACCTGTCCTTCGCGGGCGCTGATTCAGGAGAGCATTTACAACAAGTTTATCGAACGGGCATTGGAGCGAGTGGCTCGTATCAAGCTCGGTAACCCCCTTGACAGCGATACCATGATGGGAGCACAGGCATCCAAAGATCAATTCGAAAAGATCAAGTCCTACCTCGCCCTTGGCAAGCAAGAGGGCGCCGAGCTTCTTGCGGGCGGCGACGTCTTCTCGGTCCCGGAGCTGCCTGACGGATATTACATCCAACCCACGGTATTCAAAGGGAATAACCGGATGCGCATCTTCCAGGAGGAGATCTTTGGGCCGGTGCTGAGCGTGGCGACCTTCAAGGATCAAGAGGAGGCTCTAGCGATCGCCAATGACACCCTCTACGGGCTCGGCGCCGGGGTGTGGTCGCGGGATATGCACCAGGTCCAAGAATCCGCGCGCGGCATTGAAGCCGGTCGGATCTGGGTGAACTGCTATCATCTCTACCCCGCCCATGCCTCATTCGGCGGGTACAAGAAATCGGGGATCGGCCGCGAAACTCACAAGATGATGCTGTATCACTACCGACATACCAAGAATATCCTGATCTCGTTCGACAAGAACCCCCTGGGTTTTTTCTGACGCTCTCGGAGTAATCCGACAAAGCTCATGTATCGCAGAGTCGATGTCACGGATGAAGCCAAGCGGGTGATCGAGAAGCTCCGTGCCGAGCACGGAGAATTGATGTTTCATCAAAGTGGCGGCTGTTGCGATGGCTCTTCGCCCATGTGTTTTGCCATTGGCGATCTGAAAATCGGTGCCAACGATGTGCGGCTGGGCACGATTCACGGCTGCCCCTTTTACATGGCCGGCGATCAATTCGAGTACTGGAAGAATACCCATCTGACCATCGACGTGACCGAAGGCAGAGGGTCGAGCTTCTCCTTGGAGATCCCGATGGGGTTGCGATTCATCACCCACTCGAGGCTGTTTACGGATGAAGAGCTTGCCAACCTTGAGGCGGTTCGCCGCGGCGCGCCGGACTCTCCGCCTTGAGGGCGCGAAATCTTTGCCGATGAGTCGGTTTCGCCCGGTGTAGCGGCTTTCTGCCTGCTCGAGATCGACATCGGGTCGGCCTCGAATCCGGACGGGTCCTCACCGCACCGCGGGGCGCGGACCTCGCTTGCGACTGGGTTTACAATGGCGCGTCTCTGTCCTGTGGAGTCCGCCCGATGCGCTCAGCGATCCCCGCCCACCCTGACTCGCGCGCAAGAGGTCTCGATCATGCCTCGGGTTTCGGCCCTCGGCAGCGAAGGATTTCGCCCGGGGACCGGCGATACCGGCTTCTGTTTCTCTTTCTGTTGTCGCTTGGAGGCTGCGGCGATCGGCAACCGGCGAGTGCGCCAACCGGCGCAGCGCCACCTTCGGTCGTCGCCGTTAAGGCCGAATCGAAACCCGTGGAGGAGCAGGCCCAATACGTCGGCCGCGTGGTGGCCGCCGACAAGGTGGAGCTGCGCGCGCGTGTGCAAGGCTTTCTCAAGGAGCGCCGGTTCCAGGAAGGCCAGGAGGTCGCGGTGGGCGACCTGCTCTTCCGGATCGAGCCGGACCAGTACCAGTCGCTTGTCCAGCAGCGCCTTGCGGGCGTGGCCAAGGCCGAGGCCGACGCGCAGAACGCGGTCGCTCAGCTCGCCCGCGGCGAGGAGCTCCTGAAGAGCAAGAACACCTCCCAGGCGCAGGTGGACGAGCTGCGGGCGGCTGCCGCCATCGCTAAGGCGGGCATTGCCCAGGCCAAGGCGGCGCTGGCCGCCGCGGAGCTGGACCTGGGCTACACGGAGGTCAAGGCCCCGGTCGCCGGGCGCATCGGGCTCGCCAAGTACACGGTCGGCAACCTGGTCGGACCCTCCTCGGGGCCCTTGGCTACGGTTGTCAGCCGCGACCCGATCCACGTCCAGTTCCCCCTGACTCAGCGGGAGCTGCTCCAGGCCAAGCGCGAGGTCCAGGCCAAGGGCGGGGATCCCAAGAACCTCATCGTGCGCGTGCGCCTACCGGACGGGGACCTCTACGCGGAGGAGGGCCGGCTCGACTTCGTCGACGTCACCACCGACCCGGGTACCGACACGGTGACCCTGCGCGCCGAGCTACCGAACCCCGACGGCATCCTGGTGGACGGCCAGTACGTCGGCGTGACGGTCCAGGCGGGCGAGCCCGAGTCGGCCGTCGTGGTTCCCCAGTCGAGTCTCCAAGTGGACCAGCAGGGCGTCTTCGTCATGGTTATCGACAAGGAGCACAAGGCCCAGGTCCGCCGCGTCCAGACGGGTACCGAGGCGGGCGGCGACATTGCGGTGACCCAAGGGCTCGACGAGGGTGAGCTGGTCATTACCGAGGGTGTTCAGAAGATCCGGCCCGGCCAGGCGGTCAGCGCCACTCCGGCTCAGGGCGTCGAGGCGGGGGAGGGGGGCGGCGGCCAATGATCTCCGACGTCTTCATCGACCGGCCGCGGCTATCCATCGTCATCTCGGTGGTCATCACACTGGCGGGCCTGATCGCCATCACCCAGATCCCGGTCGCCCAGTTCCCGGATATCGTCCCGCCCCAGGTCGCGGTGACCGCCGTCTACCCCGGCGCGAGCGCCGCGGTGGTGGAGAGCTCGGTCGCCCAGCCGGTGGAGTCGAGGGTAAACGGGGTCGACAACATGCTCTACATGAAGTCGACCAGCTCCAATAACGGCAGCTATTCGCTCACCGTGACATTCGCGCTGGGGACCGACCCCGACATCAACGCGGTCAATGTGCAGAACAGGGTGAACCTCGCCGAGGCCCAGCTCCCGGAGGAGGTCAAGCGCCAGGGGCTCACGGTCAAGAAGAAGTCCACCGCCATGCTTCAGGTGGTGGCCCTGTACTCCCCGACTCAGGTCTACGACGCGCTGTTCCTAAGCAACTACGCCGCCATCAACCTGGTCGACACCCTGGCCCGCGTCCCCGGCGTCGGTGAGGTCTTCCAGTTCGGGCCGCTGGACTACAGCATGCGCATCTGGCTCCGCTCGGACCAGCTCACCGCGCTCGGCCTCACGCCCTCGGACGTGATCGCCGCCATCCAGGGCCAGAATGTCCAGGCCGCCGTAGGCCGCATCGGCGCCCAGCCCATGACGGCGGACCAGCAGTACCAGATCACGCTCCAGACCCAGGGGCGGCTCACCGATGCGACGGAGTTCGAGAACATCCTGGTGCGCGCCAATCCCGACGGCTCCACGGTGAGGATCAAGGACCTCGGGCGCGTCGAGCTCGGGGCCAAGCAGTCGGACTCCGTCAGCCGGCTGAACGGCGGCGACACCGCGGCCATGGCCATCTATCTGGCGCCCGGCGCCAACGCGGTTGCCGTGGCGGACGGCATCAAGGCGGCCATGGAGCGCCTCGCCGAGCGCTTCCCGGACGGCCTCGCCTACGAGGTCATCTACGACACCACGGACTTTGTCAAGGCGAGCCTGGAGAAGGTGGTCCACACCCTGTTCGAGGCCTTCGCCCTGGTCATCCTGGTAGTCTTCCTGTTCCTCGGGAGCTGGCGCGCGACCCTGATTCCGCTGATCGCGGTGCCGGTGGCCCTAGTGGGCACCTTCGCCTTCCTGCTCGTCATAGGCTTCTCCGCCAATACCATCTCCCTGCTCGCGGTGGTGCTCGCCATCGGCATCGTGGTGGACGACGCCATCGTGGTGGTGGAGAACGTGGAGCGCATCATGGAGGAGGAGGGCCTGGCGCCGCGGGAGGCGGCCAAAAGAGCGATGGGCCAGATCACCGGCCCCATCGTCGCCATCACCCTGGTGCTGCTCTCGGTATTCCTGCCGGTGGCCTTCATTCCGGGTATCACCGGGCAGCTCTTCCAGCAGTTCGCCGCCGTGGTGGCCTTCTCCATGCTGATCTCGGCCATCAACGCGCTCACCCTCTCGCCGGCCCTGTGTGCCATCCTCTTGAAGCCCGGCGGACACAAGAAGGGCCTGATGGGCTACGTGATGCGGGGCATCGACGGGGTGCGCGACGGTTATGCCTACTTGGTCGCCCGGTTGGTGCGGGTCTCGCTCCTGGCGCTGGTGGCGGTGGCGGGGGCCGGGCTGGCGACCGGATGGCTGTTCCAGGTCACGCCGACCGGCTTCCTGCCCGCAGAGGACCAGGGCGCCTTCATGGCGGAGGTCCAGCTACCGCAGGGGGCCTCGGTCAACCGCACCTTGGAGGTCGTCAAGCGGATAGAGAAGATCGTCGGCGACGACCCGGCCGTCGCCCACGTGTTGACCGTGCCCGGCTACAGCCTACTCGACGGCACCCTGCAGTCCAACAGCGCCTTCGTCATCGGCCGGCTCAAGCCCTTCGCGGAGCGCACCGCGCCCGATCTCAAGGTCGACGCCGTCATCGCCCGCGTCGCCCGGGAGACGGCCGGCATCCCGAGCGCGCGCGTCATCCCCTTCAACCTGCCGCCCATCGTCGGGCTCGGCACCGGCGGCGGCTTCGAGTACCAGCTCGAGGACCTGCAGGGGCGCGATCCCGACGAGCTGGCGGCCGTCATGCGCGCTTTGGTCCTGGCCGCCAATCAGGACTCCGCCCTAGAGCGGGTCTTCTCCACCTGGGCCACCAACACCCCCCAGATCTATCTCGACATCGACCGGGAGAAGGCCCAGACGCTGGGCGTGCAAATCAAGGACCTATTTACCGCGCTTCAAGCCACTCTGGGCGGCTACTACGTCAACGACTTCAACAAGTTCGGCCGGGTCTGGCAGGTCCAGATCCAGGGCGAGGAGGCCGACCGCAAGCGCTTCGACGGCGTCTACCGCATCCATGTGCGCAACGCCAAGGGCGAGATGGTCCCCATCCGCGCCATCATGGCTCCCGAGCTCAGGCTCGGTCCTCAGCTCCTGCAACGCTACAACAACTACCGCAGCGTCACCGTCCAAGGCGGCCCCGCCGCAGGGCGTAGCTCCGGCGACGCCCTGGCCGCCATGGAGAAGATCTCCGCCGAGACCCTGCCCGCCGGCTACGGCCACGAGTGGACCGGCACGGCCCTCCAGGAGAAGGAGGCGGGCGGCAAGACCTCCCTCGTGCTCGGGCTTGCGGTGCTCTTCGCCTACCTCTTCCTGGTCGCCCTCTACGAGAGCTGGTCCATGCCCACCGCGGTGCTGCTCTCGGTGGTCATCGGCGTGCTCGGCGCCATGGCGGCGCTCTGGATTGCCGGTCTGTCCAACGACCTCTATGCCCAGGTGGGGATAGTGGTGCTCATCGGGCTGGCGAGCAAGAACGCTATTCTCATCGTCGAGTTCGCCATGGAAGAGCGGGACGCCGGCAGATCCATCCTCGATGCCGCCGCCAACGCCGCCCGGCTGCGTATCCGCGCCGTGCTCATGACCAGCTTCGCCTTCATCCTCGGACTGGTGCCGCTCGTCATCGCAAGCGGGGCGGGCGAGGCGAGCCAGCGCGGGGTGGGCACAGCGGTCTTTGGGGGCATGCTCATCGCCTCCACCCTGGGCATCTTCCTGATACCGATGCTGTATGTCGTCTTTCAGCGGCTGCGCGAGAAGCTCCACGGCGCGGCGGTGAGCCGTGGAGGGAGGCCCGAGGCGCCGGCCCGAGCTGAAGGTTGAGTCCGACTGGACGCCGGATTCTGCCCACTTGGGCAGGTCCATGACTTTACATAATATACATTATGCGCAGTACGACCGGATTGGGAAAAGTTTGGAATCCGTGCGCCCGCTACTCACGGCGCCGCCGTTGCGTTTGTCGATTCGTGCTGGGCGAAATAGCGCGCGAGGAACTCGTCGAAGCTCAGGTCGTCGCCTGCCTCGATCTCTCGCTGCCTTTCGAGCGATTCGTCGCTCAGCCGGAGGAACAGCGCTTCGCGCTCCGGGCGTAGCGTGAGACTTTTAAAGTAATCCCGATGCTCCGAGGAGATGCGCCAGGCATGCTCGAAGAAGCTCTCGCGGTTGCTCCTCATCTCCGCCAGCATGCGCGCGGACGGTGTACACTCGGGCTCCCGCACCTTTTCCTGCTGGCGCCGTAGGCTTGCCGCGGCCGGTCCATCGCTTCCCCCGTCGATCACCTCGGCCGCCGCGGTCATCCGGCCCAGCAGCTCCTCTGCCCATTGTCGCAACGGGATTGCCTTGCGGTCGCGCTCCAGCCGCAGCGTCGGGTCGCGCCCTCGATGTGCAGCCAGCACCTGATTGTTGTCGATAGCGCGCCGCTCGCGGGCGTCAATGCGGGGGCTAGCGTCGAGCAGACAGAAGAGCATGAAGGTCTCAAGAAAGTGGAGCTGCTCCTCGCTCACGCCGACGGGATCGAACACGTTTACGTCCAGGGATCGCACCTCGACGTAGCGCACGCCGCGCCGTCGCAACGCCAGGGTCGGCTTCTCGAGCCACTCCACGAGCTGTTTTGGACGTACCGTGCTGTAATACTCGTTCTCGATCTGGAGCACATTGGCGTTGAGCTGCTCGTAGCGGTTGCCGACCTTGATGCCGATTTCCTCGTAGTTCGGGCAGGGGGTCTCGATCGCCCAGGTCAGGCTGCGGATATAAGAATCCAGGTTGTCGTAGCTCGCCTTCATGCCGGTCCCCTGGGTTTGGCGATTCTGGTAACCGATATCGCCCATGCGCAGCGAGGTGGCGAAGGGGTAATGCAGGGTGTGGGCGTCGAGCTCGAGAAGGTCCGTCCGCCGCCCCTGGACAAAGGACTTGCAAACGGCGGGTGAGGCGCCGAACAGGTAGGGAATGAGCCAACCATTGCGTTGGAGGTTCCGGATCAGGGCCATGTAGGCCTCGGACTGAAAGTCTATGTAACTTGAGGTATCTCTTTCTATCTCCTGATATCCATTAAAAAAATTCTCAGAGAAAGAAAAATTGTAGTGGACACCGGCAATCGCCTGCATCACGCGCCCGTAACGATTGCCCAGCCCCCTGCGATAGGCGGTCTTCATCCGCGCAGCGTTAGAGGTACCGTAGTAGGCCAGAGGTATGCCGCGGGCCCCCTCCAGGACGCAGGGCATGCTGACGGCCCAGAGGAGCTCGTCTCCGAGATGGCGATAGGCGTAGACGTGCAGGTCCCGCAGAAAACCCAGCGTGCCGTTCTTGTCCGCGGACGCGGGAGTGATCAGCTCCAATAGAGCTTCGGAGAAATCGGTTGTAACGTATGGATGCGTAAGGGGGGATCCGAGCGCCGCCGGATGAGGTGTTGCAGCTACCTTGCCTTCCGGAGAAACCCTCAGCCCCTCCTTCTCCAGCCCAATCAGGTTCCGCTGCAGGCCCGCTTCGAGGTTAGCTCCGGCGATGCGCGACAAACGCCACTCGAAGCCTGTATCGGTATCCGTCACTGCCGCAGGCCGATCGCGCCGGCTCCCCAAATAAGGGGCATTCGGTCGCTGGAGGCGTGACCCGTCGCCAGCGGCCGATCCTGGTACGAACCGCCCTCCCCTACAACAGCCAGATCAGTTACGCATTGCGGCGCGCGGCCGGTTGGCCGCCGTCGCTACCAGGGAGTCCGCGAGAATCCGCGCCGCCTCCGTTGCTTGGATACGAGAGATCACCTTCTCCTGCGCTTCGAGGGCCTCCTCGTCCACATCTTCGGCGTCCTCGTCTACCGGGGTAACTCCCTGTGCGCGCAGGAATTTATTGCGCTGATCCTTGAGCACCGCGTCGCGCCGCTCGGACTCTTTGCGGCGATCTGGCTCGCGTAGGGAGACTACCGTCTCCTCGTCGATCTCGCGCAGGAGCCTCTCGCGCGCGCTTAGCATGGAAAAACCTGCATCATTGCGAATCCGCGATTGCGAGCGTTGGTGCAGGACGTCCACTTGGCCCACGGAGATCTTCGAATAGGAGGCGGGCTTGATCTGGCCCCACGGCAGTGCGTTATCGAGCGCCCGCTCGCCATGATCCGCAATGAGCTCGGCCGTGGGAAACAGGATATCCGGCTCCACGCCCCGAAGCTGGGTGCTGCCTCCGCTGATCCGGAAGAACTCCGCCATGGTGAGCCGCAGGCGACCGAGGTCGTCGTCGTTACCCGGGACGTAGCGGTTAAGATCGATCAAGGTCTGCACCGTTCCCTTACCGAAGGTAGGCTCGCCGATAACGAGTCCGCGCCCGTAGTCCTGCATGGCCGCCGCAAAGATCTCCGAGGCGGACGCGCTATTGCGGTCGACCAGCACGGCGAGCGGACCCGTGTAGGCCACGCCCGGGTCGGGATCTTCCTCGACATCGACCTTGCCAAAGGAATCCTTGACTTGGACCACGGGGCCTTCGTCGATAAAGAGTCCGGTCAGCGCAGTGGCTTCGGTCAGGGAGCCCCCCCCATTGCCGCGCAAGTCCACCACGACGCCGTCGACGCCCTGGCGCTCGAGCTCCAGCAACTGGGAACGGACATCGCGAGTCGTGCTTCTGAAGTCGCGCTTGCCTTCGGATTCGGCCTGGAAGTCCCGGTAGAAGGCCGGGATCTCGATCACGCCGACACGCCGCCCCGGCGCATTCGGCAGGCGATCGATGATGAAGCTCTTGGCCGCTTGGTCCTCCAGCTTGATCTCGTTGCGGACCAAGGAGATCTCCCGCGTTGGGCCGTCGGCCCCGGCAGAACCTGGCTGGACGACGAGGCGCACCACCGATCCCTTCGGCCCGCGGATCTTGTCCACCACGTCCTGCAGACGCCAGCCGACAACATCTTCCATCGCGCCGTCGAGCCCTTGCGCCACGCCGATGATGCGGTCGCCGCCGTGGATCAGTCCGCTTTGGCGCGCCGGACCTCCGGGGATGGTGCGCTGGACCACCGTGTACTCCTGATCGGCGCGCAGCACGGCGCCGATTCCTTCCAACGAGAGGCGCATGCTGATGTCGAAGTTCTCCGAGGTGCTGGGCGACATGTAGCTGGTATGGGGCTCCAGCGTCTGGGTGTAGGCGTTGACGAAAGACTCGAATACCTCGTCGCTGTCGAGTTGACGGATCCGCCGAGCGAGTCCCTCGTAACGCCTGACCAGCGACTCGCGGATCTCGCCTTCTTTCTTGTCGGTCAAGCGCAGAGTAAGCCAGTCGTTCTTGACCCGCTTCCTCCAAATATCGTCCAGCTCGCCCCGGGTCTTGGCCCAGTCGGCCTCCGAACGGTCGAATTGGTAGCGCTCGGCCCGCTCGAAATCGAATTTCTGCTCCAGCAGGGCAAGGGCGTAGGACACTCGTTCGTCCACGCGCTGCCGGTAAAGGCGGAAGATGTCGAAGGCGGTATTTAGATGACCGCGCTTGAGATCGTCGTCTAACCGCCGCGCTAAGCTCCCGAACCGGTCGATGTCCTGCTGCAGAAAAAACGACCGGTTAGGGTCCAACGCCTCGAAGTAGCCGTCGAGGATCTCCTGCGCCAAACCGTCATCCAACGTGACCTTGCGATAGTGGAAACGCTCCAGCACCTTATTGATCACGACCGTGGTCTTTTCCTGGCGGGGAGAAGGGATCAGCTCCGACAAGGGTACATCCTGTGCCCTGGGGGCCGCGGCAACGATCAAGAGACCCAGCAGGCCGGGAAGGATCGGAACGAGAAGGCGCCCTCTATTCATCGACCAGTCGCGTGCTAGAGCTAATTGGTTCTAAGACAGGGTTCAACGTCGTCGGTTTCGCAAAGCTCGAGCAAAATCTTGGTTGCTCGCAGCGAGAATACTCTGGTATCCGCCCATTGAATCCGAACTGGGCCACACTTGGGGCAATCCGGCCTTCGGTCTCGGAAAGGGAGACTAACGTTTAGGCTAGGATATTTCAAGAAGTTAGCGTGGATAGTTAGAAGAAATTTTGGTCGATGAGCTGGGAAAGGGCAATCGCGCCCTCGCTGGTGGGCGGCTTGTTCCGTCAGGACGCTCCCTTTCGGGGCTCGCGGTAGACCTTGCGGCGAAAGAGATCGGTGCGGCGGCTCACGACGCGGTCGATGAACAAGAGCCCGTCCAGGTGGTCGATCTCGTGCTGCAAGGCGCGCGCCTCGAATCCCTCCATCTCGAGCTCGAGGGATTCTCCCCTCGTGGCGCGCGCGACCAGGCGAATACGGGTGGCGCGAATCACGTTTCCCGTGAAGTCCGGGACCGAGAGACAGCCCTCGCGGCCGATCTCGAATCCTTCCCAGTGGGAGATCTCCGGGTTGATCAGCACCAGGTGGCCATGGTTGGAGACGCCCTTCTTCCCGGAAAGATCCAGGATCAGGATGCGCTGGAAACGTCCCACCTGGGGCGCCGCGATGCCAACAGCGGCCGGACCCGCCAGACGGGTCTCCTCGAGGTCGTCGATAAAAGCGAGAAGCTCCTCGTCGAAATCGGTAACGGGGACGGATTCTCGGCGCAACCGCTCGTCGGGGACGGTGAGGATCTCCAGGGCCGCCATACCTAGACAGTCGCGTCATCGTCCGGGGTGGCATACATCGCCATGAACCCTAGCCGATCAGAGTTTCCACGGGCGAGACGTCGACTTCGATCCCCCGATCGGCCAATCCCGCGACCGACGCCTGCAGCGCCTCGACGGTCTCGTCCGAGTAGCCCTGAATATTCATGATGTAGACCGGCCGATCCGCCGTACCCGCCACGTCCGATTCGAGCTCGAGGATGTTAAAGCCGGTCTGTGCCAAGGCACCCGTCACCTCGGCGACGATGCCCGCGCGGTCCGCACCCGCTACCCGTACTTGCACGTTGGGCACCAGGTGCCGGTGCAACCCGCCCTCCACCGGATCGATGTGAAGGCGCAACCCCAGATCCTTGGCCACCGGAGTCAACGCCTGCTCCAGCTCGGCGCTCGGACAGTCGCCGGATACCATCATCATGATGGTGAAGCTGCCGCCAAGACGGATCATCGATGCCTCGCCCAGGCTGCAGCCGGCCACGTAGATGGCGCGGGTGACGCTGGCAACGATCCCCGGACGGTCTCCGCCCACCAGTGTCAACATGTTCCAGGCAACCATGACGCACCTCTTCGTAAGGGTCCCGCGAGACTG
>Ga0114938_1002283_pt1 | contig 12209 bp, 9 predicted proteins | sample AshMeaBigSpring_FD_88675 | JGI IMG/M metagenome (GOLD analysis project Ga0114938, IMG submission 88675) | Groundwater microbial communities from Big Spring, Nevada to study Microbial Dark Matter (Phase II) - Ash Meadows Big Spring | ecosystem: Environmental > Aquatic > Deep subsurface >...
CCGGCTTTCCGGAGCGCCGGCAGCATCCCGATCGACGGCCTGTGCGTGCGCATCGGCGCCATGCGTTGCCACTCGCAGGGCCTGACCGTCAAGCTGAAGAAGGACGTGCCGCTGGACGAGATCGAGTCGATCCTGGCGGGCGCCAATGACTGGGTGAAAGTGGTTCCTAACCAACGTGAGATCACCGAACGCGAGCTGACCCCGGCCGCCGTGACCGGCACGTTGACGGTGCCGGTGGGCCGCCTGCACAAGCTGGCCATGGGCAACGACTACCTCGGTGCCTTCACCGTGGGCGACCAGCTGCTGTGGGGCGCCGCCGAACCGCTGCGTCGCATGCTGCGCATCCTGCTGGCGGCCTGATCCCCGCCCCGTCCGGCCATGACAACGGCTTGCGGCTGACCCTGCAAGCCGTTGTCGTTTGACAACATCCGGACTCTTAGTGACCGACGAACGGGCGGCCCAGAAGGTTAAGCGCTTTCTTAGCTTGTCAGGCTAACATATTGATGTTAAGGTACTTTTCCTGTTTTGGGCACCGCCCACCTGGCCCGCAGAACGCGCCAGGCATCGCCGTTTGCCCGAACACCGGAGGCTAATAAATTGATTGCAAAGTCACATCGCTGGCAGAAAACCGCCTTGGCCGTCGCGGCCACGGCCGTGCTGGGTCTGTGGGGAACCCAAGCATCGGCGCTCTCGTTGGGGCGCATCGCCGTCCTGTCGGCGCTGGGTGAACCGCTGCGGGCAGAAATCGACATTCCCGACATCACTGCCGACGAAGCCGACTCTCTCAAGACCAGCGTCGCCTCGCCTGAAGCGTTCCGTGCCGCTGGCGTGGACTACAACCCGGTCATGGGCGGCCTGCAGATTTCGCTGCAAAAGCGCCCTGACGGGCGTTCCTTCCTGCGCATCAGCAGTGACCGCGTCATCAACGAACCGTATGTGGACCTGATCCTGGAAGCCAGCTGGTCGTCCGGGCGCATCGTGCGCGACTACACCATGCTGTTCGATCCGCCCAACCTGCGCCAGCCGCAGGCGGTCACGCCGATTGCGCCGCAGATCAGCAGCCCTCTGCCCGCCCGCACGGCCGCGACCGCATCGCCTGCGGCCAGCGCGCCCGCCGCGTCGGCAACGCCGCGCACCCGTGCCCCCCAGGCACGTGCGGCAGACGAACCGGCGGCCAAACCCGCTGCGGCCCCGGTGGCCGGCGGCAAACAGGTCAACGTCAAATCTGGCGACAGCGCGAGCAAGATCGCTATCGCCAACCGCCTGCCCGGCGTGTCGCTGGACCAGATGCTGGTGGCCATGCTGCGTGCCAACCCGGACGCCTTCATCAACGGCAACGTCAACCGACTGCGCAGCGGCGCCGTCGTGACGCTGCCAGGCACCGAAGAAGCCCAGGCTACCTCGGTGGACGAAGCGCGCCAGATCATCGTTGCGCAGAGCAAGGACTTCAACGAATTCCGCCGCAAACTGGCCGGCAGCGCGCCGCTCAGCCAGGTGGCCGGCGCCGATCGGCGTGCCAGCGGCAAGATTGAGGCACAGGTCGAGGAAAAGAAGGCTGCGCCGGCCGCGCCCGACAAGCTGACACTGTCCAAGGGCGCGGTGCAAGGCAAGGTCAATGAAGACAAGATTGCCCAGGAGCGCAGCGCCAAGGATGCAGCCAACCGTGCCGAAGAGCTGTCCAAGAACATCGCCGAACTCAGCAAGCTGAGTGCGGCGGCATCGGCGCCGGCACCCGCAGCCTCCGCCCCGCAGGCGGCCCCGGAACCTGCTGCAGCGGCTTCGGCGCCCGCGGTCGAGGCGCCGGCTGCGGCCGCTTCTGCGCCCCAATCTGCGGCATCCGCCCCTGTGGCGGCAGCCTCGGCCCCCGCCAAACGCGCCCCGGTGGCTGCCCCAACACCGATGCCGGTGGAGGAGCCGAGCCTGCTGGACGAGATTCTGGACAACCCGATGGTGCCCGCAGCGGCCGCCGGCCTGATCGCCTTGCTGGCGGGCCTGGGCATCTACCGTGTGCGTCAGCGCCGGCAGGCGGCCCCGATGGACAGTTCCTTCCTGGAAAGCAAGCTGCAACCGGACTCCTTCTTCGGCGCCAGCGGCGGCCAGCGCGTGGATACCCACGATGGCGCCACTGGCTCGTCCATGGTCTATTCGCCCAGCCAGCTTGACGCGGCAGATGACGTGGATCCGGTCGCCGAGGCCGACGTCTACCTAGCCTATGGTCGCGACCTGCAGGCCGAGGAGATCCTCAAGGAAGCGCTGCGCGCCCACCCGGACCGCTTGGCGATCCAGCTCAAGCTGCTGGAGATCTACGCCAAGCGCCGTGATGTCCGCGCCTTCGAGAACATTGCCACCGGCGTGCACCGCCAGACCGGGGGTGACGGTACCGAGTGGAACCGCGTCTGCGAACTGGGCCTGGGTATCGACCCCAGCAATGCCCTATACCAGCCCGGCGGTCTGCCCAACAGTGACGCAGCGCCGCAGATGGCCGCCGAGGAGCCTGCTGCAGGTGCCACGGCTGCCGAGCCGGAAGCCGTTGCGGAGCCCGCACCGTCCACCCCCACCGTCGACCTAGATCTGGACCTGGACTTCTCGCTGGATGATGAACCGCGTCCCGCCGCTGCGCCAGCGGCTGAGCCGGTCGCCACCCCCCCCCCCTCGGTGGACCTGGACTTCGATCTGCCGGCCGAATCGACCCAGGCTGCAGACAACAGCCTCGACTTCGAAGCGCCCGCCCTGGAAACCGACGCCGAGCAGGCCGAAGCCGTGGCAGCCCCAAGCGAGCCCAAGCCGGCCGACAGCGGCGCGCTGGAATTTGACCTCGGCTCGCTGTCGCTCGACCTGGACGGCCCGACGACAGAGCAGACCCCGGTCTCCGACGACCCGCTGGCCACCAAGCTGGCGCTGGCCGAAGAATTCAGCGCCATTGGCGACACCGACGGCGCGCGCGCCCTGATCGAGGAAATCATCGCCGAAGCCACCGGTGACATGAAGGCCAAGGCCCAGGAAGCCCTGAGCCGACTCGGCTGATCCGGGCCCCTCCTGAAGGCGACACAGATGGACGCAACCCAGCCGTGAGGGTGGCCTTAGGCGTCAGCTACAACGGCCAGGCCTACGACGGCTGGCAGAGCCAGCCGTCGGGGCGCACGGTGCAGGACCAGCTGGAAAAGGCGCTCAGCCGCTTTGCCGACCAGCGCATTTCCACCCTGTGCGCCGGCCGCACCGATGCGGGCGTGCACGGCCTGATGCAGGTGGTGCACTTCGACACCACAGCCGAACGCACGCCTTATTCCTGGGTGCGCGGCACCAACACCTTTCTGCCGCGCGACATTGCGGTGCAATGGGCGCACCTCGTGCCGGACGCGTTTCACTGCCGCGCCAGCGCTCGGTCGCGCCGTTACGCCTACTTGCTGCTGGAGTCGCCGGTGCGCCCGAGTTTCGATGCCGGGCGTGTCGGCTGGGTGTTCCAGCCATTGGATCAGGAGCGCATGGAGCAGGCTGCCCAGCGCCTACTGGGGGAGCACGACTTCACCTCCTTCCGCGCCTCGGCCTGCCAGGCCCTGTCGCCGGTGAAAACCATGACGCGTCTCGAGATCAGCCGGCGCGGGGCCTACTGGCGCTTCGAGTTCGAGGCCAACGCCTTCCTGCACCACATGATCCGCAACATCATGGGCTGCCTGGTCACGATCGGTCAAGGTAAGCAGCCGCCCGAATGGATCGACGCGGTGCTGGCGGCGCGCAGCCGCGATGCTGCCGCCCCCACCTTCTCGCCCGACGGCCTGTACTTCCTCGGACCGCGCTATGACGCGCACTGGGGGCTGCCCGATCGCACGCCTGCGTATGATTGGTTGCCATGAACCGCACCCGAATCAAGATCTGCGGCCTGACGCGTGAACAGGATGTGGATGCCGCCGTGGCCGCCGGCGCCGATGCCGTGGGTTTCGTGCTGTACGAAAAAAGTCCGCGCCATGTGACGCCCCAGCGTGCCGCCGCACTGGCGCGCCGCCTGCCACCCTTCATCACCCCGGTGCTGCTGTTCGTTAACGAGAGCGCTACAAATATCATAGCTGCCTGCGCCGATATTCCGGGTGCTACGCTGCAATTTCATGGTGACGAGACGCCGGCCGATTGCCTGCAGGCCAGCGGTCAGGGCACACGCCCCTTCCTGCGCGCGGCGCGCATTCCGCTGGGGGAAGCCGGTCGCAGCTTCGACCTCGTAAAATACGCCCAGCACTACTCGGCCGCCCAGGCCATCCTGCTCGACGCCCACGTCGAGGGGTTCGGGGGCGGCGGCAAATCATTCGAATGGTCACATCTGCCTCCAAGCGTCGACGCTCACCTCGTCTTGAGTGGTGGGCTCACACCTGCAAACGTGGCCGATGGCATCCGGCAGGTGCGGCCGCGCTGTAAATCGCTGGCCGTCGATGTGAGTTCTGGCGTCGAAGCCTCCAAAGGCATCAAGGACGCCAGCAAGATCAATCAGTTCGTCGCCGCGGTGCGTGCCGCCGACGCACAGCCCTGAAACCTTGCGGGACAGACCAGGATGAATAAGCGCAGCGATTCATCTGCTCTGTCCTCAACCGATCAAGATCATGTTTGAATACCACCAGCCCGATGCCAAGGGCCATTTCGGCATCTACGGCGGCAGTTTCGTCAGCGAGACGCTGACCCAGGCCATCAACCAGCTCAAGGAAGCCTACGCCCGTTATCAGCACGATCCGGACTTCCTCGCCGAATTCAAGTACGAGCTGGCCCATTTTGTCGGCCGCCCCTCGCCCGTCTACCACGCAGCGCGCATGAGCCGCGAGCAGGGCGGCGCCCAGATCTTCCTCAAGCGCGAGGACCTCAACCACACCGGCGCGCACAAGATCAACAACACCATCGGCCAAGCCATGCTGGCGCGCCGCATGGGCAAGACGCGCATCATTGCCGAGACCGGCGCCGGGCAGCACGGTGTGGCCACGGCCACCATCTGCGCACGTTATGGCCTGGAATGTGTGGTCTACATGGGCTCCGAGGACGTCAAACGCCAGAGCCCCAACGTCTACCGCATGAAGCTGCTGGGCGCGACCGTGGTGCCCGTCGAGTCCGGCAGCAAGACGCTGAAGGATGCCTTGAATGAGGCCATGCGCGACTGGGTCGCCAACGTCGACAACACTTTCTACATCATCGGCACCGTGGCCGGCCCGCACCCCTACCCGATGATGGTGCGCGACTTCCAGAGTGTGATCGGCGAGGAATGCCTGGTGCAGATGCCCGAGATGCTGGCGCGCGCCGGGTGCAAGACCACCCAGCCGGATGCCGTGGTGGCCTGCGTCGGCGGCGGCAGCAACGCCATGGGCATCTTCTACCCCTACATCCCGCTCGAGGGCACGCGCCTGATCGGCGTGGAGGCCGCTGGCGAAGGCATGGACAGCGGCAAGCACTCCGCATCCCTGCAGCGCGGCAGCCCCGGCGTGCTGCACGGCAACCGCACCTATGTGCTGCAGAACGAAGACGGCCAGGTGACCGAGACGCACAGCGTCAGCGCTGGTCTCGACTACCCCGGCGTCGGCCCGGAGCACGCCTACCTGAAAGACATCGGCCGGGCCGAGTACGTAGGCATCACGGACGCCGAGGCGCTGGCTGCCTTCCACTATCTGTGTCGCACCGAGGGCATCATTCCGGCGCTGGAATCGAGCCACGCCATTGCTCATGCCATGAAGCTCTCCAAGACCTTGCGGCCCGACCAGTCCATCCTCGTCAGCCTCTCCGGCCGCGGCGACAAGGACATCGGCACCGTGGCCGACCTGAGCCAGGCCGACTTCTATTGCCGCCCGTCCTGCCGCGGCCAGTCCGTCAAGGGTGGCGTTGCCGAACAAACCGTGAAGATCTCCAAATGAGCCGCATCGCCTCCACCTTCGCTGCGCTGCAGGCGCAGAAACGCAAGGCCCTGATCCCCTTCGTCACCGCCGGTTTCCCCTATCCGGACATTACGCCCGAGCTGATGCACGGCATGGTGGCCGCGGGGGCCGACGTGATCGAACTTGGCGTGCCCTTCTCCGACCCCAGCGCCGACGGCCCGGTGATCCAGGCCGCCGGCGACAAGGCGCTGGCGGCGGGCATCGGCTTGCGCCAGGTCATCGAAATGGTGCGCGTCTTCCGGCAACGAAACAGCACCACGCCAGTGGTGCTGATGGGCTATGCCAACCCGATCGAGCGCTACAACCAACTGCATCAAGTCAGCGGTGACAACGCCTTCGCCCGTGATGCCGCCGCTGCCGGTGTCGACGGTGTGCTGGTGGTGGACTACCCGCCCGAAGAATGCACCGACTTCGCTGCCGCCCTGAAGGCCCACGACCTGGACCTGATCTTCCTGCTTGCCCCCACCAGCACGGATGAACGCATGGCGCAGGTCGCGCGGGTGGCCAGCGGCTACGTCTACTACGTCTCACTCAAGGGTGTGACGGGCGCCGGCACACTCGACACCGGTGCCGTGGAAGCCATGCTGCCGCGCATCCGCCAGCATGTGAAGATTCCGGTCGGCGTGGGCTTCGGTATCCGTGATGCCGCGAGCGCCAAGGCCGTGGGCCGGGTGGCTGATGCGGTGGTGATCGGCAGCCGGATCATCCAGCTGATCGACCCGCAGCCGCGCGACAAGGTCGTCCAGGTTGCCGCGGATTTCCTGCGCGAAATCCGGACGGCTTTGGATTCATAATCCAGCCTTTGCTGGAACACGGCAATTGGAATCTGACCCCGATAAAGGATACGTCCCATGAGTTGGCTTGAAAAACTGCTGCCGCCCAAGATTCAGCACACCGACCCGGCTGACCGCCGCAGTGTGCCTGAAGGCCTGTGGACCAAGTGCCCGAGCTGTGAAAGCGTGCTCTACAAGACCGACTTGGAGCAGAACCAGAACGTCTGCCCCAGCTGCGGCCACCATCACCGCATCGATGCCCGCGCCCGCCTCAATGCCTTCCTCGACAACGAGGGCCGCTATGAGATCGGCCAGGAGGTGGTACCGGTCGATGCCCTGAAGTTCAAGGACAGCCGCAAGTACCCCGAACGCCTGAAGGAAGCCATGGACGCCACGGGCGAAACCGATGCGCTGGTGGTCATGGGCGGCGCCGTGCACGGCATCAGCCTGGTGGCGGCATGCTTCGAGTTCAGCTTCATGGGCGGCTCCATGGGCTCGGTGGTGGGCGAGCGCTTCGTGCGCGGCGTCGCAACCGCCATCGAACAGAAGGTTCCGTTCATCTGCTTCACCGCCACCGGCGGCGCACGCATGCAGGAAGGCCTGCTGTCGTTGATGCAGATGGCCAAGACCAATGCGGCCCTGACGCAGCTGGCCAAGAAGGGCCTGCCCTACATCAGCGTGCTGACTGACCCGACCATGGGCGGTGTCAGCGCTGGTTTTGCCTTCCTCGGTGACGTGGTGATCGCCGAACCCAAGGCGTTGATCGGTTTTGCCGGCCCGCGCGTGATCGAGTCCACCGTGCGCGTGACCCTGCCCGAGGGCTTCCAGCGGGCCGAGTTCCTGCAGCAGAAGGGCGCCATCGACTTCATCTGTGATCGCCGCGACCTGCGCAAGACCATCGCCAGCACCCTGGCCATGCTGCAACGCCAGCCGGCCGACGCCGTGATCTGACTGCAGAGCAGTCGCAACAAAAAAGCCGGCTTCGCGCCGGCTTTTTTGTTTAAACCAAAGCCAACCCTTGCAGGCTGCCGAGCACGATGGCGGCTACCTGCAGCAGCACCAGCAGCACCAACGGCGACAGGTCGATGCCGCCCACCAAGGGCACGATACGGCGAATCGGCGCCAGCACCGGCGCCACCAGCCGGTCAATCACATCGGCCAGCACCGTGTGGGACTGCACCCAGGACAGTACGGCATAGACGATGATCAGCCCGGTCAGGCCGGAGATCGCCAGCCGCACCACACCGAAGGCCGCCAAGATCAGCACCGAGACGTAGCTGGCGCCGAAGCTGGTGAAGGCCCACAACAGCGAGAACTGCGCCAGTTCGATCAGGAACACGCCCACCAGGCTGGCGGTGTCCCAGCGACCGGCCGCCGGCAGCACCCGGCGCAAGGGCAGCACCAGCCAGTCAGTCAACGCGAAGACGAAGCGCCCGAGCGGATTGCCCGAACGCGCCGACATCGGGATGCGCTGGTGCTGCATGTACAGGCGCAGCAGGCAGGCACCGCCCACGACACCGGCAATCACTTCGAGCAGCAGGGAAACGATCTGGAACAGCATGGGTCGGGTGCAGGGGTAGGTCGATGGGGTCGCCAAATCATAGCGTCATTAAAATAGCGGGTTTTGGCCTTGCCACACCGCGGCACCGCGTCCGCGCCCTTCCATGTCTGAACACAACACCACTGCCGCCGCCCCTACCCAGGACGAGAACCAGCTGATCGCCGAACGGCGCGACAAACTCAAGGCCATCCGCCAGCAACAGCTCGACGGCAAGGGCCCGGCCTTCCCCAATGATTTCAAGCCGGGCGACCGCGCGGCCGATCTCTTCGCTGCCCACGCGGGACAGACCCCCGAGGGCCTGCTGGCCCAGAACAGCCGTGCCAAGGTGGCCGGCCGCATGATGCTCAAGCGCGTCATGGGCAAGGCCAGCTTCGCCACGCTGCAGGACAGCACCGGCCGCATCCAGATCTACGTCAAGCGCGACGAAGTGGGCGATGATGCCTACGAAGCGTTCAAGCATTGGGACCTGGGTGACATCGTGGCCGCCGAGGGCCTGATCTTCAAGACCAAGACCGGCGAACTCTCCATCCAGGCCAGCCACGTGCGCCTGCTGACCAAGAGCCTGCGTCCGATGCCGGACAAGTTCCACGGCGTGGCCGACCAGGAGGTCAAGTACCGCCAGCGCTACGTGGACCTGATGACGGACGAGGAGGCACGCAAGCGCTTCGTGGCGCGCAGCAAAGCGGTGAGCTCAATCCGCGAGTTCATGGTCTCGCACAACTTCCTCGAAGTTGAGACGCCCATGCTGCACCCGATTCCCGGCGGTGCCAATGCCAAGCCCTTCATCACGCACCACAATGCGCTGGACCAGGAGATGTTCCTGCGCATCGCGCCCGAGCTCTACCTCAAGCGCCTGATCGTCGGCGGCTTCGAACGCGTGTTCGAGATCAACCGCAACTTCCGCAACGAAGGCATCTCGGTGCGCCACAACCCCGAGTTCACCATGATGGAGTTCTATGCGGCCTACTGGGACTACCAGGACCTCATGACCTTCACCGAAGGCCTGGTGCGCCACGCCGCGCAGCAGGCCGTGGGCACGCTGCAACTCACCTATGGCGGCAAGCCGGTCGACCTGGCACAGCCCTTCGAGCGCCTGACCATCCGCGAAGCCATCATCCGCCACAGTGAGGCCGGCGTGCACGTGGACGACAGCGCCTGGCTGATCAATGCGCTGAAGAAGCTCGGCCTGAACGAGGAGAAGGACAAGCTCTCCACCCGCTCACTGGCCTCCTTGCAGGTGCTGTACTTCGAGGAAGTGGTGGAGGAGAAGCTCTGGCAGCCGACCTTCATCTGCGAACACCCGGTGGAGATCTCGCCCTTGGCGCGCGCCAGCGACACCCGCCCGGATGTCACCGAGCGCTTCGAGCTCTACATCACCGGCCGCGAGTTCGGCAACGGCTTCTCCGAATTGAACGACGCCGAGGAACAGGCGTCCCGCTTCCACAGCCAGGTCGCGGCCAAAGACAGCGGCGACGACGAGGCCATGTTCTTCGACCACGATTTCGTGCGTGCACTTGAATACGGCATGCCGCCCACCGGCGGCTGCGGCATCGGCATCGATCGCCTGATGATGCTGCTGACCGACAGCCCGAGCATCCGCGACGTCATCCTCTTCCCGGCACTGCGCCGCGAAGGCTGAGCCGGCCCCGGACGGCGGCGCCGTCTGCTCAAGCCGTCAGCAGCAACTGACGCTCACGGCCGACGACAAAGACGCGCATCACGCCCGCCATGCGGTCGGCCTGTTCCTTCAGGCTGGCCGAGGCGGCCGTGGCCTGCTCCACCAGCGCGGCGTTCTGCTGCGTCATCTGCTCCAGCTGCCCCATGGACTGGTTGACGCCGCCGATCTCGCCCGACTGGTGGCTGGCCTCCTGCGTGATGGCCTCGATCATCTGGCTGACCTCGGCCACCTGACGCACGATCTGCGCCATGGCGCTGCCGGCGTCCTGCACCAGGCGTGAGCCGCTCTCGACCTCACTGCGACTGTTCTCGATCAGCGTCCTGATCTCGCGCGCAGCCTCGGCCGAGCGCTGCGCCAGCGCACGCACCTCGCCGGCCACCACGGCAAAGCCGCGCCCTTGCTCGCCGGCCCGCGCGGCTTCCACCGCGGCATTGAGCGCCAGGATGTTGGTCTGGAAGGCGATGCTGTCAATCACCGCCGTGATGTCCGCAATGCGGCCACTGGAGGCCTGAATGCCGGCCATGCTGCTCACCACCTGCTCGACCAGCGTGCCGCCCTGCTGCGCCGAGCTGGCAGCGGCATTGGCAATGCGGCTGGCGGTCTGTGCCGATTCGGCCAGCTTGCGCACCGTGCCGGTCAGCGCGTCGAGCGAGGCGGCCGCTTGCTGCAGGCTGGCCGCGGCACGCTCGGTGCGCGTGCTCAGGTCCAGATTGCCGCTGGCGATTTGCGCGCTGGCATCGGTGATGCTGAGCGCCGCCTGCCGCACCTCCAGCACCATGGCCTGCAAGGAGGTCACCATGGCATTGAAGTCGGTCGACATGCGACCCAGCTCATCGTCGGTCTGCACCGCCACCGTCTGCGACAGGTCGCCAGCTTGCACCCGGGTGATGCCGGCCGTGAGTTGTTCCAGTGGCTGGCGGATGCGCGCCAGCAGGCGCAGGCCCAAGGCCACGCCGCTGACCACGGCGATCGGCATGCCCAGCAGCACGATCCAGGTCAGTTGGCTCACGGCGGTGTTGATCTCCTCGCCACCGGCCTGGGTGTGGGCACGGTTCTGCGCCATCGCCTGGCCGATCAGCGTTTCGGCCGCCAGGGCCGCTTGCACCGGCTGCTGGATTTCTTCCTCGAACACGGCCTGATCCAGGATGTCCTGCCGTTCGATCTTGCCGATGATGGCACCAACCGCCGTGGCGTACTGCGCCTGACGGGCCTGGCCGTCCTGCAGCAACTGCCTGAGCGCCGACACCGGTTCGGCGGCGATCGCGTCCTGCAGCAGTCGCGCCACCTCGGCATTGTTCTTCTTCCATTCGCCCAGGCGCTGCGGCACGCGTTCCATCTTCATCAGCAGGTCGATGGAAATGTCCTTCTCGGCCCGCCGCACCTTGAGCAGGTGCTCCTGGATGGCTGCCAGACGCACCAGTTGCGCCAGGTCGGTGTCCACGGTTTGGTGCGCCTGCGTCTGGATGCTGTGCACGCCGAAGGCGGTGAATCCGCCCACCGCCAGAAACAGGCCGACCAGCACGGCGATGGTCAACCCGATGCGCTGCACCAGCGTCAGCTTTATGCCCAACATACCCTTCTCCCTGTGCAAGCCGTGATGGCACGACTCTCGACTGCGATCGGGAAAAGTTTATGACGCGAGGATTTCAGTTCTGTGACACGCCTGGTACCAAAAGGGGTATCAGCTCAAGGCATCAGGTCGAGCGCATGCATGTAAGCCGGGCTCACCATCAGCTCGTCCCACTGCGGCGCCGACGTCGCTGGCAGCAAGGCCTGGCGACGCGCCTCGCTGGCATCGTCGGGCTGCCAGCGGCCCTTGAGCAGCGCTTCGCTCAAGCCGTCGATCAGCTCGTCCACCGCCGCGCCCTTGCCGAGCGACTGGTTGCACAACAGCACCAGGTCGCAGCCGGCGTTGAGGGCCGTCACGGCGGCTTCGGTGTAGCTGACCTCGCGGCCGTCGATCAGGCGCGCACCGGCCATGCTGAGGTCGTCGCTGAACACCGCGCCGTTGAAACGCAGGCGGGCGCGCAGGATGTCGCCCAACCACTTGGCCGAGAAGCCGGCCGGCCGGCTGTCAACCTTGGGGTAGATCACGTGCGCCGGCATCACGCTGTCCAGCGTGGTGCTGAGCCAGCCGTAAGGTGCCGCGTCCTCGGCCAGGATGGCCTTGAGGCTGCGCCTGTCGACCGGGATCTCGGTGTGCGAGTCGGCCTTGACGAAACCATGGCCGGGAAAGTGCTTGCCGCAACTGGCCATGCCTGCCGAGCGCAGGCCGTGCATCAGGCTCTTGGCCAGCAGCG